>Ga0247836_1001839_pt1 | contig 32516 bp, 32 predicted proteins | sample LaCruzMarch2015__4_FD_187116 | JGI IMG/M metagenome (GOLD analysis project Ga0247836, IMG submission 187116) | Freshwater microbial communities from meromictic Lake La Cruz, Castile-La Mancha, Spain - LaCruzMarch2015_14m | ecosystem: Environmental > Aquatic > Freshwater > Lake | place: Spain... | reverse complement strand
GCCGCTGAAGCCGCAGCACCAACTCGATCAGTTGCTCTTTGCTGAGCTGCTGCAAATCACCACGATCCATAGCATCATGGATTCAGGGATTTACCCCGCTGACAAGGGGGTGGGTAATTACCCACAACGGGGTCGCTGGCATCCTCGGGCAGCACGGTGATCCGTTCGATTGCGGTCTTCACCTCATCCAGCTTCTCCTGACGATTCCCACCAGCAACAAAGCTAACCGCAATGCCTCCGCGGCCTTCGGCAATGGTCGCTGTAACGCTGTCGATGCCTTCGATGCCGCTCAGTTGGTCCTCAATCGGTCGGACTATGCTGTCCTGGATCTCGGCGGCCGAAGCCCCCGGGTAAGCGACCGAAATGCTGACGACGTCGAGAGAAAACTCTGGAAATGTCTGCTGTGGCAGTTGCACCGCCGTCAGGGTGCCGAGCGCGACGATCAGGATGGCGGCCAGGTTGACTGCCAAGGGGTGTTCGGCCAGCCATCTGATTACAGGGTTCACTTGCGTTACTCCGTCATCGCTGCTGTCGATGCGCCAGTCAGGTCGCGCAGTTCCATCCCCTCGACAGGGCTCGCCAGAGCCGTGAGGATCAGGCGAGCACCTTGCGGCAATTCGTCGATGGTCACATACGACGTCTCGCCGTCTACATGTACGAGGCGCGCCGGTAAGATCCGAAGAACACCCCCTTGAGTTACCCATACCGATTGGCCGTTGCGCAGCGCGGTGGAAGGTACAGGATAGGTTGCTGCCGGTTGATCTCCGCTGATCACAACACGAGCGAACGCGTTTATCAGCGCCGGGGGCGCGCCTGATATGAGCTGGTTTTCGTCATCCGTGCGCCCGCCGGCAACGTCGCTAATCTCAACAGTGACGGTCAGAGTGCGGGTTTGCGGATCAAGATCCGGGGCAACCCTTGTGATGTCGGCATGCCAGTTGATCTCGCGCCCGGCAAAGACTATCGAGACGCTGGCGGGCACTTTCGCCCCATCAAACAGCCCTGGAATGAGGGACGCATCGGCTTCCCGGATCGCGATATCAACATCGAGCTGACCACTGGTATAGATCTCGGCGATCGACTGCCCTGCTCCAACCACACTGCCGACTTCGGCCGACTTCGTGAGCACGGCCCCGTCAAAAGGAGCAACGACGCTTCGATTCTCGAGAGCAATCTGGCCCAATACTAACGCTGCCCGAAAGCCCTCCAGATTGGCTGCCAGTTCAGCATTCTGAGCTGTCAGTTCGTCCAGCGTCCCCTGGCTCGCTGAGCCACTGTCGCGCAGGGCTTGGATCCGGCCCAGTTGGGTCCGGTTCAGGTCGAGCCGTGCCTCGGTCGCCTTGATACTGGAGGCAATCTGCTCGAGGCTGGCTCTCTCTGCGCTGCCATCGAGCCTGACCAACACGTCGCCTTCAGAGAACTGTCCCCGACGATCGACAAGTGCCGGATGAAGCTCAACGATCCGGCCTCCACTAAGGGCTGAGAGTGCCACTCGGCGGTAGGGGACGACGAAACCCTGCCCCCGGACAGGCAGTGGCCCTGTGATCGGCGCAAGTTCAGCTGTCTCGACGAGAGTTATGGGCCTTTCTACCGGTGCGACCTCGATAGCGGGCCGACTATCCCCAAGGAATCGAAAGCCTTGAAAGCCCCCGTAGACCAAAGCGACCGCAATGACGATCCATATGACTTCCCGCAAAATGCGGCCGACGAACCTTAGGGCGCGAGTTATCCACTGCGGTCGCTTCTTGCTGCTTCCGCTCGCAAAATCACTGCTTTCCAATGCGCCCCCCAAGCTATCGTGGTCAGCAGTAACGAGAGGGGAAACGCTTTTGGTGCAACCAACAGCAGCTTTTTTCGTTCTTGCTCTTTCGGCGCCTGGCGCGCGGACTATCGCCGGCAACTGCAGCGCTGGTTGCCAGGGAGATGACCGAGAAAGACGCGCTGGGTGCCCATGTCCGCGACGAACCTGGCTTGCCCGAAGTCCATACTGCCAACCCGCTGCAGGATACGACCCGGACCGCCAGACCCGCACTGCCGCAGCGCAACCTGCTCGAGGGACTGGCCAAACACTAAGGGCTGCGATGCCTTGCGGCGCAAACCTGAGCGGCATAGCGTCCGCGCCGTTGACGATGGCCCCCCTGGCCTCATGTCCGCGCCCGGAGGCTGCAGTTGGTCACTATCGGTATCCTTACGGTCTCGGACCGCGCCAGCCTGGGCCAGTACGAGGACAAGAGCGGGCCGGCGATCGAGGCCTGGCTGCGCACGGCGATCAGCAGCCCGTTCGAGGCCAGCCGCACGATCGTCCCCGACGGGGTCGAGCCGGTGGCCGGGGCGCTGCGCGACCTCTGTGACACAAGGCACGCCGATCTCGTCTTCACCACCGGCGGCACCGGGCCATCACCACGTGATCTTACCCCCGAGGCGATGCAGCAGGTGCTGGAAAAGGAACTGCCCGGCTTCGGCGAACTGATGCGCCGCATCAGCCTCGAGACGGTCCCGACGGCGATTTTGTCACGACAGACCGCCGGCATCCGCGGGCGCACGCTGATCGTCAACCTGCCGGGCAAGCCCCGCTCGATCGAAGTCTGCCTCAACGCGGTGTTCCCGGCCATCCCCTACTGTCTCGATTTGATCGGCGCCGGCCGCATCGAGACCCGTGATCCGGCGCTGGCCTATCGCCCCGGCCCGTAGCCGTCAGCGCAGTCCGAGCCAGCGCAGCATCGCTTCGAGGGGGCTCGGAACGCGCACCAGCCGGAAGCCCAGGTTGACGGGCGGCGTGCCGGTGCTGCAACCTCCGGACTGTGCATCACGCACGAAATCGCTCATCAGCGTGCGGTGCCGGCCCTCCAGTTCCTTCACGCCGCACGCCTCGACATGGCTGACTTTCTCCGCGTCGGGCCCGAGAGTCGTCCGGCTGCTGCAGGTCGAGGTCCATTCCCACACCGAACCGGCGAGGTCGGCGACGCCGAATTCGTTCATGCCGAAGGTGCCGCGCGCAACGGGCGCGGCCGCAGCCCCGCCCAGCGCGCTTTCGCGCGCATAGGCCGCCAACCAACGCTCCGCTGGATTGTCCGAGCCCTCGAGCGCCAGGGCGGGGTCGACCGCGCGGCTGCCGGCGGCAAATACCCACTCGGCCACCGTGGGCAGCCGCCACGTCTCCCCGGTCCTGTCCGACAGCCAGCGGGCATAGTCGATGGCGTCGTCGTAGCTGACGCCGGTCGCCGGCACTTCGCCGGAGCCGCGACGGCGTGGCTCGGCCTTCTTGCACGCCGCCTCGGCGACGCAGCGCGCATACTCGGCGGCACTGACCTGGTAGGTCATGATCTCGAGCGGCACGGGAGCGGCAACCGCGACGAGCGGCCCGTCCACCACCCTGCCGTCGCGCAGAAAATCTCCCGGCGCACGATAGGCGTAGGCGCGGGGCGCCACGATGATCGTGTCGGGAGCGAGGCCGGCTTCCGCTGCCGGCCAGAACCGCACGGCCCCGCTCTGCAGGCCGATCGTGACGAGGAGCGCGGCCAGCAGCAGGCCGGGCAGCGCCAGGGCGGCGCGGCCATCAGGAGCAAGGGCGGTAGCCATCTCGAAGCCTTGATGTTGGGCGGCGGCCCGATTCCGGACCGCCGCAGGGTTTGCCTGCCTCAGGCGTCGATCGGCGTCGGTGGCAGCACCTGGGTCATCAGGTCGTCGTTCCACTCGCCGCCCACCGTAAAGTGGGCAGTGGCACCGAGTTCGACCGCCTCGATCAGGTTGTGGTTGACGTAGGCGTAGATGCCCGGCTGCAGGAACGTGTAGATCGCGGCGCCCGCGCAGCCGCCCGGGATATGCCAGGTCTCGAGGTCGACCTGCGGGGCATTGGCGAACTTGCCGGTGGCCCAGACAAAGTCGCCGTGGCCGCCGATCAGGTGCGGACGCGTGTCCCGGTTGGCCTGCGAGTGCACGATCAGCACCGCCTCGCCGACATTGGCCTGCATGGCGTTTTCGCCGGTCAGTGCTCCCACCGCGCCGTTGAACACCTCGTGCGTGGGGGTCAGCGTCCGCATCACCTGCAGCATGTCATCATAGCCTTCGCCGGCCGACTCGTAGGCCTTGTAGTTTCCGTCGGCGTCCTTCGGGATGTAGAAGTCCTGCTCGCCGACATAGAAGACCCGGTCGTAGGCCAGCGGCTTGCCGGCCCCGTCCTTCAGGCCATCGCGCGGCAGCACCATGATGGCACCGTTCATGCCCGACACGACATGCCACGGGATCATCGGGCCGCCCGGCGCGCAGTGGTAGACGAAGACGCCGGTCCGCGTCGCCTTGAAGCGCAGCTTCACCTGCTCGCCCGGGTTGATCAGCGTCAGCCCGCCACCGCCCAGCGCGCCGGTCGCGGCGTGGAAGTCGATGTTGTGCTGCAGCTCGTTGGTGTCGGGGTTGATCAGCGTCAGCTCGACATAGTCGTTCTGGTGCACGACCATCAGGGGGCCGGGCACCGAGCCGTTGAAGGTCATTGCCGGGACGGTGGTGCCGTAGTCGTCGATGACCAGCAGCTTCTCCTCGATGGTCATGGTGAACTGCACCACCTTGGGACCGCCGGTCGCCACCTGCTCATGCGCATGCACGAAGGGCGGCCTCACCAGTTCCACCTGCACGCGGGGCAGGTCAGCGAGATCAGGGACCGGCCCGGTGGTCACTCCGGCATCCTCGGCAGTGGCAGGTACAGTCGCCATCAGCGTGCCGAGCACCCCGGCGAAGGCGGCTGCGCCAAGCAGCGTCCGGCGCGAAAGTTCGAGAGGTTCATGGTCCATTTCACCGATCTCCAGGGTTCGACAGGCAGGGAGGCGCCCGTTCCGCCAGTGGAGTATGGCGGTGGGCCCGCCGTCACTTTGTGCGGGCGCAAGGAGCGCTGCGACCTTTTGTTCCGCCCCCGGAACAGGGCTGTTTGCGCAGCATCAAAGTGAAGAGCTGCGGGGCAGGCGACAGGACGCATGCGGACACCAGAGAGTGTCCGGCCATGGAGATGAAGATGCGTATCCTGCAACTTGCGGCCGCCGCCGTGTTTACCCTCGCCGTTGCTCCGGCCTTTGCCGCCAACTTCGACGTCCAGATGCTCAACAAGGGCGCCGATGGCGCCATGGTGTTCGAGCCAGCGCTGGTCAACGTGGCGGTCGGCGACACGGTCACGTTCCTTTCCATCGACAAAGGGCACAATGCCGAGACCATCCCGGACATCCTTCCCGCCGGCGCCGAGGCCTTCAAGGGCAAGTTGAGCGAGGAGATCGTCGTGACCTTCACCGTCCCTGGCGCCTATGGCATCAAGTGCGCGCCCCACTTTGGCATGGGCATGATCGGTCTGGTGGTCGTCGGCGACGCGCCGGTCGACAAGGCCGCGATCCTCGGCGTCAAGCTGCCCAAGAAGCCGCGTGAGCGCATGGAAGCCATTGTGGCGCAGCTCCCGTAGGCCCTGCACGCCAGCCCCTGCCGCTTGACCTTCGTCAAGGCACCGGCCTCGCCGCAATGCGAGTGAACGATGCGCGAGACAGGTTGTGCGCAGGGGGGCGGTGCATGCACATCCAGATCGAGCGGGCAGAAGTGGAGCACCTGCAGCTCTTCACCTCGCTGGACGGCACAGAGCTCGACGAGATCGTCGGCGCCGCCACCGGTCGCCGCTATCACCCGGGCGACACGGTCTTCGAGCAGGGCGAGCAGGCTACCCACTTCTTTGTCCTCGTCCGCGGCCGCCTGCGGGTTACGCAGGTGACAAGCGAGGGCCAGCAGGTGGTCATTCGGATGGTCAACCCGGGCGACCTGTTCGGCATCGCCAAGGCTTTGGCGCGGCTCGACTATCCGGGCACCGCCACTGCCGTCAGCGAAAGCTGCGCGCTCTGCTGGCCGATGCGGATGTGGACCAGCCTGCTCGAGCGCTATCCCAGCCTCGCCATGCAGGCCATGCAGACCATGGGCAGCCGCCTGCTCGAGGCGCAGTTGCGGGTGCGCGAACTCTCCACCGAGGAGGTGGAACGACGTGTTGCCCACGCGGTCCTGCGCCTCGCCAACCAATCCGGTCGCAAGGAGCCAGGTGGCGTCCGCATCGATTTCCCGATCTCCAAGCAGGACATCGCCGAAATGACCGGCACGACGCTGCACACCGTGTCGCGCATCCTCACCGCCTGGGAAGCCGCAGGCCTCGTCGAAGGCGGCCGCCAGAAACTGCTGGTGCGCGATCCGCACGGGCTCGTCATGGTGGCAGACGGCCTGCGTCCAGGCCTGCTCTAGCCTCCAGTTCCGCCAGCAGGACAGCATAGGACAGTCCATGCTCGTCGGCCGCATCGGCGACCAGGTGAAACGGCGCGATCGGGCAGCCGACGCAGTGCATGCGCCGGTCGAGAAACACCCGGATGGTCGGCGGCCAGCGCGACATGATCTCGGCGAGACTCATCGTGGCGATTTCAGGCGTCTGCATCAGGTTGCCTCCTCCATTCTCAAGGCCTAGGGCCGATCGCGTCCACCGTCCTTGCGCGGCCGCAAAGACCGGTGGCTGGAACAACTTGCTGCTTGCGCCGCGTCGGTAGCGGCCACCCCGGCTTCCGGCTATTGCGGACATTGCGTTTGTCGGGCTTTGCGATCGGCCCGTCCCGCGCCTACACAACCCCTCACGTCGCGTTGCTGGCTCGGCTGCAGCCAGCTACCGTGACGGAAACGGGGATACTGCATGAGCGAGGAAACGGTCAGACCCGCACCGGGCACGGTCTCGGCGGCGCAACTCGAAGCGCGCGGGCACAAACGCCGGCAGCGCGAGACGACCCTGGTGCTCGGCGCGCAGATCCTGATTGGCCTCATGCTGCTGTCTGGCATGTACCTGCTCAACGCCACCGCGGGGAAGCTGTTCATGCCGCGCCCCGACGACGTGCTGGCGCAGTCGATCAAGCTCTGGTCGGACGGCACCATGCTGAAGGCGCTCGGCGAGTCGCTGACGGTGCTGGTGCTGGGCTACATCATCTCGGCCGTGACGGGCATCGGGCTCGGCATCTTCCTCGGCGGCTTCCGCTTTGCCGGCCGGGTGTTCGACCCGTTCGTCAACGCCCTCAACTCCACCCCCGGCGCCGCCTTCATCCCGCTGATCGTCGTCTGGTTCGGCCTCTACACCGAGGCCAAGGTGGTGCTGGTGTGGAACGCGGCATTCTTCCCCATCCTCATCAACACCGCCGCCGGCATCGCCAACGCCAATCGCGAACTGGTCGAGATGGGCCGTGCCTTCGGCGCCAACCGGCGCGTGCTGTTCCGCGATATCATGCTGCCCGATGCCCTGCCCTCGATCCTGTCCGGCCTCCGCATCGGCGCCGCCATCGCCACGGTGGGCACGGTCATCGCCGAGCTGACCATGGCGCAGTCCGGCCTCGGCGGCCTCCTCGCCCAGGCCGGCAACCGCTTCCAGATGGACAAGTATTTCGCCGTGGTGATCGTGCTGATGATCCTCGGCACAGCCATTACCGCGACGCTGCGTTATGCCGAGCGCCGCATCGGCCGCTGGCGGGCAACGACATGACCGAGCCGCTGATCTCCCTCAGCCACGTCGGCAAGCTGTTCGGCGACGGCCAGGTCCGCGCGCTGCAGGACGTGTCGTTCGAGCTTCGCCCCGGCGAGTTCCTGTCGCTGGTCGGCCCGTCCGGCTGCGGCAAGACCACTTTGCTCCGCATCATCAACGGCCTGATCACGCCCGAAGAGGGCAGCGTCACCGTCATGGGCCGGAAGCCCGAGCCTGGCCCCGACCTCGCCATGGTGTTCCAGTCGGCCCGCCTCCTGCCCTGGCGCACCGTCTCGGGGAATATCGAGTTCGCGCTGGCGCTGCGCGGTCACGACAAGGCCGAACGACGCCAGCGGGCCCTTGCCCTGCTCGGCGCCGTCGGCCTCCGCGATTTCGCCGATGCCTTTCCGCACCAGTTGTCTGGCGGCATGCAGCAGCGCGTCGGCCTCGCCCGGGCGCTGGCCGTCGAGCCGAAGGTGCTGCTGATGGACGAGCCTTTCGCGGCCCTCGACGCCATGACGCGCGAGGTGCTGCGCCGCGAGCTGCTGCAGATGTGGGCGCGCCGCCGCATGGCCATCGTCTTCGTCACCCACGACATCGACGAGGCGGTATACCTGAGCCAGCGCATCGTGCTGCTCCGCCCGCGCCCCGGCCGCATCGACGAGGTGGTCGATGTCGACCTGCCGGAGCCGCGCTGGCAGCACGATCCGCGCGCCACCCCGGCCTTCGCCGGCCTCCGCAACCACCTGTGGGACCGCATCCACGCCATGGCCCGCGACGGCGAGGCACTGGAGGAACTGGCAGCAGCTTTTCCAATGGAAGTTATTGAAAAACCAAGCCGATAGACGAAACCTATCGCACCGATAGATCGCGCGTTCGCATCGCGGCGAAGTAGCCTGAAGCTCCCACTATGGTAGATTTTCAGGTCACTGTCGCAATGAGCGCTCCCCGCGCAGAGAGCTTGTCGCCGATTACCGACGCCGACTGGAACTATGCGCGCGCCGCCCATCTGCTGGAGCGCGCCGGCTTTGGCGGCACGCCCGGCGAGATCGACTGGCTCGCTATAATGACGCCCGAAGCCGCCGTCGAGACGCTGGTCGACTACCGGTCGATCGATGTGTCCCGGCTGCCTGAGTTCGAGGAGTCCGGCTTCTGGGAGCCCTCGTTCCAGAACTTCCCCGTCAGCCGCCCAGCCGCCACCGCACTGGCCGAGCGCAGCGGCGAAGCGATGGGCGTCAGGGTGAAGCCCGGCGGCAGCCGGCCACTGCAGCCGGTCACCAACCGCTTCTTCTACTGGCTCCGCGCCACGACGCTCGAAACCCGCCGTCTCAACCACTGGTGGCTCGACCGCATGGTCCGCACGCCGCGCCCGCTCGAAGAAAAGCTGACACTGTTCTGGCACGGCCACTTCGCCACGTCCGAGGAGAAGCTGCGCGACTACCGCAAGATCGCGCTGCAGCTCGAAACCCTTCGCACGCATGCCACCGGCAATTTCGGCGACCTGCTCGTCGCCATCGCCAGGGACCCGGCCATGCTGGTGTTCCTCGATGCGGCGCAGAATGTGAAGGGCGCCCCCAACGAGAATTTTGGCCGAGAGGTCATGGAACTGTTCACCATGGGCGTGGGTAACTACACCGAGGACGATATCCGCGAAGCCGCTCGCGCCTTCACCGGCTGGGGCAATGACGACCTCAGCTTCGTCATCGACGCCGGCAAGCATGATGCCGGCGCCAAGCGCTTCCTCGGCCGCGAGGGCAACTTCACCGGCGAGGACATCCTCCGGATCATTCTCGAGCAGAAACAGACGGCGATCTACATCGCGTCGAAGCTCTACCGCTTCTTCGTCCGCGAGGAGATCTCGCCCGCCTTCGCCGAAACCCTCGGCACCCTGCTGCGCGACGCCAACTACGAGATCGCGCCGTTCCTCCGCACCATCTTCCTCTCCGAGGATTTCTACGCCGAGCCCTCGGTCGCGACGCACATCAAGTCACCCACCGAACTGATCGTCTCCACCTACCGCAAGCTCGGGCTGGGTGAACTCCCCGGCATCCCGGACCCCTACACCGCGAGCAAGACGCTGGGGCAGATCCTGCTCTACCCGCCCACCGTCGCCGGCTGGAGCCAGGGGCGCTCGTGGATCACCCCGGGCCTGCTGTTCGAGCGCGCCAACTTCGCCCGCGAGGTGATGTTCCCCAACATCATCGAGTTCTCCGACCCGCTGCACAACCCGGGCGAGGAGATCCGCCGGGTTAACCGCAACATCGTCAACGGCCTCGAGATCACCGCCGCCACCCTCGAGGATGGTGCTGCCCCTTCGGCGACCGCCGGCATCCAGGAGACCTTCAACACCCGCTATGCCAGCCTCATCGGCTATGCAGAAGCAGTGCGGAAGCTGAAGCCGATCCCGCGCGCTGCCGCCCAGTTCAGCCTCAGCCACAGTGTGCTGGAGGCCGGCGCCAAGACCACCGGCGAGGCCGTCGACCTGCTCATCAACCAGTTGCTCCGGGTGGCGCTGTCGGCCCAGGCCCGCGAGGCGCTGATCGGCACGCTCAGCGACGAACTCGGCACCACCGACCTCGCCGAAGCCGACAGCTACCTGGAGCACGGGCTCCGCGTCGTCGCGCACCTGATCATGAGTTCACCGCAGTACCAGCTCGCCTGAGCAGGGAGACCCTATGCGCAAGACATCGAAACTCTCGGGCGCTGACAGGGCGGGCCTCGTCCAGTCCGGCTTCTCGTCGATGGTGCTGGGCGACGCGGGCGGCATCAGCGCCTCGCCGGTCTGGTCGAAGGTGGCTGCCGAGCAGGCCGCGGCGCATGACCGCATTCTCGTCATCATCGAGCTGTCGGGCGGCAATGACGGGCTCAACACCGTCATCCCCTATGGCGATGACGCCTACTACAGCGCCCGCCCGCAGCTCGGCATCCGCAAGGACAAGCTGCTGAAACTCGACGACAATTTCGGCTTCCAGCGGACGATGACCGGCTTCGAGCGGCTCTACAAGGACGGGCTGATGGGCATCGTCCACGGCGTCGGCTACGACCAGCCGTCGTTCTCGCATTTCTCGTCGATGGCCTTCTGGCAGACCGGAGCGCCCAATTCGGGCGAGCAGTATGGCTGGCTCGGCCGGATGGCCGATGCCATCGATCCGCTCGGGCACACGCGCAACTTCCTCGTCAACATCGATGACAGCCAGTCGCTGGCGGTGCGCTCGATGAACCACGTGCCGCTGGTGTTTAACGACCCCGACAACTTCACCCGGCGCATGTTCTTCGAGGAGAAGCAGGCGCTCGCCGCCATCGATGCGCGCGGCAATGGCAGCGCCAACCCGACCGAGGATTTCCTCTTCGACATCGCCCGGAGCGCCAACAATTCCGAACAGCTCGTCCGCGACGCCTGGAGCGCCTACGAGTCGCCGGTCGACTACGGCCTCGTGCCCTGGGGGCTCGAAAAGGTCGCGGCGCTGATCGCGGCGGATTTCCCCACCAAGGTCTACTACGTCCCCTATCGCAACAACGCCTTCGACACCCACGTCTACCAGGGCGACCTGCACGCCCGGCTCTGGAGCTACACGTCGGACCACATCGCCGCCTTCGTGCGCGACATGGAGCGGCTCGGCCGCGGCGACGACGTCGTCGTGATGGTGTTCTCGGAGTTTGGCCGCCGCGTCGCCGAAAACACCAGCCTTGGCACCGACCACGGCACCGCCGGTCCCGCCTTCGTCATCGGCAAGCCGGTGACCGGCGGGCAGTACGGCCGGATGCCCAGCCTCACCGATCTCGACGACGGCAACCTCAGGTTCACCACCGACTACCGCCGCATCTACTCGACCCTGATCAACGGCTGGATGCAGCACGACCAGGCCTCGGCGATCCTGCGGGACGAGTTCAGCCCGATCCCGCTTTTCTCACGCACCAACTGACGACAACAACCCAAGGGGGGACTATGTTCAAATCGATCCTGCCGGCACTTGCCGGCCTTGCACTTCTCGCGATGACCTCGGGCAGCCATGCCCAGGATATGCTGGAGCTGAAGCTCGCCACCGGCGAGGTCGACATCAACCCGACCGCCAACTCCATCCTGAAGCTCGCCGACCGGCTCGGCTTCTACGAAAAGCACGGCGTCAAGGTCACCATCGTCGAGCTCGACGGCACGCCCCAATCGGTCGCCGCGCTGACCTCCGGCGCCGTCGACATCGCCGATATCGGCATCGACGCCGCCATCCGGCTCAGCGTCGATAACGGCATCAAGCTCAAGGGCCTCACCTCGGGCGGTTTTGGCGCGGCCTTCATGATCGCCGCCAAGTCCGACATCAAGACCCTCGCCGATCTCGCTGGGCGCTCCTACGCCATCGCCGATAATGGCAGCCTCGACCATAACCTGACGCTTGCAGTGCTCCGCGGTTCGGGCATCGCCGAAGATGCACCGAACTTCGTCGCCATCGGCGCGCCCGCCGCGCGCGTCCAGGCCCTCGCGGCCGGCCAGATCGATGCCACCACCGTTTCCTACGGCACCTACCTGTCGATCGCCGACCAGCCCGGCATCGGCGTGCTGATGAGCGCCACCGACTTCGCCGAGACGGCCCCGGGTCTCTCCAAATTCGTCGCTGCGCTCGACACCACCGTCGTCGAAAAGCCCGAGGCGCTGAAGCGCTTCGTCGCCGCGCTGATCGACATCTCGCGCACCTTCGACGCGCATCCCGAGCAATGGGTAGACGCCGTCGCTGCCGCCCGTGACGACCTGAAGCGGGAAGACCTCGAACGCACCGTCAAGACCATCGCCGACCGCTGGTGCGTCAATGGCTGCTTCAACCCTGCCGAACTCGGCAAGGCGGTCGACTTCGTCTACGCCAACCCCGAATTCAAGGACTTTGCTCAGGTGGCGGTGACCGACATTACCGATGGCAGCTTCGTCCAGGCCGCGCTCGATGCCGCCGGCATCGACAGCGACCCGGGCCTCGACAAGCGCTGAGGCCAACCTGCGGGCGGAGACTCAGCCCTCCGCCCGCGCCTTCAGCTTGCCGATAAAGTCGCGCATGATCGGGTTGCGCTTCACCTGCGTGACGTAGCGCATCAGGTGCCGCGAGCGGTCGACGCTGTAGGTGACCTCGGAAGTAAGCATCGGCGTCGGCGCCAGCACGCTTGGCGCCCAGTCCGAATCGAGCAGCCAGCCGACCGGCGCCATGTCCCAGATCTCCTTGGCCCAGCCGGCGTGATCGGTCTCGTATTCCTTGAACCGCATGGCGAGGAACTTGCCGATCTCGCCATACGGCTCGACATAGCGCTCGATCTCGGGGACGGTCGAGTGGAGGTGCGACACCACCCCCATGCATGGCACCAGCACCAGCGGCACGCCTGAATCGAACAGCACCTGCACTCCGCCGACATCCTGCCTCAGGTTGAACTCACGCTGGTGCGGCCATTCGAGCGCATGGCCGCCCAACCACACCACCACGGTTCGATCGATGATGTCCGGCGCCTGCAGCAGCGCCGAGGCCACGTTGCTGATCGCCCCGATGGCGATGACGTAGAGCGGATCGTCCGGCGACCCGGCCCGTGCCCGGGCGATCAGGTCGTCCACCGCCGGGGCCGCCAGTGCCTGCTTTGCCGGCCCGACATAGTCCGTCACCCCGCGATGCACGTACCCGGCCGATGGGACGCCCAGCCGCTCGAGCAGCGCCAGGATTTCGCCGTAGCTCAGTTCCATCCCCTCGCCCGGGCCGCTGGAGCGCGTGTTGAAGAAGGGCGCGGCATAGATCGCCTGCAGGTCGAGCCGGTCGGGCGACAGCACGGCCTGGACCAGCGCAAACTGATCGTCGATCTCGTTGTAGGTGTCGGTGTCGAGCACGGCGCGCAGCCGGCCGGAACGAGGGCTCAGCAGCGCCAGCCGCGCCGCATCGGAAAGGGGCATGGTTTCCTCCGTTTTGCGCGAGTGGAGCAGCCCCTCGTTGGGCAGGCAAGCACGACCAATTGCGGCCTCACTCGCTCGCCAGCGCCTCGCGCAATCCGAGGCCACCGGCCGGCCGCAGGTCGAGGTCGGCCTCGATGTGGTCGATATGGTGCACCAGCAGGCTCGCCGCGAGACCCGCATCACGCTGTTCCAGCGCCGCAAGGATGCTGCCATGGTCGGCATGGCCGCAACTCGATGCGCCGGTGCGGCCGTAAAGGGCGATCACCAGCGAGGAACGCGCCACCAGCTCTTCCATGAACCGCTCGAGCACGGCATTGCCCGCCACCCGCGCCAGCTCGAGGTGGAAGTCGCCTGAGGCGCGGATCTCGGCGCGGCGCACCGATGTGCCCCGTTCGCCCATCAGCCGGTCTTCCTCCGCCAGCAGCTCGCGGAAGCGGGCCAGATCGGTGGGACCGATGCGCTCGATGGCTGCCGCAGCCAGCGCCGGCTCGATCAGCCGGCGGCTGTCGAACACCTGCCGGGCTTCTTCGGGGGACGGGTTGGCGACGAATGAGCCGCGGTTGCGCTCCGACCGGACCAGCCCCTCGAAGCTCAGCATCTGCAGCGCCGAGCGCACCACCGTCCGGCTGACATCGAACAACGCGCCGACTTCGGCCTCGCCCAGCTTGGTGCCGGGGGCCAGCCGCCGGTCGATGATCGCCTCGCGCAGCTGCTCGCGGATCGCCATGGCGCGGTCCTCGGCGCCACCGAGCGGCGCGAAGGGATAGTCGGCAATGCTCATCTTGGTCCTCGTATCGCACCATCCATACGCGGATCGGAGCGCTTCGCAAGTGGACCTTCGCACACACATCGTCGATCAGATTGCATACAAAGTTGGCCGTTATTGCAAACAAGAGCCTCAAAAATAGGCATCTCGGCGGTTCGCCCATTCTATCGGCGATTTGCGATGCAGGACAGAACACCATTCAATCCAGTGGGTTAGGCCGATCGCACGGGAACTGGCACGATGGATGCATTGCTCTACGTCAGCGAACGTGGAGTGCGGCATGTCGAAAGCGGCGGAAATCGACCTTGCGTCAGTGACCAAGCGCTACGGCTCCGCCGTGGCCGTCGATGCCATCAGCCTCAAGATTCCGGCCGGTACCTATTGCTGCCTGCTCGGCCCCTCCGGCTGCGGCAAGACCTCGACGCTACGGATGATCGCCGGGCACGAGGAGGTCACCGATGGCGACATCCTGCTCGGCAACACCATGGTCACCCACCTGCCGCCCGCCAAACGCGGCACCTCGATGATGTTCCAGTCCTACGCGCTGTTCCCGCATCTCGACCTCGTCGACAACGTCGCCTTTTCGCTGCGCATGAAGGGCGTGCCCAAGGACGAGCGCCGCAGGAAGGCGGCCGAAATGCTGCACCTCATGCAGATGGACGCCTATGCGACGCGCCGGCCCGCCCAGCTCTCCGGCGGCCAGCAGCAGCGCGTGGCGCTCGCCCGCGCCCTGATCACCGATCCCGAGGCGCTGCTGCTCGACGAACCGCTGTCCGCGCTCGATCCCTTCCTCAAGATCCGGATGCGCGCCGAGCTCAAGAAGCTGCAGACGCAGCTCGGCATCACCTTCGTCCACGTCACCCACTCGCAGGAAGAAGCGATGGCGCTCGCGGACCTGATCGTCATCATGAACAACGGCCGGATCGAGCAGGCGGCGACGCCCCGCGAAGTGTTCGAGAAACCCGCCACCGCCTTCGTCGCCCGCTTCATGAGCGACCACAACGTCGTCTCCGGGCGCAGTGCGGGGAGCGCCGATGGCCTCGCTCTGCTCGACGTGCCGAGCGGCGGCAGCTTCGCAGCGATCGGCGACATCGTCGCCCACGGCGAGCCGATCGACATCGCCGTCCGCACCGACAGGGTGCGGCTCGGCGCCACCGAAACCAGGGGCCTCGGCTTCACCGGCACCATCTCGAACATCGAGTATCGCGGCGCGTCCGTGAAACTGTCGGTGGATGGCGCCGGCATCGAGGATTTCACCGCCATCGTCGACGAGCGGAGCTTCTTTGAAAAGCCCGTCAGCGTCGGCGACGCGGTGCCACTGAGTTGGAACGCCGGGGACGCCATTGTTCTCGGTCGCTCCGCGACTTGAACGAAAAGCCAGCAACAGGGGTTTAGGCTATGACAGGGACGAACCAGACCATCAAGGCGGCGCAGCTTTCGCGCCGCGCACTGCTCAAGGGCGCCGCGGCGCTGGGTGGCGCTGCCGCCGGCGCCGGCATTCTCGGTGGCTTCCCCACCGTGTGGGCGCAGAACCCGATCACGCTGCGCCAGTTCGGCACGGGCGTGTCGAACCTCAACGCCATCGCCGAAAAGTGCAAGGCCGACCTCGGCATCACGCTCGAGATGACGGCGACCGATTCCGACGCCGCCGCACAGCGCGCCGTCACGCAGCCCGACAGCTACGACATCGCCGACATCGAATACTGGATCCTCAAGAAGGTGTTCCCGTCGGGCGTCATCCAGCCGATGGATACCTCCAAGCTCAAGTACTACGACAAGATCGTGCCGCTGTTCAAAAACGGCAAGCTGACGCCCGACAGCGTCATCGCGCAGGGCACCGCACCGCACACCGTCGGCTATGTCGAAAAGCCCGGTGACAAGACCTTCGCCGCCGGCGAGACAGGCTGGTTCACCATGGTGCCGACCATCTACAACGCCGACACGCTGGGCATCCGCCCGGATCTCGTCGGCCGCGAGATCAGCTCGTGGGCCGACATCATGGACCCGGCCTTCAAGGGCAAGACCTCGATCCTCAACATCCCGTCGATCGGCATCATGGATGCCGCCATGATCATGGAGGCGATGGGCAACATCACCTATGCCGACAAGGGCAACATGACCCAGGCGGAAATCGACGCGACGATCGATTTCCTGATCAAGGCCAAGCAGGCCGGCCAGTTCCGCGCCTTCTGGAAGAGTTTTGACGAGAGCGTCAACCTGATGGCTTCGGGCGAAGTCGTGATCCAGTCCATGTGGTCGCCGGCTGTCGCCGCCGTCCGCTCCAAGGGCATCGCCTGCACCTACCAGCCGCTCAAGGAAGGCTACCGCTCGTGGGGCGGCGGCCTCGGTTTGGCCGCACACCTATCGGGTCCGCAGCTCGATGCGGCCTACGAGTACATCAACTGGTACACCTCGGGCTGGGTGGGCGGTTACCTCAACCGCCAGGGCTACTACTCGGCCGCCATGGACACCGCCAAGGAGTACATGTCGGAAGACGAGTGGGGCTACTGGATCGAGGGCAAGGCGGCGGTCGGCGACATCACTGCCCCTGATGGCACCGTGATGGAAAAGGCCGGCGCCGTGCGTGACGGCGGCTCGTTCGAGGACCGCATGGGCAAGGTCGCCTGCTGGAACTCGGTGATGGACGAGGACCGCTACATGGTGAAGCGCTGGAACGAGTTCATCGCAGCGTAATGCACTGACGACCAACCGCTGCGCTCCAGATGTGCCACCCACCCTCCCCCTTGCGGGGAGGGTAGCGGAGCCCGGAGCGCAGCGACCTGGCGCAGCTAGGGAGGGGGTGCCGGCCACCCACCTCGGAGACACCCCCTCCCTAGCTCCGCTAAGGGCCGAACGGCCCTAGCTTCGCTACCTCCCCGCAAGGGGGAGGGTGACCAGCGCCTTCCGGAGAGGTTTATGGCCGTCGCCGAACCAACCACCGTCTCAGTCGTATCAACGACCAAACCCCGTCGCCGCCCGTTCTCGCTCGCCCGCATCGCCTCGCAATTGCAGGCGCTGCCGCTGTGGCTGATCCTCGGCTTCTTCCTGCTGCTGCCCATCCTGCTGCTGCTGATCGTCAGTTTCTGGGACTACGACTTCTCCGGCCTCTACCCCGATTTTCTCACAATGAACTACGAGGACGTGCTGGGCAGTTGGGTCACCTGGAAGACCTATCTCAATACGCTGAAATTCGCCGCCATCGTCTGGGCCATCACGCTCTTCGTCGGCTTCTGGATCGCCTACTTCCTCGCCTTCCATGTGCGAAAGCCGACGACGCAGACGGTGCTGTTCCTGATCTGCACCGTGCCGTTCCTCACCTCCAACATCATCCGCATGATCTCGTGGATCCCGGTGCTCGGCCGCAACGGCCTCGTCAACTCCACCCTCATCCAGCTCGGCATCATCCCCGAGCCGATCGAGTGGCTGCTCTACTCCGATTTCGCCGTCGTGCTCGCCATGGTGCACCTCTACACGCTGTTCATGGTCACCCCGATCTTCAACACCCTGATGCGCATCGACCGCTCGCTGATCGAAGCGGCGCGCGATGCCGGCGCCAGCGCCTTCCAGATCCTGTGGACGGTCATCCTGCCGCTCGCAAAACCGGGCATGGCCATCGGCACCATCTTCGTCGTCACCCTCGTGATGGCCGATTTCTCCACCGTGCAGGTGATGAGCGGCGGCCAGTCAGCCTCGGTGGCGCTGATGATGAAGAACCAGATGAGCCTGCTGCAATATCCCGCCGCTGCCGCCAACGCCGTGGTGCTGCTCGCCATCGTGCTGCTGATGGTCGGCGCCATCCTGCGCGTCGTCGATATCCGGAAGGAGCTCTGAGATGGGCGATAAACGCGGCCTCGGCTTCTACGTCCTCGCGGCGTTCTTCGGGCTCTTCGTGCTGTTCCTCTATGGCCCGATGTCGGCGATCTTAATCCTCAGCTTCCAGGGTCCGTCGGGCGGGCTCACCTTCCCGCTCAACGGGGTGTCGGTGCACTGGTTCTTCAACCTGTTCGAAAAGCAGGCTGTCGGCGATTTCGGCGCGAGCTTCTCCCGCTCGCTGATGCTGGGGCTGATGGTGATGGTAGCGACAGTCACCGTCGCGCTCCTCGCCGGCCTCGCCTTCCGCCGCAGGTTCCGCGGCGCGACGCCACTGTTCTACCTCACCATCGCCAGCCTCGTGGTCCCCTCGATCATCGTCAGTCTCGGCATCGGCGTGCTGTTCCAGCAACTGGGGATCCGCCCGGCGTGGTTCGGCTCGGGCTTTGGCGCGCACCTCACCTGGACGCTGCCCTTCGGCGTCCTCATCATGTTCGCCGTCTTCAACCGCTTCTCGCCGAGCTACGAGGAAGCCGCCCGCGACCTCGGCGCCTCGCCGTGGCAGACCTTCTGGCACGTGCTGCTGCCGATGATCGCGCCGAGCCTGATCGGCGTCGGCCTCTTCGGCTTCTCGCTCAGCTACGACGAGTTCGCCCGTTCGCTGCTCACCATGGGCACCTACAACACCCTGCCGCTCGAGATCTACGCCATGACCACCAACGTCACGACGCCGGTGCTCTATGCGCTCGGCACGGTGACGACGCTGTTCAGCTTCCTCATCATCGGCGGCACGGTCGGCCTCATCGCCCTCATCTCCCGCAAGCGGACCGGCTGATGCGGCTCCTCATCATCAACCCCAACACCACCGCCTCGATGACGGAAAAGGTCGGCCATGCCGCGACCCTCGTCGCCTCGCCCGGCACCGAAGTGGTCGCCCGCAACCCATCGACCGGCCCCGCCTCGATCCAGGGCGTCGAGGATGGCGAGGCGGCCCTCCCCGGCCTCTTCGCGGAGATCGACAAGGCCGATGGCTTCGACGCCATCATCATCGCCTGCTTCGACGATACCGGCCTCTATGCGGCGCGCCAGCGCACCAAGGTGCCGGTGATCGGCATCGGCGAGGCGGCCTATCACTACGCCATGCTGGTGGCCGAGCGCTTCTCGGTCGTCACCACGCTTTCCGTCTCCATCCCGGTGATCCAGGAGAACATCATGCGCTACGGGCTCTCGGCCCGCTGCGGCAAGGTGCGCGCCTCCAACGTGCCGGTGCTCGAGCTCGAGCGCCCCGGCTCGGTGGCGCGCGAAACCATCTCCGACGAGATCGCGACCGCGCTGCTGCACGACAATTCCGATGCCATCGTGCTCGGCTGCGCCGGCATGGCCGACCTCGCCGCCGACCTCTCGGCCCGCCACCATGTCCCCGTCATCGACGGCGTGGCCGCCGCGGTGAAGCTCGCCGAAGGGCTGGTCACGATGCGGCTCGGCACCTCGCAGTCGGGCCTGTTCCGGCGTAACCTCACGACATGAAGCTCGATATCCGGCCCATGAGTCGCGCCGATCTCGAAGCGGCGCTCATCTGGGCCCGCGACGAAGGCTGGAATCCCGGCCTCGACGATGTCGGCCCGTTCCTCGCGCAGGATCCATCCGGCTTCCTGATGGGGTGGCTCGGCACCGTCCGCATCGGCTGCATCTCGGTGGTGAAATACGGCACCGATTTCGCCTTCCTCGGCCTCTACATCGTCCACCCCGCGCATCGCGGCAAAGGCTACGGCAAGGCGATCTGGGATGCCGGCATCGCTAGCGCTGCCGGTCGCACCATCGGCCTCGACGGCGTCCCCGCCCAGCAGGACAACTACCGCAAGTCCGGCTTCGCCTTCGCCTACCGGAGCGCCCGCTGGGGCGGCACGCTGCGCGGCCTCGTCGCCACGCGCTCCTATGTGAGGCCAGTCACGCCCGACGAGCTGGACGCAGTCGCCGCGTTCGACCGCCGCCATATGCCCGCATCGCGCGAAAACTTCCTCGCCGCCTGGCTCGCCCCTTCGGCCACCCGCCAGACCGAGGGCTATTTCGAGGACGGGCGGTTGCGCGGCTACGGCACCGTCCGGCGCTGCGTCACCGGCTGGAAGATCGGCCCGCTGTTCGCCGAAACTCCGGCCATCGCCGAAACGCTGCTGAGCACGCTCGTCACCCCCGCCGGCACCGACCCGCTGTTCATCGACGTGCCCGGCCCCAACACCGCTGCCGTCGAAATGATGCAGCGCCTCGGCTTCACTCCGGCCTTCGAGACCGCCCGGATGTATCATGGCCCCGCCCCTACCCTGCCGCTCGAACAGGTGTTCGGCGTCACGACGCTGGAACTCGGTTAGGATCAAGGACCTCGCCCTTGGTATCGTGCACGCGCGTCATTGCCGAGGCTGCGCGACCCCCCTCGCCCGCATCATCGGGGTCAAGCCAGGCCCCCGCGTCTTCCCGACACTGGCGCGCCGCGCAGGGCACCCCATCGCCAACCGGGCTTCCCAGTCGCGCCGATCCGTGGTGGCTTCGGCGGATGGCGCTCGACCTCATCATCTCCAACGCGCGGCTCGCCGGCTGGGACACCCCGGTCGAGATCGGCATTGCCGCGGGCCGGATCGCCGAGATCGCGCCCGTCATCGCCTCAGCCGCGCCACGTGACGATGCGGCCGGCGCGCTCGCCTTCGGTGGCTTCGTCGAGTGTCACATCCACCTCGACAAGGCCGGCATCCTCGGGCGCTGCCCGATCTGCGAGGGCACGCTGAAGGAAGCGGTAGCGCTCACCGCCCAAGCCAAGGCCGGCTTCACGGTCGCGGACGTGCGCGACCGCGCCGCCAAGGTCGTCGAGCAGGCCATCCTCCACGGCACGACGCGGCTCCGCAGCTTCGTCGAGATCGACCCGCGCGCCGGTTTCCGCTCGTTCGAGGCGCTGCTCGAGGTGCAGCGCGACTATGCCTGGGCCATCGACATCGCGCTTTGCGCCTTCGCCCAGGAGGGCCTGACGCAGGAGATGGCGACCTACGCCATGCTCGACGAGGCGCTCAGCGCCGGTGCCGCCCTCGTCGGCGGCTGCCCCTATACCGACCCCGACCCGGTCGCCCATGTCGGCCTCATCTTCGATCTCGCCGAAAAGCACGGCACCGCCGTCGATTTCCACGCCGATTTCGACCTCGACCCGGCCAACTCCATCCTGCCCGAGATCATCCGCCAGACCCGCGCCCGCGGCTTTTCCGGCCAGGTCGCCGTCGGCCACGTGACCAAGCTCGCCGCCATGCCGCCCGCCGAACTCGACCGTCTCGGCGCCGATCTCGCGGCCGCCGGCATCACCGTCACCGCCCTCCCCGCCACCGACCTGTTCATCCTCGGCAGCCTCGCCCCGCTGCAGCGCCTGAGAGAACTCGGCGTCGAGGTAACCCTGGGGAGCAACAACATCCTCAACCCGTTCACCCCCTATGGCGACGCCTCGCTGCTGCGCATCGCCAATCTCTACGCCAACACCGCGCACCTCGCCCGCGACGCCGACCTCGCCGCCACCTTCGACATGGTCAGCGCCGCCCCCGCGCGCCTCCTCGGCTCACCCGCGGCCGTCGCCATCGGCGCCACCGCCGATATCGTGCTCGTCGATGCCCCCGATGCCGCCATGGCCGTCCGCACCGTCGCCCCGGTACTCGCCGGCTACAAACGCGGCGTTCTAACCTTCACCCGCCCGCGCCCGCTGCTTCACGTGCCGCCGGCCGCCACATAGGCCGCCTGCAGTTCCGCCATCACCGAGCGCTCGGGTATCGGCGCGCCGAGGTGCATGTGCCTGAGTTCCTCGGCGAAAGCCGCCCACATCACCGGACCGCCCTGCTGCAGCGCGATCGAGCGGGCCGCCAGTTCGGGGAACGGGGTCAGGTGCTTCACCCCCCAGTTGCCGAGCGCCACCATCACCGGCACGAGATCGATTGCCTTCTCTGTCAGCCGGTAAATCGTCCGCTGCTTGTGCCCGGGGTCGGGCGCCATCGACAGCAGCCCACCCTCCACCAGTCGCTTCAGCCGGTCGGCCAGGATGTTCGTCGCGATCCCCTCGAGCGAGCGGGAGTGGATTTCGCCATAGGTGCGGAAGTTGCCGAACATGATGTCGCGCAGCACGATCAGGCTCCAGCGGTCGCCGAGCACTTCCACCGACTGGTTGATCGGGCATCCGGACCGCGGCTCGTTCATCTCGTCTCCAGTTCGACCACTTGCAGTTTACAAGCTTGACTCATATCGGTATACCGCTTGCGTATCGCAAGTGGACAGGCTTCGCAGAATCCCGCACCCCATGTCGAAACGGAAGCGGGCCGTTCGTCGAGATGGCAGGATGCCCCGGAGGGACAATACAATGGAAAAGCATTACGGCTGGGTCGTTGTCGCCGCAGGCGCCGTCATCACCTGCCTTGCCATGGGCGCGATGTTCGCCGCAGCCGCCATGGCGCTGGCCTTCCCGCCGGCGAAGAAGGACGACGACGAAGCGCCCGGCCAGTTACAGGCCGCCTGACGATAATCCTGACATCCCCTGTCACACGGTTCCGATAGTCGTGCGGCAGGGGTTGCTGTATCGAAGGCGCCCATATTTGCCCATCACTGGTGCGTGCGACGCACCGACGCCTCGAGGAGACGCCCCCGTGACGCCGTTCCACCAGATCCTTGGCAACAACCTCGTTGCCAACATCACCAACTACACGGTGTGGTTCGCCATCACCTTCTGGGTCTACATCGAGACCCAGTCGGTGTTCGCCACCGGCACCATCGCCGGGCTCTACCTGGTGTTCACCGCCGCCTTCGGCATCTGGCTGGGCTCGATCGTCGACCACAACGCCAAGAAGCTGGTGATGCTCGGCTCGTCGGTGGTCTCGTTCGGCTTCTACGCCCTCTCCTTCGCCATCCTGGTGCTCAACCCCGAAGAGGCGTTCCGCAACCCCTACGGGCTGACGCTCTGGGTACTGGTGCTGCCGGTCATGCTCGGCGTCATCGCCGGCAATGTGCGCTCCATCGCGCTCGCCACCCTCGTCACCATCCTCATCCCCGAAGACCGGCGCGACAAGGCGAACGGCCTCGTCGGCATGGTCACCGGCATCGGGTTTCTCACCACCTCGATGATTTCGGGCCTCCTGGTCGCCTGGGGTGGCATGTTTGCTACACTGCTGCTCGCCATGGGCGCCACGGTGCTTGTGTTCGTGCACCTCCTCACGGTGAAGCTCGACGAGGGCCGGGTCGCCCCCACAGCCGACACTCCGGCCGCGCCGAGGCGCGTCGACCTTGCGGGCACCATCAAGGTCATCGCCGGCGTCCCCGGGCTGTTCGCGCTCATCCTCTTCGCCTGCTTCAACAATTTCCTCGGCGGCGTGTTCATGGCGTTGCTCGATGCCTATGGGCTGTCGCTGGTCTCGGTGGAGATCTGGGGCATCCTGTTCGGCGTCATCTCCACCGCCTTCATCATCTCCGGCATCGTCATCGCCAAAACCGGGCTGGGCAAGAATCCGCTGCGCACCCTGCTGATGGTCAACATGATCACCTGGTCGGTGTGCTGCCTGTTCACGATCCAGCACTCGATCTGGCTGCTGGCCGCCGGCATGTTCGTCTGGATGCTGCTCAGCCCCTATGCCGAGGCTGCCGAGCACACCCTGCTGCAAAAGGTGGTGCCGCCCGAGCGCCAGGGCCGCGTCTTCGGCTTTGCCCAGTCGGTCGAGCAGTCCGCCTCGCCGCTGACCGCCTTCATGATCGGGCCACTCACCGAGTTTATCGTCATCCCGTTCATGACGAACGGAGCCGGCGCGGCGCTGATCGGCGGCTGGTTCGGCACCGGCCCGGCCCGCGGCATGGCGCTGGTCTTCACCATCGCCGGCGCTCTTGGCCTCGTGGTGACCATCCTCGCCTTCCGCAGCAAATACTACCGCCAGCTGTCCGGCGCCTATCTCAATGCCCCGGACGAGCCGCCGGCCGACGAGCCGCCCACCACCGGCGCGGTGCCGGCCTGATCGGGCCTATGCTCGGCATAGCTGGCCAAGCCCCGCCCCCATGCTCTAGCCTTGGCGCATTGGGGGGACGCATACCGTGAAGGCCGATGACGACGCGCCGGATTTCGATACCGCGGCGCAGCTTGCGCTGGCGCAGGAGCCGCAGCGGCACAGGGCGGGCGAGTCAGCCCGCCGCTCCGACGTTACCCTGCACCAGCTCCGCATCTTCTGGGCGGTGGCGCATTCCGAAACGCTGACCAGCGCCGCCAAGCAGCTCGGCCTCGCCCAGCCCTCGCTCAGCCAGCAGTTGAGCAAGCTCGAAGCCACCCTCGGCTCAAAGCTCTTCCACCGCCGCTCCAACGAGATGGTGCTGTCCGAGGAGGGCCGGTTCCTGCTGCCGCGGGCCGAAACGGTACTGCGCGACATGCAGGACCTCGAAGAGAGCCTGCAGCGCTTCACCGGCGGCCAGCGCGCCACGGTCCGCATCGCCGGCATCACCTCGATGCTGCACGTGCTGCTGCCGCCCGCCGTCACCCGCACGCACGATGACTACCCGGACGTCGATTTCGACATCCAGGAAGCCGCGCCAAACGATATACTCGAATTGCTCTACGGAAGGCGGGTCAATATCGGCCTCCTCGCCGCCAACTCCATCGCCGAAGCCGGCGTCGGCTTCCTGCAGGTGCCGCTGCTCGATGACCCCTATGTGCTGGTGGTGCCGGAAAACCTCAGGCTCGACGGGGTCCGCAATCCGCGCGCCGAACTCGATCCGCACGCGCTCGACCTGCTCGGCCGCTCGATCCAGTTCAATTTCGGCACCCAGCACACCAAGCGGATCGAGGACTGGTATCAGCGCATGCTGCCCCACAGCCGGGTCGTCGCGCAGTGCCGCAGCTTCGAGGTGGCGATCGGGCTCGTCCGCGCCGGCACCGGCGTCTGCCTCGCCCCGGCACTCTCCACCATGATGGGCGGCGGCGCCCCCGCAGGCGTCAGGCTCTACGAGGCCGGCCTGCCATCACGCCGTCTGGTGGCGCTGGTCCCCAGCCAGTACCGCCGCCAGCCCCCCTACGCCGGCCTCCTCGACCGCCTGCAGGACGTCTGCGCCACCTGGCAACACCCGCCGATGCTCCCCACCCCACCGTTTCTCGACTATCCCGGGCAGACGACGCCGTAAGGGCGCCGCGTTGCATCGCCCCGCGCCTACCCCCGTGCTTTCGCACAGGCGAGGACCGATGTGGCCTGCGAGGTCGACTGGCTGGTCAGATCGGGCCCCGCCCATCAGCTCTCGATCGCCAACCGCACCAGCTCAGCGGTATTCCGCGCGCCGATCTTTTCCATGATGTGCCGGCGGTGCACCTCCACCGTGCGGTAGGAGAGGCCGAGGTCGGCGGCGATTTCCTTGTTGGTGCGGCCATCGACGACGAACTGCAGGATCTGCCGTTCGCGGACGGTGAGCGTGCCGAAGCCGCGCACCGTCACCGCATCGGGGCCGCCCTTGCCGGGTTCGACATGGATGTCGCCGCGGAACTCGTCCTGCATGGCGCGGACGATCTCCAGCGGCGCGTAGGGCGGCGAGAACACCGCCGAGGCACCGTGCCGTACTGCCTGCACCACCAGTTCGGCCCGCACGCCGGCCGGCGCCAGAAGGAAAGCATGAATGCCCAGGTGCTCGCCGCGAATGGCGTCGAGCGCCGTCAGCGTGTCCTCGACGGCGCCAAGGTCATCACACATCGGCATCAGCACGAGGTCGGGCCGGCGCAGCGTGACCAGCCGGGTCAGCCCCGACACATCCGGCACCATCGACACCTGGAACCCTTGCGCGATCAGCTCGTCGCAGAGCGATTTGCACACCGACAGGTCGGGGTGAGTCACGTAAATCAGCCGGTCCCGGTTCAGGTAGGTCCTGTACGGTACTGCTTCCGCCAGTCTGTCCACTTGCCTCTCTCCTAGGTCAAGTTGCGCAGCGCCCGCCGTGCTCTCCTTCTGTCAGTGCTCGGCATGCGCTGCCACCGTCGATTCGCGTCCACCTGAGTATTACAGCACCTGTCGCCCGAGACTGACAATGCACGATCACTCTGTTTCTGCTGTACGTCGCCATGACGACACGCAGTTGTCTGCACCGGCACTGCCGGGAAAACATAATCAAGCAGGCAATACTGAAATGTCAGCCTGACTGTCTGATCTGGCGTTTTACGCAATATTTTCTGCACCGCGCTATAGTCAGCGCATGGCAACGCTTCCGAAGAGCGGTGCAAAACTCCGCGGACGACCAATCCAGGACCAGTCGCGGCCGCTAATATGCGCGAAGCGTCAACATTCAGGGGAATCGCATGTTCAGGAAACTCTCGGCCGAGGCATTCGGCACATTCTGGCTGGTCTTCGGCGGCTGCGGCAGCGCGCTGATCGCCGCCGCCTTTCCTGAGGTCGGCATCGGCTTTGTCGGTGTCTCGCTCGCCTTCGGCCTCACCGTGCTCACCATGGCCTATGCCGTGGGCGGCATTTCGGGCGGCCATTTCAATCCGGCGGTGTCGCTGGGCCTCGCCGTCGCCGGCCGCTTCGAATACCGCGAGCTGATCCCATACTGGATCGCGCAACTGGTCGGCGGCATCCTTGCCGCGACGCTGCTCTACCTGATCCTGTCGGGCAAGGCCGGCTGGATGCCGGGCGGCTTCGCCTCCAACGGCTATGATGCGAACTCGCCCGACGGCTACTCGATGCTCTCGGCGCTGCTCATCGAGATCGTGCTCACCGCCTTCTTCCTCATCGTCATCCTGGGCTCGACCAGCAAGGCGGCACCGGTCGGCTTCGCCCCGCTGTCGATCGGGCTCAGCCTGACGCTGATCCACCTGATCTCGATCCCGGTGACCAATACCTCGGTCAACCCGGCCCGCTCGATCGCCGCGGCGATCTTCGCGCAGAACGGCGCCCTCGGCCAGGTCTGGCTGTTCATCCTCGCGCCGCTGGTGGGCGCAGCGATCGGTGCGGCGATCTGGAAATACGTGCTGTCGCCGGGCGAAAGCGTCGGCAAGGTCGGGCGCGACTAACGCCTCACGCACGAGGCCACCGCCAGCGCGGTGGCCTTTTTCATTGTGCCGCCTCAGCGTCCCAGCAGTTCGCGCCGGCGCTGCGCCGGCTGGCGGTACCATTCGTGGCCCAACCGCCGCTTGCGCCGCTTCGGCGCCGGTGGCTCGGGCTGGCCGAACAGTTCCCGCATCTCCTCGCCCGACAGCGTATCGCTGTCCTCGAGCCCCAGCGCCCAGGCCGCAAGCTCCCCCTTCACCACGAACAACCCACTCATACCCAGACCCCTGCTGCACCCCTTCTGGATGCAGGCCCATCGTCGTTGGTATGAAATCGGTATGCAACACCCGTTTGGGTGAGACGCGAGACACGCGTCTCATGTTTGCCGGCCGCCTACGAAACGGCAGGCGCCAATGGGCTGGCGCCGGCCAGCAGCCGCACCAGGTCGGCCTGCCGGGTGGTCGCGGTCTTCGCCATCACGCCCTTGAGCTGCGTCCGCACCGTTTCGCGCGAGATGGCGCCCCGGAGCGAAATCTCCTCGACCGACAGGCCCGCCGCCAGCCCGCGCGCCACCCTGGCTTCGGCGGGCGTCAGGTCGAACAGGCCGTGCAGCATCTCGGTCAGCGGTGCGTCCGGCGCCACCACGGCGGTCAGCACCAGCAGGAACTCCGCCTTGGCGAAGATGTCGTGCGCCGCCCGCCGGATAGGCACCAGGTGGGCGATCAGCGCCGGCTCGCCCTCTTCAGCCGGAATCGGGATCGAGCGGATCGCCGCATGGTCGCCGGCAGCGGCGCCGAGCGCCAGCTTCAGCGCCTCGTGCGCGGGCTTGCTGGCCAGTTGCACGCGATCGAGCGCCCCGGCCGCGACGCGTGGCGCCAGTTGTTCGAACAGCGGGTTGGCCACCAGCACGCGGCCAGTGGCGGTCAGCGCCGCGCCGGGCAGGCCGACGAGTTGCAGTGCCTCGGTAGCGCCGCTCGCGGTCCTGAGCCCCAGCCGATGCGACAGCAGCGCGGCGCGCGCCAGATGCGGCCGGTATTGGTCGAGCACACCCATCTCCTCACGCGAAAAGGGGCCGGCCGCGTCCTCGCGCGAAATGTCGAACACCAGGATGTCGGAGGTCGGCACCGGGATGACGCTGCCCGCTGCGTATCTCAGACCATTCGGAAACAGCAGCTCGCGATAGACAGTGTCGCGGTCGAGCTCGGCGCGACTGAACAGTTCGAGGTCGGTCAGGAAGCCGGCATGGCCGGAGCTGAGCGCCCGCCGCGGCCGCGGGTTGTCGTGCCGGCTGGCGCTCTCGGCGAACTGCTGCACCACCGGGCGGTAGAGCTCGGTAGCGGCGTAGTTGACGCGCCGATCGACGTCGAGCACCACGAGCGCCATGTGCCGGGTCTGCACCATCGCGCCCAGTTGCTCCAGCACTCGCGGCCAGGTTTCCGGCACCGCTGCCGCCTCATAGATCTGGTCGAGCAGCGCGCTGTCCATCGTCTCCCCCAAACCACGACAGTGCCGCTTTTTGCGGCAGGACTCCAGCCTTGTATACAGGGCCTCCGGGCAACGCTGGCCGCCATGTCAGGGTTCACCCCGGCCGCCGCTTTGGATAAGGTCGCGGCCCGACCCTCCGGAATCGCTTGCCCATGCATCTCGTCCTCGTCGATGGCTCTGGTTTCATCTTCCGGGCCTTTCACGCGCTGCCGCAACTGACGCGCAAGACCGACAAGCTGCCGGTCGGCAGCGTCATCGGCTTCTGCAACATGCTGTGGAAGCTCACCGAGGACCTCAATGGCGACGACACGCCCACCCACATGGCGGTGATCTTCGACTATTCGAGCAAGACCTTCCGCGACGAGATCTACGCCGAGTACAAGCAGCAGCGGCCGCCGGCACCCGAGGAACTCGTGCCGCAGTTCCCGCTCACCCGCGCCGCCACCCGCGCATACGGCCTGCCGTCGATCGAGATGGAAGGCTTCGAGGCCGACGACATCATCGCCACCTACACCCGTCTCGCCCGCGCGGCCGGCGGCCGCGTCACCATCGTGTCGTCCGACAAGGACCTGATGCAGCTGGTCGAGCGCGACGGCTCCGTCCGTCTGCTCGATACCATCCCCCGCCCCGGCCAGCCGCCGCTGCGCTGGATCGGCGCCGACGAGGTGATGGACAAGTTCGGCGTGCCGCCCGACAAGGTCATCGAGGTGCAGGCGCTGTGCGGCGATGCGGTCGACAACGTCCCCGGCGTCCCCGGCATCGGGGTGAAAACCGCGGCCGAGCTGATCAACACCTATGGCGACATAGAAACCCTGCTCGCCAACACCCAATCGATCAAGCAGCCGAAGCGCCGGCAGGCGCTCGAGGACAATGCCGAGCTCGCCCGCATTTCGAAGCGCCTCGTCACGCTGTCGCAGGATGCCCCCGTCGAACTGCCGATCGCCGACCTCGTCCGCCAGCCGATCGAGCCGGGAAAGCTGTTCCCCTTCCTCAACGCCATGGAGTTCGTCACCGTGGCGAAGCGCCTCGGCGCCCTGCTCGATGCCGATCCCGCCGCCTGGCCCGCCGATCCCGAGCTTGCCGCCAAGCCGCCCGAGCCGGTGGGCTTCGACAATTCCGCCCGCGCCGAAGCCCGCGCCGCCCGCCAGGCCGCCGATGGCTCGGCCGAGTCCGTGCCCGTCATCCACGCCCGCGAGGTGCACGCGGCGATCAAGGCGATCCCGCTCGATCATACCAAGTATGAGATCATACGAGACGCGGCCCACCTGCAGCGCTGGATCGACGCCATCCACGCCACCGGCATCGTCGCCACCGATACCGAAACCACCGGCCTCGACAACCAGACCGCCGATCTCGTCGGCATCTCGCTCAGCACCGGCCCCGGCACCGGCGCCTACCTGCCGCTCGGCCACACCACCGGCCAGGCCGATATTTTCGGCGGCGGCCGCGCCGAAGGCCAGATGGAGCCGGAGGCGGCCCTCGCCATGCTCCGCCCCATCTTCGCCGATCCGGCGATCCTAAAACTCTTCCACAACGTCAAGTACGACCTCGGCATCCTCGCCCGCTACGAGATCGAAGTCCGCTCGTTCGACGACAACCTGCTCCTGGGCTACGCCCTCGATGGCCCGCAGTTCAACACCATGGGCGAGCTGAGCGAACACTGGCTGGGCCACACCGGCCAGTCGATCAAGGAGCTGATCGGCACCGGCAAGACGCAGATCACCTTCGCCCAGGTCCCCATCGACGCCGCCGCCAAATACGCCGCCGAGGATGCCGATCTCACCTTCCGCCTGTGGAAGGTGCTGAAGCCGCGCCTCGTCGCCGAAAGCATGACCGGGGTCTACGAAACGCTGGAGCGCCCGCTCGCCCCGGTGCTCGCCCGCATGGAAGGCCGCGGCATCACCGTCGACCGGCAGATCCTCAGCCGCCTCAGCGGCGATTTCGCCCAGCGCGCCGCCGCCCTCGAAGCCGAGGCCTACGAGCTCGCCGGCTCGAGCTTCAACCTCGGCTCGCCCAAACAGCTGGGCGAAATCCTGTTCGACCGGATGGGCCTGCCCGGCGGCACCAAAACCAAGACCGGCGCGTGGTCGACCGGCGCCGACGTGCTCGAGGAACTCGCCACGCAGGGCGTCCCCCTCGCCCGCACCATCGTCGACTGGCGCCAGCTCACCAAGCTGATCGGCACCTACACCGACGCGCTCCCCACCTACATCAACGCCCGCACCGGCCGCGTCCACACCACCTATTCGCAGCACTCGGTGCTCACCGGCCGCCTCTCGTCCAACGATCCCAACTTGCAGAACATCCCGGTCCGCACCGCCGATGGCCGCAAGATCCGCACCGCCTTCGTCGCGCCCCACGGCAAACTGCTGATTTCCGCCGATTACAGCCAGATCGAGCTGCGCGTCCTCGCCCACATCGCCGATATCCAGGCGCTGAAGGACGCGTTCGAGGAGGGCCTCGACATTCACGCCATGACGGCGTCCGAAATGTTCGGCGTGCCGGTCGAGGGCATGCCGAGCGAAATCCGCCGCCGCGCCAAGGCGATCAATTTCGGCATCATCTACGGCATCTCGGCCTTCGGCCTCGCCAACCAGCTGGGCATCGAGCGCTCCGAAGCCGGCGAGTACATCAAGACCTACTTCGCCCGCTTCCCCGGCATCCAGGACTACATGGCCACCCAGCGCCGCAAGGTGAAGGAAGACGGCTACGTCGAAACCATCTTCGGCCGAAAGGTCAACTTCCCCAACGCCCGCTCCAACAACCCCGCCGAACGCGCCTTCGTCGAACGCGCCAGCATCAACGCCCCCATCCAGGGCAGCGCCGCCGACATCATCCGCCGCGCCATGATCCGCATGGAGGGCACGCTCAAGGCGGCAAAGGTCGACGCGACGATGCTGCTTCAAGTCCACGACGAACTGATCTTCGAGGTGGACGAGGGGGGTAAGGAGGAGGCGATCCCGGTGATCGTGCAGGCGATGGAAACAGCGTCAGAACCGGCGGTACGGTTGAGCGTGCCGATCAAGGTCGACGCGCACGCGGCTCGGGATTGGGACGGGGCGCATTAGGGGGTGCGAGCCGCCCTACTGTGCGGCATTTCGGTGGATTGCGCGTCAGGCTGTTTGACGTCTGGAATGAGTTTCTGACACCTTTTCACTATGCGTCACCCAGCAAAACAGATCCCAATCAAGGCTATCAGAATATCACTCGACGACATTCGTCGGGTATACGATCGCCTGAAAATTCAGGTTGATGCTGAGGCCGAAAGAATACTCGCTAAATTTGTAAAGCCAGATGACAAAAGGGAGAGCGATTTCGTTGCTGAGAAGGCCGATCTGAAATCCAGGGCGTTCCGTATAACGGTAACCGTGGGCGGCCGTGATGGCAGCAGCCTTTTCGGCGATGATACCGAAATTTTCAGCTCCCCGAACCTGCCTGATCAAATTGCGTACGTTTATATGACGAACGTCGTTGCGTTCGAACTTGTCGCAAACGAGAAGCCGGTCAACCGATTTTCATTGAACCTGGATTTCTCTGAGCCGCCGCTCTTGGATGCGAACAACTTCGTTTCAGGCCCCACTCCAAACAACAGCAACCTTCAGGTCGACGGAGACAATGATGCCTGGGTTTCGGCCGTCCACGAGGCAGTTGATGGCATCATTCGGAATCGTCGCACGGGTCGACGCCTGATACACAAGGCGTTCGCTTACGATTTTGGCATGTTTGTAATTGCGTTGCCGTTTGCTTTTTGGCTCTGCTCAAAATTATCCGGTCCGATTGAAGCATGGTTTGGCAGTCTACACTCCGTTATTTCTGCTGGGGCCTATGTGTATACTTTTTTTGTTGTTCTTTTTGCGTATCGAGTTCTCTTCGGGTATACTAAATGGGCGTTTCCCACAGTAGAGATCACCAACAACGTAGACCACTCCAGTCGCCACCGGTTTTTTTTGGAGTGCTATTATTCTTGGGCTACTGGCCAACGTGGCTTGGGAGCTGACAAAGGCCGTCCCTTGAGGCCTTCCGCCAAGTGCT
>Ga0247836_1001838_pt1 | contig 32518 bp, 29 predicted proteins | sample LaCruzMarch2015__4_FD_187116 | JGI IMG/M metagenome (GOLD analysis project Ga0247836, IMG submission 187116) | Freshwater microbial communities from meromictic Lake La Cruz, Castile-La Mancha, Spain - LaCruzMarch2015_14m | ecosystem: Environmental > Aquatic > Freshwater > Lake | place: Spain... | reverse complement strand
GGTTATGGAATTGTCTCCCCCCACAGCGATTACAAACTTGTCAGTGAGGTCCTTGAGAGCCTCGTGGACTCTCTGCTCACCTGCATCATGGTCGGGCCCATCGACATTTCCCGCATCAAAGACAGTCAGCTCCCTCACATCCTGATCGTGGCTCGTGCAATATGTTGAAAAACGGAGAAGGGCTTCACGTACGGCTTGAGGCGTCGTATCAGCGCGAGTCGCACTGATTGAAGTTTCGTGGGCGGGAACCCCCAGAAGGGCAACCATTGCCGCGGGGTTGTCCGCGAAGAGTTCGGCAGCGCGCGGCCAGTTCGGGTCTAGGTTCATCTCTCATCCTTTGATCCGATGGGTAAACGTCCGCCAAGTCGCTTTGATAGGTCTCTAGCGGAGTCTTGCACAGCCTCAATGAGAGTTTGTTGATTGGAGTCATCAATTGTGACGTCTCGGTAGACAAGATTAATTGCCGCAACCGGTTCACCCAAATGATCAAATACAGCTGCGGCAACGGAGGAATGCTCCGGCGTGACCAACCCTGACTCAATTGAAAAACCTTGTTTACGTTCCTTGGCAAGTAGGGTCTTCAATTCCACGGGGCTCTGCGGACCTTTGCCCGTTCGATTGATGAACGCCTGTGTATTGGGAAACAGTGCACGGACTTGTGCCGGTGAATGATAGGAAAGCATTGCCCGTCCCGATGCAGTGAGGGATGCGGGAAGCCGGACTCCGATTTCGGAGATGACCGTAATTGGCCCGCCGGTACTTTCTTTCAATAGGTAATAGGTGTCACTCCCCCGCAGGATCCCCAAGTGACCGACGAGTGGCGCAATCCCGGCAACTGATTTCATCAACTTGACCAGAATAGGACGGGCGCGCGATTCAAGTGGTTCGTGTCGCATGTAAGCGGTCCCGACTTCAAATGCGCTCACGCCCAGACCCCATAGGGCATTTTCGGATTGTGAATTCTCCGGATCTCCGCCGGTTATCGGGGTTACGAATCCTTTTGACTGCATTGCGGCGAGCAGGTGGTACAGCGATGATTTGGGTATCTCTAGTTCCCGCCCGATGGTTCGTGCTGGGATCGGGCTAGCACTGCGAGCCAGGAGCAACAGTACGTCCAGGGTTCGATTTGCAGCTGGCACCTGACTCATCCGGTGAGTCTCGCATCTCAGACTGGTTATGTCCATTTTCTGATTACGCAAGGCCTCGTTGCATCAGACTTTGTCAATGACCACCGAAAATCTGATCACCCCAACCTATGACCCGACCCGCGAGATACACGCGGCCCGGGGGGCTACCCGCACCGCTCTGGGGTGGGGACAGGAAGCAGCAATGCGCATGTTGCAAAACAACCTTGATCCTGCCGTTGCAGAATACCCGGAAAAACTGGTCGTGTACGGCGGCACCGGCAAAGCCGCCCGCGATTGGCGCAGCTATGACGCCATGATTCGAAGCCTGCAGACTCTGAAAAACGATGAAACCATGTTGGTGCAGTCCGGGCGGCCGGTCGGAATTATGCAAACCCATGAATGGGCTCCGCGCGTGCTGATTGCCAACTCAAATCTGGTCGGTGATTGGGCAAACTGGCCCGAGTTCCGCCGATTAGAACAACTGGGATTGACCATGTACGGCCAAATGACGGCTGGATCTTGGATTTATATCGGCACTCAAGGAATCCTGCAGGGAACCTATGAAACATTTGCAGCTGTCGCTCAGAAGAAATTTCATGGCACCCTAGCGGGGACTTTGACACTCACTGCTGGTTGCGGTGGCATGGGTGGCGCGCAACCGCTTGCGGTCACCATGAATGAAGGTGTTTGCCTCGTGATCGACATTGATCCAAGTCGCTTGCACCGTCGTGTAGTTGATCGCTATCTCGACGTGGTCGCTGACAACATCGAGCACGCTTTACGGCTGGTACTTGAGGCGAAAAAGACCCGAACAGCACTCTCCGTTGGCCTGGTTGGGAATGCCGCAACGCTGTTCCCTGAACTCCTACGCCGCGGGGTTCCCATCGACATTGTCACCGATCAAACCTCTGCACATGATCCACTGAGTTACATCCCCGAAGACATTGAGTTTGGGGATGCACATGAATACGCGGACAAAAAACCTGATGAATTTACCGAGCGTGCGCAACTTGCAATGGCTAAGCACGTTGAAGCAATGGTCGGCTTTATGGATGGCGGAGCAGAAGTATTTGACTATGGAAATTCGATCAGGGATGAGGCTCGTAAGGGAGGCTACACTCGAGCTTTCGCCTTCCCTGGATTCATCCCGGCCTATATTCGTCCTCTTTTCTGCGAAGGAAAAGGCCCATTCCGTTGGGTTGCGCTCTCCGGTGATGAAAAAGATATCTATAAAACCGATCAAGCGATTCTTGAACTATTCCCGGAAAATGACCACCTTCGGCGCTGGATCACAATGGCCCAAGATCGGGTTGCCTTCCAAGGCCTTCCCGCACGTATCTGTTGGTTGGGTTACGGTGAACGCGACAAAGCTGGAGCCAAATTCAACGACATGGTCTCAAGTGGCGAACTATCGGCACCGATCGTGATTGGCCGCGACCATCTTGACTGCGGCAGTGTCGCATCCCCTTACCGCGAGACCGAGTCAATGCTTGACGGCTCTGACGCGATCGCGGACTGGCCACTGCTCAACGCCATGGTCAACGTCGCTTCCGGCGCTTCTTGGGTTTCCATTCACCACGGGGGCGGTGTGGGTATTGGTCGATCTATTCACGCGGGCCAAGTCACGGTAGCCGACGGCACCGAACTCGCTGGCGAGAAGATCAGGAGAGTGTTGACCAATGATCCGGGGATGGGTGTAATTCGTCACGTCGATGCCGGTTACGACATCGCCTGTGAAGTTGCCGAAGAAAAAGGTGTTCGAATCCCAATGACCGAAGGCGCCCAAGAGTGACAGCCCTTGTTCGCAATATTAGTGAGTTAATCACTAATGAAAACTCAGGCCCGTATCGCAAATCTGGGTTTGCATTCACTTTCGCAGACGGACTCATTACTTGGGTTGGACCCGAAGTTGATGCACCACGAGATTGTTATCAAGAGATTGATGCTGCAGGTTGTGCGGTTCTGCCCGGTTTCGTCGACTCCCACTCACATTTAATTTTTGCGGGTGATCGCTCAAGCGAATTTGCCGCGCGTATGAATGGCGAGCCTTACTTGGCAGGTGGGATTCGGTCGACAGTTGCCGCAACACGTGCGGCAACCGACGCCGAACTGAGATCAAACTGCGCATCATTGGTTTCTGAGTTTCACGCCGGTGGGATCACGACATTTGAAATCAAATCCGGATACGGACTTGATGTGAATAGTGAAGTCCGCAGCCTTCGCATTGCCCGGGAGTTCACACCTGAAACTACTTTCCTTGGCGCACATGTCATTCCCAATGAATTTGCCGGGGACCCTGACGCCTACGTTGACCTCGTTTGCGGTGAAATGCTCACCGCTGTGCTCCCCTATTCCCGTTGGATTGATGTTTTCTGCGACCAGGGTGCATTTAACTCGGACCAAGCTCGCAAGATTCTTCAGGCCGGCGCTCAGGCCGGACTACTCGTCAAACTACATGCGAACCAAATCGAATCCATTGGAGGAATTGACGTAGCCTGCGAAATGGGAGCCATTTCCGTTGATCACTTGACCCACACCTCTGACTCTGATTTAAAGGCCCTCGCTGATGCAGGGATAGTTGCAACACTGCTCCCGGGTGTTGAGTTCTCGACTCGCTCTCCCTACCCCGATGCTCGAAGGTTTTTTGATGCTGGCGTTGAAGTAGCACTTGCAACCGATTGCAATCCTGGCAGTTCATTCACTACTTCAATGCAATTAATGATTGCACTTGCAGTGAGAGAAATGCACATGAGTGTCGACCAGGCGATTCGTGCGGCCACGCTGGGTGGCGCGCACGCACTTGCCCGCACCGACATCGCGGTGCTCTCCCCCGGCATGAAGGCTGACTTCATAGTCCTAACTGCACCATCAATTGATTTTCTCGCGTATCGTCCGGGTGTGCCGCAAATAGCCCGCACCTACTTGGCCGGAGAGGCACTGACCACATGACACAGATTGTGACTTTAGGAACCAACCCGCCAAGCATGGATGAAGTAATTGCCGTGGCGCGCGGAAATGCCCAGATCCAGATCAGCCCCCAAGTACTCGAGGCCATGGCGGTCAGTCGTGCCCATGTGGACAAACTTGCCAACCAGGAAACTCCCGTTTACGGAATTTCAACCGGTTTCGGGGCACTTGCCACCCGACACATTCCCCAAGAAAGTCGAGTTCTGTTACAAAAATCGCTGATTCGCAGTCACGCAGCGGGCTCGGGAAGTGAAGTTGAGCGAGAGGTTGTCCGCGCAACAATGTTCCTTCGGCTCAAGACTCTTACATCGGGGCGAACCGGTGTTCGCCCAGAAGTCGCTCAAACGTATGCGGCGATTCTCAACGCCGGGATCACCCCGATCGTTTACGAGTTCGGCTCATTGGGCTGCAGCGGTGATCTCGCGCCCCTCGCGCACTGCGCTTTGGTCGCCATGGGTGAAGGGGAGGCGCGAAATGCCAACGGTGAAATCGCTGATGTCGGGGCACTGTTGAGTGCTGCGGGAATATCACCCGTGGAACTCAAAGAAAAAGAAGGCCTCGCCCTCATCAATGGGACCGACGGGATGCTCGGCATGCTGATTATAGCGATCGCTGACCTTGAAGGACTATGTGATGCAGCCGACCTTGGTGCAGCAATGAGCGTTGAGGCACTTATGGGAACTGATCAAGTGTTTCGGCCTGAACTGCATCAACCACTGCGACCACATGCCGGCCAGGCAATCAGTGCAGCGAATATGTTTGCAGCCCTTGCCGCATCACCGATAGTTGCTAGCCACAAATTAAACGATGACAGTGTTCAAGATGCCTATAGTCTGCGTTGCGCGCCCCAGGTCACCGGCGCGGTTCGTGACACCATCACGCACGCGAAGAATGTTGCTCAGAATGAATTAGCCGCAAGTATCGATAACCCAGTGATTCTTCCCTCGGGTGAAGTGACGAGTAACGGGAACTTCCACGGAGCCCCGGTGGCCTACGTCCTCGATTTCCTAGCGATTGCCGCAGCCGATCTTGGTTCAATCTGTGAGCGTCGCACCGATCGCATTCTCGACAAGAATCGGAATCACGGTCTGCCACCATTTTTGGCACATGACCCGGGGGTTGATTCAGGACTCATGATCGCTCAGTACACACAGGCTGGCTTGGTGAGCGACTGCAAGCGCCTTGCCGTGCCAGCAAGTGTCGACTCGATTCCCAGCTCGGCGATGCAAGAGGATCATGTTTCCATGGGTTGGCACGCTGGGCGTAAATTACGCAGCGCCGTTTCCAATCTCACCACGATCATTGCGATCGAGTTCATGGCTGCCAGTCGTGGTCTTGAACTGCGCGCGCCCTTACTGCCTGCTCCGGTAACCCGTGAACTGCTTGGCGAACTGCGAAAGACCACAACGGGTGCAGGACCTGATCGATTCCTGGCGCCTGAGATTCAAGCAACCCGCGAATTCATCGTGTCACGGTTTTTATCATCTGCTTTACGGTAAACACTTAATTCAACATCAACTCACACGGGCAGCGTGAATCTCTGCTTCGGCAACAACTTTCCGCAATTGGGTTCCCGCGGCGGTAAGTTTTCCGCTCCATTCGTTTGCCCGCACGCACCACATTACGGCTTCCTGGGCTTCTTCCAATTCGCTGCGAATCTTCGCGGGGCCACTTGCTCCCAGACGACTGAGCACTCGATCGGCTGCCGCTACCCATTGCTCGGCGAGTTGCAGGTGCTCAATGTCTTTTGCCAGTTGTCGGATTTCAGCTCCCGGATGTACCTGCGTAGGTTCAACACTTTTGACTTCGGCTTCCGCTCGATCAACAGCTAGTAGAAAGTCGACTCTCATTACGGTATGAATTTGGGATTTTCGAATTGCCGTTCGTAAGTTCTCACACGCCGCTTTGGCATTGTTTCGCGCGGCGAAGAAGCGATCCTCGCTCCGATGACCCTTGTACTTTGCCTCGATCCGGCTGGTACGACTGGTTGTTGTATTGCTCATGGCAGTTCCTTCCCAGTAGGTGCTCACACAGGTGACTTACATATCTCCATTGTGCACCCGAAAGCTGCTTTATTCAGTTATTTATGGCATTGCTGAAAGGCCACCGTCAACTATCAACTCTTGACCAGTCATGAAACTTGAGGCGTCACTGGCGAGGAAAAGTGCTGCAGCGGAGATTTCTTCGGCGCGACCCCAGCGGCCCATGGGAACGCGGGAAAGGGTCCCTGCCTCGGCTTCCTTGGATTCACGAAGGAAATCAGTGAGGTCTGTCTCGATCCACCCGGGGACCAAGGAATTGACCCGGACACCCTGGCTGGCAAGTTCGAGCGCCAGGCTGCGGCTAAAGCTAATGACGGCAGCTTTGGCTGCGCCGTAATGGGACATAAAAGGGGATCCGCGGAGTCCCGCCACCGAGGACACATTGATGACTGACCCATTGCCCGAATTAACCAAACGGGGAATTACCCCCTGGGTCAGGGCCACGAGTGAATCGAGATTGAGGTTCATGGTCTTGCGCCAACCCGAGAGGCGCATTTTCTCTGTTGTTGACATAAACGAGTTTCCACCGGCGTTATTAACCAGAATGTTGAGTTCGTCGAAATCCAATGCGGTACAAATCGACTCAGTTGCGTCCTCAGAGGTGAGGTCCGCAGATATCACCTGAGCGGTACGACCCAAATCTCGAATTTCCTTGGCGAGGTCCTCGAGTTTCTGAGCATCTCGGGCTACCAGGGCCACGTCAGCGCCCGCTTGGGCAAAACTCACGGCAATGGCCCGACCAATGCCGCGCGATGCACCCGTGATGAGTGCCGTTTTCCCGGCCAGAACCTGTTCGGACATGTGCGCTCCCATTCAATTGGCTGGTGGCTAGATTGTGTGGACCTAGTTTAGCGAAAGGTTAGCCCAGCTCATCGAGTTCATCGAGTCCATCGAGCCTGAATGAAAACTGGCCCATGCGAAAACGACGACTGGTTGAGTTATTTGGCAAAAGTTCAGGGAGTGACGAGCACCTTCACATGTGCGCTGCGATTCTCGGCCAGCACCTCGAAGCCCCCTGAGATCACATCGTCCAACCCAATGCGAGTCGAGATGATCTCCTCGGCTCCGATGATCCGCCCATCGCCCATCGCGGCAATGGCCTCGGGGAAGTCGGGCTTGTTGTATCCCTTGCTCCCAACAATCGTGAGCTCCTTGAGCAGCACCTGCATGTAGTCACAAGGCGCCGGGGCGAGCCAAACGGCCAGGCTGACAATCGTGCCGCCCATGCGGACCGCACCGATGGCTGTGGCTATGGACTCTTGGGCACCCGAGGTCTCGAAGACAACGTCCACTCCCCGACCTTTGGTCATTTCCATAACGGCGGCCACGACATCGGTTGAGCTGGAGTCAATGACGGCCTGAGCACCGAGTCGGGCGGCGGTATCGGCGCGAGCACCGGGGCGCCTGACGCTCACCGCGGTGAATGCTGACCCGAAGGCCTGCGCACAGATCAACGTCGTGAGGCCAATCGGCCCTGCACCAATGACGAGCACGGTTTGACCCGGTCCGAAGTTGCCTTTGCGCATGCCATGCCAAGCGACCGTGATTGGCTCAATCAGTGCGCCCACTTCGGACGGTACGGAGTCGGGCATTTTATGAACGGTGTAGGCCGGCACGAGCGCTTGCTCGGCAAACCCGCCCCCAACATTGTGGACACCGACAACCGTGAGGTCCGGGCACACGTGGTAATCGCCTGTGACGCAGAACTCGCACGTCTGGCAATACATGAATGGCTCAACGGCAACGCGTTCGCCGACTTTCACGTGATCGACACCTTCGCCCACCGCGGAGACTGTCCCGGCGAACTCATGTCCAAGAATGACTGGAGGCGAGTATCCCGAAACGGTATCGGCCTCGAACTCGTGGAGATCCGAACCGCAGATCCCGCACCACTCCACGTCGATCTTCACGGTGCCGGGTACGACCGTGGGCTCTGCCACATCTTCTAAACGAAAGTCACCACGGCCGTTGTTGCCACGGCCGTAGTACATGAGTGCCTTCATGGATTCCTCGTTTCGTTTAACAGAACGCAGCGTCAAACTCGCTGCCCTCCATGGTGTGGTCCCAGCAGGAACGTTAACGGAAATCGCCGACCTCTGTCAGGCCATTCGCATCACTCGGAGTGCGCGGCGTTGAGGCCGTCCAAAATCACCGCTAACTGACCCGCCACAATCATGGTTCTGCACACTCCTTGCCCCTCCACTAAGTTGTTCCCCATGCATTCTTTCGAATCGGTCCCTTTCCGCATTGGTCTACTCGCCTATGGCGCAATCGGACACGAGCACAACCTTGCGGTCGCCACCACCGCTGGGCTTGAACTTCGGGCAGTAGCCGACCTCAACCCTGACCGGGTCGCAGCGGCTCTTGAGCTTGCCCCCGATGCCGTCGCTTTCTCCGATTCAATGGAAATGCTTGATAGTGGCCTGATTGACATTGTTGTCATCTCGACTCCCCCCAATAGCCACTACTCATGGGGCAAAGAATCCCTCAATCGTGGCTTGCATGTAATTCTGGAAAAGCCGATGGCACTTACGGCCCAGCAGTGTGATGAACTCATTGCGTTAGCCGCTGAGAAGGAACGTGTTTTAGTCGTGTATCAAAATCGCCGATTTGATCCAGACTTTGTCACAATGCGTCGTCTCATAAATGAAGGGGCGATCGGTCAAGTATTTTCCTATGAATCCTTTGTTGGCGGATATTCGCGGCCTTGCGATTACTGGCATTCGATGTCAGATGTTTCCGGTGGAGCAATCTTTGACTGGGGATCGCATTATCTGGATCAAATCTTGAACCTATTCCCTGGAAAAGTCGCGCATGTCAGTGGCCACAACCACAAGCGTCACTGGAGCCACGTAACCAATGCTGACCACGCTGAAGTCGCCATTACATTTACTGACGGTCGCACAGCAAGTTTCGTGAACTCGGATTTGGCTGCAGAACGCAAGCCTAAGTTCTATGCCCTTGGAACGACGGGTGCAATTATTGGCGAATGGGATCCGGCGGCTGAACCCGCTGTTGCCGATTTGCCCGCCAAATTATTCATGGTTGATTCAACAGGTACACGAACAAGTGTGGACCTTGATGTTGTGCAACCATTCGAATTCCATCGAGAACTTTCTGCCTTATTGCATGACGGATCGATCATGCAAGTGCAAGCGATTGATTCACGTGATGTCGTAGCCTTGATGGAAGCCGCAGAGACTTCTGCTGCAAATAACGGAATGCCAGAATCCCCAAATCTGCTCAATAATTGATGCGAGAGACTGGTTACATGGCTGCTCAAGGAAATGTTAACTGGGGATTTATCGGCGCCGGGGGTCTTGCAACTAGTGCTACGGCACAATCAATGCACAACGCCAAGAACGCGACCCTTTATGCCGCAGCCGCACGCGATATGGGCCGGGCCCAAAGCCTGTCACCCAAGATCGCCTATGACTCTTATGAAAAGCTCATTCAAGATCCGCAGGTTGACGCGGTATACATTTCTCTCAACAACGATGCCCACTCACTCTGGATCATCAAATCCCTCGACGCCGGCAAACATGTTCTCTGCGAAAAGCCTATGGTGATGAATGCCGGTGACACAATCACGGCCTACGCACATGCACAGAACAAAGGTTTGTTACTCGTCGAAGCTGTTTGGATGCTCTGGCACCCTCGAACCCAACGACTGCAGGAACTCGTCTCCAGCAATGCGATTGGCTCGCCCACAAATTACTTGGGCACTTTCACATTCGACAGTGTCACACCTGGCAACTACCGCCTAGATCCAACTAAGGGCGGTGGGGCGCTCTATGACGTCGGGATTTACCCACTACATGCACTCGTCGCACTACTTGCCGAAGACACAATTTACACGGTCACCACGGCGCATAGTGAAAAACTCGATAAGCAGGTCGACATGACGATGAAAGCACAATTCAATTTCAACAACGCACAATGCAAAGGCTCCGGGGCAATCGTCGCATCATTTGCGATGCATCCCTCCCAACGCTTTGTGCTCAAGGGAACCGAGGGTGAAATCACGTTGCCCGGTGATCAAGCTTTCACCAGTTACAATCAGGAAAGCAAATTGACCATCACCACCAATGGGAAGACAAGCACCGAAACATTTGCAGCTGTTGACCCTTACCAATTAATGTTTGAAAACATGAGTGATCGAATCAGTGGAAACGGCGGTTGGCTTCCCAATCCTTGGCAATCGGTGCAGGTTGCAAAGATTGTTGATCAGGCATTCAAATTGGCACAGGCTTCCGGCGAACTACCCTGATCACAATTGCAGTTGTAATCAGTATTTCCACAACCGCAAGTGAAGCCCCTACCAAACCAGGGAGATCCAGCACAGCAGCCATCACCGCTGTGTTAGCAACGAGCACCATTCCGCCAACTGCAACACCAAGTGGCGCCGTGGGTGCCTTCCTCGCAAAGCGAGCAGCAAATGGGGCGACGATTACGCCACCGATAATCAACCCGAGAACAGCAAGCCAAGGAACACCCGAGTCACCCGCACCAACTAAGAACCCCATCGAGGCTGCAACAGCCACGAGGAACTCTGCGGCGCTGACGGTGCCAACGATGCGATGTGGTGCGTGACGTGTCACGGTCATCAAAGATGGTGTCGCAACCGGTCCCCAACCTCCACCACCTGTTGCATCGACAAATCCGCCAAACAGACCAATGGGCCATAAATTGCGCGTTCGCAGGCGCACCGCCGGTATGAGTGACTTACCGAATCCGAATCGAGCGATAATGCTGATTCCTAGCAAGAAAAGAATTACAGCCATCCAGAGTCGAGCGCTACCCATAGCAATATTGGTCAGAACAACCGCCCCGATAAATGCGCCAAAGGCTCCCGGAACACCAACGGCGACGAGTACCCGCCAGTCAACATTTCCTTCTCGCCAATGACTCACTCCCGAAGCGAAACAGGTTCCCACCTTTGCGGCGTGAGTTCCCGCCGAGGCAGCTACAGCGCTATAGCCCAAAACAGTGAGCAATGTTGCTGAAGTGACACCAAAGCCCATGCCCAGTGTTCCGTCAACGAATTGGGCGATCCCACCAACTAAGGCAAAAACGGCCACGGTGAGGAAGTCCATGGTTCGACCCTATGTGATCAGGTGAACAGGGGGTGCACACCACGCCTTCGCCGGGTTTCTATTCATCACTATGACAGCAATCAGACCTCAACCTCGGACTGAAAGTGGTCTAAAAAGGGGTTTCTTCTAGAAGGGTCTTAAACGAACCATGTCGCTATCTAATTCACGAACTGAGGTGACGCCCATTAATTGCATCGTGACCTTAACTTCCTTCTCCAAAATATCAACGACTCGCGCAACACCCGCGTAACCCCCAGCCATCAACCCGTACAGGTATGCCCGTCCGACGAGTACGCCGCGTGCGCCAAATGCGAGCGCAGCAACAATGTCTGTACCCGAACTTACGCCGCCGTCAATATAGATCTCGATCTCCGAACCAACCTCTTTGACAACGCTTGGGAGAAGTTCTAAAGGAACCGTGCTGCGGTCAAGCTGCCTACCTCCATGATTGGACAATACGACAGCGTCCGCACCGAGGCTTGCTGCAATCACTGCATCTTGAGTGCTTTGGATCCCCTTAATCATCAGTGATCCCTTCCATTGACTTCGAATCCAAGAGATATCTTCCACCGATACGCTGGGGTCAAATACTCTCGTGAGTAAATCCCCAACAGTCCCACCGGTTGAGGAAAGACTCGCGAATTCAAGTGGTTGGGTGCTCAAAACATTAAGCCACCAACGTGGGTGAGTCGCCATTTCAGCGAGAGTCCGGACAGTTAGTTGGGGTGGAATGGTTAATCCATTTCGAACTTCTCTGCGTCGGATGCCTCCAACCGCAGTATCAACTGTCAAGATCAGCGTGTCATAACCGTGATCCCAAGCGCGTTGCATGAGCGCTTGAGGCTGCTCGCGATCACGCGATACGTAAAGTTGAAACCACTTTCGCGTATCTGGATTTGATTCTGCGAGTTGTTCGATACTGGTGGTTCCCAAAGTTGAAAGTCCATAAGGAATGTCACGTTCACCCGCCACAGTTGCAACTGCGGGCTCTCCTATGTGGTGCATCATGCGAGTGAAACCAGTTGGGGCCAAGGCAAAAGGAAGGGCACTTGTAACCCCCAGCATCTTGACCGTGAGATCTACGTGGGATACATCCCGCATCACTCGAGGAGTGAACTCCACGCGCGCGAATGCATCACGAGCCCGATTGAGGGTTGATTCACTCATTGCTGCGCCATCTGTATAGTCAAAAACTGCTCTCGGAGTTTTCTTTCGCGCCATTTCCCGGATGTCGGCAACACTTGCACAACGCTCGAGCCGACGTTCAATTCTTGACTTCTGGAAATCAGGCTTTCCAATGAGTGGAAGGACCTCAGATGGTCGAAGCAATCTGCGTTGCTTTTTCATGCGATTCTCCATTCAAACATTAATGCCCCTGCTATCAATAACCTAGGAGCGGAACATTCTCCGCAATGAAAAATGGTAAAGGTCTGTGTCGTCGTTACCAGCGCGGCAGTAACTTCCCTGGATTAAGAATTCCTTGCGGATCCCAAGCGCTCTTGATCCTGGCATGCAAACCTATGGCGACATCATCTAACTCGCGAGAGAGCGCCTCCCTCTTGAGATTACCAACACCGTGCTCACCCGTAACAGTTCCATCTAATGCCAGTGCCACATCCAAAATGTCGTCGAATGCCAACAGGCCCCGGGCAGCGGCCTGCTGATCCCCCCGTTCGGTCACGACTGTTGGGTGCAAGTTTCCATCACCTGCATGGCCAAAGGTGCAAATGGTTACATCTCGGTGCGCAGCAATATCTTGGATTCGCACCATGGCCTCGGCAAGATTGGAACGAGGTACCGCGATGTCATCAAGTAACCAATCGCCTTGGGCTTCAATGGCGAGGATGGCCATTCGTCGGGCGCCAAGGAGCATTTCAGACTCAGCCTCGTCCTCGGAACGGTGGGCAAGGCTCGCACCGTTCTGCTCACAAATCTGCAGCAGTCGATCTGCATCGGCTAGTGAGCTGCCTAACCCGGAATCGGTTTGAGCAACGAGCAATGCTCCTGCGCTGGTATCAAGTCCCATCGGTCGCCAATTTTCGACCACCTGAAGGGTCTGCTGATCCATGAGTTCCAGCATGCTCGGTGTGAGTTCAGACATGATTGCCGATGAAGCTCGCCCGGCATCACCGACATTGTCAAAAACTGCCACAGCGGTGGTCGCCGGCGCCGGCATTGGACGAAGGCGCAGCCTTGCCATCGTGACAATTCCCAAAGTGCCACCCGAACCGACCATCAATCCAGCTAAGTCGTACCCGGCAACACCTTTGATCGTGCGTCGACCTAAACGGGTTATCTGGCCATCAGCCATCACGACTTCAAGTCCCAGTACTGCATCCCGGGTGACGCCGTATTTCACACAACACAATCCCCCGGCATTGGTGTTGACATTTCCACCGATTGAACAGAAATCCTTGCTTGCGGGATCGGGTGCGTACCACATTCCAGAGCGTGCAACGTATTCACGCAATTCCGTATTCATAATTCCTGGCTGAGTTTCAACGTACCCATCATCAACATTCACGGCTAGAACATCATTCATTCGTTCAACACAGAGAACCAGTGATCCATCGACTGCGTTACTGCCACCGCTAAGCCCTGAACCAGCACCGCGAGGAACAACAGGTACCCGAAACTTGTGGGCCGCAGACATGATGGCTGCTACTTCTTGAGTGGAACGAGGAAATACCACCGCGAATGGTTCACCGGCCGCGGACCCCGTTGAGCGATCACGTGAATAGGATCGCAAAATATCCGGATCGGTCACAATGTCGCGGTCCTGCATTGCCGCCTCGCAGGCCGCCAACACAGAGCCCTCAGGAGTCACAAAGCCAACAATAACGTCAACTCAGTGGTGCTCCTCAAGATGCACCAGCACTTTGCGCACCTAATGGATGAGGGCATGAATAGTCACATTTGTGTCATGGCCGTTTCGCCCTCAAAAAGAGCTGGGCCAATTGACGCGCCGGGTTGACCCTGGGAAGCCCGGGGTCAGGGTTCTCGACGATACTTGGGCTGTCATCACCGAGGGCTGCTCGATTGCCTGTCACTGGGAGCACACCATGGCAATCACCGAGGTCGGCTCTTGGGTACTTACTGCACTAAATGATGCCCAGCTGGGCCCAGAGGAGTTCGAATGAGTGAGCAGGTGACGCCGATCATGGCCGGTGGCACTGGTCGCAGCGGCACCACGGTCATCGCCGGGTTGCTGCACCGGCACGCACATGTCCGGGCCAGTTGGCCCCGCGAGGTCAAGTTCGTTAACTCAGCAGGCGGGCTGCTGGACCTGACACTTGAGCCAACGGGGCGTTGGGCGAAGTTGCCCTGGGGCAAGTGGGCTGCAAATCGCGAACGCGCATTGCAGACTCGATTCCGGGCCTTTGAGACCGGCATGCGAAATGAGTGGTGGCTGCGCACCAACCGCCTTGGGCGGGCCAGCGGGCTGCACCTTAGCTGGGAAGCGGCCGAGCGCGATCTGCTGCTCGAGCAGTTGTCGGCTGGGTTAGTGGCCGACCCCATCGGGGCAGGCCGAGCCTTTTTAGCCGGGATGATCCGCTCCCAGCACGGGGCCGCCGGCGAGCCGTGGTGGATCGACACCTCGCCACCAAATATCTCCAATGCGGGCCGGATCCACCAATTTTGGCCCGAAACTCGATTTATCTGGATGGTTCGCGATGGCCGTAGCACCGCCGCATCGGTGCTCGCGGAGCGCTGGGGGCCAAGTGACCCGGTCGAGGCGATCAATTGGTGGGCTAACCGGGTCCGTCGGGCACACTTGGGTCTGCATCAGGTCCCCTCTCAGGCTGTGTTAGTGCTGTCGCTAGAGGATCTGGTGGTATACGACCGGGCGGCCAGCTACCAGCGGGTACTGGATTTCCTGGCCTTAGAAGACGACCCGGCGATGCGAGCGTTCTTCAATGAGCGGATGCCGGCTGAACGGGTAGGGCTGGACAAATGGCGGTCTAGGGTCAAGGACCCATCAGCCTTTGCGGAAGCCTACCGTGTGGCCGCCGAGCAGTTGGAGTCATCAGGTTTCGAAGTGTTTGCCCGCTAGCATCGAGTGAAAGTGATCCCGTGGCCGTACAAGGCGTAATAATGTTCGGCTGTCACAGCGCACACCATAACGTCAAGAGGCCAAACAATCCTCTAGTTGCACCTGCAACGCACTCGGATCAGAGCTTAAGGGCCGCAGTTGGATCTATTCGCGTTCTGAACCCGCGACCGCCCCTTCAGGCATCTCGGTGGTGGTACGGGTAATCATCCAGATGACAACTGCGATTACTGAACCAACGAGGGGGGCCAAAATGAACAGCCACACTTGCGACATAGCCGTTCCACCCTGAAAAAGAGCTGGACCAAATGAACGCGCCGGGTTGACCGATGTTCCCGTGAGTGGAATACCGACCAGGTGAACCAGGGTCAGGGTCAAACCAATTGCAAGGCCAGCAAAACCAGGGGCCGCAACTCGCTCGGTCACCAACAGGATCACGAGCACGAAGGCGGCCGTAAGTACTGCTTCAAGAACGAATGCACCGGTCATATTTATGGCGCCATTGTCATAAGAGTTCGTTCCCAATGCGCCCGTGTAGTCGGTAACTCCGAATGAATCGACAAAAAGCTTGAGAAGCGCACCGGCCGCGATGGCACCAAGGAATTGCACGACCCAATATCCGATTGCCTCAGATGCCGGGAGTCTGCGACCTAGCAACATGGCCAAAGTGACCGCAGGGTTCACATGCGCGCCGCTGATCGGCCCAAAGGCATAGGCAATACCCAACAACACCAGACCAAAGGCGAGCGCTACACCGACCACACCTGATCCAGGACCTTTGCCATCTGCTCCAACAACTGCAGCAATGCCGAAGACGGCGGTGCCCACGGCGAGAAACACCAGAAGGAACGTGCCAACAAACTCGGCTGTCAATGCACGTGCATATCTACTCTGCATACTTTTTCCTCTCTTGGAATTACGTAACCCAAATGCTAGAGAACGACTCATCAATCACAAGGGGACACACCGGGGAAACCGTGCCCTGACTCAATAAACAATGACCCTGTAATGAAAAGGCCATGGGGAACTGATGCCCATAGTCGATTGGGCCGAGGTGTTATCAGGACGGAATACCCGTTGTGAATTCTGGCATTTTGGGGCGCTGCAGCCGAGATTAAAATAAGATGAGCATGTGTCAATAACGGATGTTCGGGTCGAGTCAGATGTCCATATGCCCATGAGAGACGGATGCCAACTCAAAGCAGACATCTACTACCCCGACACGAATGAGCCTGCACCTGCACTGCTTATGCGACTGCCATATGCAAAAGAACTCGCTGAGACAAACGTGTATGCGCATCCCGCGTGGTTTGCAGCTCGCGGATATCTCGTCATTGTGCAAGATGTTCGAGGAAGAGGGGCCTCAGAAGGCGAGTTCGACCCCTTCTTGCATGAAGCTGAAGACGGCTACGACACTGTGGAGTGGGTTGCGAGCCTTCCTCAGTGCTCAGGTCGGGTGGCAATGTACGGGTTCTCTTATGTAGGAGCAACCCAACTCCTTGCTGCATCTGCGCGACCACCCCACCTCTCCTGCATTATTCCAGCCCATGCCGCGGTGAATTTCCATGACAAATGGACCTACCGGGGCGGAGCGCTGCAATGGGCGTTCGTTTCTTACTGGGCATATTTCCTGGGCATGGACACGGCAATCAGAATGGGTGATCTGCAGACAGCAGAACGGATTGCCAACGGTCTACCCACCGTGGGCTCGAATTTCTCGGCTTTGCCAACCGCTTCCTTCCCAGCTTTTCCGCATGAGCTGGCGCCCTACTTTGAAAAGTGGCTAGAGCACCCCACTGCTGATGCGTATTGGAATCCGCGAGGCGCTCGGCCAGCTGAGGTCGCTTGGGAAACCCCCGCCATGCACATTGCGGGTTGGTACGACATTTTTTGCGATTCGACTTTTGAGACATTTGCAGCAATGAAAGCCTTAGGTGTGCCGCAGCGCCTGGTAATTGGCCCTTGGTGGCATATGCCTTGGTCACCTAATCTGGGAATTCGTGACTTCGGTGAGAAAGCCAAGTCTTACGCTAATGATTGGGTGCTTCAATGGGCTGACATCTGGTGTCGCGAGGAAACTCCCAGTGCGAAAACGTCAATCGACTACTTCGTGTTAGGTGAAGATGCATGGCGAACCACACACACTTGGCCGCCCTCAGGGGCCCGAGCGTCCTCCTATTTTCTTGACAGCCACGGTTCCGCAAATTCGATCAATGGTGATGGCACTCTCGCAATCTCACCCCCGGCATCGAGCGAACCGGACAGATATATCCACAATCCGCTGGATCCTGTTCCCAGCAGAGGCGGGCGATCATGTTGCTTCTCATTCGTAAGCCCGATGGGTCCAGCAGATCAAACAGATGTGGAGGCACGTAACGACGTACTGGTCTTCACTACCGAAAAACTTCAACGGCCTATCACCATTGCAGGTCCCGTTGAACTTGTTTTATACGCCTCATCTTCTGCAGTGGATACAGATTTCACAGCAAAGCTGGTTGACGTTGCCGCCGACGGACGGACCGCCAATATATGCGATGGAATCATCCGCGCCCGATATCGGGATGGAAGCGATGATGCGTTTCTTGAACCTGGTGAGATTTACGAATTCACGATTGTGCTGGGAAACATCGCTGCCAAGTTTGATGCCGGACACCACATCAGACTAGAAGTTGCAAGCAGCAACTTTCCGGCATTTGACCGAACGCCTGGGACTCGGCAGCCGCCTAGCGAGGCTGCCTGGGGGGACATGCGCATGGCAAATCAAACTATCTTCCACAATGCGGAATACCCATCAGCGTTGCGTCTGTGGATCCTAGAAGATTGACCTAATCGGATTCAACGACGCGCTGCTCCTGCGTGCCCAATCCCGTGATGGCAAGTTTCATGATGTCCCCTGGAACCAAGTAAGGGAATCGTCCAGATAGAGCAACACCTTGTGGAGTCCCTGTGTTGATGATGTCGCCAGCTTCCAGCAAAATCGCATGACTCAAATGCTGGATTATGTAGGCGACGCTGAAAATCATGTCAATCGTCGAAGAGTCCTGTCGTACTTCACCATTAACCCATGACTGAAGTCGTAAGTTTTGGAGATCAATATCTGAACTCATGGGAATTAAATAAGGCCCAAGCGGATTAAACGTCTCCCAAGATTTTCCTTTTGACCACTGACCACCGGACCTTTCAATCTGCCAATGGCGGTCGCTGACGTCGTTCGAGATTGTTATACCCGCAATGCAGTCCAGGGCCTCAGCTTCTGACGCCAACCTCCTAGCCCGCTTCTTGAGAACCACCGCTAATTCAACTTCCCAATCCAATTTCGTTGAGCCCGGGATTGGATGGACTTCATCATTTGGCCCCACGATGGTTCCCGGATGCTTATGAAAAACAATCGGCTCTACCGGTGGCTCTGATCCTGACTCGGCAGCATGCGCAGCGTAATTCTGTCCGATGCACACGATTGCGCGCGACCCAACCAACGGTGCACCGATTCGCAGGTTGTTTATGTCGATGACCGGTAATGACCCCTCACGGCAGGCAGCCTGAGCAGTATCCAGTCCGCCCGATTCAAGGAAACATGGATCGATGTCCTGCGTAATAGATCGCAAGTCATAAGCGATTCCTTCATCGACCACAACGGGGATTTCTACACCCGCATTACTCACTCGCATGAAACGCATATTCACTACCTTTCAACATCTTCTTGTCGGAGTTATGGTCTGTTGCAATTCAAGGGGAAAGCAGGATCTTGCTGGCATCCCGTTTATGTGAAGCCAAATCATGAAAAACCTGGGGACCGGCAGCTAACGGCTCCACTGCATCGACAAGGAGTTTCGCTGTATCAACGTTTGCACCCAGCCAATCAACTGTTGATCGAAAATCTTCTTTGGAGTAGCAGAACGTTCCCATGATTTCTCGCTCCTTGACCGAGACTTCATATGATGGAACTTCAAGAAGTGGCTCCGACATGCCAATCAAAACAAGTCGTCCTCCTCGACCCGCTAATGACAGACCCTGCGCAACAGACTCGCTGGAACCAACAGCATCGAGCACCGTGACCGAGCTGGCTGCCATCGCTTGCACCGCGGATGCCAGGTCTTCAGCAGGGACAGGATTGACGCCAAGACGCTCAAGCAACATGCGTCGCGATGCAATGTTCTCTGAAACGATGATCTTGGTCAACCCAGCTCTCATTGCCGCAAGTGCAATCGCCTGACCAATGGGTCCACCACCCAGAACCACCACGAGATCTTCTGGCGATAGCCGGGCTCTGCGAATCGCATGCCATCCAACGGCCAAGGGCTCAACCAGAGCTCCCAAATGTTCTGGCGTACCTTCCGGAAGCGGAATGAGGTTCTGCAGGGGAGCCACAAAATATTCGGCGAAGGCCGCACTCTGTTCTGGGAAAACACCGATGACACGAAGGCTCTCGCATCGTTGCTCTTCGTGAACCGAACATGCCGAACACGCTCCGCAAGACATAGCTGGATTAACAACGACAACCTGTCCCACCTCAAGACCTGAACTCGAATCGCTAAGTGCAGCAATGCGTCCAACCGTCTCGTGGCCCATAACCTGTTCCGCATGGCGCCTGCCCGTGTGACCTGTGTATCCGTGCAGGTCACTCCCGCACACGCCAGTAGCAATCACCTGAATCAGCGCTTCCCCTGAAGACGGTACTGGGATCTCGCGATCCTCCACCACCATCTCCCATGCAGATTTGAATACAAGCGCTTTCATACCCTTTGCCTCATTTCGTCAGTTCTCGGTCTGTAGGTCAGCAATAGCGTGAACGCCTTTAACCACTGAATCAGCATTATTGGCCAATGAAATTCGAACCCACCCATTGCCGTTATCGCCGAATGCGCTGCCGGGAGCGATCGCCACTTTCTTCTTAGCGACGAGATCGAGGGCAAATTTCAGACTATCCCGGTGCTCAATGGAAAGCCAAAGGTAGAAGGCTCCCTGCGGCACCAAATATTTCAGGCCTCTTTCATCGCATGCGGTGAGTGCAGCATCGCGCCGGTTTCGGTAGGCATCCACCATTTCCGTGACGCAATCTTGAGGCCCCTGCAGGGCCGACAATGCCGCGTATTGGGCTGGACCCGAAACACATGAGATCAGAGGTTCCTGAACTTTAGAGAGCGTGTCGGCCACCCGCTGCGGAACAGCCGCGTAACCCACACGCCAGCCGGTCATCGCGTACGTTTTCGAGAAACTGTACGTTGATATAACTCGGCCATCGGCATCGTTCACTGCCGGGCTAGGGCTGGTTCCCTCGAACACAATTTGGTCGTAACACTCATCAGAGACAATCCAAAGATCATGAGCCTGTGCTACCTCGTAAAGCTGGTTCAGAAGTTCTTCTGTGGGCACCGATCCCAGCGGGTTGGACGGGAAGTTAACAAGAAGCACCCGAGTTTTACTCGTGATCCGATTCGCAATGTCCTGCGGATCAGGAAGAAAACCATTCTCAGGCTTTAACGGGTAATAGACGATTTTGGCCGAGAGCAAGTCGGCCATCATTCGAAAATTCGGCCATCCTGGATCGGGAAGAAGGATCTCATCACCTGGGCTCAACATCGTGACTAACGAAGCATAGATGGCCTCTACCGCTCCAGACGAGACGACGATTTGCTGCGCATCAACTTCATATCCATTTACGCGACGGATCTTGTCGGCAAGTGCCGCTCGTAGTTCTGGGATTCCTGCGTTAGGCGTGTAGCGCGTCTTGCCTTCATGAATCGCTCTCACACCACCTTCTCGAATGTGCTCTGGTGTCCCGAAATCTGGTTCACCCACTTCCAGGTGCAAACAATCAGGCGTCTGCCAAGCTAAGTCCATAATTTCGCGTATCCCAGACCTGGGCATACTTGTTACCGCGTCACGATTTTTCATCGCTTGGGTTCACCTCTATTCCCAGAAAGCGAATGGAATTCCCACCCATGATTTGGGCCATCTCGTTTTCGCTGAGTCCAGGGAGTTGGATCTGCAGAAGATCCTTGATGGCTGGGTAGCCGGGATTGATTTCTATCCAGGGCCAGTCGGATGCCCAGAGGAGCCTACCGGCACCAAATACCTGCAGTAGTCGATCTGAGGTTTCCAGCAAATCTCTATGGGGATAATCCTGCTCACTGAAAGCGTAATGGCCGCTGAAAAGCACGGCTACGTTCTCATGCAGGGCCAATTCGTCGACTATCTTCTGGGTGGCTGGAGGGATCACCGTTGGCACTCGCGGCCGTCCCCATTGATCACAGTTAAAACCAGTTTGGCAAAAACCTAAATGATTCAAGACTATGGGAAGGTTAGGGAAACGATCAACGATGCTAACTAGGGCTCGTAATTGCACCTCATCGGAATAGAACCACGCCGCAACTCCTTTTGCTTCCATTGCTGCAAGTAAGTCCAAATGTGTATCGGGAACCTGGAGAGATTTATCGGCTCCCAGAGTCCAGATTCGATAGCCAACTAGCGGAAGGCCATCGAGATGTCGATGAAAATCGGAGATGGGATCCTGAGACGCAGCATCCATGACTGCTACAGCCGAAAAGCGTTTCGGATACATCTCAAGGACGTGCCTCATGTACTCATCGTTTTCATCCAAACTCACGAGAATGGAATGATCAATACCCGTTTGTTCAGCATTCAGCAAGTATTCAGTCACCTCAGCGCTACGCTCAGGAGGGTGTAGTTCGTGCGTTCCACGAGGGAACTCAGCGGATATCTCAGCAAAAAGATGCATATGGGAATCAACTATCACGTTATTCATCATTTTGGCTCCTAGTCTGTGTTCCCGTTAGTGATCTGAGATAAATGGAAGTCTGTTCATCAGAGCCCGCTCCGCTACCAGTTAGCGCACCGCCTAGGCCTACGGCAAAAGCGCCAGCGGAGATCCATTCTGATGCTGAGGCGACGGAAACTCCTCCGGTGGGGATGAATCGGACTTCGTTGAATGGGGCTCGAAGTGCCCGCAAGTAATCGATGCCCAGCGGTCCCGCTGGGAACAATTTCAGGGTCGAGATTCCCATGTTCAGAGCAGCTTGTATTTCTGTTGGTGTAAGTACTCCTGGAATGTGGATGAGACCATTAGCACTGCATGCAAGAGCGACCTGGGCATCAAGCCCCGGCGCAACCGTGAACGTGGCACCTGCATCACGGGCCTGCTGAACGTGATCAGTGGTGACAACGGTGCCAACGCCAACGTGAGCGAATCCTTTATTGATTGCCAACGCCACAGCTTGCTGCCACTGCGGTGTGTTTGTAGTGACCTCAACGGCACGAACTCCCACACTCATCAACCAGTTAAGAGTTCCCTCCAACTCGGAAGAGGCTCCTCGAATAATTGCTATCACCGGAGAAGCAACCAGGGTCTCCTCCAGACTATTCATGGGTGGAGTGGTCATCGTCGAATTCTCCGGTCATCAAGAGCCACGATGTCATTTCGCCGAAATGATGCAGTATCCCCGGCGTGTGTCTGCGTCCACGCTGACGCAATGACCGAGCATTGAGCGGCGCTCTCCACATCCATCCCTTGCTCAATGCAGGCGATAAACGTTCCCGCACCAGCGTCACCGGCGCCTATGGGGTCTACGACCATCCCTTGAAACTCTTGAAACACGTCGACATCGTGTCCAATAACCTTCAGACTATTGGTTCCCAATTCTCCTACTCGTCCGACTCGGTCGGGAACGACAACGTATTCCAATTGGTATTTCTCTATCGCCTGCACCGCAGCGGACCTTACATCGTCACCCAATTTCAGAATCTCAGTCAAGTCATGTGTTGAGGCGAAAAGCACGTCTGCGTGCGGCAATATGCCTTCGACCCATGAAGTCATCTCAGAAGATGACGCCAGTTTGCTCCTGTGATTTATCTCAAAATATCGCCGCCAGGAGCGGCTCGCTGTGAAGAGCGAGTAAACCGATTCCCGGGGTCCTTCGCCCAATGCCAGTGTGATCCCTGACGAGAACAATGCGGAGAATTCTTTTCCCACAATGAGCGGTGCAATTGCTTCCGGTGTCAGGGATCTGGTCGCCGAAAAGTCTCTGTCATAAGTGACGGTAACCCCACGAGGATCGTTACCCACTTCAGCAAAATACATTCCGACGCGACCTTCACCGATAGAGATAATCGGGTCAACACTGTGGTTGCGTGCATGCCGAAGAATTTTCTCCGCCAAAACACCGTCAGGGAGTTGACTTAACCACGAACTCTCCAGCCCCATGCACTTCGCAGCGATCGCAACATTCAGTTCTGCACCACCCACTGAAACATCCAAATGCGCACTGTCAATAAGTGACTGCTGGATCGGGGGGCTCAAGCGCAACATGGCCTCACCGACAGTGAGTAGCCGAGCTTTGTTCACTGTCGCGCTCCACGTTTAGACACGAAGAGTGCAATAGCAATAACGATGATTCCTCCACGGAAGAGTCCCTGGCTGTACTGGGAGACGCCAATCATGTTGAGCGAGTTGTCGATCAACACGAGAAGAATGGCACCGCCGATCGCACCGATCAGTTTGCCTCGCCCGCCCATCAACGATGCGCCACCGATGATGACGGCCGTTATGGCAGCCAATTCAAGGCCTTCTCCGGTGGTTGGTGCTCCAACTCCAGCTCGGGACACTTGGGCGAGCCCGGCGGTCACGGCAAAAAGAGAGCAAATTACCAGAGACCAAGTGATCACCGGACCGCTGTTAACTCCAGAACGCCGCGCCACTTCTGGGTCTCCACCAACGGCGTACATCCGAAGGGCAAGCCTTGAATAGTGAAACCAGAGAAACACCAGAGCAATGACTACTGCCAATGCGATGAAGGCATATGGCAGTGGTCCAATACGTCCGTAAAAGAAGTCGACGATCGAGGTGGGAACACTCCCGACGCCTTGCACCGTGTAGGCGAGAACTAGCCCTTCAAGAACTGAGAACATGCCCAGGGTTGCTATAAATGATGGGACTTTGAAGACCACTACTAGCAATGAGTTGATTAACCCGACGGTGAGCCCGATTGCATAAACCAGTGCCACGGCGGGAAGGAACTTGCTCATCTCTCCGTCCCCGATTCCCGAGACGAGGACAGCGGTCAACTTCACCAAAGCCGCCACTGAAAGGTCTATCTGACCAGCAATGATGGCTATGAACATTCCTACAGTGATGATTACCAGGGGGACGGTCTGCCCCAGCAGATTAGGGATATTGCGCTCGGTAAGAAATGTGTCTGAAAGGAAAATTGAAACTATGGCCAGTCCAGCCACGATCAGCCACACTGCCTGCCCGCTGGAGAACAGATTTGAGAAACGCCCGCTCAACGACTTCATGATTGCCTCACCGAGCTGTACTCCAACACCTTTGTTTCACTCGCATCATCACCGATCAACTCGCGTACGAGGCATCCATCACGCATCACAAGAATGCGGTTAGTAAGTGCCAAAACGTCTTCAATCTCAGAACTGACGACAATTACTGCTGTCCCCTGTTCGGCGATGCGCCCGACAATGTCCACAATCTCAGATTTGGCTCCAATATCGACGCCTCTGAGCGGCTCATCAAGGAGTAAAAGTTTGGGATTAGTTCCAATGCATCGGGCTATCACCACTTTTTGCTGGTTACCACCGGACAGATAGCGCACCTCTTGCTTCATTGAAGCAATCTTGATGCTCATCCGATCGACCATCTCCTGGGTTCTATTGCGCGAATCAGATGATGAGACAACTCCCAAGCGGGAAATTCGGCTCAGAATAGATAGGACGGTATTGCTAATAACGGATTGATTCAGGATCAGCCCAAGACGCTTTCTATCTTCGGGAACGAGCACGATTCCTTGTGCAATGGCAGAACGCGGGGACCGCAGCTTGATCACATCTTGTCCCAACATCACCGTCCCTGACATTGGTGGCTCAAGGCCCGCGAGGAGCCTTAAAACGCGTGAGCGACCCGAACCGGTTAGGCCAGCAATGCCAATGATTTCACCGGACGCAACCTCGAAGTTCAATGTTTCCCCATTCATGCCGGGAAGAACGATGTCCTTCACGACTAGCGTGGGGCCATCCTTCGGGCGGGAAAGCCCCGCCTGCCACTTCGGGGGCGCATCGAGGAGGACCTCTCGGCCTACCATTGCGGAAATCATTTCGGTTTTGGAAACTGTTGACTGAGATTCATCCAGCACCTTGTGGCCGTCTCTCATGACGGTCACGACATCAGCGATCTCTTCAACTTCGTCCAGTCGATGGGTGATATAGACAACAGCGATACCGCTTGCGGTCAGGCGGTGAACCATGGCATAAAGCAAGTCAAGTTCTTGACTTCCAAGAACGGCGCTCGGTTCATCAAGAATGACGATGCGTGCTTGGCGGGTTAATGCCTTCGAAATCTCGACCAGTTGCTGGTTGGCAATACTCAGGTGGCCGACGACAGCTCTGGGGTCGATGTCGTTTGCACCCAACGTGTCAAGGATCTCTCGCGCTGTGGACCGCATTTGGGTGAGATTAATGAATGGACCGCGCCCAGGTTCAATTCCGAGGAAGAGGTTCTCCGCAACAGTCATGTCGGGGAGCAGGCTCAATTCCTGATATACGGCGACTACTCCGCTAGCGAGGGCTTCACTGGGGCTCGCAAAATAAACCGCTTGGCCAGCGAGTTCCATGACGCCAGAATCAGCCTGAAGCGCTCCAGACATAATGGAAATAAGAGTCGACTTTCCAGCACCGTTCTGACCTAGTAATGCGTGAACCTGACCGGCGTATAGGTCGAAGTCAACATCACGAAGTGCAGGGATGCCGGCGAAAGCTTTGCTGATCCCGCGCATGCGGAGAAGGGGTTCTACCCCCTCCTCCGCACTCTCGCGAGGACTAGCAGAGTTTGAGTGACTTGAGAACTTCTGCACTCAGTGCCTCTGCAGGAATCCAGAGATCGTCGGTGCAGTCCATACGGACGTAATCGTCGATCTCAGCATTGGTGAATATGGGAACTTCTACGTTCACGAAGCTAGAAACTGGCTTGCCTTCAAGAACGGCAATTGCCGCATCAAGGCACGCAGCAGAGTGAGCCGGTGGGTAACCGATTGCGGCAAACTCAACATTGTTGTCCTTGGCGAGCTTGAGGAACCCGTTAAGTGGCTCGGCAGTCATTGGAGGAATTGGCAGGCCGGCCTCTAGGTAAGCCTGAATTGCTCCGATGTCCTGCAAACCACTGTCTGACCAGATGGCGTCAATTGAATCGCCGAACTTCGAGATCATTTGCTCCATGATGGTCTTACCTTCAGTGGGAGACCAGTTGGTGTACTGGGTATCCAGGATCTTGATGTCTGGGTACTTCGCAAACACCTCATTGGCCCCAACGAGGCGGCTTTCTGCAGTAGGTACTCCCGGAATGCCGGCGAGCATGACAATACTGCCAGCGCCACCGACCTTCTGTGCGATCCACTCAGCACTGAGCGCTCCATTGAGGCGGTTGTCGCGGTCCACGCGTGTGACATTCACCTTGGTGTCAACTGTGCCAGTGCAGATAATGATCGGAATACCCTCGGCAGCTGCCCGCTCGAGTGGTGCCTTGATTGCAGGACCCATGGGAGTGACGATTATGGCGTCCACACCCTTAGCTGCCAGGTCGTTAATGTCGTTGACCTGCTTGTCCTCTTTGCCGTCGGCGCCTGCGTACTCAATGGTCACGCCGAGTTCAGCAGCGCGAGCCTTCAAAGTCTCGTCGTAGATTGCCGCCCACGAGTTGGTTGGTCCCTGCGAAGCGAATCCGATTGTGTAGGGGCCTTCCTTCTTGTACTGCGTCGTATCAACTTCTACGATTCCGGCATCTGTGGGAGTGAGACCGGGATTGGTCAAACCGAGTGCACTCCAATCCTGCTCCCATGCAGTGGCAAGTGCGTTTGTTGATTCGGCAGCCGCTTCAGCGGGACTTTCTGCAGCCTCTGAAGTTTCTGCAGCAGCTGTTTCTTCTGCAACGGATTCAGCGGAATCGCTGCTTCCGCTTGAACACGCTGCAACTAGCGATGCAGCGGCGAGCAGGCTGATAACACCTGAGACCCTGCGACCTGTTCTGTTTCTCATCATGTGTTCTTCCTTATCTGTTGTAATTGGGGTAAAACTTTTGGCACCTAGACCAGTGCCAGAGAGCATTTTTATCCACCCCTCCTTCCCCACTGCGTGGTTTGAACAGCGACGGCAACGGCGATGATCACACCCTTGACGACGAGTTGAAGCCACTCGGCAGCTCCGGAGATCGCGATGATGTTCAGAACGGAGGCGATGATGATCGCACCGATTGCTGAACGTCCAATTCCACCCACGCCGCCCGCAAAGGCGGTTCCACCTATCACCGCGGCAGCAATGGAGTCGAGGTCGTAGCCCACTCCGAGGTATGCGTCTACATAACCGATGTATCCGCCGAGTAGGAATCCGGTGATAACCGCGAGAACCGCGCAGGCAATGTAAGTGCTCGAAATTACCCATGCTGTGGGTACGCCGCTTAGTCGCGCGGACTCGGGGTTTCCACCCGTCGAATAGACCCACTTGCCCCAAACAGTTTTGGAAAGGGCGAGGCCCAAGATGACCAATAGCACCGTTGCGATAACCGTTGGTGAAGGAAGCCCGAACCAGCGATCGGTGCCCACCGTGGCCAAAGCCGGAGGTACGCTGCCGCCCGGAACACCTTGAGTCCATGCGGTCTGTACACCCAGAATGAGGACAGTTGTTGCAATGGTGGCCACAAAGGGGGGTACTCGTCGAACTACGACGAGGAATGCGTTCACAATTCCGATCAAGACACCCGCGATGAGTGCGATGCCGACTGCCAGCAAAAGTCGATCGTCTTGCCCCTCACTCACCCGAGCAACGATGATCATGCTCAATGTGATGGTGGCGCCGACGGAGAGATCAACCCCACGTACAAGGAGTACCAACGTTTGTCCTGCCGCAACAACAGCCAAGATCGCGGCTTGTCTGCTGAGGTTTGAAAGGTTTGAAGGGGCAAAGAACTCGGGAGCGAACAGTAATGCGGCCACAACCATGAACAACACGCCAAACGCCGGCGTGAGAGTACCTGCGGTCAGTAATGGCAGGCGTCGCTGCTTCATGTCTACTTGGCTCACTCCGCCTCGCAGTAATTGCGAATAAGTGCTTCATAGATGGGCACTGCCTGCTCAAGTGCTGAGATGCTCACGCGCTCATCGGCAGCGTGCGCATACTCGAGTAGACCCGGTCCAAATGCAGGAAGCGTTGGAATACCAAGCATTCCTTGCAGCCAGCAGGCATCCGTTGTTCCAGGAAACGCCCCTAGGGGCAAGGTCGCACCGAGAACTTGGTTGACCGCCTGCTGGCAACTGGTAACAACGGGGTCATCGTGAGCTACTTCTGTCGGTGGCAACCAATCCCGAGGCGCCTGCTCAAATCTAGTAGTTGCATGAATGCCGTCTTGCGCAAAATCTGCCACGAACTTGGCCAACTCCGACTCGAAGGTTTCACGATCCATACCGGGAACAAGCCTGATATCGCTGGCGAAAGTCGCCAACCCAGGAACAACTCCAAAACCAACGCCACCGGAAATCATGACACCGGCGTTAACTGTGGGCGAAACGTTCAAGGTGTTCTCGGGGAATGAAGGCGCAAAGTCGCGCGCGAATGCCTGCATCACCGTGGCCATGGCAAGCGTTGCTGATTGGTACCCCTTGATTCGCGAAAGACTTGAATGCCCTTGTCTACCTTCGACATCAATATAAACATTTGCGATTCCTCTGCTGACAATGTTCAGCATGTCCCAGTCCCGATTAATGCCGCCTGGCTCGCCAATAACGATCGCATCGGCATCGACCAGTCTCTCCTCTGCGAGAAATCGCGAGCCGTATTGCGAGCCATATTCCTCATCGGCTGTGAATACGAGGGTAAGTCGACCTCGGGATGGTGCCGACTTGGCAATCCGCGCGGCGGCAATGAGCATGGCTGCGACTGCACCCTTCATGTCGCAGGTACCCAAGCCGTGGAGATTTCCGTCAATGATCTCTCCAACGAATGGGTTTGTAGCCCATTTGGCATTGCCGACTGGCTTTGTGTCGATATGACCACTAAGGGCTAGATGTCTGCCCCCGGGACCGAAGTCGAGGTCAATCAAAACATTGGGGCGTTCAGGCTTTTTTGCCAGGATTCGGATCTCGGTTAATCCCGATGATCGAGCGAAATCGGTAACCGCGGCCGCTATTTCTCGCTCGTCACCGGGCAAATTCGGGCTCGGCACTTCAACGAAGTGCCGCGTAAGAGCGACGACTTCATCCACCGCGCACCCCCTATTCCATAGAATGGAACCTTGTTCCAGAATTGTTCCATAGAACGGAACTTTGTTCCAAGACAAAGTCAACTTAGTACTCGGAAATTTCTCTGTCAACCGCTTTGCATCACGATTTCATGACGAAATTAACCGACATGTCCAGCAGCGACTAATCCTCTTTGTATTGCTTGGCCCAATCCACACCCTGCCAGGACCACATGCGTACAGGATCGAGTCGGAAAAGCCATCTCTTTTTATCGAGCGTGGGTTCTAGGTACTGAGGTCCGTTTGGGCCGAGGTATCGCACGCTCATCCGCTCTGCAATAGGAACCCATTGTCCACCTAAGTTTGGATCCTCAACTTTGGTTGCTTCGCACTGTGCAATAACTTTTCGCAGTGCACCTTCTTCATCGATGGTGATTGCACATTTTGGATTTAAATCCAAAAACTCTGCCCAGGCAGACTTAAGACGCGGTACGACCCAGAAGGAATCGCCATCCCATTCAAACCAACACGGAACAACATAAGGCCAGCCGTCCTTATCCAGACATGCAAGACGCGCAATTTTGCCTTCGCTGAGAAATGCTTCAAACTCTTCGTGCTCCAGGCCTCCGAGCTTGCCCCGCCAACTTTCATCCTTCTGAACCTCTGACATCAATGACCTCCGGAATCTCGCATTTGCGAATAATTAATTGTTGAACCCCAGACGACGAGAGACATCAAGTGCTGCCTCGGCAACCATGGGACCCAAATGAATTGTCGATTCAAGTGTAATCCTGGTGGCGGGTCCAGCGAGGCTGATTGCCGCAATTGGTGTTCCATCATGGCCAAAAATCGGCGCCCCAACACAACGAATTCCTTCTTCATTCTCAACATCATCAATTGAATAGCCTCGATCCCTGATGCGCTTGAGATCTTCTCTGAGCCCCTGCGCCGTAGTAATTGTTTGAGGAGTTCGTGCTTCAAACTGACCTGCACAAATGGAATCGATTAGGTTGCTGGAAGAAAATGCGAGAAGCGCCTTTCCCAGTCCTGTGCAATACAGCGAATTCACCGCCCCGACCTCACTATGCATTCGAACCGCAAGTGGGCTTTCTACCTTCTCCAAATACACGACCCAAGGAAATTGCAGGATTCCCAGATGACAAGTTTCTAGCGTTGTCTTAGTTAGTTCCTCCATGTGCGGACGGGCAAAGGATCTAATGTCGGTCTGCTTGAGGAAGTTCATGCCCATTGCGAGCAGGAGGGCTCCAGGACCATAACGCCCTTGGTCGTCTAGCCTTAACAGTCCACTTTCTGCAAGTACGCTGAGTAGACGGTGACAAGTGGTCTTGGGAAGCCCAGTTTGTGCGACCACGTCGACGAGGCGCATGTGCTCATGGGAATGCAACGCGACTGTTTCAAGTATCTTTATTGATCTCAGGACGGACCGAGAGGCATTCTCCGCTTCTCCGTCACGTTGAGCAATAATTTTTCCCGTCATGTACCTACCCTTTCAAGCCTAGGCTCATGAAGCCCGGCAAGTCTCACCCGCAGCGCCCTGACTGTGAGTGTTTTCCATCGATATTACCGAGGGGGTGAGAGTCGATGCATACCTCCATCGACGTCCAAGATTGTTCCTGTGGTCGATGATGCACGTGGGTCAGCAAGGTAGCAAATAGCAAATGCAACTTCTTGTGCAGTAACCAGGCGGCCGATCGGCTGTCTCGCCTCTAAAGAACGTCTCGCCTCCACAGGGTCATCCGCCTGCGCCAGAAGCCGGGCTACCCAAGGAGTGTCGGCGGTGCCAGGAGCAACTGCGTTCACCCGAATTCCATCATTAAGAAAATCTGTTGCCATATCCAAGGTCATTGCCATGACGGCGCCCTTAGTTGCACCGTAGAGAACCCGATTGGACAGACCCATATGACTTGCAATCGAAGCTAGATTTACGATCGCCGCAGAATCAGATTCGAGAAGGTGAGGCAGAGCTGCACGACAAACCCGAGCAATCCCAATCACGTTGACGTTCAGGGACAGCTCCCACTCTTCATCAGTGTTGGCATCGACACGGCCACCCGAGGAAATTCCTGCACTGTTTACTACGACGTCAATACCACCAAGTATTTCACTTGCCTGCGCGATGGCTTCAGTGACTGAAGTCGAATCACCCACATCCGTCTTGATGTAGTGGATGCCTTCAATGTCTGGCGGATTGAGATCCAGAGAAGCCACAACATATCCCTGCTCTAGCATCAATGTGGCGGTCGCAAGGCCGATTCCCGAAGAACCTCCAGTTATGACTGCCCTACGCTGCTTTACTTCATTAACCTTCATGATTCCTTCTCTCATTTTGCAACTGCAACAGGTTCGCCCATTCACAGCTTCCGAGATTCGAACTAAACGCTGAAACGTAAGCCTAAAAGTTTACCCTCAGATTCCTTTGATCTTCCGCCGTTTAATTTACTGGGTCTCCAGTCAAGTTTTGTAGATCATATGGTGAAGTGTTGTAAAAGACTAACCACTTATCCTCTCGAGGCTACGATTCAAACCCCCGCTACACAACTCATTAAAGACTTCCTACATAGAAGAGTCCCGGGTTTGGTCTCCTTTTATTCTTATTGACTTCCCATTCAGCTGGGAAAATCAATCCTTGGTCGGACTAAGACTTAACGTAAAGAGCGCCAATCCACTAATCTCTGGTTCAATGCGCTCACATCGGCTGAACATCCTTGGCGAGATCGCCACCGTTGACCACGACAAGATCCTGATTGTTGGCGCGATTCGCACGACCGCCGTGACCTTGGCCCTAGCCGTTGCCGCTTGGGCTTTCGGGGAACCTCAATACGCCATCCCACTCGCATTGTCTGCGCTTTTCGCTGGCTTATCGGAGGCTGGGCTACCGGTTGGCCATCGGTGGCGCATCATGTTGTGGACCACCATGTGGCTCATGCTCACCTCGTTACTGGGCTACCTCGTGGCACCCAATATTT
>Ga0247836_1001836_pt1 | contig 32519 bp, 29 predicted proteins | sample LaCruzMarch2015__4_FD_187116 | JGI IMG/M metagenome (GOLD analysis project Ga0247836, IMG submission 187116) | Freshwater microbial communities from meromictic Lake La Cruz, Castile-La Mancha, Spain - LaCruzMarch2015_14m | ecosystem: Environmental > Aquatic > Freshwater > Lake | place: Spain... | reverse complement strand
CAACAACAGAGGTTGAATCCGCACTTGTTTCACATGAATCAGTTGCAGAGGCGGCAGTAGTTGGTGCCGCAGATGCGATGACAGGCCAAGGGATTGTTGCATTCGTTATTTTGCGTGGCGGTATTGAGCACGCAAAGGGAGAAACTCTCATCACTGATCTACGCAACCATGTTGCCAAGCAAATCGGTGCGATTGCAAAGCCTCGTCAGATACTGGTTGTTGCAGAGCTTCCAAAGACTAGAAGCGGCAAGATTATGCGCCGCTTGTTAAAGGATGTTGCTGAAAATCGCCAGGTTGGAGATGCAACAACATTGGCAGACCCCAACGTCATGCGCTTGATTTCTGATGGTTTGCACACTTCAAAGGATGAGGATTAAAGCTGCACACCTAAATACTTGTTCGTCAGTGTGATTAGTTCATCAACATCTTTAAAGACGCCAATTTTTTTACCTGCAACAGATCCATCTGCTGCAATAAACCAGGTCACTGGAACACCTAATCCAAAGTACTTTCGTGAACGCCCATCTGGGTCATACAAATTGGGCCACACAATGCCATTTCGTTCTACAAATCTGCGACCATCATCAAAGTTTGCTTCTTCAACATCGACGCCAATCAGTGCGACTTTGCCTTTAGCTTTTTCATAAAAGGATCTAAGGAGAGGAATTTCTTCTTTGCATGGTCCACACCAAGATCCCCACACATTAACAATCATGGGTCCCCGTAGTGCGCCTAGTTGCGCGCCTTCACTGCGATCTAAACAATCCATTTCGATACCGCCAACAAATGTTGTGTCCTGCGAAATTGATTCACAGGAAACCACTTCACCTTTTACATAGGAAGATGATGGAGAACAAGCGGCCAGCAATAGAAGAGCAACCACCACTAATGCTTTCTTCATCTAAAATCCTTATCTGTTTTTACCAACAGTAACGCTTTCGCTTTATCCATCTCACCAATTCCAACACTTGGACAGATCTTTGCAACTGGGCATGCTCCACACGCCGGCTTGCGAGAATGACAAATCCGTCGTCCATGCCAAATAATTCGTTGTGAAAGATTGGTCCATTCAGCTTGAGGAATTAACTGCTGCACAACCATTTCAACTTTTACGGGATCTGTTTCTTTGGTCCAACCAAAGCGACGTGATAAACGTCCGAAGTGGGTATCAACAGTTATTCCTGGCGTGTCAAAAGCGTGCCCTAAAACAACATTGGCGGTCTTTCGACCAACCCCAGGCAAGGTAATTAATTCCTCAAGAGTTTGTGGAACTTCTCCCCCAAAATCTTCCAGCAACTTAATGTTTAACCCTTTTATGTTGCGAGCCTTGGCATGATAAAAACCGGTGGAATGAATCAGATCTTCAATGTCGTGCAACTCTGCTTTTGCATAAGCCTTTGGATTTTTATACTTTTTGAACAACGCTGGAGTAACCGTGTTCACTCGCTTATCCGTGCACTGTGCGCTCAAAACGGTTGCAATCAATAATTCGAGCGGGTTAGTGAAATCTAGTTCGCAGCGAATGTCCGGGTAGGTCTTACACAGGATCCGATAGACGGCCCGTGCCTTTTTGCGGGTTTCGCTATCGACCATCATGGGTAGTAAAGTACCCCTCGTGCCCATAGATCAAGAAGTTGTTCGCAAAGCGCCCCTTTTTACTGCCCTCGATGATGCCGCTTCTGCTTCCTTGCTTGCAAACATGGTTTCCGTAAAGATTGGAAAAGGAACTATCTTGTTTGCCGAGGGCGATGGGGGCGATCAGCTCTATGTCATAGCCGAGGGAAAGTTAAAGCTTGGAACTTCAAGTGGTGATGGCCGCGAAAACCTATTGTCAATCCTTGGACCCGGCGAAATGTTCGGAGAGTTAAGTCTTTTTGATCCAGGCCCACGTACTTCAACTGCAACTGCTGTTACAGATGCAAAGTTGTTAAGTCTTGGTCAAGAAAAATTGCTTCCTTGGCTTGCTGAAAATCCAAAGGTTTCGCTGCAACTTCTTGCTCGTTTAGCACAGCGCTTGCGCCGCACAAATGAAGCGGTTGGCGATTTAGTGTTCTCTGATGTCCCAGGACGTGTTGCTAAGGCTCTTATTGATCTGGGTGAGCGTTTTGGAAAGAAAACAGATGAGGGTTTATTTGTTCACCACGATCTAACTCAAGAAGAGTTAGCTCAACTAGTTGGTGCATCCCGCGAAACCGTTAATAAAGCACTCGCAGATTTCGCAGGACGCAACTGGTTAAAACTAGATGGTCGCGCAGTACTCATTACAGATTTTGAACGCTTATCAAAGCGCGGTAAGTAATTAGTCGGTAATTTCGACTGTTAGTTCAATTTCCACTGGTGAATTAAGTGGAAGCTCTGCAATACCAACAGCGCTGCGTGCATGCTTTGCACCATCACCCCAGATTGCAATAAATAGTTCAGATGCACCGTTGACTACGCCCGGATGACCGATAAAGCCAGGAACACCGTTTACATATCCCACAACGCGAACAATCTTTGTAATCTTGTTGACATCAGCAACGGTTTCAACTGCAGCTAGCGCATTGAGTGCACAAACTTGTGCAAGCTCCTTTGCACGCTCAGGTGTGATCTCTCCATCAACTTTGCCAATGCCAGCCATTTCTCCGCCAACAAGTGGAAGTTGTCCTGCTGTAAAAACTAAATTACCTGTGCGAATTGCTGGAACATAAGCAGCAACTGGCTTTGCAGCAACTGGAAGCTCTAAACCGAGTTCAGCTAACTTCGCGCGAACGTCAACCTTATTCATGCAATAGCTCTCTTCATGTATGCAACAAGCTGCTCGCCGCTGCCGGGTGCTGGAATTACTTGAACGAGCTCCCAACCATCTGAACCCCACGTATCAAGGATTTGCTTAGTTGCATGTGAAAGAAGTGGAACTGTTGCGTATTCATACTTAGTCATTTGTTCAGACTCTCTTTCACTAGTGATGAAACAAGTGCCCCATCAGCCTTTCCTGCAATCTTTGCCTTAATAGCACCCATAACCTTGCCCATATCTGCAGGACCTGCAGCACCAGTTGATGCAATCGCATCGGCAATGATCTGCTTGACCTCATCTGAAGTTAACTGCGCAGGCAAATACTTAGCAATAACTTCACCCTCTGACTTTTCTAGTGCAGCCTTTTCTGGATGGCCAGCACCTTCAAATGCTTCAGCTGCTTCACGACGCTTCTTTGCTTCGCGAGACAGCACAACAATTACTTCATCATCGCTAAGAACGCGTGCTTCCTTGCCAGCAACCTCTTCATTAGTAATTGCAGTAAGAACCATGCGGATAGTGCTGGATGTGATCTCGTCGCGACCGCGAATTGCTTCAGTTAAGTCGGCGCGTAGTGTTTCTTTAATCGTCATTTTGTTAACTCTACCGCCAATAGCTCTGCGATTTGAGCGGTATTAAGGGCTGCACCCTTGCGCAGGTTGTCCCCACACAAGAACAAATCAAGAGATTTCTTATCATCTGGTGATCTGCGTACCCGACCTACCCATGTTGCATCTGTTCCCACAGCATCATTTGGCGTTGGAAACTTCTTATTTTCTGGATCATCAAGCAAGGTAACTCCGGCTGCCTTTTCGAGAAGCTTTTGGGCTCCCTTGCGAGTTACATCATTCTTAAATGTTGCATGCACAGCCAGTGAGTGTGTTGTTAGCACTGGAACACGAACACATGTTGCAGAAACCTTTAAACGAGGCATTCCTAGAATCTTGCGAGATTCATTGCGGACCTTGAGTTCTTCAGATGTATAGCCATCTTCTTTTAACGATCCAGCCCATGGCACAACGTTAAGTGCAAGGGGTGCCGGAAATGGTCCTGAATCCTTCACGTATTTGCGAACATCCCCAGTTGCTTCACCGGCATTAGTTCCTGCAACTGCAGAAATCTGTGCGCGCAGTGCATCGATGCCAGGTTGTCCGGCACCAGATGCAGCTTGGTATGAAGCAACTACAAGTTCCTTTAATTGATACTTCTTATTCAATGCACCGATTGCGACAATCATTGAAAGTGTTGTGCAGTTTGGATTTGAGATAATTCCCTTTGGACGCTTCTTCGTATCCTTTGGATTAACTTCAGGAACCACTAATGGAACTTTTGGATCCATACGAAACGCACTCGAGTTATCTACAACGATTGCGCCACGTGAAACAGCAATCGGTGCCCACTCTGCAGAAACCTCATCTGGAACATCAAACATGGCAACATCGATGCCATCAAAAGCCTCTGGTGAAAGTGCTACAACGGTTAACTCTTCTCCGCGGCACACCAACTTCTTGCCTGCGCTGCGCGCAGATGCGATCAGCCGAATCTCGCCCCACACATCTTTGCGTTCAGACAAAATGCCCAGCATTACTGTGCCAACGGCGCCGGTTGCGCCAACGACTGCAAGTGTTGGTTTCTTTGCGACTTTCTTCTCTTTTTTACTCATCGCCCAGTTCCTCCATATACAACAGCTTCATTTTGATCTGCATCTAATTCAAAGGCGGTGTGAGCAGCTTTAGCTCCGCGCTCAAGATCTGTTTCGCGGCAGATGATTGAAATGCGGATTTCAGAGGTTGAAATCATTTCAATATTCACGCCTGCATCAGATAACGCACCAAAGAAGGTTGCAGTTACTCCTGGATGTGAGCGCATTCCTGCGCCAACTAATGACAATTTGCCGATTTGATCATCGTATTGAATTGAAGCAAAGCCAACTTCACCTTGAAGCTTCTGCAAAATTGCCGTTGCTGCCGCGCCTTCTGCCTTAGGTAATGTGAATGAAATATCTGTAAGACCAGTGGCAGCGGCAGAAACATTCTGCACGATCATGTCGATGTTGATGTCAGCATCTGCAATCGCTTGGAAGATGCGTGCTGCAACACCGGTGCGGTCAGGTACTCCGACAATCGTGATCTTTGCCTCAGATTTATCGTGTGCGATTCCTGAGATGATTGCTTGTTCCATTGCGCCTCCTTCTGGATGATCTTTGACCACCCATGTTCCTTCATTTGTTGTAAAAGATGAACGTACGTGAATTGGTAAGTTGTAACGGCGTGCGTATTCAACGCAACGCAAGTGCAGCACCTTTGCACCACTTGCTGCGAGTTCAAGCATTTCTTCGTAAGTAACTGTCTTTAACTTACGAGCACTTGGAACAACCCGTGGGTCGGCGCTAAATACGCCGTCAACATCTGTGTAAATTTCACACACATCTGCATCTAATGCTGCAGCTAATGCAACCGCTGTTGTGTCACTTCCACCGCGACCCAGTGTTGTTACATCTTTTGTGTCTTGCGAAATTCCTTGAAAGCCAGCAACAATTGCAATTGCTCCGGCATCTAGCGCTTCTTTAATTCGACCAGGTGTCACATCAATAATGCGAGCGCGACCATGTGTAGAGGTTGTAATCACACCAGCTTGGCTGCCTGTAAATGACAAAGCTTCATGGCCCAAGTTGTTAATTGCCATTGCAAGAAGTGCCATTGAAATTCGCTCACCAGCTGTGAGCAACATATCTAGTTCGCGGCCCTGAGGAATAGGAGTGATTTGTTCAGCCAGATCAATCAGCTCATCGGTTGTATCGCCCATGGCTGAAACCACAACAACAACCTGATTACCGTCCCGCTTTGCGGCCACAATTCTGTTGGCAACGCGCTTTAGCCCTGCCGCATCTGCCACCGAAGAGCCGCCGTACTTCTGAACAATTAGTCCCATGGCTCAATCATGAAGCACAAAATCCCGTGGGGCTACCTGATTTCCTGCTTTTCCCAAATAATGAGACGGAAAACATCTCAATTAATGAGATTAAACATCCCTACGGCCCTCAAAGGCACGGCCCAAGGTAACTTCATCGGCATATTCCAAATCTCCACCCACTGGCAGACCACTGGCCAAACGAGAGACCTTTATATCCATCGGCTTAATCAGGCGGGATAGATAGGTAGCTGTTGCTTCACCTTCAAGGTTTGGGTCCGTTGCCAAGATAACTTCAACGATTCCAGCATCTGCCAAACGAATCATTAATTCACGTATGCGAAGTTGTTCCGGACCAATGCCATCGATCGGACTAATCGCACCACCTAGCACATGGTACTTACCGCGAAATTCTCGAGTACGTTCAATTGCAATTACATCTTTGCTCTCTTCAACAACACAAATGGTGGTGTTATCGCGGCGAGGATCCCGGCAAATCCGGCATTCATCTTCTTCAGAAACATTTCCGCACACAACGCAAAACTTAACGCGCTCTTTAACAACTCGAATTGAATCAACAAGTGCTGATGCGACCTCTGCATCAGATTGCAAGATGTGAAACGCAATTCGTTGCGCACTCTTTGGGCCAATACCGGGCAGACGACCTAGGGCATCAATTAAATCTTGAATTGCACCTTCATACATACCTGACATCTATTACTTACCTTCAACTATTTTTGCGCCAAGCTCTTTTGCCAAAAGTGCAGCACCTGACAAAAGCACCGCATCACTTGGTGCCTCAGAAGTTCTTGTCTCACGCGCAGCTGGAGTATTGGTATCAATTGAAGGATCAACAACCACTGCAATCTTTCGATCTAACCCAACTACATCAATAAATGCATTGCGCAGAATCACATCAGATTCAGAGCGTTCAAAACTTTCTTTAGCCCCAGCGTTAACAATGCCAATAGTGATCGCATCCTCATCAACACTTAAAACCTGCGCAGATGCACTTAAGAGGGACCAAGTCAGCCTACGACGCTTTTTCACATCTTCAATAACATCAGGCCACGCTCTGCGTAGTGCTGCAATATCAAAGCTGCCTGGAACGTTTGCCTTTGGTGCGGCAGCAGGTGCAGCAACAGGTGCTGCTTCTTTCTCTTTCACAACAGGCTTTTCTTCTTGTGCTTTAGGGGCAGGGGCTGCCTTTACTTGTGGTGCTGCTGTTGTAAGTGGTGCGATATTTTCTGCACGTTCTAACCGTTCAATACGAGAGAGCATTCCTGCCTCAGTGTTATCGCCAATGGGCAACAAAATGCGCCCGCATATGAGCTCAAGGATCAAGCGAGGGGCTGTAGCACCACGCATTTGGGTCAAACCTTCTGCTGCAATATCTGCTGCTCTTGAAAGATTTGCAGTTCCAATTCTGTTTGCCTGATTGCGCATACGTTCCATCTGATCATCTGGCATGTCGCGCAAGATTGAATTAACTGTTGAATCCTTTAGCGCATCAACAATCATTAAGTCTCTAATGCGCTCCAACATATCACTAGTAAATCTGCGTGGATCATGTCCTGATTCAATGACGCGATCAATTGTCTTAAACAGCGTTGCCCCATCATGGGCGGCAATCGCATCGATGGCATCATCTAGCAACGCACCATCTGTGAAGCCAAGTAGTTGGATTGCAATCTCATAGCTAACGCCATCTTTGCCAGCACCAGCTAAAAGCTGACCTAGGACAGAGAGAGCATCACGAACTGAGCCGCCAGATGCGCGAACTACAAGTGGAATTACACCCTTATCAACCTTTACGCCTTCAGCGTTACAAACCTTTTCTAAATGCGCAGCCAAGGTTCCTGGTGGCACTAAGCGGAATGGATAATGGTGTGTACGAGAACGAATAGTTGCAATCAACTTATCTGGCTCTGTTGTAGCAAAAATGAAAATGACATGTGCTGGTGGTTCTTCAACAACTTTAAGTAGCGCATTGGCAGCACCTGGCCCAAGTTGATGCGCCTCATCAATAATGTAAATCTTGTAACGACTGTTTACTGGTGCAAAGAATGCTTTGTCACGAAGATCGCGGGCATCATCTACTAAACCGTGGGTAGCAGCATCTAGTTCAATAACATCTAATGAACCTGGACCGTTCGCAACTAGATCTTTACATGATTGACATTCACCACATGGATTTGGTGTTGGACCTTTTTCGCAGTTCAGCGAGCGCGCCATAATTCGTGCACTAGAAGTTTTTCCGCAACCACGTGGACCACTAAATAAATATGCGTGGTGTGTGCGACCTGATTCCAAAGCATTTGAAAGTGGAACAGTTACATGTTCTTGTCCGATGACATCTGCAAAAACAGAGGGACGATACTTGCGATACAACGCTAAAGACATCGTGTGCTCTCCTCTCCTCTACTCTTCGACGCAATTTAATAGGACCCCTCGCACACCCGCCAGAGCGGACCTACCCTTGCTGCATTCCTGCCCTGGGGGAGTTCAGTACGGATAACGCCGTACGAGGGATCTGGCGTAATCATAGTTATAGCCACTCCCATTGGTTTTGCCCCCAAATGCCCTACAGAGGGCTAGCGTGGGCTAAGTAAATGGCAGTGAGCAGTTTTGCTGAAGTGTTCACTTATACTTTATACTCCAAGCACGGCAACGGAGCCCTTAAGGAGTCAATCATGGCATTTCCCCCTCCAACGACCCACACCCAGCTCGTTGATTGGGTCAATTCGGTGGCAAGGCGTACCCAGCCTGACGATATTTACTGGTGCACAGGGACTTCTGCCGAATGGGATGAGATTACGACTTCACTAGTCAAAGCTGGAACCTTTACAAGATTAAAGAAGAAGCCCAATTCGTTTTGGTGCACATCTGATCCCTCTGATGTTGCCCGCGTAGAAGAGCGCACTTTTATTTGTTCCCTCAGTGAAGATGATTCTGGGCCAACTAATAATTGGGTGAATCCGGCTGAAATGAAACAAATTATGAATGAGCTCTACTTTGGAAGTATGCGTGGGCGCACGATGTATGTAATCCCGTTTTGCATGGGGCCTCTTGATGCAACAATTCCAATGTTCGGTGTTCAAATTACTGATAGTCCGTATGTAGTTGCATCTATGCACATTATGAGTCGCATGGGTAGCGAAGTTCTTAAAGCCCTTGGCACTGATAAAGAATTTGTTCGGGCGCTCCACTCTGTGGGTGCACCACTTTACGCTGGCGAGAAAGATGTGAAATGGCCTTGCAACGCAACTAAATACATCACTCAGTTTCCTGAAGAGCGCATGATTTGGTCTTACGGTTCTGGATATGGTGGAAATGCTCTATTAGGCAAGAAATGTTACTCATTGCGAATAGCTTCGGTAATGGCACGTGATGAAGGTTGGCTTGCTGAACATATGTTAATTCTTAAGGTCACTCCGCCCTCAGGCAATGCGCATTATGTAGCGGCCGCATTTCCTTCTGCTTGTGGAAAAACAAATCTTGCAATGCTTGAACCAACACTTGATGGGTGGAAAGTTGAAACTCTAGGAGATGACATTGCATGGATGCGCTTCGGTGAAGATGGCCGTTTGTATGCAGTAAACCCTGAATTTGGTTTCTTTGGTGTTGCTCCCGGTACTGGTTGGGGAACTAATGCAAATGCCATGCGCACCGTTGAAAAGGGAAATTCAATTTTTACCAACGTCGCACTCACTGATGATGGAGATGTCTGGTGGGAAGGAATGACTGATGTTCCCCCTTCCCATTTAACCGACTGGAAAAATCGTGACTGGTCGCCAGAAAGTGGAGAGCTATCATCACATCCCAACTCTCGTTTCTGCACCCCTGCACAGCAATGTCCAATAATTGCGCCAGAGTGGGAAAATCCTTCCGGCGTTCCTATCTCTGCTATTTTCTTTGGTGGGCGTCGTAAGACCACAATTCCTTTAGTAGTTCAATCACGCAATTGGAATCATGGCGTCTTTATGGGTGCAACGCTTTCATCAGAGACAACTGCTGCCGCAACAGGTGAGGTTGGAGTAGTGCGTCGCGATCCTATGGCGATGCTCCCATTTATTGGATACCACGTTGGGGATTATTTGAATCATTGGTTATCTATAGGTAAGGATACAGATCAATCTAAACTTCCAAAAATCTTTTACGTTAATTGGTTCCGCCGAAGTAGCTTAGGAAAATTCTTATGGCCAGGGTTTGGCGAAAACTCACGTGTTATTAAATGGGCCATCGAACAAATCGAAGGTGCGAACACTTCTGTATCAACTCCTATAGGTTTAGTTCCTTCTTCAGGTGCAATTGATGTCTCTGGATTAAAAACTTCTGCGCAGGAGTTGGCTGAAGTTTGCGCAGTCAACATTGATGAGTGGCGAGCAGAGCTTCCATTAATTGATGATTGGTTTACAAAGATTGGTTCTAAATTGCCTTCAGAGCTTGTAAGCGAGTTCGCAACCCTGAAAGCGGCGTTAAATTAATCCAATCAAAATGTGAAGGGTTATTTAATAGCCGCTACCTGGCGCATTAGCTCATCTCTGACGTATTCCAGTTCACGCACCACATACTCTGTAATATCGCCAGTTTTAAGATGTTCTGGAAGTACGTCCCAGGTGTAAGTCTCAATTTCTAAGTGCGTAGAAAGCGGTGTACGTGCGTGCACTCTCAGTGCGTCATCAATGCCTGAGCGAGTGGTCTGAAATGGGCCTAGGTCCTGTAAGAAAACTGGAACATGGAAATGTGTGCGCCATTCCCGAGGTCCAGGATCTTTATCCCAGGCGGCAATCGCATCTTCTAAGTTCAAAAAGCGAGTAATAACTCCGTTTCGAAGTTCGGTGGTCTGTGACAGATAAATCGTCCCGGTGTATTTCTTGAGTTCTTCAACTATTTCTGCCGTTACATTATCAACACGCAATGCTGCAGCTTCTTGGAGTTTAAATATTGGGATTCCGGCTTGCGAGAGCAACTCAATATCTGCTGCAATATCTTCAAACGCAACTGATTGGTGACAGATATCTAGAACTATGCCGAGGTAGCGCCGAGTTGCACCAAAAACTTCTGAAAGGGGTTGTCCTGAATACTTGGCAATCTTCTCTGCAGCTTTGAGTGTGTAAATCTTTTCTTTAAACCACTCAACTGTTTCAGGGATTGTTTCTAAGAAGCAAAAGGGTTCTGGCTCAACGGCTAGCTTGACACGATGTCCGGTCTTTTTTTCTAGTGTCATTAAGTGTGCAATTACTCGATAGATATTCTCATCAAAGCTAGCAATAAATTCAGGAGTCGTTGCCTTTGGGCGATAGGCAAGGGGAGCTGTTTGAATTGTGGGCTCAACAGATTGATCAGTAACTTCTGCCAAAATATCTGCAATATGCATTGTGTATTGAGTTCGTGCCTGCGTTGTCCAATCTGGTTCATAGACGCGCTCTTTAACAAGTTCGCCTTTGAAAGGACCATAAGGAAAAGCATTAACCGTAAAGATATACAGCTGGTTATCTTGAAGAAATTTCTTTAACCAAATTCGCTCCTCAGGTTTTGCTAGTAATTCTTCAACCGATGCATTTGCAAGGCGAAGTGAAACTCCCATAGGTGCATCAGGACTAAAACGCTTCTTTACTTCTGGCACATAAGTGATCAGGGAGTTTTTCATCTCCGGCCATGTATCACCTGGGTGAACTAAGGTGGAATAGGTTAAATGTCCATATCCATTTCCAAGATCCACTCCTACTTACCGTTGCCGATGTGATTAAAAGTAGATGTATTCAAATGTGACTGTGAATCACGAGTTGTATTAAGGAAGCCTCCGGTAGTGAAATATCGCTGACCGGCAACCAATAGTTCTTCGGCTGGGAACTTAGTAATTACTGCGCAACCTGTGGCAGTAACAACAATCTCTTCCTCGATACGAGCTGCGCCCCATCCATCTTTAGCTGGCCAGTAGGTCTCGAGTGCAAAGACCATGCCCTCTTCTAAGGTTTCTGGGTTATCAAGTGAAATCATGCGGCTAAAGATTGGGCGTTCCCAAATAGAAAGACCAACACCGTGGCCATATTGAAGGGCAAATGCAGCTTCTTCATTAGCAAAGCCGAATTCCTCAGCCTTTGGCCAGACTTTAACAATGTCAGCAGTAGTTGCACCTGGTTTGACGAGTGCAATCGCCTTATCCATATATTCACGGCAAATTGTGTAAGCATCACGTTGTGCAGGCGAAGCTGATCCAACTGCAAATGTGCGGTAATAGCAGGTGCGATATCCCATATAACTATGCAAGATATCGAAGAACGCTGGATCACCAGGGCGAATAATGCGGTCTGAAAAAACGTGTGGATGTGGCGAGCAACGCTCTCCGGAAATTGCATTTACTCCTTCAACATGTTCTGAACCTAAATCATAAAGAGTCTTTGCAACTAAACCCACACACTCATTTTCTTTTACTCCTGGACGAAGGAATGAATAAAGATCGTCATAGGCTTTATCAACCATGGAAGCAGCGGTTGTAAGAAGTGAGATTTCATCTTTTGTTTTAATTCTGCGAGCTGCAAGAAATAACTGTTGCCCATCTACAACTGGGATGCCTTTTGCTTGAAGTGCAAAAAGCACAGGTGGTTCCACGATGTCGATACCAAGTGGTTCTTTTTCTAAACCATATGCCTTGAGAACTTCATAAATTTTGTCTGCAACTTTTTCTGCTTGACCAGCACTAGGCGGAATCGCACCACGAAGAGTTGAAATTCCAGCACGCGATCCAATAAGTGGACCGGCATCATGGTGTGGTCCATGGCCATTGGCACTTGCATCGGCATGGGCTTTATCAAGCCATGGATTTTGAATTGTGTGGTGTTTTGCTGCAGATCCAAAATCCCACAGCACCGGCTCGCCCCCGCGAGGCAAGATTGAAAATCGAATCATCTTGTCCATCGCCCATGTGCCAATGTGTGTAGAGGTCATGTAGCGAATATTGTGAAAATCAAAAGTTAGTAGCGCTCCTAGGCTTGAATTCTCAAGCTCAGCTTTTAGGCGTGCAAGGCGTTCGGTGCGCAGACGCTCAAAATCAACTCGGTTTTCCCAATCAACGCCATTGGTTCCGTAGGTTGCGATGGCCATTACATACTCCTCAGGGATAAATCCACCCCGTTTCGGGCTAGATGTTCTCTCCTAGTTAACACCAGCAAAACAGTGGTGTCAAGGTTTTCTTAAAGCTCCAAGGGGTTACGGTCCAGCATTTTAGGCGGAGGAGTCTGTGCTGTGACACCCATGCACAAACCAAATTCCGCGAAATTTTTTACCACCGGTATTCCTAAATCTGTGTGGGATTGAAGAATCAAAACCCAGGGAATGGCCGGCTGAAAGTTGGAGTACTAGATCCCCAATTGTGGCTTCTAATTCACCTTCGAGGGCATATCCATATTCGAATCCTTCATGAAAGATCATTTCTCCGGACTTATTCGTTTCAGCTCCAGGTTCGTAAACAATTTCCATGAAGTTAACTGACTTCTCGGCAGTGGCAGCTAATCTTTCCCAAGTCACTCCTGAGTCCATTGTGATCAGACTGCGATTATTAGGATTTATAGATGAAATTCGCGCCTTAGAGCTGTCCCAAGCATCTGTTGGATGGGCAAGATTTTTACGGCTGACATCAACACCTAATTGTTTATCTGAATCAATATCCACTTCTCCAGATGATTGAAAAAGCACATCGACAGGAACGCTTAAGAGTTTTGCAAATGCATACAAGGTTGCTACTGATGGTTGCGACTTACCATTTTCAATCTGAGAAATAAATGACGGCGATACATCTAATTGACGAGCAATCTCGCGGAGTGAAAGCCCTGATTTAAGTCGTATCTCTTTTAAACGAGAGCCAAGATATGCAATCGCGTCAGTCATGACTCTCCCTTTTAGTTCTATCTAAAACGTGATGGACTGGTTAGTGGGCAAATCTACCGCTCAGTAGCACCTCTAATTGAGGCACTAGCTCAGTATAAAAGTGTTTAGAGGTACTGTACACCCCCCCATTTCTAGGCGTATATTCTGAATTGCTAGTCTGCCACTACTAAATAGGGGATGAATTAATGAAGATGAACTATGTCCACCATGTTGGACTCATTTGTAGCGACCTTGATCGATCAATCTATTTTTACCACGATCTTCTCGGTTTCCAATTTCAGAATGAACCAACAGGTTGGTTTGAAGGTCCAGAGCTTGATAAGGGAGTCAATGTTCCCAACGCCAAGCTTCGTCAAGTCTCTCTTTGGGTTGATAAAACTACAACTTTTGAACTCATTGAATATGCCGATCGCGCTGATACCAACGGAAAGCCAGTACCCAATAACCACCTAGGCGCTGCTCACGTCTGCTTCAATGTTGATGATATTCATGCAACTAAAGCTGAACTGGAGTCAAAAGGAGTGAAGTTCTATAGCGATGTAAATGTTGTTGATTCGGGCCCACTTGCTGGATGGCGTTGGTGCTACTTCAGTGATCCAGATGGGCTAGCGCTAGAGCTAATCCAATGGGATTACTACGATAAAGAGATACATGAAGCTGCAGCTCAGGAATATCTAAAAACCCGCCCTGCGCTTAGTACGTTAAAGCCACTCTTTAGTAAATAAGTAGCCCTCAATGTAAATGAAAAAGCCCCCGCACAAGTCGGGGGCTTTTCCATCTGTCCCCTATTTTTTAACCTTAACTAGCACCTTCATCTGATCCCCCTTTGGATTAATGAGGACATCAAAGCCCTTAGTGACAACATCATCAATACCAATCACATTTGAAATCATTTTTTCAATTGGATACTTGCCTGTAGCGGCCAGTCGAATTACGCGTGGCCAATCTGTAAGCAAGTAACACCAAGAACCAACATATGAAATGTCTTTTTCTGAGAGCTTCATTGCATCTATTGTGGCTGGCTTAGTATGTAAACCTGTTTGCACAATCTTTCCACTGCGTCGCACACTGTTCATGCAACCAGTTAATCCACCAGTGCTACCTGATGCCTCAACAGCCAAATCAACTCCGCGACCCTCGGTAAGTTCAGCAATTGTTGCGGCAAATGAATCATCCACTGGATTAAGGACTGGACCAAGGTTTAAAGCCTTAGCAAAGGCTGCCCGGTGTGGGTTTGGCTCAGCAATAATAATTTGTGCAGCACCGATTGCATTTGCATACAAAGCAGAGAGCGCTCCAATAGGGCCAGCGCCAGTGACGAGAATAATGTCACCACCAGTAACACCAACGCGATCAACTCCGTATGCGGCCACTGCAGCTGGCTCTACGAGTGCACCAGCTTGATCTGACATTGAGTCAGGAAGTTTTGCTACTTGATACTCTTTCAAAATTGCAATCTCTCCAAGACCACCTGTTGGTGCAGAAAGACCTGTGCAAGCAAAAAGCTCACATAGGTGTCCACGACCAGTGCGACATGGAATGCAACGGCCACAAACAATGGCCGGCATGATTGCAACTCGATCTCCTACTTTTACATCCCGAACATCTTTCCCAATTTCGATTACACGAGCAGAAAATTCGTGACCAAGAATTTGAGGGTTTGTAACGCCGGTCAAAGGATGTGGCTTGGTTGGTGTAACAATTGCTCCGACTACGTATTCATGTAAATCTGTTCCACATATTCCGCAGTAAAGAACTTCTACGGCAACTTCATCTGCTAGAGGTGCACCTGGTGCTGCCACATCTTCAATTCGGATATCTTTCTGACCGTGAAAACGTGCCGCCTTCATTTTTTTCTTCCAGATCGAGTTAGCGTGTAAGAAATAGCTGCGAAAACAATGAGCAATCCTTGGAAGAGATACTGCCAACTCTGACTCAGATCTAAAATAACGCAGGCATTTAGTACTTGAATCATTAGGACAGAACCCAGCAAGCTTCCGATAAAGGAGCCACGACCACCCAAAAGGCTAGTACCACCGAGAACTACTGCAGTGATGGACTGTAATGTATAGGACGTACCTTGTGCCGGATCGCCTAGACCGATCAATCCCATAATGATAACTGCGCCTACTCCGGCAAAAAGAGCAGAGGCTACGTATGCTCCTATTATGGTTCGATTGATGTTAATACCTAAGCGGCGAGCAGATTCTTCATCAGAACCAGATGCACGTAGGTGCACACCCCAAGTAGTGCGGCGCAAGAGAAGTTCGAACACAAGGGCAGCGGCAATCAAAATAATGAATGTGTAAGGCACCGGTCCAACCTGAAGTAACAGGAGTTCTGTAAAAGTAGCATTGAAGTATCCGCCTGGCGCTGGGCGGAGTAAGAAGCCAATACCAATCAATGCGATATAGACGGTTAATGTACCAGCAACGGGCGTAAACTTTGCATAGCGAATCAAGGAGCCGTTAACTAAACCTATGGCTATTGCAAAAACAAATATAAGAACGAATCCAAGAAGAATTGTTGATATAGATTTTTCATCATTAATGAAGAATGATCCAATCACAAGTAAGACTCCAGATGCAGGACCAACCGATAAGTCGATCCCACCTGTCATGAGAACTATTGTTTGACCCAGTGCGATAAATCCAAGTCCTGTGGCAAGGCCTAATACGGCATTAATATTGTATGAACCAAAGTACATATCATTCTTGGAGTAAATAAAGAGAGCTAGTGCCACAATCATTGCCATAAGGACTGCAGGAGGCATGAAATCTGAGCGTAAAACTCTGAGGCGGCGAAGTCCCTTCTCGGTGATTGCATTCTCTTCATTAGTTTTTAACTTCGTGGAGCTAACTGCAGCTGTGACCATCTTGGTTTCGGTAATGTCATCACCTTCCAAAGTGCTCACAATGTGACCACGCGACATTACGTAGACGCGGTCACAGAGGCCTTCAAGCTCTTTGGTATCTGAAGAATTGACGATGACAGGAATCCCGCTTTCTGCAACTTCACGCAAAATCTTATAAATTTCAGCACGGGCTCCTACGTCCACGCCTTGGGTAGGTTCATCGGCAATAATCAGGATTGGCTCAGAAAGCAGTGAGCGAGACATAACAATCTTCTGCTGGTTACCGCCGGAGAGTGATGAAACATCAGCATCCATCGAAGGGGCTTTCACATCAATGGATTGAAGCGATGCTAGAACTGTATTAGTCTCTTTTTTACGGCTAACAAAAATTCCGCTGGTTAATTTACTGAGTCTATTAACTGCCGCATTTTCACGCACAGAGAGAGACATCATTAAACCCTCACCATGGCGATCTGAAGGCATATAAGCAGCTTTGTTTAGAAGTTGCTTGCCCGACGTTGGATCGCCATTGATTTCAATGGTGCCCGAATACTTATCTAATCCTGCAATTGCACGAAGAAGTTGGCTCTGTCCGTTACCAACAACGCCGGCAATACCAACTATTTCACCTTTATTAGCGGTAAGTGAGACATTTTGAAAATCAGCACCCGAGATATTCTCCACTTTAAAAAATTGCTTATCACTAGTTTTGCCACCATGTTTAGGTGGGAATGTGGATTCAAGTTCACGGCCAACAATCATTGTCATAATTTCGTCATCAGAAATGTCTGTAATTTCCTTAACGCCGCGCCACTTACCATCTCTAAGGACGGTTACTCGATCGGAAAGCTCGCGAACTTCTGAAAGACGGTGGGTGATGTAAACAACCGATGTTCCAGAAGCAGCAATCTTCTTGATGCGATCAAAGAGAATCTCTACAGACTCTCGCCCCAGTGGTGCTGTTGGCTCGTCAAGAATTAAAACTTTTGGGTTAACTGCAAATGCTTTTGCAAGATCGAGTAAATGCTGCTGAGCGATAGTTAAGTTTTCCACTCTATCTTTAATGCTAACTGTAAAGCCGAAGTCATCGAGCATCTTGCGCATCGTTGCTTCTGGAGAGCCTTGTGACTGAAGGAATTTTTGTGGCACGGAAATCTTAATGTTTTCTTCAATCGATAGGTCTGGCAATACCGCTGAATGTTGGTGGACAATTGCCAAACCGAGCTCTGTGGCTTGATGTGGGTTGAGTGATTGAATGAGCTGACCGCTAATTTTAATAGTTCCGCTGTCTGGTTGAAGAGCGCCAGATGCAATATTCATAAGCGTAGACTTACCCGCTCCATTCTCACCGAGAAGGGCATGAATCTCTCCGGTGCGCACCTCCAGCGAAACATCTTCAAGCGCGGGAATGCCAGCGAATCTCTTAGAAATGTTTGAGAGAACTAATGAAGAGCCTGACACTTTTGCACCTTTTCTAATAAAAATGTGTGAAATTAAAACTTGAGCCTACAGTGGAAAATCAGATTGGCTACTTAACGTAGCCAATCTGATCCTATTTCCTCTTTACTACTGTGCTTAGTTGGTCTTCAACTTAGCTTGTAGATCGCCTGACATCATTGCTGAAAGGTAAACATCTCCTGGGAGATCCTTACGGCAAGTTACCTTCGATGGCTTCCCTGAGACAGAATCTTCAAACAATTTTGAAGGGTAGATCTTAGTACTTGGCTTCTTTCCACCTGTTGCAAGAGCGACTGCCCACTGTGTTGCTAAACGTGAGTGGTCATTCTGTGTTGCAACTGTCATCAACTTGAAGTTTGGCTGAGTTGCTTTGTTGTCTTCATAGAAACAAGCAAGCACGTTACCGTCTGAAGTTGCAATTGCAGGAACCTTCCAACCTGACTTAGCTGCAGCATCAAGAGCTGAAACCAGTGAAGGGCCGAAGTCAGATGTAATTGCATCAATCTTTGGATACTTAGCAATTGCAGCTGTCAAAACTTCTTGAGTCTTTCCTGGATCCCAACCTGTTGGCTCGAATGGAGATGTTCCGATGAACTTCCACTTTCCGGAAGTTCCAAGAATTTCTTCAAGACCCTTTGATTCATCTCCACCTTGGCTGTTACCAGCTGGACCAGAAATTCTTAGGATATTTCCACCATTTGGAAGGTTCTTCTTAATCCATTCTCCCCATTGACGACCTGAGTTAACGAAATCTGATCCAACCCACATTGTGTAATCTTTGCCAGCAGTTCCGCCAGCCCATACACGGTAAGGAACAGTTATAACGCCAGCCTTATAAGCTGAACGTAGAGCAGGAAGCATTGCTTCACCAGCATCTGGGAATACAACAAGAGCCTTTACGCCCTTAGCTACCATTCCCTTAATATCTGAAATTGCCTTGTCAGTCTTACCTTGACCATCTGCGTAATAAAGCTTAGTAACACTTGGGCATTTTTTGATTTCATCACGTACAGCGGCTGTTGTTACTAGTCGCCATGAGTTTCCACCGAAACCATCGGTGAATCCCATTGTAATCTTCTTAGGGCCGCACCATGAAGGGACGGCTGCGTTTGCTGTAGAGACAGCTACGACGCTTGTTGAGGCTACAAGCGTAGCAATAGCAAGAGCGCTCATAGCTAACCTGGCTCGAGATTTTGAGCGAATCAAGTGATTTCCTTTCGTAGTTGTGCGGCATCCGTTGACGCACTTTCGACTTCTTTCAAAGTCGAAACCTTTTTAGATAGGTTGCAGTTTCCTATCACGTTTCTTCAATGTGAAATTTGGCGATTTCCAATTGACTGCATAGAGAGCAATACCCAGCATGAGAGAGAATGAAATTACGATAGTACGAACTCCATATGGAACGCCGAGAGAGAGAACGAACATATCCAGTTGCTTAAGAAATAGAGCTGCCAACGCAGACGCTGCTGGAAAACCACGACCGCCAAGAAGGGATGTGCCGCCTAGAACGACAACGGCAACTGATGGAAGTACATAGTCATCACCTTGATAAGCCGTTGGTTGCGAGATAACTCCACCAAGAATAATTCCGGCTGCACAATATAAAATTTGTGCGGCAACATAAGCGCCGATTTGATAGCGAATAATTTTTAGTCCAGTGGCATGCGCCGCACGAGGATTAGCTCCAACTGCTTCGAAACGTCGCCCAAATACTGTTCGTTTCAATAAGACAGTGACAACTATTGTGAGAATAATTCCGAAGTAAATCGAATGGGGAAGTCCAAAAGTTTTATCGTTTGCAAAATTCGATAGGCGCTCAGTTGTGCGACGAGGGCTTCCACCTGAAAGCCCCATCATGACCCCATACAAAAGGGCGTTCACGCCAAGTGTTGCAACAATGGAATTAAGTTTTGTTTTGGTAACTAGAAAGCCATTAATTAACCCGGTGATGATTGCTGCAGCAAATGCTGCGGCAACTGCAGGCATTAATCGATCGTCATTGCGATCAGGTCCCCATGTAACAATGACAACTGTTAGTGAGATAGCTCCAGCAACAGAGAGATCGATACCTCTTTGTTGAATCACAAGTGTTTGGCCAAGGCCAACGATTGCCAAGCATGCTGCAAATGGAAGCATTCCCATTTGCGCAACCTTGCTAACACTTGTTGGCGCGAAAAAGGCACTGGCTATATAAAGAATGATGGTTCCAGCCAACACCGTCTTCATTCCACGAGAAATCTGCAAGCGTGCAGAACGCTTCAATTCACGTGTAGGTGCAGTAGCCATGGCCACCTTTCGGCTCTATGTAAAGTGTGACTGTACAGAGGAAGTGGGGGCGTTAACAACGACTTTCTATAACGTTTTCATCAAGATTGGCTGATAAAGCGAAAAAGCGCTGACATGTCTTGGGATTCATAGCCTGCCGCCTGGGCCTGGGCGAATAGCTCCGCTACCCCCTCGGCGGCCGTTAACTGGACCCCCGTACTTTGGCCAAGGCCCAAAATGAGGTTCAAATCCTTGAGCACCGTATCGATGCGCATTGCCACCGGCAGCTCAGGATCTAAAAATGCCGCTCGTTTGTATTTTACAAACGGTGCAGCCACGACACTTTCGTCAAAAACATCATAGGCAGCACCAGCTTCTATGCCACTTGCCGTGGCAAGAGCTAATCCTTCACTCACTGCAGCGTTAAGGGTGTGAACAATCAGATTGACTGCAAGTTTCATGGCTTGTCCTGCACCAGCTTGCCCAAGGTAGGCAGTTTTTTTAGCAAAAACCGAAAAGATAGGCGTAGCTTTTTGAATCACTGCTTCATCTCCACTTGCCATGACAAGAAGTTGATGGGCAGCAATCGTTGCAACACTTCCTGAAACAGGTGCATCAATGAATGCAATTTTCTTTGATGCAAGGGCTCTTGCTAACGCTTTAGCGCTTTCAACTCCACTTGTTCCCATATCAACAATTATGAGATTGCTTCTGACGCCTTCTAAAACATTAGAGTCATCGAGTAAGACTGATTGAGTAACTGTTCCATTTGTAAATAAACAAAGTGCGATATCTACATTTTCTAGCGCTGCTTTTGGTGTTGACGAAACGGTTACGGCCGGTAAATTCATTTCGGATGCAAGATTGTCAGCAACGGACTGGTTTCGATTCCAAAGAGTCACTTGAAAACCAGCAGTAGCTAATTCTTTTGCCATTGCCGAACCCATTTTGCCAACGCCGAGTATCGCTACGGATTTTATGTTAGACATTTTGGGGAGTGACCAAAATCTTTCCATTTGCTTTACCAGAAGTCAGCGCTGTGAAGGCCTCAGCAATATCTTCTAGTGAATAAACTCGATCAGTTAAAAGTCTGGCAACTGTCCCAGATGCTAATAGGGCCAAGGCATCAGGCATATCGTCTTTGCACACATGCGCCACTGTTGTTTGAAGTATTACTTCTCGAAGCACTGCATCAGTAAATGGAAAGTCCTGAGGGGTTTTATTCAACCCCATCAGCATTAAAGTCCCCCCGCGCTTAGCTAGTGCAAGCCCACGTGCAGCAGCACCAGGTGCACCAGATGTTTCAAAGACAACATCAGCACCTGTGGGAAAAAGTGCCTTAATCTCAGCCGGAGTAATGTCAGGAGTAATCAAAATTGTGCTATCTGCTCCAAGTTGAGTAGCAACATCTAATCTTTGTTGACTAATATCCATCGCAACTACATTGACTCCATAACTTTGTAGCGCCACACATACAAAAGAACCAATTGCACCAACACCAAGCAAAATGACTTGATCGCCTCTTTTTACTCCAGCGCGACGTACTCCATGAATACCCACAGCTAGTGGTTGAGTTAATGCTGCACTCTCATCAGTCACATCATCTGGAATAGGAACACAAATATCTTTTGGAGCTACAACATATTCTGCTAAACCACCGTGAACACTAAGTCCCAATGTGTAATAGTGATCGCACAAGTTTGTGCGCCCTTCTTTGCAACGCAAACATTGGCCACACGAAACTCCAGCCCCGCATGCAATTCTTTTTCCTAAAATCTCCTGTGCGTTAGTACCAGCTTCGACAACTGTGCCAATAAATTCATGACCGAGAATCGTTGCGCCGACATGTTTGCTGTTGGGATGTGGTGTTTTAAGTGGAACCATTGTTGAACTCTTTGCATACTCTGATGCATCTGTACCGCACAGTCCGTTGTACTTTACGTGTACAAGCACATCATTAGGACCTAATGTGGAAGGTTTTGGAAAATCCTCAACACGTAAATCCAAAATGTCGTGCAGCACTGCTGCGCGCATAGTAGAAGACATTATTTACCTGAATTCGTGACATGAACTTTAATTTGGCTCTTGTCAGTTAGAACTTTCTGGTAGGCCTTATCTGCTTCAGAAATATCGAAGCTAGATGTAACCAACTTCGAAAGATCAAGATTTGTGCGAGATAGGAAACGAATAGTCTCTGGCCACACACCAGGAGACCCAATAATTCCCCGCACTTGCAGTTCCTTTGACTGAATCAAGCCCATCTCTGCTGGTGCTTTTCCGCCAACACTGATGCCAATGATCACCACACGTCCATGAAATGAAGCAACTTCAAGGGTGGCTGCCATCGCATCTGGTCGCCCACTTGCATCCATAACAATCGTGGCACCAACGCCATGTGTGGCATCCATGACTGCATCTTTAGTGTTTTGTTTAGTTGGATCAATAACCACATCGGCGCCGAGACTGAGTGCAACTTTTGCTCGATCAGCTGAAGGTTCAATAACTATGACGCGTGCACCTTTAGCAGCTGATGCGGCGATAACTCCAAGACCGATTGGGCCTGCTCCAAAGACGGCAACAGTGTCACTTGCATCCATATTGTCGGCGCGAACAGTTGCGTAATAGCCACATGAGAAAGGTTCGACTAAAGCACCTTGTGTCCAAGAAACATTTTCAGGAAGCTTGTGTAGCCAATCCGCTTTGGCGATGAAAAACTCAGCCATTGCTCCGCTAATGCTAAAACCAAAGTGTTCCTGACCAATAACGCACTCGCCTACTACTCGATCCCCGGCTTTAAGTTTTGAAACCTTGCTTCCGACTTCCATCACTTCTGCGGCCCATTCATGGCCAGGGATAATTGGATACTGAAAAGGAATGATGTATCTGCCTTCTAGAAGTTCGATATCTGAGTGGCAAATTCCCACGGATCGACTGGCAAGAAGTACTTCATCGTCAGCAATCTTTGGTATGGCAATCTCGTTGACAGCCATAGTGTTTGGTGACATGAATTGAAGTGCTTTCATTTTTTCCTTCTCATTTCATTAGCAGATGGTCAATATGCGTTAAAAAATAGGTTTAAACAAGGACCATTCCGCCATCAATCATGATGGTTTGGCCAGTCATATAGTCAGAATCACTTGATGCTAGGAAAAGCGCCATACCTTCTAAATCTGCAGGTGTAGCAGCACGTCCGCGCAATATACCAGCTGAAAATTCCTCGGTGGCCTGACCTGGACGCTCTGACATTCCCATCTCCATTAAATCTCGATCTAAATCAATCCAGAGTGGTGTATCTACTACACCGGGTGCAAAAGAATTACATGTGATGTTGTGCTCGGCTAGTCCTCGGGCAGTGGCTTGAGTTAATGCATTGACTGCAAACTTGCTTGCGCAATAAGGAGCAAAGGCTGGATAACCCTGGCGCCCTGCAATAGATGCTGTGTTAATAATTTTTCCGCTCTTTTGAGCGATCATGTATCTGCCCGCTTCTTGAGTACAAATGAGAACTCCAAGTCCATTGACGTTCATAATTGCATGCCAGTTCTCTTCAGTGACTTCCATCAAGTGCATAGGTTTGTTAAATCCTGCATTATTAAAGATGACATCGAGTGAGCCTGCCCAGTCAACAAAGTTCTTAAAACCTGTTTTTACTTGATCACGTTTAGAAACATCTGCCGTGAAAGCTAACGCCTGGTCACCGTTGTCGTTAATAATTTTGGCAACGCGCTCTGCAGCTTCTGTGTTCAGATCACATACTCCGACTTTTGCACCTTCTCTCGCGAGTATTCGAGCAAAGCCCTCGCCAATGCCAGAACCGGCTCCTGTAACGATGATTGATTTTCCAGCTACACGTCCCATATCAACTCCAATGTTGGCCCTGCACTTCCAAAAGTTTGGCACTGTGAGTGCAAACCGTCAAGTGTGAGCGAACGTTCTAAGCCTCATCTTGTCTTTATGTGTAGTCTCACATAACATCAATACCCTGATGAGATTCACAGAATGGATGGGAATATGAGCAAGAACGCCCTCGTAATTGGTGTCACTGGAATTACCGGTAACAACATTGCACATGAGCTCCAGAAGAAGGGTTTTACTGTCTACGGGCTCTCCCGTAAGCCAGGAATTATCATTCCGGGCGTAAAGCATGTGTATGGAGATGTTCTAGATCCAGCAAGTGTTGCCGCAGCTGTTGCTGACCTACCTATTTCACATCTTTTCTTTTGTACATGGTCTAGACAAAATTCTGAGAAGGAAAATATCGCCGTTAATGGCGCGATGCTACAAAACACTCTTGATGCTTTTGCTCAAAAGCGCACATTGGAGCACACCGTCCTAATTACAGGCCTGAAGCATTATCTCGGGCCATTTGAATCTTATGCAGCTACTCCTATGGAGACTCCATTTAAAGAGAGCCAAGCTCGACTTCCAATTGATAATTTCTATTACACACAAGAAGACATTCTATTTAAGTCTGCAGCTGAACAAGGTTTTACTTGGTCAGTGCATCGCCCACACACCATGATCGGTTGGGCGCTAGGTAACGCTATGAATATGGGTGTAACTCTTGCGGTTTATGCTTCCATCTGTAAAGAGACAGGTGCTCCATTTATCTTCCCTGGTTCGAAAGAACAATATAACGGCGTTACTGACGTTACTGACGCGCGACTACTTGCTCGTCATGCAGTCTGGTCAGCAACAGATCCTGCAGGAAAAAATGAAGCATTTAATACAGTTAATGGCGACGTCTTCCGCTGGCGTCAACTGTGGAAACTTCTTGCAGATTACTTTGGTGTAACTGATCCAGGACATCCTGGAGAAATTTCACCTCTAGAGCCTCGAATGACCGGTGCAGATTCTGAATGGGAAAAGATTGTTTCTAAATACAATCTCAAGTCATACAAAGCATCTGAAATTGCATCCTGGTGGCACTCTGATGCCGACCTAGGTCGTCAGGTTGAAACTTTTGCTGACATGGGTAAGAGTCGCAAGGCGGGTTACCGAGAAGTTCAAGTAACTCCAGATTCTTTCTTTGATCTATTCGAGCAATTGCGCGCTGAAAAAATTATTCCGCCACGTTCTTAATTATGAGTTAAAGACATCTGGGTGCTGGGCTAATTCGAGCCTAGTGCGCCGGATGTGGCCAAATAAAATCCTTTCGGCATCATCTGAATCGCGCTTAATGATGGAAGTAAGCAGTAATTGATGCTCATAGTGAGCCGGCTTAAATGAAGTAGATGCCATCATTTGAGAATAAGCACGTCGATAATGCTGAGTTGTATTCCACAATCGATTCACCATCTCACCTACAAGCACTGTTTCAGCTTTTGAGTAGGAAAGTAAGTGGAATTGTCTGTCTAATCTCAAAAATGTTTCCACATCAGTTGTAGCTTCCATTTGCAGAACAAGATCTTCCAGCTCTGCAATAAGTGAGTCAGTAATATGAGGAATGCTCAATCGAAGTAAAAGCGGTTCGATTCGTTCACGGAGCTGATACATCTCTTCACACTCAGAAAGACTTAGATGTGAGATCCATGCACCGGTATGTGCCACAAGATTAATAAGTCCATCTGCTTCAAGAATACGTAAAGCTTCACGAACTGGTGAGCGTGATGCACCAAATTGTTCTGCAATATCCTCTTGGCGAATTCGAACTCCGGGAGGATATTTTCCAGAAAGGATTTCCTCTTTAAGGGAATTAGCAATCTGCTGACTTAGCGCTAGGTCACTCTCGTTTTTAATATTGAGCATTACAACTCCGGATGGGCAGGATGCCAAAGTTTTGTCGCCGCATCAGCTTCATAAGCTTTGCCGTTAGGAAATGACACAAGTTCAAACTGCATTCCCCAAGGGCTGGTGAAATAAACCCACTTCTGGCCTTCAGAATGGCTTTTACTCAATGTTGGTTCGCCCATGATTGCTACACCTATATTTTTTAGGTACTCCAAGGCTGTATCAAAATCATCTACATAAAATGCAAGGTGGTGTCCACCAATATCTGAGTTTTTGGGTTGCGGTGCAGCGCCGTCTGCAGCTTCATATTGAAATATTTCAAAGTTAGGTCCGAATTTGCAGCGAAAGAATCGAAGTTCGCGCATCACCGTTCGTAAGTGCACACCTAAATGTTCTGCCATCCAATTGTCATCTTTGATAAATGGCCCAAGGGCATAAATGCGCTCACAACCAATGACGTCGACAAAAAAGCGCTCGGCTTGATCAAGATCAGGGACGGTAAAGCCAATGTGCTCGGTGCCTCGCAAGCCTGGGATTCCAGCCATTTCTGACGCCTTTCTGCTAATTGGATACAATCTAGCCCTATTTACTGCCCAAAGGGAAGATTTTGGGGCTAAAACCTTGCGATTGGATGCAATCTGGGTTTACTGTTCTCTCGTACTTAATTTATAAGTGAAATATTTCTGCCCCTAGGAGCTCGAGATGACCAAGCGCACCCCCCTTGTAGCCCGTGAACCGTGGGTTGAGATTGCTACAACTGCCGATGATTGGAAGAAGGCAGATCCACAACTGCTTGAAACCATGCTTGGACAGTTGCACCTCATTAGAGCATTTGAAGAAATAGTCCTTGAACTTGCGGGTGAAGGATTAGTTCATGGGCCTGCACACTCTTCTATTGGCCAAGAAGGTGGCGCAGTTGGTTCCATTGTTTCGCTAGGAACACACGATGCGATCAACGGTTCTCACCGAGGTCACCATCAATTCCTTGCCAAGGTAATTAACCATGTCTCGCAAGGAAAGTTAGATGTTACAAATCTTGTTACGCCCGAGCTTCAAGAAGTATTACAGCGAACTCTGGCTGAAATTCTTGGATTAGCCCAAGGGTATTGCAGTGGCCGTGGGGGTTCTATGCACCTTCAATATTTTGAAGCCGGAGCGCTAGGCACAAATGCAATTGTTGGTGGTGGAGTCCCACTTGCAGCAGGTAATGCATGGGCACAAAGTAAATCTTTAACAAACAACATCACAGTCTCTTACTTTGGTGATGGCGCAGTAAATATTGGTTCAGTACTTGAAACTATGAACTTGGCTGCAGCATGGAAATTGCCACTTGCTTTCTTTATCGAAAATAATTTGTATGCGGTGTCCACTCACGTTTCCGAAGTGACTGCTGAGCCACGTCTTTCTGGCCGTGCATTGGGCTTTGGTATTCCTTCATGGAAAGTTGATGGAATGGACCCTCTTGCAGTTCACCTTGCAATGAAAGAGGCAGAATCTCATATGCGCACTGGAAAAGGCCCAGTTGTTATTGAGGCAGATGTATATCGCTACTTCCATCAAAATGGTCCATTCCCAGGCAGTGCATTTGGGTATCGCACCAAGGAGGAAGAAGCTCAGTGGCGCGAACGTGATCCACTACTGCGCGTTGCAAATGAAATGATCGCACTTGGCCTCATTGATCAAGCAAGTGTTGACTCAGTGCGTGTGCAGGCCCTTGCCGCTAACCGACTTGCTGCATCTACCCTACTTGAACCAAATCCAGATGCTCCAGGAAAGCGCCGCATTAGACCCGAGCTTTGGCCTGATGTTTCCTTCGTTAATGTCGGTGTTCGGGGAGATGCTTCTGAACTCAATGGCGCCCGCACGCTAGAGCCTCTCAAAGATGGTGGCGCCAAGGTTAATGTTAAATTTGTTGATGCAGTGGCTGGAGTCATTGATGCGGCAATGGAGCGAGATGAGCGCATTGTTGTTCTAGGCGAAGACATCCACCGATTAAATGGTGGCACTAACGGTGCAACTAAAGGCTTAGCTAAAAAATACCCCAACAGAATTCTAGGAACTCCAATTAGCGAAAATGCTTTTGCTGGTCTAGGTGGCGGTCTTGCATTAGATGGTCGATTCCGTCCCATCGTCGAATTTATGTATCCGGATTTCATGTGGGTTGCAGCTGATCAGGTATTCAACCAAATCGGTAAAGCCCGCCACATGTTTGGTGGACAGAATTCAGTTCCATTAGTGCTTCGCACAAAAGTTGCGATTGGAAGCGGCTACGGTTCACAGCATTTAATGGATCCTGCGGGAATTTTTGTAACTAGTCCAGGCTGGCGAATTGTTGCAGCATCAACTCCTGCTGAATACATAGGATTGATGAATGCAGCACTGGCATTACAAGATCCCGTCCTTGTTCTTGAACACGTTGATCTCTATCAAGACATGGGAGATATTCCTCAGGGTGATTTCGATTATCAAATTCCATTTGGCAAAGCAAACATCCGCCGAGAAGGAAAAGATCTCACTGTCTTAACATATTTATCTATGGTTAAACACTCTCTTACCGCCGTTGAGCAAAGCGGGATGGATGCAGAAGTAATTGATCTTCGTTGGCTCGATCGAGCCTCAATCGATTGGGAAACGATTGAGGCTTCAATTAAGAAAACTAATAGCGTCTTGATTGTTGAACAAGGAGCATTAGGAACTTCTTATGGTGGATGGTTATCTGATGAGATTCATCGTCGTTTCTTTGATTATTTAGATCAACCAGTACAACGTGTCTCAGGTGGAGAAGCTTCTCCTAGTATTTCAAAGGTGCTTGAACGCGCAGCTTTTGCTGGCGTGGAAGAAATTCTGGCTGGTCTTGCACGTGTAAAAACTGGACTTGGCGGTAGTTTCTAAAATGGCGTCAATAATGAGGATGCCAGAGGTCTTGGCTAATGCAACAGAAGCAGTTATTTCCAAATGGCTCATTAAGGAGGGTGATTTATTCACTCTTGGCCAGGCAATTGCTGAAGTAGAGACCGAAAAAGCACTCGTTGAAGTTCCAGCCGAAACCGCCGGGATTTTAGGTAAGTACCTCGCTCAAGACGGTGCATTCGTACAAGTTGGTGCACCGATTGCAATCTTGCTTGCAGCAGGTGAAGGACAAACTGAGATTGATGCATTGATGGCTGAAGCAGGTTCAACTGTTGCCGCAGCACCAGTTGCAGCACCAGTTGTTGAAACTCCCGCACCTGTAGCTGCTCCTGTAGCAGTAGCCACTCCTGCATCAAAAAATACAGACCATGGGGATCGCTTATTCATAAGTCCACTTTCTCGTCGTCTGGCTAAAGAAAATGGTCTTGATGCACATTCAATTCAGGGCACAGGCCCTGATGGGCGCATTATTCGCCGGGATGTAGAGGCAGCAATCGCAGGGAAGAGTTCTGCGGTCAAAGCTGTACCGGTTGTCATTCCTGCCGGAAGCTTTACAGACATTCCGCACTCTGGCATGCGTAAGGCAATTGCGCGGAGATTAACTGAAAGTAAAACAACAGTCCCACACTTCTATCTTTCAGCCCCAGTGCTTGCAGATGACATGTTAAATTTTCGCACTAAATATAATGAATGGGCCCCAAAGAAAGTCTCAGTCACTGATCTCATTCTAAAGACTGTGGCGGCATCCTTTGTAGATGTTCCGCAAGCAAATGTCATTTGGACTGATACTGCTTGGCGTCAATTTAGTGATGTTGATATTTCAATTGCCGTGGCCACGGATAATGGTTTGATTACACCTGTGGTTAGGGGAATTAATCACATGAGTCTTGCACAGCTAAATATTTCAACTAGCGATTTAATTGACAGAGCTCGTAATGGCCGCTTAAAGCAAAATGAAATTGAAGGCGGATCATTCTCTGTTACAAATCTTGGTATGTATGGCACTGATGAATTCTCTGCAATTTTGAATCCGCCACAGTCAGCAATTTTGGCTGTTGGTGGAGCCAAGCAAAAACCGGTAGTAATTGATGGGGAAATCAAAATACGTTCCGTCATCAACTTCACGGTTTCAGTTGACCACCGTGCCATTGATGGCGCAGTGGCAGCACAATGGCTGGCTGCCTTTGTTAAGCGCTTTGAAAATCCATTCTGGCTGGCGATCTAAGAGTAAATAGTTAGGTTCTTGCGCAAAGCAATTAACGGGTAAGGTTAAGCCGCTTCACTGGAGGATTCGCATAGCGGCCGAGTGCGCACGCTTGGAAAGCGTGTATAGGGCAACCTATCGAGGGTTCAAATCCCTCATCCTCCGCCAAATGTATTTCAGCCGCCACCGATGGGCTGGGGATAACCTGATTTAGGTCGTCAGGACCTTTGCCTAGTTTTTAGGAATGCCAATAACTATTTCTAAATCAATTCTCTTAGCTCCCAAGGTCCCCAGCATCGCAGTGGTCGGTTTAATGCTTGCTCAATTTGTTGTATTCAATATTGTTAACAATCCTGAACCAGCCTGCACGCTTAAAGTTGAAAGACCCCATCACTCTACGAGTATCAAGGAGCGACAGGGCATCGACGCCATAAAACTAAACATAACTTCTGAATGTACGGCTCCACAGGAATACACAGTTATTACCGCTCAGATTCAGATGCTCGAAAATAATCGGGAGATAACTGTGAGTAGTTTTATATCCCGTAAGGCTGCAGCGATTTCAAAATCATCGGGCAAGGCGGTTTTTAAGAATCTCTTTACTAAGTGCGAATTTGGAGACGAGTCTTCATATAGGGGTTCTGCCAAGGGCTATGTCAGATTAAAAGGCGGAAAAGAGATCAGAGTAGAAGGAAACTCTGGAAAATATGAAGCTGAGAATTGTGTAATAGGTGCACAATAAGACTGTGAGTTACTTCGAGGAATGTCTGAGGCTTGGTGAGTGGCTAAGTGAAGCTGACCGACGAGCCCTCTATAGATATTTGCTTGAAAGCAACAAGGAAAATTACAAGGCACAAGCCAATCTGTTGCTCGAAAACTCTTCCTTAAACAAAAGGATTGCAAATGGCGAGGTCATTTACACCCTTCAAAGTAATCAGGTCACATACAAGGCAAGAAAAATTGGATCTGTTGAATTTTCCTCAGAGATGCGCAAAATGCAGTTGATGGGTATCCAATTGATTGATACACAAAGACTGAGAAAATTCTTTGCCCAAAGTGATGTTGATGTTATTCAGAACTTCCCATTACCTGGTGAAAATCAAGAAAGTGAAGGAGGGTTTTGCGTAGATACCTTTCCTTATTACACCCTTGCTTATTACGCCAATGGCGGAAACCCAATAAAAGGATTAATCAAAAAAATTAGGACGAACGACAAGGACATTCTTATAAAGCTTCGGACTTTGTAAGCAATTTAAATCTCTACTCCGATGTACTTGGTCTGCAAGAACTCATGGATGCCATCAAAGCCACCTTCGCGGCCCAAACCTGATTGCTTCACGCCACCAAAGGGAGCTGCTGGATCTGAGATAACACCTTTATTAATGGCAACCATTCCTGATTCCATTGCCTCTGCTGTGCGAAGGGCACGGGTGAGATTTGATGAGAAGACATAACTAATAAGACCAAACTCAGTGTCATTAGCAAGTTTGATGCCTTCTTCATCAGTATCAAAAATAATGATGGGTGCAACTGGCCCAAAGATTTCATGAAGAAGGATTGGGTTATCTTTATCAACAATTAAAACTGTGGCTGGATAGAACGCGCCATCGCCTTCAGGCTTAACGCCACCAACCTTTACCTTTGCACCCGCAGCTACTGATTCATCAACGATCTGTGCAATCTTGTTGCGCTCTTTCATTGAGACTGAAGCACCAAGTGTTGTTGTGGCATCAGTTCCGCGGCCCATCACAAATGAGCTCATGGACTTAGTCATTTCATTAATGAATGCCTCTGAAATACCACGTTGAACATAAATTCGGTTAGCTGATGTGCAAGCAGCACCACCATTGCGCATCTTGGCAAGAAGTAACTGCGGAATTGTCACTGCAAGGTCTGCATCATCGTGAACAACTACTTGTGCATTTCCACCTAGCTCCATAGAGCAGCGAATAACCTTATCTGCAGCCTCTTTTAAGAGCACGCGACCAACTTCAGTTGACCCTGTAAATGAAAGATTCTTGACGCGTGGATCATGCAACATCTTTGAAATTGCTGGCCCAGTTTTTTCTGGAAGAACTAAATTGAGCACTCCCTTAGGCAAACCAGCACGCTCCATTACATCCACGATGTACATCGCGGTCAGTGGTGTTTCACCCGCTGGCTTTAAAATCATGGTGCAACCAGCAGCAACTGCCGGTCCAATCTTTCGAGTCGCCATACCTGCTGGGAAATTCCAAGGTGTAATAAGAATAGAAAGACCAATTGGTTGATGTGTAACAAGGATTCGCTTGTCCCCTGATGGTGATTTACGGAAATCCCCTGGTGTGCGAACTGTCTCTTCAGCAAACCAACGGAAAAACTCAGCTGCATATGCCGCTTCACCACGAGCATCCGGCATCGCTTTTCCGTTTTCGCGAGAGATCATTGTTGCGATCGCTTCACTTTCTGCTGTCATTAATTCAAATGCTTTACGCAAAATTTCTGAGCGATATCTGGGAGCAGTCTTTGCCCACGCTTTTG
>Ga0247836_1001833_pt1 | contig 32560 bp, 28 predicted proteins | sample LaCruzMarch2015__4_FD_187116 | JGI IMG/M metagenome (GOLD analysis project Ga0247836, IMG submission 187116) | Freshwater microbial communities from meromictic Lake La Cruz, Castile-La Mancha, Spain - LaCruzMarch2015_14m | ecosystem: Environmental > Aquatic > Freshwater > Lake | place: Spain... | reverse complement strand
CATATCGGCATTATGTGCCCCGGGTGGGATTCGAACCCACACTGGACGGTGTTTGAGACCGCTTCCTCTACCGGTTGGGATACCGGGGCTAGGGGGCATAACCCTACCGATGTACCGGGACGTCTTAGCCTTGCCCTATGCGCAGTAAGCCGGATCAACAGCCCGCCGACTCGGCACCTGCCATGCGCGTGCTGATAGCTGAAGATGAAACCCTGATCAGGCTCGATTTAGCGGAGACTCTCACTGAACTCGGGATGGACGTTGTTGGCTCTGTGAGCAATGGACAGTTGGCCGTTGACGCTGCGCGGGAAATGAGGCCCGATGTTGTACTCATGGACATCTCGATGCCCGTCCGAGACGGGATAAGTGCCGCGGGTGAATTGATTGCCCACGAGGTGGCCCCGGTCGTACTTTTGAGCGCTTTTTCTCAGGTCGACCTGGTTACGAGTGCCGCGGCAGCCGGGACCTTTGGATACCTGGTGAAGCCGTTTACCGGTGTGGAAGTACGGGCCGCCATTGTTCTCGCCCACGCTCGTTGGCAACAATTTATTGAGTTGAACGCTGAATTGGAGCGGTTACGGTCGCGAAATCATTCAATCGTGGTTGTAGACCGAGCCAAAGTGATCCTTCAGCGTTCGGGGATGAGCGAAGACGAGGCTTTTAGGTTCCTACGCAAGGCCGCCATGGATAATCGACTAACGATTGCCGAGGCAGCCGTGAAAATCATCGGAAATAGTGGCCAATCAGCCCTTTAACGCCCGATTTTATGGGGCTGCCCCTGTGTTTGAAGGTCACATTCCCATTACAAAGTGGCAAATTGAGGTCACCGGCGTTTAATTCTGCTCGGCAATGTTTTAGTCTAGGGCTTTGGTTCGGGCAACCGAACGAGTAATGGTGGCAGCACACGCTGCGACTTTCGTTTATTCAAGGAGAATGCATGAAGCGCACTATGGTCCTAAAGACCGTGGCTGTGTTGGGTGCGGCATCCCTCGCTCTTGCTGCTTGTAGCAGTGATAGCGAAGATACCACCGCCAGCGCAACCGCAGAAGAATCCGCAGTCGAATCCGCAGCCGAAACTGCAGTCGAAGAAGCAACAGATGAGTGCAAGAGCACTGCTTTGGTTTTGGGAACATTGCTCCCAGCAACAGGTGACCTTGCATTCCTCGGCCCACCCGAGTTTGCCGGTGTTGAATTAGCGCTTCAAGAGATTGACGCTGCAGGCGGCGTCCTCGGCTCACCAGTTACCTACATTGAGGGTGACTCAGGCGATACGACCACAGATATTGCAAGCCAGACGGTTGATTCCCAGCTCGCTCAGGGCGTGAATGCAATCATCGGTGCCGCATCTTCCGGTGTTTCGCTAACGGTAATCGACAAGATCACCTCAAATGGTGTTGTTCAGTTCTCACCAGCCAACACTGCCCCAATTCTGACCACCTACGCGGACAACGGTCTGTACTTCCGTAACTCACCATCTGACGTGCTACAGGGTGCAGTTATCGCGCAGGATGCAGTCGACGCAGGAATCACAAAGTTGGCAGTAGTTGCTCGACAGGATCCATACGGTGAAGGCCTTGCAGCAGCAACGGTTAAGAACTTCACAGAGGCCGGTGGAACAATTACATCCGACATCCTCTATGACCCAGCAGCACCTTCATTCGAAGCTGAAGTTGCAGAAATCAAGGCGGGCAAGCCAGAAGCCGTCGCGGTCATTGGTTTCGAAGAAAGCGTCAAGCTCATTCAGGAAATGATCAAGCAGAAAGTTGGTCCAGGCGATGTTCAGCTCTACCTGGTTGACGGAAACCTTTCCACAACCGCGTTTGCTGATTTCCCAGCCGGCACAATGAAGGGCACAGTCGGTACCGTTCCTTCAGGTTCAGTCGATTTGACTGCCTTCAACGAGCGCCTGCTTGCTTTCGATCCAGCCCTGACTGACTTTAGTTACGGCCCACAGTCATACGACGCAGCCATGGTAATTGCATTGGCCGCTCACAAGGCTGGCTGTGCTGACGGTGTAAAAATCGCAGCAGAACTACCCAACGTTGCCGGCAACGGTGGCGAAGTCTGCTCCACGTACGCCGATTGCATTGCTCTGCTTGATGCAGGCACCGACATCGACTACATGGGCGTCACCGGAGGCGTTGACTTCAACGAATACGGCGACCTCCTTGAGGGCACCATCTCAATCAACGAGTACTCCTCAAACACTGAGTTCGCCGAAAAGGGCTCAGTGACCTCGGTGGTTCCACTGCCGTAGTCGAGACTCGATAGCAGTACAAGCTGTGGCCCCGCACCTTAAGGTGCGGGGCCACAGTCTTCTTCGATGAAAAAGGACTTACGCTTTTGCGAGGGTTCCCAAATAGAGCTCAATGACCTTGGGGTCATTAGCCAGTGATTGACCAGTGCCCGTGTAGGCGTTCTGCCCCTGATCGAGGACATATCCACGGTCAACGATCTGAAGGCATCGGGCGGCATTTTGTTCAACGATAATTACGGTAACGCCGGTGGCATTAATTTCCTTGACCCGGACAAATACTTCATCTTGCAACGCTGGACTCAGACCAGCGCTGGGCTCATCGAGTAAAAGGACGCTGGGTGCCATCATGAGAGCGCGGCCCATTGCGACCATCTGACGTTCCCCGCCTGATAGGGATCCGGCGCGTTGCTTTCGTCGGCTTCCCAAAGTGGGAAACAGATCTACGACCGCTGCAAAACGCTCCGTGAAGGATTTTGGATCCTGAAATGCGCCCATCTGCATGTTTTCCTCGATGGTGAGGGAAGGGAAAACATTGTTGTTCTGGGGAACAAAACCAACGCCACGTCGGACCAATTGGTCCGCTCGCAAGTTCGTGATGTCCTCGTCTCGCAGGGTGACGGCCCCGGTGTTGATGTGCACTAGGCCAAAGAGTGCCTTGAGAAGTGTTGACTTGCCGGCTCCATTGGGGCCGATGATTCCCACCAGTTCCCCTTCATGAGCGTAAAGATCCGCGTCGTTAAGGATATTCACGCCAGGGAAATAACCAGCAACAAGTTTGTCGGCCCTTATGAGTGCCCCAAGCGCCTGCGCATCGTGAATCTGGGCTGGAGTTGCTGGTGATGCGTCTGACCGCTGAGAAGCGTTTATATCAATCTCTGACTCAAACTCGTGGGCACCATCGGGACTGTCGATGGTGGGAAGGTCGCTGGGTTCGCTGAATGTCATGTGGTTCCTCCTTGGGACTCGGCGGTGAGGGAGGCGCCGTCGGCGGTGAGCGCACTACCGTGGCGTGAGCCGAGGTAAGCCTCAATCACCTGGGGGTCCTTCATAACCGCGTCGGGCGGACCCTCAGCAATGATGCTGCCCTGGGCCATAACAATCACCCAATCACTTATGTCATGCACCATATCCATGTCGTGCTCAACAAAGAGAACTGTTGTTCCTTCTTCTCGGATGTTCTTGATATGACCGAGCAGGCTCTGGGTCAGCGCCGGGTTTACACCAGCCATTGGTTCATCGAGCATCACGATTTCTGGCCCAACCATCAATGCACGTGCCATTTCGAGCAATTTCCGCTGGCCTCCAGAAAGCGAGCCGGCAAAATCATCGATTTTTGCGTCAAGGTTAAATCGCCCAAGGAGTTCCATTGCGCGCTCTTTATTTGCCCGCTCTTGGGCATTCCAAGTAAACGGAAGCAGGGCTTTAAATACTCGCTCACCACTTTGACCGCTCGCACCGAGCAGCATGTTGTCCATAACGGACATGCGAGAGAGGGCTTTGGTGAGTTGAAATGTTCGAACCATTCCCATTCGCGCAAGTCGATAAGGAGCCTTACCGGCAACAGATGTTGACTTGAAAGTCCATTCGCCGGTGTCTGGTTTGTCAAAACCGGTGAGGAGATTGAAAAGGGTTGTTTTACCGGCTCCATTGGGACCGATGAGGGCAGTGATCGCACCTCGTTGGATTTCAACGTGGGCAACGTCAACAGCCTTGAGTCCACCAAATTGTCGGCTTACGTGGTCGGCAATCAATATGGGATCAGGCTTTGATGAGCCGGGGTGCCGAGCGACATCGCGCAATGCTTCAACTGCTGCAGCACGGCCAGGTGCCATGTTTGTGGTGTTTGTGGTGTTTGTGGTGTTCGTGGTGTTTCCGGTATTAGCGGGCATCGAGGGCTAACTCCCTTCGGTCGCCGAATATTCCCTGTGGCCTAAAGATCATCAATAGCATCAGCCCGAGGCCCATGAGCATGAAACGAATTGAGCCGACATCGGTAGGTGTGAGGAATGAGATGTATCCGTTATTGATTAATGAGCTGAGTACCTCGCCGAAACCGGCGAGGAGGAACCAAAAAATTACGGTTCCCACGATTGGGCCGAATACTCGGGCCGCACCACCCAAAAGCAGGATGGTGAACACGAAGAAGGTGAAGTCTGGCTGGAAAGTGTCAGGCTGTACTGACTGCTTAGCGACGGCCCACAGAATACCGCCGAAAGCTGCAATACCGCCGCCAATGATGAGAGCTTGCAACTTGTAGACAAAGACGTTCTTGCCCAGTGAAACAACGGCGTCTTCATCTTCACGGATGCCCTTGACAACGCGACCCCATGGACTCCGTACCAACCCCCACACGAACAGGGTGAAGAGCAGCGCAAGACTCCAACCAACTATGACAACCCAAAGATCCTGGCGGCTCCAACTAAAGATGGGTAGTGTGAAATCTACGGGCAGGGGATTGAGATCATGGAACTCTTGACCTAGTTTTCCATTGAGACCCTGAGCGCCACCGAAAACGTCTTTGAAGGCGATTGAGCGAACCAGCAAACGCAAGAGCTCGCTAGCAGCAATGGTGACAATCGCAAGATAGTCCGCGCGCAAACGCAAGGTCGGTATGCCCAGTAGGAGAGCTAAAAGGGTTGAAACGATGAGAGCGACAATTATGGAAAGCCATAAACTCAAATCAAAGGTGAGAACGATGACACCGACGGCGTAAGCGCCCGCAGCAACAAATGCAACTTGGCCGAAGTTAAGCAGGCCGGTGTACCCAAATTGAACATTGAGACCAATAGCCGCGAACAGGTAAATGAGTGCGGTAACGCCGAAAGCTTGAGTGATGGTGAGTGTGAAAACTTGGCCAATGTCCATGTTGGTTAACCCACCCTTTCTTTTCGTCCAAGCAAGCCTTGAGGCCGTACCAAGAGTATGAGAATCATCAAGAAAAGGGCTCCCACCGTCTTCATTTCAGTGGGGATGAACAAGGTGGTCATCTGGATGAAAATACCTACGACCATTGCGCCAACAATTGCGCCATAGATAGTTCCCAAACCGCCCAAAATAACTGCCGCGAATAGCACGAGCAGAATTCGCTGCCCCATATTCCAGACAGTGTTTTGAGTCAAGCCAAGGTAGATACCCGCAAAGGCTGCAAGACCCGCACCAATGATCCAGACCACAGATATAACGCGCTCCACATCAATTCCTGTGGCCGATGCGAGTGCAGGGTTATCAGATACCGCTCGGGTGGCCTTTCCAATTCGCGATCGCTGCAGCCAGATCACGGTTGCGGCGAGAGCGACAATGGCCAGTGCCCCCAGAATGAGCGCTTTTGGGGTGGTGTTGAACGGGCCTATAGTGATTCCGGCTTGTCCGGCGAACTGCTGGTAGCTTTGTGGAGCACCACCGAAAAAGAGGACGAGTGTGTATCGAAGTAGGATGGCTAACCCAATACTGACGATCATGGCAGCGATGAGACCGGTCTTGCGCCTACGCAGGGGTCTCCACAGGATGCGGTTTTGACCCCATCCATAAACCAGGGCTGCAAAAATAATGGCAATTGGAGCAGCGATAATAATGTTCAGACCTGCTGTATTGAATGCTAGAGCGGTGAATGCACCCAAGGTGAGGAGCTCGCCGTGGGAAAAGTTGGTCAAACCTGTTGTGCCAAAAACCAGGTTCAAACCTACGGCTCCTAGGGCGATTACCAACCCATAGAGGATCCCGTCGAGAAAAAGTTGAGCGACCCGCTCACCCGTACCCGATGCTTCCGCAACTATTCCTGACTCTCCACCTTCGGATAGTCCAATGATGATTCTTTTCTCACCGCCGAGTACGAGGAGTGATCTACTGGCATCGGCCTCATTGTTCAAGGTAATTCCCTCTGGGAGGGTGCCTACATCAATCTCTACCGTGTAGGTGCCACCTGCGGTGAGTGGGACAACGAAGACTCCCTTCTCATCAGAAGTACCCGACGCGATTACACCGTCGGGACCGGTAGCGGTTACGACAACCCCTGAGACTGCAACTCCCCCGGGGGTAGTCAGGGTTCCAGTAATGGTTGTTTCAGCGGCATGAACGGGGGAGAGACCACCGGAGACTAGAAAAGCCAAGGTTGCGAGAAGAAGTACCCCCAGTGCGAGTCGTACGCGTCTAAGCACGTGTGGCTACCTCCGGGTCTCTTGTCAACCTGCTGTTCCTCAATTACCACTGCAAACACCGTTATCACTGCGTGAACGACAAACTGCTCCTTAGCGTGGACCTCACGACCCACGGGATTGGAGAACCCTACCGCCATTTGTCGACCTTGTGCGGGGGTATCCCTGATTGAAATTTGTTTGTTACCCGCGAGTAAGTTCTGTGAAATTGCTTCAGGGCCGAGGCTTGCGGGCCATTGCGGTCAGCCGAGAAGTACAAATCCGCTCACCCTGAGAATTGGTGATCACAATTTCACTGCACAGCATGGTGTTTCCGGCACTGACCATATGGGCGACGCCGGTCACAATTCCGTCCCGGGCTGACTTGTGGTGGGTGCAGTTCAAGTCAATTCCAACAACGAGAGCCCCCAGTCCAAGTCGCCGATGTGCGGTGATTGCCGAGGCGATTGAGCCCAGGGTCTCTGCGAGAACTGCGCTCGCTCCACCATGTAGTAGTCCATAGGGTTGAGTATTACCTTCCACCGGCATGGTGCCAGTAATGGTTGCCAAGCCTTGTGAATCAATTGTGGCACTCACAATGTCGATCCCCATTCGCTCACCGAGGGCGCCCATTCCAAATGAGCGAACTTCGGCTGTTACATCCGTCGACTGTAGATCGTTCATGTTTGACATAGTAAACAATCCTATTGCGCATTCGAGCAACTAGTATCTGAAGATGGCGGCCAAGCGACTCCTACTTATCGATGGACATTCAATGGCCTATCGGGCCTTTTTCGCCTTACCCGCTGAAAACTTCTCAACGAGCACGGGTCAACCGACCAATGCCGTCTATGGGTTCACCTCCATGATGATCAACTTGCTCAAGGATTACAACCCCACACACGTTGCGGTTGCCTTTGACGTTTCTCGCAAAAGTTTTAGGACTGAAATGTTTCCCGAATACAAGGCAACCCGTTCCAAGTCACCGGAGGAATTCAAAGGTCAAGTTGAGTTAATCAAAGAAGTTTTAGATGCAATGTCGATTCAGCGCTTGGAAAAAGATGGATATGAGGCCGATGACCTCATCGCAACCCTGGCGACCCAAGCAAGCGCGGCGGGGTTTGACACCGAGATAGTAACAGGGGATCGGGATTCATTTGCGCTTGTCACACCATCGGTGACGGTTCTCTATCCCAAGAAGGGCGTTTCTGACCTTGCGGTGATGACGGAGGCCGCCATCGAGGAAAAGTATCAATTGACCCCGACGCAGTACCCAGATTTCGCGGCCTTGCGTGGCGATCCAAGTGACAACCTTCCTGGTATCCCCGGAGTTGGCGAAAAAACCGCCCAAAAATGGATCAATGAATATGGAAGTTTGAGTGCATTGGTTGATCAGGCCGACAAGGTTGGCGGAAAGGTAGGGGACTCCCTTCGCGAGAACCTCGCTCAGGTTTTGCTAAACCGGCGGATCACCGAACTCCTGCGTGATGTTCCACTTGAACTCACGGTGGATCAACTTGACCGAAAATCGTTCACTCTGTCTAACGTACACCAGCTTTTTGACACATTACAATTTACTGCCCTGCGAAGCAGAGTCGAGAAGTTACCGGGAGCCATTTCCCCTGTTGGGAGCGAAGAGCGGCCTGCCGCGAAGAGTGTCACGGCGGAAGTCATTGATCGTCAGGTAATCCCCAATGCCGTCGTTGAGGAACTAATCACCTTGGAAGGGCCTGTGGCAATTGCTGTTCAGGGCGATTTCGCTCGAGGCTCAGGAACGATATCTGCGTTGGCCGTTTGCTCAAGCATGCAGATTCACGTGCTGCAGTCAATCCCAGCAGCAGAATTGGCGAAGCTCATGTTGTGGCTCGCATCTTGCCCCAACGAAAAAACTCTTCATAACGGAAAGTCATTCCTTTGGGCTTTAGCAGCTTTCGGAATAGACGTGTCCGACATTGAGATCCACATGGACACAGCGCTGGCAGGCTACCTGATCGATCCCGGACAAAGGTCATATGAATTGGCAGATCTCGTGCAACGCGAACTTGGTCGCACCTTAGATGAGCCTGATGATCAACTCTCCATGTTCGGCGAAGGTGATTCGAGCGCAACATTGGGCCAGGAAGCTCAAGTCATCTGGGAATTGGGTTTGGCGCTGTCAGTGAAGCTTGAAGAGCTTCAGTTAATGCCACTTTTGATAGACATGGAGATTCCAACGGAGGTCTCACTAGCCCAGATGGAGCATGTCGGTATTGCGGTGGATACAAAATCGCTTGCAAGTCTTTCCGTTGAATTTGGCGACCAGATGCGTTCGGCTGAAACCGCAAGTTTTGATTTAGTAGGGCACCAATTTAATTTGGCATCTCCCAAGCAATTACAGGAAGTGCTTTTTATTGAAAGAGGTTTGCCGAAGACAAAAAAGATTAAAACTGGGTTCACCACTGATGCGGAAGCGCTCGCGAATCTGTATGCACAAACGAAAGACCCACTTCTTGAACATCTGTTGAAGTGGCGCGAAGATTCAAAACTGCGCCAAACGGTTGAGGGTCTCATTCCGCTCGTTGATTCACATGGTCGGATCCACACCACTTTTCGCCAAACGGTTGCAGCCACCGGTCGTTTATCGTCGATAGACCCCAACCTGCAAAACATACCTGTGCGTACTCATGCTGGGCGCCGTATTCGAGCTGCATTCATTGTTGGCGAAGGTTACGAATGCCTGCTCACCGCCGATTACAGTCAAATTGAGTTGCGCATCATGGCGCATCTTTCCCATGATGAAGCATTGATTGAAGCTTTCAAATCGGGTGAGGATCTCCATGACACTGTGGCTCGAAAAGTGTTCGACGTCAACGAAGTCACGCCCGATATGCGGCGGCAGATCAAAGCAATGTCCTATGGACTGGCATATGGGCTGTCTCCCTACGGGCTTGCGGCACAACTTGACATCTCGACCGAAGATGCTCGCATCATGATGGACGACTATTTCCGCAGGTTTGGTGGCATCCGGTCATACCTCGCAGAAGTGGTCGAAATTGCTCGGAGCAAGCTATACACGGAAACCATGTACGGTAGACGCCGCAAGCTGCCAGATCTGGTCAGTGACAATCGGCAGCGACGCGAGATTGCCGAGCGAATGGCGCTCAACGCGCCCATTCAGGGAAGTGCCGCCGACATCGTGAAAATAGCAATGCTCAAGGTTGATCAAGCCCTCCGAGTGGCTCAACTGAAATCCCGGCTTCTCCTTCAAGTCCACGATGAGCTCGTGCTTGAGGTTGCAAAGGGTGAAAAGGAGCAAGTTAGTGCGCTTGTACGAGAAAACATGAGTTCGGCTGCATCGCTGCTCGTTCCCCTAGACGTAAATGTCGGCACCGGACCCAATTGGGATGCCGCCGCACATTGAGGAAATGTGAAGCATTAGGCTCCAGTGGCCTCAGGCGCTCGAGGATCAGACCTAGAATCCTCACAAAACGGCGTTGAGGCACCCACAACATCTAATCCACCGGAGCCATTTTCTCCATGACAACCCCAACCATCACTGCAATAGCGCCACAGGTCGCAATCAACGACATCGGATCCGCAGAGGATTTCCTCGCAGCAATTGACGCAACAATCAAATACTTCAATGACGGAGACCTCGTCGAAGGAATTGTTGTCAAGGTCGATCGAGACGAAGTTCTCCTTGATATCGGCTACAAAACCGAAGGTGTAATCCCTTCCCGCGAACTATCCATTAAGCATGACGTTGACCCCAGCGAAGTGGTCAGTGTTGGCGACAGCGTTGAAGCACTCGTCCTCACGAAAGAGGACAAAGAGGGTCGATTGATTCTCTCCAAGAAGCGTGCACAGTACGAGCGCGCATGGGGTACTATCGAAAAAATCAAAGAGGAAGATGGCGTCGTCGAAGGTTTGGTTATTGAAGTTGTCAAGGGTGGTCTGATCGTCGATATCGGCCTTCGAGGCTTCCTGCCAGCATCTTTGGTGGAAATGCGTCGCGTTCGTGACCTGCAGCCATATATTGGCAAGGTACTCGAGGCTAAAATCATTGAGTTGGACAAGAACCGTAATAACGTTGTTCTTTCTCGTCGTGCCTACCTTGAGAAGACCCAGAGCCAGGTTCGCCAAACCTTCCTTAATCAACTTCAGCGCGGCCAGATTCGCAATGGTGTGGTTTCCAGCATCGTTAACTTCGGTGCGTTCGTTGATCTTGGTGGCGTTGATGGCCTGGTCCACGTTTCAGAGCTTTCATGGAAGCACATCGATCACCCATCCGAGGTTGTTCAGGTAGGCGACGAAGTAACCGTTGAGGTTCTTGAAGTTGACATGGACCGTGAGCGAGTATCGCTCTCACTTAAGTCCACTCAAGAAGACCCTTGGCAGCATTTCGCGCGAACCCACGGTATCAACCAGGTCGTGCCGGGTAAGGTCACGAAGTTGGTTCCATTCGGTGCATTCGTGCGAGTCGACGAGGGAATTGAAGGACTTGTCCATATTTCCGAACTCGCCGAGCGTCACATTGAAATGCCAGAGCAAATCGTTCAGGTGAACGACGACATATTTGTTCGGGTAATCGACATCGATCTAGAACGCCGTCGCATCTCGCTCTCGCTGAAGCAGGCCAATGACTCATCTGATGGCCAGGCGGTTGAAGGATTCGATCCATACCTGTATGGAATGGCTCCAGCATTCGACGAAGCGGGCAACTACACCGGTCCCGCAGGATTCGACCCGGAGACGGGTGAGTGGAAAGCTGGCTTTGAAGAACAACGCTCGGAATGGGAGCGCGAGTATGCAGAGGCACATTCACGATGGGAAGCTCATCGCAAGCAGATGAGCGAAGCTAAAGAGGCCGATCAGGCAGCTGCGGTTGAGTCAGGCGACGCCAGTGCTTACTCATCAGAGTCAACAGCGAGTGAAGGAACTTTGGCTGACGACTCTGCCCTGCAGGCTCTTCGGGACAAACTCACCACCGAATAATTTCATGGTTGACCGCATGCCTTTTGTCGTTGGTTTAACCGGAGGCATTGGTTCAGGTAAATCAGCAGCGGCGTCGTGTTTTTTAGAACTCGGCGCCGTTGTCATTGATGCCGATGGTATTTCCCGGGATTTGACCGCGCCCGGATCCCCGGTGATTGGTGAATTGGTTGAGATATTTGGTGGCGGGATACTCAAACCCGATGGTTCATTGGACCGGGCGGCTTTGGCCACAATCGTTTTCAATGATGCGCATTCACTGTCAGCACTGAACGCGGTCATGCATCCGAAAATTCGAGCAGAGGCAGTTTCCCAAATTTCCAAGGCGAATTCGGATGAGATTGTCGTTTATGACATGCCACTGTTAGTGGAAACTGATTCGGTAGAACTGTGTGACGTTGTGGTTGTGATTGACCTAGACATCTCACTCCAGATTGAGCGGCTGATTGCACATCGGGGCATGAGTGTTGAGCAAGCTGAGGAGCGGATACGCAATCAAAGCCCACGTGAAGTGCGTAATCTGGCAGCGACATGGGTTATTGACAACAGTGGCACACGGCATGATTTTGAAAGGGCCTGCATTTCCGTGTGGAAGGAAATTGTGGAGAGAGCCCATAAGATTAATCCATGACTAGGCCCGTAACCGACCTGACCAGAACGGTTGCTCCTTTTGAAGTCATTTCACCATTTCAGCCATCGGGTGACCAACCTGCTGCAATCGAAGAGTTAACCAAAAGGATCCAATCCGGCGAAAAGAACACAGTGTTACTCGGTGCCACCGGTACGGGTAAAAGCGCTACAACGGCTTGGCTGGTTGAAAAATTGCAAAGGCCCACACTTGTCATGGCTCCGAACAAAACCCTTGCGGCACAGCTCGCAACAGAATTTCGGGAGTTACTTCCCAATAACGCAATTGAGTACTTTGTTTCTTACTACGACTATTATCAACCGGAAGCCTACGTTCCACAATCCGACACCTTTATTGAGAAGGATTCAACGGTCAACGAGGAAGTTGAACGACTTCGACATTCGGCCACGAATAGTTTGCTGACGAGACGTGATGTCTTAGTGGTAGCTACAGTTTCTGCGATTTATGGGCTTGGAACGCCTCAGGAATATGTTGACCGGATGATTCGACTTCGAGTAGGTGAGGATTACTCGCGGGATTCACTTTTGCGGGCACTCGTTGCCATCCAGTACACCCGAAATGATGTTGCTTTTACCCGTGGCACGTTCCGGGTTCGTGGGGACACTGTTGAAGTCTTTCCGGTTTACGAAGAGCATCCGGTGCGAATTGAAATGTTCGGAGACGAGATTGAGCGCATGATGACTCTTCATCCCGTCACCGGTGAAATAATTACCCAAGACGAAGAAATGTACATCTTTCCCGCGACGCACTATGTCGCAGGTCCTGAGCGAATGTCTCGAGCAATTGGTGAAATCCAAGTTGAATTGGAGCAGCGAGTTGCCGAATTTGAGAAGCAGGGAAAACTGCTCGAGGCGCAGCGAATAAAGATGCGGACAACATTTGATATCGAGATGATGCAGCAGGTAGGTTTTTGCTCGGGCATTGAGAACTACAGCCGATTCATTGATGGTCGCGAACCCGGTAGTCCACCCAACTGCCTTATTGACTATTTCCCAGAGGATTACCTTTTGGTCATAGACGAGTCCCATGTGACCGTCCCGCAAATCGGAGCCATGTTCGAAGGGGACGCAAGTCGCAAGAGAACTTTGGTTGAGCATGGATTCCGATTACCGAGTGCAATGGACAACCGACCCTTGAGGTGGAAAGAGTTTGAGGAGCGTATTGGTCAGGCAGTTTACCTCTCAGCCACGCCGGGCCCTTATGAACTGACAGCGGTGCAGGGTGATGTAGTTGAGCAAGTTATCCGCCCAACAGGCCTGGTTGATCCTGAGGTCGTTATCAAGCCAACCCAGGGTCAAGTGGATGACCTGATCCACGAGATTCGCATTCGCGTGGAGAAGAACGAGCGGGTGCTGGTGACAACCCTCACGAAGCGCATGTCTGAGGATTTAACGAACTATTTGGCCGAACATGGAATCAAAGTTCAATACTTGCACTCGGAAGTAGATACCTTGAGGCGGGTTGAACTCCTGCGAGAACTGCGCCTAGGCGTGTTTGACGTTTTGGTCGGCATAAATCTATTGCGAGAAGGTCTTGATCTACCTGAAGTCTCGCTCGTAGCGATCCTTGACGCCGACAAGGAGGGGTTCCTTCGTTCGGGGACATCCTTGATTCAAACGATCGGTCGGGCTGCCCGAAATGTTAATGGGCAGGTGCACATGTACGCAGACAAGATCACACCATCCATGGCAAAGGCAATCGATGAGACTAATCGACGTCGAGCTAAACAAGTTGCTTTCAATAAAGAAATGGGTGTTGACCCCCAACCCCTGCGTAAAAAAATTGCAGACATCACCGATATGCTCTCACGCGAAGAGGAAGACACGGCGAGATTGTTTACAGCTGAGATTTCACAAAGCCGCAAGCACACTCCCAGTGGAGATCTTGTGGCCCTGATTCAAGACCTCAGCGACCAGATGCGCGCCGCTGCTTCCGAACTGCACTTTGAATTGGCAGCTCGTTTGCGAGATGAAATTTCAGATTTAAAGAAGGAATTACGGGGAATGCAATCAGCGGAGGCTAATTAATCAATGGAATTATCACTTGGATTGTGGCTCGTTACGATCGCGGGGATCACCGCCCTCATGGCTATTGATTTCATTGCCATTTCTCGTAAGTCACATGACGTTAAGTTCCAAGAAGCCTTATGGACGTCAATCTTTTATGTTGGCATAGCGGTCGCATTCGGCGTTTTCATATACGTTTGGCAGGGACCGCAGTTTGGTACAGAGTACTTTGCGGCGTATCTCGTAGAGAAATCACTTAGCATCGATAATCTCTTCGTCTTCATCATTATTTTGACTCAGTTCGCCGTTCCATTTAATCTTCATCAGCGTGTTTTGTTAATCGGTGTTGCGCTAGCAATAGTTTTGCGAGGCATATTCATCGCTATTGGTGCAACCGCCTTGGAATACTTCGCCTTCACGTTTGTTATCTTTGGTGCGTTGCTCATTTGGACCGGTGTCCAGTTGTTGCGACACCGGAACGAGGACCCAGATCCGCGCGATAACTTCATGGTTCGCGTTGCTCGTAAGCGTTACCGTTTCTCCGATGGTTACCACGGGACAAAACTGTTCATTCAGGAAAACGGTCTACGAGTTGCAACCCCTTTGCTTCTGGTGATGTTTGCCATCGGATCCACAGATCTTCTGTTCGCCCTAGATTCCATACCTGCGACGTTCGGTGTAACACAAGAGCCGTATCTAGTTTTCACCGTGAATGCGTTTGCTTTGTTAGGTCTTCGAGCCCTGTACTTCTTGCTTCGCGGTTTATTAGACAAGATGATTTACCTGTCGCTAGGGCTTGCAGTTATTTTGATCTTCATCGGAATCAAGTTGGTCCTGACCTACTTCCATGAAATCAATACCGCAATTCCCAAGATCTCAACAAACATGAGTTTGGCTTTCATTGCGATCGTACTTATTGCCGTAGCCATTGGGTCTGCGATCAAGGTGAGGCGCGACCCAAGTGCTAGAGGGCATGCTGGCAGACTCACCGATGAAAAGCCCGAGAGCGAAGTCTAGGTTTTCGCTACCAACCTCGAGTTTGCCATGATTCAAGAGAGGCTCGCTCTGCTCCAACCGTGGTGTCGTCGCCATGACCCGGATAAACCCAGGTCGTGTCAGGCAATGCATCGAACACCTGCTCTTTCACGCTGTTAAAAAGAGCTGTGAAGTCTTCAGGTGTTGTGGTCTTTCCCACGCCCCCAGGGAAAAGGCAATCCCCAGAGAATAGGTGGCCGTGGCCGAGCGGATCATCGTAGAAAAACATGCTCGCGCCAGGAGTGTGACCACCGGTGCTCAGAACCTTCAACGTGACATCGCCAAAGGTGACAACGGCCCCGGGTTCTAACACCTGATCGGTGGGAACATCAATTGAACCGATATCTGCTTTGGGTGCGAATGTCCTGGCCCCGGTTGCACTGACTACCTCGGCTAAAGCGCCCCAGTGATCATTGTGACCATGTGTGGTGAGTACGCCCATGAGACCGCCTGGACCAACAAGAGTGAGTAACCGGTCCGGTTCTGCTGCAGCGTCAATCAGAACTTCGGTGCCCGTTTTTGCGCACTTCAACAAATATGAATTGTTGTTATAAGGGCCCACGGTAATTTTGCTAATTAGCAAATTGGGCAATTCACGGACATGCGCAGGACCATTGACCTTGGTATTTCCGTTGTACATATCCACATTATACCGACCAAATGGGGCTTGAAGGTGTGTTCCTTAGGGAGCCGGTCGGGTGAAAGTCGAATAAGATTAGACAAGTTCGTAAATCAATCAGTGGAACATTATGTGGGAATGAGTTTGGGTGGAAAAGTTAATCATCAGGGGCGCTCGCGAACATAATCTCAAAAATGTTTCCGTGGATTTGCCCCGCGATGCCCTTATCGTTTTCACCGGTTTGTCCGGGTCGGGGAAATCCAGTCTTGCATTTGACACGATCTTTGCCGAGGGTCAGAGGCGTTATGTGGAAAGCCTGTCGGCCTACGCCCGGCAATTCTTAGGCCAGATGGATAAACCAGATGTTGATTTCATCGAGGGACTTTCACCAGCAGTTTCTATCGACCAGAAGTCAACCTCGCGCAATCCTCGATCAACTGTTGGAACAATCACGGAAATCTACGACTATCTACGGCTGCTTTACGCTCGAATTGGTAAGCCGCACTGTCCTGAGTGCGGTGACCCAATTGCCAAGCAGACGCCCCAACAGATAGTTGATCAGATTCTGGAAATGCCGGCAAAGACGAAGTTCCAGGTACTGGCGCCCCTGATCCGAGAACGTAAGGGCGAGTACCTTGAGGTGTTTAAGCAACTTCAAGCAGACGGCTACTCCCGTGTACGTGTTGATGGCGTGATCCACTCACTTGACAGCGTTCCATCACTCAAGAAGCAGGAGAAGCACACGATTGAGGTGGTTGTGGACCGCCTGACGGTGAATCCTGAGTCGCGCCAACGGATGACAGACTCGGTGGAAACGGCCCTAAGGCTCGGGCACGGAAATGTCACACTCGATTTCGTAGACCGCCCACCGGACGACCCCAAGCGGGAGTTGACCTTGAGTGAGCATTTGGCATGTATGAGAGATGGTTTGTCATTTGAAGAACTGGAACCCCGCTCTTTTTCCTTCAACTCTCCCTTCGGCGCATGTCCATCGTGTTCGGGTTTGGGAGTAACGCGCGCCGTCGATGAAGAGTTAGTTATTCCCGACACGGCAGCATCCCTCAATGAAGGCGCTGTAGCTCCATGGTCACGTGGAACCGTGAGCGAGTACTTTAAAAGATTACTTGAAGCCCTCTCGGAAGAAATTGGGATTGACATGGATACCCCGTGGTCAATGCTAAGTCCCAAGAACCGCAAAGCAATTCTTTATGGAACGGATTCCGAACTACACGTGAAGTTTAAGAATCGCTACGGTCGCCAACGTTCTTACTACACGACCTACGAAGGCGTCGTCAATTTCATTGCGCGCCGCCACGCTGAAGCCGATACCGACTCCTCCCGCGAGCGTTTCGAGGGCTTTATGCGCGAAGTTCCCTGTGTTGCATGCCAGGGGAGTCGACTTAAACCGTTGACCTTAGCCGTCACAGTTTCGGAGCATTCCATTGCGCAAATTGCTGCATTACCCATTAGTGGAGCACGCGATTTATTGGCCTCATTGAAATTGTCAAAGCGTGATGAAACGATCGCCGCGCGGGTTCTCAAGGAAGTGAATGAGCGCCTTCAATTCCTCGTTGATGTCGGTTTGCACTATCTCTCGCTGGACCGTGCTGCGGGGACGCTTGCGGGTGGAGAAGCGCAGCGAATTCGTCTTGCTACTCAGATTGGATCTGGTCTTACCGGAGTTCTTTATGTTCTCGACGAGCCGAGTATTGGCCTACACCAGCGTGATAATGAGCGACTGATTGAAACGTTAATTCGCCTACGTGATCTAGGCAATACTTTAATTGTCGTTGAGCATGACGAGGACACGATCAGAATGGCGGATTGGATTGTCGACATAGGGCCAGGTGCTGGGGAGCACGGGGGTGAAGTTGTCGTCAGTGGCAATCTCGAAGACCTCATGAAATCGAAAAGGTCGATAACCGGTGCATACATTTCTGGTGCGCGCAGCATCGCTGTCCCTGAGGAAAGGCGAGCCCAAGATCGTGGGTGGATAGGTGTTCGCGGCGCCAAAGAACATAATTTGCAAAATGTGAGCGTTGATTTCCCTCTGGGAAATCTTTGTGTGATAAGTGGTGTCAGTGGATCCGGGAAGTCAACTTTGGTAAATGACGTCCTACTTAATGTTTTGGCACGTGAACTTAATGGCGCCTCCGCTGTGCCGGGAAAGCACACCAAGGTCACGGGGCTTGATCAAGTGGACAAGGTTGTTCACGTTGACCAAGGTCCGATTGGACGAACCCCTCGCAGTAACCCGGCAACATATACGGGCGTATTTGACCATGTTCGCAAACTGTTTGCCCAGACACAGGAAGCAAAAGTTCGTGGATACCAACCGGGCAGATTCAGTTTCAATGTCAAAGGTGGTCGTTGTGAGGCTTGCAGTGGTGATGGAACCCTTAAAATCGAGATGAACTTCCTTCCTGATGTCTATGTCCCATGCGAGGTGTGCCATGGGGCTCGTTATAACCGGGAGACACTCGAGGTTCACTACAAAGGCAAAACAATTGCTGAAGTGCTCAACATGCCGATCGAGGAGGCGAGCGAATTCTTTGCTGCCATCCCGGCAATCTCTCGCCACTTGAAGACGTTGGTAGAGGTTGGATTGGGTTACGTCCGAATGGGTCAATCCGCACCCACTCTCTCCGGTGGGGAAGCACAACGGGTAAAGCTCTCTGCCGAATTACAGAAGCGTTCGACGGGGCGAACTATTTACATTCTCGATGAGCCCACAACTGGTTTGCACTTCGAAGATATTAGGAAATTGCTTCTGGTGTTACAAAGTCTGGTCGACAAAGGCAACAGCGTCATCGTTATTGAACATAACCTTGATGTGATTAAATCAGCCGACTGGATAATCGATATGGGACCCGAAGGAGGGTCAGGCGGTGGAAAAGTCGTGGCCGAAGGCACACCGCTGGACATCGCAGCGGTTAAGGCAAGTCATACAGGCAGATTTCTCAATAACATGAAACTCAAACACTAGGGAGAATGACGATGAAACGAAGAGACGTTCTCAAGGCTGGAGCAGTTACGGGAGCCCTTGCGGTAGCTGGTGTATCCGTGAGTTCCTGTGCTAAGGAAACAGCCGTCACCATGTCAGCAGAGTCAATTACGGTGACGGATATTCCCATTGGTGGTGGAGTCATTGTTTCTGAGCCACCCGTTGTCCTCACCCAACCCACCGCCGGTGATGTAAAGGCTTTCACGTCGATCTGTCCACATCAGGGCTGCAAGGTGAGTGAGGTGAGCAATAATGAGATTTATTGCCCTTGTCATGGATCCAAGTTTTCCGCCCTAGACGGTTCGGTTATTCAAGGGCCCGCTACCGAAGGCCTTGCTGCCGCAGCGGTGGCAGTCGATGGAACCAAAGTCAGTTTTGGCTAATCCACGTAGTCATTAATGTCTGATCCGTCGAGTTATCGCCCAGCACCGGGAAGTATCCCAGTTAACCCTGGCGTTTATCGTTTTCGCGATCCCGAGGGTCGAGTGGTGTATGTCGGAAAAGCTATTAACTTACGTTCACGTCTCAACTCGTATTTTCAGGATTTCGGTGCATTGCATGCCAGGACGCAGAAAATGCTCACAACTGCATCAAGTGTCGATTGGCTGAGTGTCGGCAATGAAGTAGAAGCACTCGTATTGGAGTATTCGTGGATCAAGGAATACTCGCCACGCTTTAATGTGCGTTTCCGGGACGATAAAACATATCCCTACCTTGCGGTGACCGTTAGTGAAGATTACCCGCGGGTCGCGGTTGTTCGTGAGGCGAAGAAGAAGGGTACGCGGTATTTCGGTCCGTATACGCAGGTATGGGCCATCAAGGCGACCTTGGAGGAGTTAATTCGCGTTTTCCCTGTGCGCTCCTGTCGTAATGGCGTTTTTAATCAAGCGAAACGAAGTGGCCGGGCCTGCCTACTCGGCTATATCGACAAGTGCAGCGCACCATGCGTTGATCGAATAACCATTGAGGACTACCGCGATCTGGTTGATCAACTGATGCGCTTTCTTAGCGGCCAGACCCGTGAGTTTGTCGACAACATTACTGATCAGATGAAAGACGCAGCTGAGAGGGAAGACTATGAAGCTGCTGCCAAATGGCGGGATCGACTCATAGCGCTTGAAAATGTACTTGAGAGGAATTCGGTTGTATTTGATGACTCAACCGATGCCGATCTCTTAGGCTTTCACTTTGATGAACTTCACGTCGGTGTCCAGATAATTCATGTTCGAGTCGGTCGGGTAACGGGGGAGCGCTTTTTCGTGGTTGAGCGCTCGGAGGAACTCGACGAAGCTGGATATGTTGAACGAATCCTGACAAGGGTCTACTCCGATATAGCTACAGACGGAATACCAAAAGAAGTACTTTTATCACAATTGCCGACAAATGATGCCGCTCTAACAGCGTGGATGAGCAGCACTCGCGGATCCAAGGTTGATTTGCGTATTCCACAACGTGGAGACAAGCGAGCGCTGATGGCTACAGCTGTCGAAAATTCCGAAAGATCACTTGTGAAGGCGCGATTGGAAAAAAGTGCAGATATTACTGTCCGAACTCAGGCACTCAATGACCTGCAGGACGTTTTGGGATTGACCGATCCACCCTTGCGTATCGAATGTATTGACATTTCTACGCTGGCCGGCACAGAGACCGTGGGTTCACTTGTCGTATTCGAAGATGGACTACCTAAGAAGTCTGATTACCGAAAGTTCATTATTAAGGGTGAACGCAAGGATGACCTTTCTAGCGTTTATGAGGTTGTAAGTCGGCGTTTTCGAGATTCATCCGAGGAGGAAAACACCCGCTTTTCCTATCAACCCTCACTTCTGGTTATCGATGGTGCTGCTGGACAGGTCAAAGCTGCAGAAACAGCATTGCGTGACTGTGGCGTCAGTATCCCTGTGGTCGGGCTTGCCAAGCGTCTCGAAGAAGTCTGGGTGTTGGGTCGGAGTGATCCGATTATTTTCGCGCGCAATAGTCACGCGCTGCATCTATTGCAGAGCGTTCGCGACGAAGCTCATCGGGTAGCCATAGGTCACCATAGAAAGCGGCGCAACGCAACGTCTCTTAAGAGCGAACTGGCAGAAATACCCGGTGTCGGTCCCGTAACGATCAAGTCGCTTTTAACAACCTTCGGCTCGGTTAAAAACATTAGGGCGGCCAGTGTCTCCGAACTTGAAGCGACCGAAGGAGTTGGCTCCAAAAGCGCTGAATTGATTTGGAATAGTTTGCATCCCAATGGTGCTTGACAGAAGCGGTAGTGTCAATTTTGGAATGAGAAATAGTGACAATTTCCGGAGGAGAGTAAACGTGCCGGTAACAAACCTGCAGGACTCTGAGCTAATCATTCTCACAGGAATGAGTGGGGCGGGTCGGACAACGGCCGCTCGAGCACTAGAGGATCTGGGCTGGTTCGTAATTGATAACATCCCGCCAACTTTGCTTCTTGAGGCTCTGGAATTGGCCAGCCGCAGTTCAGATATCAAGAAGGTTGCAGTCGTCGTTGACACTCGAAGCCGGTCGCTGTTTGCACAACTGAGTTCGGTACTGGCAGATCTCACCCCGCGGGTTGGCAGTGTCACCATTGTGTTTCTCGAGGCGACAGATGAGAGCCTTGTTCGCCGATTTGAATCCTCACGTCGGCCGCATCCCCTGCAGAATTCACAAGGAACACTGGATCATCGAATCATCGATGGCCTCTCGCGTGAGCGCGAGATATTGGGTGACATCAGAGCGGTCGCTGACCTGGTGATCGACACAACCTCGCTCAACGTTCACGACCTTCGACGCAGAATCGAGGCCGCATTTGATGCCCAAGATGAGACTGACTTTCACATTACTGTTCTCTCATTCGGTTTCAAATATGGAATTCCAGTCGATGCCGACATGGTCGCAGATGTTCGCTTTTTGCCAAACCCGTATTGGGATGAGCAGCTGCGCCCGCTTACAGGCCAAGACGCGGCCGTTTCTCAAAGTGTTGTCGAACAGCCTGGTGCCTTGGATTTCTTGACTCATTTTCAAGACCTTCTTGGCACAATGCGCGAAGGGTACCTGCGTGAAGGGAAGCGATTAGTGACTGTTGCTGTTGGTTGCACAGGTGGGAAACACCGTAGCGTCGCGATGACCGAGCAGCTCGCAACAATGCTGCGCAATAATGGAATGCAGGCCTCAGTCTTTCATCGGGATCTTGGCCGTGAGTGAAACCCAGGTGTATGCGAATCAGAGCTGGGGTGTTTAGTATTGACGTTGCGCTAAATGCGACAACGCACAATCCAAATAAATTAGCACGAACATTGGGCCAAGCGGCAATTGAGTTAGGGAGTAACAAATGTCTATGACCGCTGCGGTAAAGGACGAGCTCAGTAGAGTTACGGTAACCAAGGTGTGTTGCCGTAAGGCGGAAGTATCGACCATTTTGCGATTCGCTAGTGGACTACACATTATTAATCGGGCAATTGTTGTTGAGGCGGATCTTGATACCGGTTCGGCCGCAAGACGACTGCGAAAAGACATTTTTGACATTTATGGCCATGAAAGTGAAATCGCTCTCGTCCAGGGAACTGGAATAAAAAAAGGTACGCGATATTTAGTTCGAGTCGTTGTCGGTGGTGAAGCGCTAGCTCGCCAAACGGGAATAGTCGACGCAAGTGGTCGCCCGGTAAAAGGCCTTCCGCCGGCAATCGTTGCTGGTGGAATGTGCGATTGCGAAGCAGCGTGGCGGGCTGCTTTCCTAGCCCACGGCTCCCTGACCGAACCCGGCCGCTCCTCTTCGCTTGAAATCACCTGTCCCGGACCAGAATCAGCGCTTGCACTGGTTGGTGCGGCCCGCCGGCTCGGAATTGGGGCGAAATCTCGGGAGGTCCGCGGTGTGGACAGGGTGGTAATTCGTGACGGAGATGCCATCGGAGCAATGTTGACCAAGCTCGGCGCGCATGACGCAATGATGGCGTGGGAGGAGCGGCGAATGCGCCGTGAAGTCCGAGCGACCGCCAATCGGCTGGCCAATTTTGACGACGCTAACTTGCGACGCTCGGCTCGCGCTGCGGTTGCTGCTGGCGCTCGAGTTCAGCGCGCATTGGAGATCTTGGGAGACGAAGTACCCGACCACCTTGTTACGGCTGGTCGCCTTCGCATGGAGCATCAACAGGCCAGCCTCGAAGAACTGGGCGCCCTCAGTGAGCCGCCGATGACGAAGGATGCAATTGCTGGCCGAATCCGACGATTATTGGCTCTGGCAGATAAAAAGGCACAGGAAATGGGGATCCCGGACACCGAAGCGGCTGTGGCAGCTCTTGAGGGTCATCCGTGAGTTTGCAGCTTAAGGACAATCACTACGATTGGGTTAGTCAAGCAGGAACTAGTGCAAAATTGACTGAATTGACAGAGTTACAGGGCCGATACGCGCGCCACGATTTACGTGTAGGGAGTGAATTCTGTGAAGGTTGGTATCAATGGTTTTGGTCGAATCGGCCGCAATTTCTTTCGTGCCGTTGAGGTCAGCGGGGCTGATATTCAGATTGTCGGGATCAACGATCTCACCGACACCAAAACACTGGCGCATTTGCTCAAGTACGACAGTATTTTAGGCCGCTTTAACGGGAGTGTATTGGCTGAAGATGGCGCTATCGTTGTCAACGGCGTCAGAATTCCTATTTTTGCGCACCGGGATCCAGCAAGCCTTCCATGGGGCGACATCGGCGCAGATATCGTAGTTGAATCCACCGGATTCTTCACGGATGCAGAGTCAGCCCGTAAGCACCTTACGGCGGGTGCAAAGAAGGTAATCATTTCCGCACCTGCGAAGGGCGAGGACATCACTATCGTGATGGGGGTCAATGAAGACAAGTACAACCCGGCCACGGACGACATCATTTCAAATGCTTCATGCACGACTAATTGTCTGGCCCCGATGGCAAAGGCAATTGACGATGCATTCGGTATCGAGCGTGGGCTTATGACCACGATTCATGCATATACAAATGATCAAAGTATTCTGGACTTCCCGCACAGCGATCTCCGCCGAGCCCGTGCCGCTGCCCTGAACATGATTCCCACGAGCACTGGGGCCGCCAAGGCGATCGGGTTGGTAATGCCACACCTCAAAGGAAAACTTGACGGCTACGCAATGCGGGTTCCCGTTCCCACGGGTTCAGCAACCGATCTAACGGTTGAATTGAAGAAGGCTGCAACCAGGGACGAGATCAATGCGGTAGTAAAGGCCGCTGCAGAGGGCCCGCTCAAAGGCATCTTGCAGTACACCGAGGATCCCATCGTTTCAACAGACATTGTGACTGATCCATCGTCATGTATTTTCGATGCTTCCTTGACTATTGTGAATGGCAACATGGTGAAAGTTCTCGGGTGGTACGACAATGAATGGGGATACAGCAATCGGATCGTTGACCTCGTCAATTTTGTTGGTGCCAAGTTCTAGTGCGAACCCTGCATGATCTCGCACTAACAAACTCCACGATTGCCCTACGTTGCGATTTCAATGTTCCGTTGAACGCTGAAGGCGAGATCACCGATGATCTGCGCATTGCTGCCGCTCTTCCAACAATAAATGCCTTACGGAACGCGGGTGCACGGGTTGTAATTTTGGCTCACCTTGGGCGACCTGAAGGTACCCCGGTTGCTGAATTCTCGTTAGCACCCGTGGCACGGCGGCTTTCTGAGATGTTAGATCTTCCTGTTCATTTTTCACCGGACACCGCGGGAGATCTGCCAATGATTGAGGGGCTGGAACCTGGTGATGTCGCCCTTCTCGAAAATGTTAGATTCGATGCAAGGGAAACGAGCAAGGATCCTGGGCAACGTCGCGAGTTAGCCAGCAGTTGGGCAGTCTGGGCCGATGGTTTTGTCAGCGACGGTTTCGGGGTTGTTCACCGAGAGCAAGCCTCGGTGACAGATCTTGCTCAACTCGTACCAAATGCCGCAGGGCTCCTCGTGGCACGCGAATGTGAAGTTTTTGAGCAGCTACTCAAAGGTGCCGAGCGGCCATACACGGTAATTCTGGGCGGAAGCAAGGTGGGCGACAAACTTGGCGTGATTGAGTCACTCCTACCCAGGGTTGACAACTTGCTGGTCGGCGGAGGCATGGCCTACACATTTCTCCTTGCGATGGGATTAGAAATTGGCAATTCGATATCGCAGCCGAATTTCATTGACGACGTGAAGCGGTTTATTTCGCAAGCTGACGACCGAGGTGTGAATCTAATCCTGCCGGTGGACTTTGTTGTTGCCGACGTTTTTTCGGCGAATGCACAGACGAAGATTGTCGAACGAGACTCCATCCCGGCAGATCACATGGGTCTTGACATTGGTCCCAAAACACGTGAGTTGTATTCCAAAGTCATAGCTGAATCAGCAACCGTCGTGTGGAACGGCCCGATGGGCGTTTTTGAAATGGAACCTTTCGCTGGTGGGACTTTGGCAATTGCTCAGGCTATGGCTGCATCTGATGCCTTCACAGTGATCGGTGGAGGAGACTCCGCTGCTGCTGTTCGCATACTTAATGTCGACCACGAGAAGTTTGACCATATCAGCACCGGTGGAGGCGCAAGTCTAGAATTCCTTGAGGGCAAAAATCTGCCTGGACTAACAGTGTTGGAAGGAAAATAGAAAATGGCTAAGAGTGATCGGATGCCGCTAATGGCGGGCAACTGGAAAATGAACATAAATCACTTCGAGGCTATTGCGTTGGTTCAGAAGTTGGCCTTTGCATTGAACGAGGCCGACTTCGCCGCTGTTGAAGTCGCCGTGATTCCACCCTTTACCGACTTGAGATCAGTGCAGACGTTGATCCTGGGGGACAAATACGACATTAAATATGGGGCCCAAGACCTTTCTCCCTTTGCAAAGGGTGCCCACACCGGGGATATCTCGGGTGCAATGCTGGCAAAACTGGGCTGCACTTTTGTTTTGACCGGTCACAGTGAACGACGAACACATCATGGTGAAAGCAATTCAGTCGTCAACGCAAAGACTCAAGCTGCCCTGAGCAATGAACTAGTTCCGATCGTGTGCGTGGGGGAATCCTTAGAAATTCGGGAAGCGGGACACACGATTGACTTCGTGCTCGAGCAAGTTACCGAGTCGCTGGAAGGCGTGAGCGCGCAAGCTGTTGGAGGCTTGGTTATCGCTTATGAGCCGGTTTGGGCGATTGGCACTGGCTCTGTAGCTACGCCAGCCGATGCCCAAGAGGCCTGTGCCGCGATAAGGGAGCATGTGCACGAGAACTGGAGTCCTGAAGCCGCTAAGAGCCTACGCATTCTCTACGGCGGCTCCGTAAAGGCCGAAAACGTGTCAGCAATCATGGCTCAACCAGACGTCGATGGAGCACTTGTCGGTGGGGCAAGCTTGGACTCGGACGAATTTGTCGGCATTATCCGCTACCGGATGCACCCGGCTGATCTTTAAGTCTCTCGTTGGCATATCCTAAAGTGTCCCTTGGCTTCATAATTGAAAGGTTCAAACTCGGTAATGCTTACTGCCCTTACCATCGCCCTTGCGGTGATTCTCATCATGACGAGCGTTCTGCTCATCGTTTTGATCCTGTTGCACCGCGGTAAAGGCGGCGGCCTCTCAGATCTATTCGGCGGTGGGGTTAGTTCTTCGGTTGGCGGATCATCCGTAGCGGAGAAGAACCTTGATCGCTTGACGGTGGGGCTGGGCCTTATTTGGGCGGCCTCCATTGTTGCAGTCGGACTTCTCGTTCGAACCGGTTCATAAGTATTTGTTCATCGTTACCCGTGTACCTATTTACATAAATATGAGATCTCAGAGGAGTATTTAATGGCTGGTGGAAGCGCAATTCGCGGTAGTCGAGTCGGCGCGGGACCCATGGGTGAAGCTGAGCGTGGGGAAGCCGCACCACGGTTCTTCGTTTCTTTCTGGTGCAGTCGAAGCCACGAATCCAAGCCGAGTTTCGCCATTGAAGCAGACGTTCCAGAAGAGTGGGATTGCCCACGATGTGGTCTTCCTGCTGGAACGGATAAGGACAATCCGCCGATGCCGCCCAAGATCGAGCCCTATAAGACCCACCTTGCCTATGTCAAGGAACGCCGATCTGACAAAGATGGTGCAGCCATCTTGCAAGAGGCAATTGATAAATTACACGGAGCCTGACAGGTCGGTTAACGCATAAAGCGTGTCCGCTTGGATTCCTCGAGCGGGTGTAATTTCAACGCTACCCACGGGTTCCAGAAGTGCAGTGAGTGCAGCGCGCTTTACTTCACCCCCGAGGAGTAGCAAGGTAAGTTGTGAATTATTCAAGGTCGAGAAACCCAGAGTCACTCGCGTGGGGGGTGGCTTGGGGGCTTCGAATATTGGCATAGCGATTAATCGTGAATCCAACTCAGGACTACCGGGAAAAAGTGATGCAATGTGTCCATCAGGTCCAACACCCAAAATAACTAGTGAGAATCGTGGCGGAGAGCCTGCAGAGCCAAAATCAATTAAATCAAGAGCATATTCATTGGCCGACTCGACTGCACTGTGAACTTGGTCGGCGGCCGGCATCCGATGGATATTTTGTTCAATATAAAATTCACCCAAACTTGACTTAATTCCGAAATCATTTCGATCAATTGAGGCTGCTTCAACGAATCTTTCGTCACCCCACCAGAAGTGTGTGTTGGCCCACGTTTGCTGCGGAACTTTTTTCGCGACACTTACTAGTTGATTGGTGATTGAGATACCCATTCCACCGCCAGTGAGAACCACATGCTGCAATTCTGTTGGGTCCGCTTTTATCAGAAGCTTCGTGAGTATTTCAATAACATCGACAACGATGTTTTGGGTCACCTGAACTTGAGGAATCACGGGCTGTTCCCGACATAGGAGCGAATGACCCAGCCATAAACCTCGTCGGGATCGAGACGACGCAGTTCCTCATTGAGCAACGTGGTCAAATCACGCCGGGGAAGTGAAATATGGGCATCGGGGGACCCTGTGTGAGACAGGGTCGCTGTGTTTCCGGTTGCTCGGGTGATTGAAATTTCTCCAGCAGAGGTCGTGACAATCACCGAATGAATTCCAGGAGAATTCGATGTTACGACTTCGATAGTCGTATCCAGGGTTTTCTCCAGCCAAGTTGCGAGAAGAGCGGCACTCGGGCTATTCGCCTCTGCGGTGATTAAAACACCATTGACAGCGGCGGTTGGCTGGTCAAAGGTAGTTGCCAAGATTGATCGCCAAGGTGTTAGTCGAGACCAAGACAGGTCAGTGTCACCGGGACGGTAACCACGGCCACGCTGACGCAATTCCTCTAGGGGATCCTCGCTGGTCGCGGCATCGGTAATCCTTCGCTGGGCATGACGCCCAATGGCGTCCTCCGCGGGGACTGCGGGCGCATGTGAGGGCCAAAAGGCAACGACCGGAGTATCGGAGAGCAATAGAGGGATAACAACCGAGTCGGCGTGATCTGCCAGTTCCCCGCGTAGCCGTAGTACGGCCACCTCACCAGGGCCATCGTCACCGCCAACTGCAATCTCAGCATCGAGTGAATGTGTCCCTTTGCCCGGTCGAGGGATTACCGTGACAATTCGCATCGGGTGTTGACGCGCGGCGGAGACAGCACCCGAAGTTGCGTCGGATTGAAGTTCCTCATCAGTGAGGATGAGCATCGTAAGAACCATTCCTGTTGTTGGAGAACCTTGCCGGTGTCGCTCAGAGGAAATCGCCGAAGCAATTGCTCCACCGCTTGTGTTTTCAAGTCGGATCATGGCCGTCTCCACGTGCGTCCATCACGCGCAATCATTTCATGTGAAGAAGTCGGTCCCCAGCCGCCGGATGCATATTGCTCGGGAGCACCGTGGGTTGCCCAGTAGTTCAGAATTGGATCCAGAATCTCCCAACTGAGTTCAACCTCTTCGTGCCGAGGGAACAGGGGCGGATCGCCCAGGAGAACATCGAGGATAAGCCGCTCATAAGCCTCGGGGCTCGTATCAACGAATGAGTCACCGTATTGAAAGTCCATCGTGACATCACGAACTTGGATTGAACTCGTGTCAGGTACTTTAGAACCAAAACGAACCGTAACGCCTTCATCGGGTTGGATACGAAAAACCAGCGCATTGTTGCTTAGTTCTTCAACAGAAGATGAGCTAAAGGGCAAATGGGGCGCACGCTCAAATATAATGGCAACTTCAGTGACTCTTCGTCCAAGACGTTTACCGGTGCGTAAATAAAATGGAACGCCTGCCCATCGACGGTTCTCCACATTTAGTCTCATCGCGGCGAAAGTCTCTGTTGTTGAGTCCGCAGGAATACCTGCTTCTTGCAAAAATCCAAGGACGGGAATCCCTCCCTGCCAGCCTGCGTGATACTGGCCACGGGAGGTGTGCGCCCCTATATCCTCGGGCACACTCACCGCACGCAATACTTTTTCTTTTTCTGCTCGGACATCATCGGCACTGAAGGAAAGTGGTTCTTCCATGGCAGTCAGTGCTAGTAGTTGAAGAAGGTGATTCTGAATAACATCGCGAGCTGCCCCTATACCGTCGTAGTAGCCGGCGCGACCGCCAATACCAATATCTTCAGCCATTGTGATTTGAACATTATCAACGTAGTTGCAATTCCATAATGGTTCAAACATTGCGTTTGCAAATCGTACGGCCAAAATGTTTTGGACTGTCTCTTTGCCGAGATAGTGATCGATACGAAAAACACTGCCTGAGGGGAATACCGAGTCGACTAGCTTGTTGAGTTCTTTCGCACTTGTGAGATCGTGACCAAACGGTTTTTCAACAACAACTCGACGCCACGAATTGGGTGTGGGGCTACTCGCTAGACCGCTGCTCGCCAAATTCTCCAATACTGCAGGAAATAGACCGGGCGGGATGGAGAGGTAAAATGCGTGGTTTCCACGCGTGCCCATCTTGGTGTCTAGATCTTTTAGGACCTCTGCGATTCGTTGGTAAGCAGAAGGATCTGTGAGGTCTCCGTCAATGAATCTGATTCCAGCCGCCAATTGATTCCACGTCTCTTCTCGAAAAGGAGTACGTGAGTGCTCTTTTACGGCGTCATGAACAACTAGTGCGAAGTCTTGGTGGTCCCAGTCCCTTCGAGCAAAACCAACAAGGGCAAATCCCGGAGGGAGTAGCCCACGATTTGCAAGATCATAGATTGCTGGCATTACTTTTTTACAACTCAAGTCTCCGGTAACACCAAAAAGAATCAAGGCGCAAGGCCCAGCGATTCGAGGGAGTCGTTGATCCTCTGGGTCTCTTAAGGGATTGATGTAATCGATGTTATGCACGTTCAAGGGCCTTTGCGACGGTGTCGAGGAGTGCAGTCCATGCCTGCTCAAATTTGGCTACTCCGTCGTTTTCAAGATCCCCGCACACCGTGTCCATGTCAATACCGAGGTCGCTAAGTTGACGCCAAATAGCGGCGGAAGCATCGGCTGTACCGGAAACAGTGTCCCCAACGAAAAGACCGTGGTCAGCGACGGCAAAAAGAGTTTTCTCTGGCATCGTATTGACGCACCCCGGGGCTACGAGATCAATGACATAGCGAGTGTCCGCATACGTGGGATCTTTTACACCGGTTGAGGCCCACAGCGGCCTTTGGGGGTTCGCGCCATGTAGCGCCCGCCAACGATCGCTGGCGAGGACCTCGATGTATGACTGCCACGCGAGACGGGCATTGATGATCGCAGCTTGGCCAAGCAATGCAATCGCTTTGTCGCTGCCGTTAACTTTGAGCAACGAATCAACCGCTGAATCAACACGACTCACAAAAAATGATGCGACCGACTCGATATTGTCAATTCGGTGACCGCGCTCGAGTGCCAATTCCAGTCCCGACATGTATGCATTCATCACCTGGATGTAGCGATCCACTGAGAAAATTAGCGTGACATTGACGCTGATCCCGCGTCCAATTACCTCGGTGATTGCGGGCAGACCTTCTACTGTCGCAGGAATCTTGATCAATAGATTCTCGCGATCGACTAAGTTCCACAGATCCTGGGCTTCTGCAATTGTGGCCTGAGTATCTCGTGCTGAGCGCGGATCAACTTCAATGGAAACACGTCCATCGGTACCGCCCGAAGCCTTAAAAACGCCAGCAAAAATGTCGCAGGCACTCCTGACGTCATCGGATGTCATCAGGCGCACTGCTTGCTCAGCGTCTAATCCTTGGCTGGCCAAGGCTGCAATCTGGGTTGCATAGGCTTCAGCACTGCCGGCAATGGCTCCTTCAAAGATTGACGGATTTGTTGTCACTCCACGGACACTCATGGTGTCAATGAGTTCCTTGAGGTTGCCGCTCGTGATCCGGTTACGGGTGAGGTCATCGAGCCAGATACTGACGCCCGCGCGCGTTAGGTTTTCAAGTATTGAATTCATCGTCACTCCCGGTGTGTCATGGCTATGAGTTGTGCATGGACTTCATGGCAGCTGATACAACCGCTGCGGGTGTGATGCCAAATTCTTCAAAAAGAACTGGGGCACTTGCACTTGCGCCAAAGTGATCCAGCCCTACAACTTCACCGCGTGTTCCCACGAATCGATACCATCCAAAAGTTGCTCCTGCTTCCACGGCGACCCTAGCCGTTATGTTCGGTGGCAATACCTCATCACGATAGGCCTGCGATTGTGTGTCAAACCATTCAATGCAAGGCATTGAGACAAGTTGAACTGCGTATCCTTCAGTATTCAAGAGTTCCTTCGCTGAGAGTGCAACACTGACTTCAGATCCAGTTGCAATGATGATGACCGTTGGATTCGCATCACTTTCGAGAACATAGCCCCCTTTGGCCACTCCTGATGCAATTTGTGCGTAATTGTTACTCAAGTGCGGCAGGTCCTGTCGAGAGAGAATCAGACCGATGGGAGTGCGATGTTTCATGTTTTCCACCCATGCGGCCGCCGTTTCATTCGCATCCGCTGGACGCACAACGCTGAGACCGGGAATGGCTCGTAATGACCATAACTGCTCAACAGGCTGATGTGTAGGACCGTCTTCACCAAGGCCTATTGAGTCGTGGGTCCAGACGAAAGTGACATCGGTTTGCATTAAGGCAGCAAGTCGCACTGCTCCACGCATGTAGTCACTGAATACAAGGAACGTTCCACCAAATGGACGGGTCAACCCATCTAGTGCGATTCCATTCAGTGCGGCTCCCATCGCATGCTCACGAATTCCAAAATGAATATTCCGCCCATACGGTGAAGCATCTTCACTGAAATACGGCAGAAAACTCGGTGAGCCATCGATCCAAGTGTTATTTGATTCGGCCAAGTCAGCGGAGCCACCCCACAATTCAGGTAACTTGGCGGCGAGTGCATTGAGTACCTGCCCTGAAGCTTTACGAGTGGAGGTTGCCCCACCGGCACCGTAGGTTGGCAGGTTCGAATCAAAGTCGGCTGTCAGCTCTTTGGCAACAAGGCGATCGAGGAGTGCGGCTGCCTCTGTGTGATCAATTCGCCATTGTGAATAATCGGAGTTCCACTCCTCGCGCGCCTTTGTGACTCGTTCATCGAGTGAAACGCGAACGCTATTCAATAGGGTTGGGTCGAATGCAAAACTTTCCATCGGATCTAGTCCGAGCTCGACTTTGATTGCCGCAACTTCTTCTGCACCCAATGCTGACCCATGCGACTTTGCCGTGCCACGAGCGTTGGGTGCTGGCCAAGCGATTGTGGTGCGCATCCTGATAAAACTGGGTGAGTCCGTGTTGTTAGCCGCCGCAACCAATGCGCTGTGCAACGCTGGAATATCAATATCACCGTTCTCGAGCATCTCAACTTCGTGGACATCCCAACCATATGCTCGGTATCGCGCAGAAACATCCTCGGTGAACGCAACCGCAGTGTCACCTTCAATGGAGATTCGGTTGTCATCCCAGATAACATTGAGATGTCCAAGTTTTTGAGTACCAGCGA
>Ga0247836_1001828_pt1 | contig 32613 bp, 31 predicted proteins | sample LaCruzMarch2015__4_FD_187116 | JGI IMG/M metagenome (GOLD analysis project Ga0247836, IMG submission 187116) | Freshwater microbial communities from meromictic Lake La Cruz, Castile-La Mancha, Spain - LaCruzMarch2015_14m | ecosystem: Environmental > Aquatic > Freshwater > Lake | place: Spain... | reverse complement strand
CGCAGGCTAGTGAGCCAGGAGGCATAAAGTGAAGAGCAGTGGCAAGGCGATTCTTGTAACCGCAGCACTTATTACTTTTTTATTTTCCCCAGCCGCACACGCAAATACCTTGGTTGCAACCTCTCCGATCGCGGGCTCAACGTTAAAAGCCGGGCCTAGTGCCATCACCATCTCGACAGAATTTCCTCTCATTGAAGAAGGAAATGAAATCGTTGTTACTGATCCAAACGGTAAGCGAGTCGATACTGGAATTCTCACAGTACTTGGAACCGATGCTGTTGCAGAGATGAAGCCACTAGAGACATCTGGTCTCTATAAAGTTTCTTATCTCTTGCTTTCAGAGGCAGATATTCCACTCGAAGGTTTCTACACATTTACATATTCGGCAGTCGTACTTACAACACCATCTGCAAGTGCAACACCACAACCCTCTGCTTCGGCAACGGCTGAACCCGTCGGAAGTAATTTTGGAACTAATCTCTTTGTCATATTTCTCCTCGGACTTTCCATTCTCGTACTTATTGGAATGGGTGCATACGCACGCAAGATCTTTAAAGAGAAGTAATCATGTCTCTTGAAGTACTGCTGACACTCTCAAAATATCTTACCTTTCTATCTAGTTTTGCTTTCGTGGGGCTCTTGCTTGCGATGAGCGTTCTGACACTAAACAACGACGGGAATCTTTCGGATAATTCTCTGGCCCTAAGAAGAAAAGCATCGCTCATCGGGTTGGTTTGGTTCTTCACATCCTTTACCTACATCATCGCCACTCTTGCAGATATTCTGGGAGTGAGATTTCTAGATGCGCTAGATATGACGACAGTGCGCTCCTTTGTCTCTGAAATCCTCATTGCGCGCTACTTACTAGCTCAGACTCTCATCGCCTTCATTGCCGGTTACATAATTCTTCGCTTGAAGCGGGTAATTCCAACGCTCTTCCTTCTTTTCATCTCTCTTGTCGCAATTGCTGCACCCGCACTCGAAAGCCACTCAGCATCTGGTGGTTCGCACGCTTTAGCGACGGGCTCAATGCTCCTTCATGTAGCTGGGCTGACTCTTTGGGTGGGCGGTCTTATTGCACTGATCTTTATCTCTTCTGAAGATCGAAAGATGGCAGTACCACGATTTAGCGTGATGGCTCTTTGGGCGGCGATTGTTGTTGTACTGAGTGGATTGATTAACGCATGGGCCCGGTTGAATTTTCGAGAAGCATGGGACACCACCTATGCACGCGTCATTATTCTCAAGACCATTCTGACGGGTGTTCTTTTATTCATGGGTTACCTGCATCGTAAGAACTTATCTCTTCGAGAAAAGATTGATTGGCGCAGCCTCACTCGTTTAATCACTGCAGAAGTTGCTTTAATGGCAGCGGTAATTGCAATAGGAACCTGGTTATCTTTAAATGCAAGTCCGGATCGAGTCATTGAACCAGTTATACCTGCCGCACCTACATTCTCACGAATACTCTGGGCATACGATCCCGATGTTTTCTTTATTGGTGTTCTCGTTCTTGCTGTTGCTCTATATATAAAGGGCGTCATCATTCTTAAAAAACGTGGCGATGCTTGGCCTGTTGGTCGCACAGTTGCTTTTGCGCTAGGAATCTCCGCAATTGATTTTGCAACAAGTGGCGGCCTTGGTGTTTATGCCATGTATTCATTTGAATATCACATGATTGCTCACATGACCCTGGGCATGATTGCACCTATTGGATTGGTATTAGGTGCGCCGATTACTCTCGCACTAAGAACACTGCCACAAGGGCGAACATCAACTGAGAGTGGCCCGCGAGCTATTCTGATTGCTCTACTTCATTCTCGCATTGGGGTTCTCTTCACCAATCCAATTATTGCTCTGGCGCTCTTCGATGGTTCACTCTTCGTTCTCTACTTCACTGATCTCTTCGGAACGCTGATGGCTACCCACGCCGGACATTTGCTGATGAATGTCCATTTCATTTTGGCCGGCTTCCTTTTCTTTATGATCATTATCGGAGTAGATCCAAGTCCACGTCGCATTCACCATTTAGTCCGCATTGTCATTCTCTTTGCCGCCATGGCTATTCATGCTTTCTTCTCAATCTCCCTGATAGCGACAACAACACTGATTGATAAAGGCTTCTACTCCTCGCAGAACATCCCATGGCTTGGCACAGGGATTCTGGATGATCAACGTGCGGGCGGAAGCGTCAGTTGGGCAATGGGGGAGATTCCAATTATTCTTGCCCTGATCGCGACCTTTATTCTTTGGATGCGTGATGATGCGAAAGAGACTCGACGCATTGATCGCAATGAAGAACGCAAGGCTGCAATGGGCGAACCAGATGAACTTGCACAGTACAACGAATACTTAAAATCACTGAGCACAAGGGAAGAGAAGTAAATGACAAGCGATCTATTTACACTACCAAGTGAGTATCAGGATCTGCGCGATAGCGTTCGTGCTCTGGCAGAGAAAGAGATTGCACCTCACGCACACGCCGTCGATGAAGACCATCGATTCCCGCAAGAAGCTTCAGATGCCTTAATCAAGGCAAACTTGCATGCAGCCCACGTGCCAGCAGAATTCGGCGGAGAAGGCGCAGATGCTTTAGCTGTTGTACTAATTATTGAAGAAGTCGCTCGAGTCTGCGCTTCGTCATCTCTGATTCCAGCAGTTAATAAATTAGGTTCGCTGCCTCTTATGATCGGTGGAGATACAGAGCAGAAAAAGCGTTGGCTCCCTGAACTGGCAAAAGGAAAAGGTTTTTCATATTGCCTTTCAGAATCTGAAGCAGGATCAGATGCTGCTGCGCTAAAAACTAAGGCAGAGAAAACATCTAATGGCTGGCTCCTTAATGGAAGCAAGAAGTGGATTTCAAACGCTGGAGTCTCTGAGTTTTATACAGTGATTGCACAGACTGATCCAAGTAAGGGCTCAAAAGGAATTACTGCGTTCATCGTAGAGAAATCAGATCCAGGAATTTCATTCGGAGCTCCTGAGAAGAAGATGGGTTTTAGAGGCTCACCAACTCGTGAGGTCTATTTCGACAATGTTGAGATTTCAGATGACCGCCGCATTGGTGATGTCGGTAAAGGATTTTCAATTGCAATGGATACCTTGGATCACACTCGCATCACAATTGCTGCCCAAGCACTTGGTATTGCACAAGGTGCACTCGATGCCGCAGAGAAGTATTCTCACGAGCGCAAGCAATTTGGAAAAGAGATCTTTGAATTCCAAGCGATTCAATTCATTCTTGCTGATATGGCGATGAATATTGAAGCAGCCCGACAATTAACCTACGCCGCGGCAGCTAAGAGTGAGCGCAACGATAAGGACCTTAAGTTCTTCTCTGCAGCGAGCAAGGCCTTTGCAAGCGATGTTGCAATGAAGGTAACTACAGATGCTGTCCAAGTCTTAGGTGGATATGGATACGTATCTGATTATCCTGTTGAGCGCATGATGCGCGATGCCAAGCTAACTCAGATTTATGAAGGCACCAACCAGGTGCAAAGAATCGTGATGGCTCGCAATCTGCCTTAAGTTAAACGAACGACCATGTCGTGAGTAGCATAAGCTTTGATAGGAATATCGTGATCTTCGCGTGGTAAAGGTTGGCCTGAAATTTCTTCAGGAAATATCAGTGCAATTGTCCACGCAGAAAGTTGTGCAAGTGCGCGATCGTAGAATCCACCACCCTGTCCCAAGCGATACCCCTGATTATCTACTCGCAACGCAGGGACGATAACAACATCAATCTGATCGCGATCGATCTCTGCAGAACCAGTCGGTTCAAGAATGCGACCTCGCGCTGTGAGGTTTTGCGGATCTCCATTCCATGAAATCCACTCTAATCCGGTCTCACCACGATCTTCAGTGATGCGCGGGAGCAATAATTTTTTTCCAGCGGCAAGAATTGCCTGATTGAGTTCCAAAGTGTTGGGTTCGTCACCATAAGAAATGTAACTAGCGATAACTCTTGCCGATGCAATCTCTTTTGAATCTATGAGATATGAATATGGAGTATCAACTGCATGTTCGCTACGTTCTCGACGGTATCTTTTTCGAAGATCAGACTTTTCATTCTGAAAGTTCACGTCAATCCCCGTATTCAGTAGCTCGAACAAGTATGGTGAGATTATGGCAGAGCATGTGAGAGTAGATGAGTTCCTCTCGTCCTTATTAGCCCTTTGCCGCCCACTTGAACCATTTGATATGCCACTTCTCGATGCCCATGGTGCGACCTTGGCTGCCGATGTTTTTGCTGGTGAGCGTTTAGTCTTGAAAGAAGGAAGTCGTATTCGATCTACTCAGATTGGATTGGCTGCTTCTATTGGCCGCGATCATCTTCTCACTCGCCCACATCCACGTGTGGTTGTTCTCTCGGCTGGACCAGATTTGGTCGAGCCCGGACAGACGCTCGGCGAAGATGAAGAGTACGAAACCAATTCTTGGCTTCTCACAACAGCTGTTCGTGAGACGGGTGCTGTTGCATATCGCGTTCATACAATTCCAGATGATGAAGAAGCGCTGAAAGATGTGATCGAAGATCAACTAGTTCGTGCGGACCTGATCATCATCAGCGGTGAGCGCAACGATGATTCCTTTGACTTGATTACTCGCACACTGAGCGGAATCGGTGAGATCACAACAATCGACTTAGCAATTGAATCAAGCGGCCGCCACAATTACGGAACAATCGGGCCAGATAAGGTTCCAGTAGTAACTCTTCCTGGCGATCCAATTGCTGCCTATATTTCATTTGAACTCTTTGTCCGCCCCATGATCCGCACGATGCTCGGTGCGGCCACAATTCATCGCCCATCACTTAAGGCCAAGTTAGAGAAGCCATTGACGTCTCCGGATGGACAGCGCTCATATGTCCGAGGAATTTTGTCAGAGGATGGAAAGTCGATTACACCACTCGGTAAAGGTGATTCCTCTGCCCAGGATGAGCAGACCACTCTTTCGGATGCCAATGCATTCATATCGGTCCCAGAGAGTGTGACGTCACTTGAAACCGGAGCAGAAGTCACAGTTGTTGTTCTCGAACGTCGATATATCTAGCCGCCATGTCCTCTCATCATTGGCCGATTCTCTTAAGTGATGGAGAGCTAGAACTTCGCCCCCTTCGCTTGCGTGATCGAATGAAGTGGAATCGAGTCCGCCACCAAAATCGTGATTGGTTGCAGCAGTGGGAAGCGACCCTGCCCACTGTGACTATCGGACCTTCGGCCACCACCCCGCAGCTCCCGACATTTTTCTCAATGATCGCAACTTTTAACCGCGAGGCTCGAAACGGTCGCTCATTCTCATTTGTTATCTGGAAAGGACCCAATCTCATTGGGCAGATCACGCTTGGCGGCGTTATTTATGGCGCTCTACGCGGTGGCCATATCGGTTATTGGATTGATAAAGAGTTTGCCAATCGTGGATATACGACCAGAGCCATTGAAATTCTTACTCGCTTTGGATTCGATCAACTTGGATTGCACCGGATAGAGATCAACATTCGCCCAGAAAATGCACCTTCACGAAGAGTGGCTGAAAAGGCAGGCTATATTCTTGAAGGTACACGTGCGAGATATTTACATATTGATGGACAGTGGCGAGACCACGTGAGCTATGTAAAAGAGAATCCAACTGTCGAATAAAAAGTACGGATGAGCAAGGCGCAAATCCACAGATGTTCAGGGGTGACCCCTTAATCTTGGAACATCATGGCTTCTGGAATCATTTATCTAGCAATTATTGGCATGTGGGTTGCCTATTTTCTGCCACGCTGGATACATAGCCGTAATGAATTCACCGGCAAGAGCGCTCAGCGATATCGAAGTGCACTTGAAGTCGTTTCAGGGAATGCAAGTCCACTCTCTGAAGTCGATCGGTTACGAGCTCATCAACTCAAATTAACCCGAAGAAGACTTTTCTTCTCACTTATTCTCACTTCATTCGTACTGACATTGGTAGGTGCCCTTATGCAAGCAGTTACTTACTCACTCATCTTGTTACCGATCGCAGGATTCATTTTCTATCTTGCACAGGTGCGGCATGACATCAACACTGAGAAAATTGCTAAGCGTCGTCGTGACGAGCTCCACCGAACGAGTGAAGGCGCTTCTCCAATAAACCTTGTAGAAGTTGTTACACCTCGCACAACAACTGAACATTGGATTCCGTTGGCAGAGCGTGAAATTTCTGGTGTAACCATTTTGCCTAAGGGAAGCCAGAAGGCTGCTAGTGAATGGGATCCACAGAGCATTCCGGTTCCTACATATGTTCACGCAGCTAAGGCTGTTCAATCTCGTCGTGTAATCGATTTAACTGAGCCAGGTAAGTGGAGTGATGAGCAAGAGCGTCTTGAGCGCGAAGCACTTGCCGCAGCCGCACCATCGAGAGATGAAATCTTTGATCAGCAGTTAGCTGAGGAAGCGGTCACGCGTCTTCGCGAAAATCGTGCTTCGAACGAATAGCCTGCGCTAAATCCAACTCGGCAGCCACATACGCGCATACCAAGCATCGTATGTGATGACATCTCCCAAAAAGATCGGGAGAAAGTAGAGAAAGTTAAAGAAGACCAGCAACGCAAATCCAACGCTAGCGATAGTGCCCCATCTTTGATTTTGCGAGATAAACCAGCGCGCGCAATAGATGATTGCAAAGATAACAAATGGTTGAAAAATGATGGAATAGAAAGAAAATACTGTTCTATCTTGGAAGGCAAACCACGGTAGATAACCAGCTGCGATTCCAGCCACGATGATCATTGAGGCTGGCTCCATCCTTCTCTTGATGATTGATTTAATCCAAAATCCAAATACAACAAAAACTGCGATTGCCCCAGCCCACCAGAGAAATGGTGTTCCCATAGCTAGCACTTCTTGCGAGCATGAAGGAGCGCCACAAGTTTGCGGAGATTGATAGAAGAAAGATGTTGGCCGAGATTGAATCAGCCAGGTCCATGGATCTGCTTGATAGGTGTGCTTCTCACTTAATCCTGTGTGGAAGCTAAGCATCTGTTGATGGTAATAAATAAATGATGCAATTGGATTTGTTGAATGATCCCTACCCCAACCACGATCTGAGAGGAACCATCCAGCCCATGAAGCGACATAAATTGCAACCGGCGTTATTCCAAAAGTAGCCATGCGAGTCAGAGAAGGTTTGATCAGATCGCGTCCAGTGTGGTGCGTAAATGCTCGATAGAGAGCGATCGCACCAAAGATTGCAATGAAGTAAACCGCACTCCACTTAGTTCCAAGGGCAAATCCTAGGAAGACAGCGGTGGCCAGATAATTCTTTCGAATAAAGAAGTATGTGGCAGCAAGGATGAAAGTTGTTAGGAAGTTATCTAGTAAAGATGTGCGCGAGTGGACGAGAGCTAGGCCATCAACTGTGGCAAGGAAAGTTGCTAAGAGTGTAAGGAAGCGAGATCTAAAGAGACGCTGGGCGATAAGGCCAATGAGAATGATCGAAATAACTCCAGCTATTGCAGTAGAAATTCGCCAACCAAATTCATCGTTTCCAAATACTTGAATACCTGCAGCGATTAACCACTTTCCGACTGGCGGGTGCACAATGAATTCGGCTTGGCTTCCATCTACCTCAACGCCATAGGCCAAAAGATCCCTTGCAGCGTCTACGTAATAGACCTCATCAAAAATTAACTCTTTGGGTAGACCTAGATTGATAATGCGCAGCAGAAATCCAATAGCTGCAATCGCATAGATACCCAAGTATGTCACGAGCACAAGGGTAGGCGCATCTGTAAGTAAAGTGGAGTAATTCCTGAGAAGATAGCGCCGTGACTTTAACTCTTGCAGCAACTCCCCTTGGAAATCCAGGAGATGCAAGCCCGCGCCTGAAAGCAGCTATCGAGAGCGCCGAAGTTATCGCGGCAGAAGATTCTCGTCGCTTTCATCGTTTGGCATCTGATCTAGGTGTCACCTTCACCGCCAAAATTATCTCCTTCTTTGATGGAAATGAGACAGCGCGTACGCAGGAAGTCCTTGCACTTCTACAAGCAGGCAAACGAGTACTCGTCGTATCGGATGCGGGTATGCCAACAATCAGCGATCCCGGCTTTCGCCTTACTCGTGATGCAATCGCACTTGATATTCCTATCGTTGTGATCCCTGGACCTAGCGCCCCAACGATGGCGCTTGCCCTTTCAGGTCTTGCTACAGATCGATTTACTTTTGAGGGATTTCTCTCACGAAGTACTGGTGCTCGCCAATCCCATCTTGAATCATTGCGTTTTGAAGAGCGGACGATGATTTTCTTTGAAGCTCCGCATCGAATTACAGAATGTCTTACCGATGCGATCGAGACTTTCGGTGGCGATCGTCGCGCTGCTATTTGTCGAGAAATGACAAAGACTTATGAAGAAACCGTCCGTGGCACATTAAGTGAATTGCTGGCATGGTCGACTTCGAAAGAGATTCTTGGTGAGATCACAATGGTAATTGCAGGAGTTCCTGTGGGATCTGCAGCAAAGACAGCTGAAGAGATGGTCAATCGAGTGCGTGAATTTGAGTCTGCTGGCATGGATCGCAAAGATGCGATCGCCACAGTTGCTAAAGAGTTTGATCTGCCAAAGAAGGTCGTTTACGCAGCTGTCGTTGATGCGAGTAAGTCGTAATAAGATGGCGCCCGTGAAATCCTTCTATCTGACGACGCCGATCTACTACGTTAACGATGCCCCTCATATCGGACACGCATATACAACTGTCGCCGGAGATGTCCTTACTCGTTGGCATCGCCAGCGCGGAGAGTCGGTCTGGTTTCTTACAGGTACTGACGAACATGGTCAGAAGGTGATGCGCACTGCTGAGCAGAATAACGTCGCGCCACAAGCATGGGTTGATCGCCTTGTTGCAGATGCGTGGAAACCAAATTGGAGCGCGCTCAACATTGCTAACGATGACTTCATTCGCACTACTGAAGCTCGTCATACAGAGCGAGTGCAGAAGTTTCTGCAATCCCTAAAAGATTCTGGCCACATCTACGCTGGAAAATATGAAGGCCCATACTGTGTTGGCTGTGAAGAATTTAAATTACCTGGTGATCTAATAGATGCAGATGGCGAAAAACTCTGTCCGATCCACAGCAAGCCAGTTGAAATTGTTAACGAAAATAACTGGTTCTTCAAACTTTCCGCATTTACGCAAGCACTCCTTGATCATTACAAAAACAATCCTGAAGCGTGCCAACCTGAAAGTGCCCGCAATGAAGTGATCTCGTTCCTTGAAGGTGGCGTCTCTGATTTATCAATTAGCCGTTCTACATTTGATTGGGGAATTCCTGTTCCTTGGGATACCGATCAAGTGGTCTACGTATGGTTTGACGCGCTCCTGAACTATGCAACAGCAGTGGGGCTAACCGATGCCCCAGATTCAGAAGGTGGCAAGAAGTTTGCGCAAACTTGGCCAGCAGATGTTCATCTTGTTGGAAAAGATATTTTGCGATTCCATGCAGTGATCTGGCCAGCGATGTTGATGGCTGCCGGTATCGATATTCCACGTAAAGTATTTGCACACGGTTGGTTATTAGTCGGCGGTGAGAAGATGAGTAAATCTAAACTCACAGGTATTGCGCCATCTGATATCACCGATCACTTCGGTGTCGATGCTTTTAGATATTATTTCTTGCGTGCAATTCCATTTGGTAGCGATGGATCTTTCTCCTGGGAAGATATGAGTGCCAGGTACACATCAGAGCTTGCAAATGACTTTGGAAACCTTGCCTCACGTCTTGCTGCGATGATTGAAAAATACTGTGGTGGGCTTATTCCAGCACCGCACTGCGACGAGGTATTGGCACAAGCACTGCAAGCAACCGTTGATAAAGCTGATGCGGCAATGGTCGCACTCGATTTCCAAGGCGGCATAGTTGCGGCGATGGACTTCTGTAAGAAGGTAAACGGCTACGTCACTGAGAAAGAGCCATGGATCCTTGCGAAAGATCCATCCAATAAAGTCGAACTCGAAGAGGTTCTCTATAACACTGCAGAATCACTTCGTGCTTTAGCGGTTCTCTTACATCCAGTAATGCCTGCAACAACAGAAATCTTGTGGCAATCACTAGGTGCGCAAAGCACACTTGGTGTAATCGGAGATCAGAAGGTAAGTCAGATTGCTACATGGGGGCAGTTACCTCAAGGTGCCGTTGTGACAAAGACTCCAGTTCTTTTCCCACGTCTTGAGATTAAAGAGTAAATACTCCTATGGCTGATCGCCACAATCGCGATATTGATCGTCAGTTAGCACCGGCACCAGAGCCACTTCCAGTTCCTTGCGTTGATGCTCATGCACATATCGAAATCGTGGCAAATACCGGATTTGATTCTCCAGAAGTTCGGCAAGTAATTGAAGATGCAGCTGCAGCAGGAATCGATCGCATTGTTCAAGTGGGATATTCCGCAGAACAATCTGAATGGGGAGCAAATTTAGCTGCGCTCTATGATGGACAAGTTCTTGCAGCTGTTGCACTTCACCCAAATGAAGCACCAGTTGTTGAAGATCTCGAAGCAGATTGGGCAATTATCGAATCCCTTGCCCAACAACCTCGCGTACGTGCAATCGGTGAGACAGGACTTGATTATTTCCGTACGCCACCAGAACTTCGAGCACGCCAGCAAGAATCATTCAAATGGCATATCGATTTAGCTAAGCGAACCAACAAAGCGTTAGTAATCCATGACCGCGATTCTCATGATGACGTTTTATCGGTCCTGGCTGAAGTCGGAGCGCCAGAGAAGACTGTCTTTCACTGCTTTTCAGGAGATGTTGAGATGGCTAAGAAATGCATCGAACGTGGATATGTTCTCTCATTCGCAGGGACAGTCACATTTAAAAACGCACCACAGCTCCGCGAAGCACTCGCCATTACACCGATAGATCAAATCTTGGTTGAAACAGATGCGCCCTTCTTAGCGCCCATGCCGCACCGAGGCGCTCTTAACTCACCTGCGCAGATCGCAACGATTGTTCGCGCAATGGCTGCAGAGCGCGACGCAGATGTAGCTGAATTTGCGACAGCACTTTCACGAAATGCTGAGCGGATCTTTGGTTCATTTGCAGCTGGGTCAACCCTGTGACCCTTCTAGGCGCAGCAGAGATTCGAGCACTTGCAGCCCTCCTTGATCTCAAACCTTCTAAATCACTGGGACAGAATTTTGTAATTGATGCAAATGTCTGTCGCAAAATTGTGCGCGTAGCAGATGTGAAGTCAGATGATGTTGCACTCGAAATCGGACCCGGCCTTGGCTCGCTAACTCTTGCACTCCTTGATGAAGCTGAATCAGTTGTGGCAATTGAGATTGATCAACGCCTTGCGACACAGTTACCAATCACTGCGGCGAACCACAGCGATCGCGCATCACACCTGAGAGTTATCAATAACGATGCGCTGGCAATTCGCGCACTGGATGTTGAACCAACTGTTCTTGTCGCAAATTTGCCCTACAACGTATCTGTTCCAGTCTTTCTCCATCTTCTTGAATTCTTTCCCACACTTCGCACTGGCGTCGTCATGGTTCAAGCAGAAGTTGCCGATCGTCTTGCTGCAAAACCAAATAGCAAGGAGTACGGAATCCCCAGCGTAAAGGCTGCGTGGTGGGCGGATGTTTCTGGCGCCGGTTCAGTCTCTCGATCTATTTTTTGGCCAGCTCCCAATGTTGACTCCAAACTCGTGGGATTTACGCGCCATGCACCACTTGGTGATGAAGTGCTACGTAAGAAAGTCTTCTCGATTATTGATCTCGCCTTCGCCCAGCGCAGAAAAATGCTCCGCTCAACCTTGTCCTCTCTCTACGGAAGTTCCGCCGCAGCCGAGGCCCATCTCGAATCAGTGGGAATCGATGGCACCTTACGAGGAGAAGCGTTGACCATTGAAGATTTCTGCAAGATCGCCAAATAACCAATAAGGTCTAGTCGTGGCTAAAGAGAGCGTGACGGTGCGTGTACCTGCAAAGGTAAATCTCCAGCTATCGGTCGGCCCGCGCGAAAAAGATGGTTTTCACAACCTTGTCTCAGTATTCCAGGCAATCTCAATCTTTGATGATGTCACGGTGACAAAGAGCCAACCAGGATCTGGAATAACAATTTCAATCATTGGCGATCACACACATGGCGTTCCAGCAGATCAGACCAACTTAGCTGTTAAAGCAGCACAACTGATTGCCTCTGAATATGAGCTGACTATCGATGCACATATCGAAGTAAAGAAGAGCATTCCTGTTGCTGGCGGCATGGCTGGCGGTAGTGCAGATGCTGCAGCAACAATTCTTGCAATTGATCATCTCTATGAATTAAATATGAGTCGAGACGAACAACATGATTTTGCAGCATCTCTTGGAAGCGATGTTCCCTTCATGCTCACCGGAGGAACAGCAATTGGGCAAGGCCATGGCGATCAATTAACGTCGGCACTTTCTCGCGGTACCTATCACTGGGTATTAGCGCTATCTAGCGTTGGCCTTTCAACACCTGCCGTCTATGCCGAATGTGATCGACTTCGTGCCGAACGTGATATCTCTGCACCGCGAATTAGTGATCAACTGATGCAAGCACTCCTTGCAGGAGATGCCAAAGCTGTAGGTGTATCCCTGAGTAATGATTTACAGAGCGCTGCCTGCACATTGCGTCCAGCGTTATCGCTCGTCCTTGATGTGGGTCAGGAATATGGCGCACTTGGCGCAATCGTCTCTGGCTCAGGTCCCACCGTTGCATTCCTTGTTGCAGATGAAGAGGCGGGATTAGATCTCGCCGTTGCTTTGACCTCAAGCGGAGTAGTCGGCAGCGTTGCACGTGCCTTTGGGCCAGTTCACGGAGCCAAAATTCTCTAACGCTTTCGCGCCTTCTGGTCGCCAGCACCCTGTGTGATGAGGGAGAATACGGGTTCCGCCATTGTGTAGTGGCTAGCACATGGGCCTTTGAAGCCCAGGGTCCAGGATCGATACCTGGTGGCGGAGCAATTTCAATTGCCCGCCGAAGGAGCTAGCGGAGCAATTTATATGGTCCGCCAATGAATCTGGCGGAGCAAGTTACACTTCACATATGAGCCTAGAAACAGTGGTTGTTCTCGCCGCTGGAGAAGGCACGCGAATGAAATCTTCCCTACCTAAGGTTCTTCATTCGATTTCAGGTCGCACACTTCTTGGACATGTTCTCCACGCAGTTGATGGATTAAACGCCAAGAATCTTCGCATTGTTGTCGGTGCAGGTCGCGAACTCGTTGAGGAACATGTTTCTCTAATCGCGCCTAAAGCCACCACGGTCTTTCAAGAACACCGCGGTGGCACAGGACATGCGACACAACTCGCGCTCGCAGGTATAACAACGACAGGCACAGTTCTTGTTCTTGCCGGAGATACACCAATGCTTTCAAGTCAGTCGCTAACAGCGCTTTTAGATGTTCATCACAAGGGTGGATTTGTCGCCTCCGTGATGACGGCAGAACATCCAGATCCAACTGGGTACGGCCGCATTGTGCGAAGTGAAGATGGGTCCCTGTTGCGAATCGTTGAAGAGCGCGATGCGAGCGATAATGAAAAGGCAATTTATGAAATTAACTCTGGCGTTTATGCTTTTGATGGCGCAAAGCTTGCTGGAGCAATTGGAAAGTTAAAGAACGATAATTCACAAGGCGAGCTCTATCTCACCGATGTTCTTGAAATCTTGCGTAACGACGGTGGCTCAATTGCAGCAGTACTTATTGAGGACTTCATCGAAATTCTTGGAGTCAATGATCGCAGCCAGTTGGCCGAAAGTGCTGCCCTGCTTCGCGATCTTATTAATGAAGACTTAATGAAGTCAGGTGTGACAATTGTTGATCCACTGACAACATGGGTTGATTCGACAGCACAGGTTGCAAGCGATGTGACCTTACTTCCAGGCACATGGATTGCTGGAAAGAGCACGATCGCAAGTGGCGCCGTCATTGGACCTCGCACCACCTTGCTCGATTGCACAGTGGCATCGGGTGCTCACGTCATTGAATCTCATTGCACGGGTGCGGTTATTGGCAAAGATGCAAGCGTCGGTCCATTTACATATTTACGTCCAGGCACAGATCTCGGCGCATCAAGCAAAGCTGGTGCATTCGTTGAGATGAAGAACGCAGTAGTTGGTGAAGGTTCCAAAGTTCCACATCTTTCCTACGTGGGGGATGCAACAATCGGCGAAGGTTCAAATATCGGCGCCGCTACTATCTTTGTAAATTACGACGGCGTGGAAAAGCACCACACCACAGTGGGAGACCATGTCCGAATTGGTAGCGATTCAATGTTGGTAGCCCCAGTCACCATCGGAGATGGCGCTTACACAGCCGCCGGCTCTGTGATCACCGAGGATGTGCCACCCGGAGCAATCGGAGTTGCTAGAGCAAAGCAGAGAAATGTATTAGGTTGGGTCCTGCGCAAGCGGTCCGGTACGAAATCAGCAGACGCAGCCTCGCGTCATGATGAGAAGAAGGGCTAACACCTTTGAGCGAAATCAGATTAACTTCCGAGAAAAAGCTGCGCATCTTTTCAGGACGTGGATATCCAGAGCTCGCTGAAGCAGTTGCAACAGAGCTAGGTATTCCGCTCACACCAACATCAGCATATGACTTTGCAAATGGTGAAATATTTGTTCGCTTTGAAGAATCAGTTCGTGGCTGTGACGCATTTGTTATTCAATCTCATGCCGCTCCAGTAAATAAGCAGATCATGGAACAACTCATCATGGTCGATGCACTCAAGCGCGCATCTGCAAAGCGCATCACAGTTGTTGCACCATTCTACGGATATGCGCGTCAAGATAAGAAGCACCGCGGACGTGAGCCAATCTCAGCTCGCTTGATGGCTGATCTCTACAAAGCAGCAGGTGCTGATCGCCTGATGGTTGTTGATCTCCACACTTCACAAATTCAAGGTTTCTTTGATGGTCCAGTGGATCATCTCTTTGCACTACCAATGCTTGCTAATTACGTTGGCAGCAAAGTCGATCGTTCAATGCTCACAATCGTTTCGCCTGACTCAGGTCGCGTGCGCGTTGCAGAACGTTGGTCAGAACTTCTTGGTGGATGTCCGATCGCATTTATTCACAAAACTCGCGACCCATTTGTTCCTAATGAAGCAGTAGTTGGTCGCGTCGTTGGTGATGTCACCGGTCGCACATGCGTCGTTATCGATGACATGATCGATACAGCAGGCACAATCACAAAGGCAGTAGATGCACTCTTTGAAGGTGGCGCGAAAGATGTCATCGTCGCAGCCACCCACGCAGTCTTCTCAGGCCCAGCAGTCGAGCGCCTAAGAGAATCACGCGCAGTCGAGGTCGTTGTCACCAACTCATTGCCGATCGCAGATGACAAGCACTTCGACAAACTCACCGTGCTCACCATCGCGCCGCTTTTGGGCCGAGCGATCCGCGAAGTCTTCGAAGATGGCTCAGTCACAAGCCTTTTTGACGGCCACAGCTAGGTCAGGCTAGTCTTACTCCATTCTGGCGAGGGTTTCTCCTTAAAGTTTATAAAGGAAACCGTTATCGACGGCAAGGATTTCAACTCCTAGTCAGAGCATCCCTCTAACTAGGAGTTTTTTAATGGCTGAATTATCAATCAAGGGAACCACACGTACCGAATTCGGTAAGGGTGCTTCACGTCGTGCACGCGTTGCAGGACTAGTTCCAGCAGTTATCTACGGCCACGGTGAGAAGCCACTTCACATCACATTGCCAGCTAAAGAACTTGGCGTTGCACTTAAAGAGTCAAACGTTCTTCTCAACATTGATATTGATGGAAAAGTTGAACTCACACTTCCAAAGTCAGTTGTTCGCCATCCACTCAAGCAAATCCTTGAGCACATTGACCTCGTACTTGTCCGTCGTGGCGAGAAGGTAACTGTTGCTGTTCCTGTTCACACAGAAGGAAAGCACGATCCAGATGGCATCCTCGAGCACGTAAACCACACACTCGAAGTTGAAGCTGAAGCAACTTCTATTCCTAAGTTCCTCACACTTGATATTGAAGGAATGACAGCTGGAACCTTTAAGTACGCATCTGATATCGCACTTCCTGCAGGTACAACACTTGCAAGCGATCCAAAGATGATTATCGTTCACTTGTCTGAGCGCTCAACAGCTGCAGTCGAAGAGACTCCAGTCGCTGCTGCAACAGATGCTGCGGCACCTGCAGCAGATGCTGAAAAGAAGGACGCTTAACCCGTACCCTTTCTCATTATGACGTGGTTGGTAGCAGGCCTTGGTAATCCAGGGGATCAATATGCTGCCACCCGTCACAATGTGGGTCAGATGGTTATTGACCAACTTGTTAAACGCCACTCAGTAAAACTGGCAAGTCATAAATCACGTACGCATATTGCAGCCTATAAATTAGGCGTTGGCATCGATGCGCATCAAATCATTCTCGCTAAATCTCATAGTTACATGAACGAGACCGGCGGACCAATTAAAGCTCTGGCGAATTTTTACTCTATCGAGCCCGCAAACATCATCGTTCTCCACGATGAACTAGATATTGGATATTCAGTTATCCGTAGCAAATTAGGCGGTGGCGATAACGGCCACAATGGCTTGAAATCAATGACATCAGCTTTTAATACGCCAGATTATTACCGAGTCCGCCTAGGCATTGGTCGACCTATGGGTCAGCAAGATCCAGCTGACTTTGTCTTGAAGCAATTCAGTAAAGAAGAGAAGAAAGACCTCGATGAATTCATCGAACGCGGAGCAGATGTTGTGGAATCTCTGATTGAAAAGGGACTTGAGTTTACGCAAGGAAAATTTAACTCTTAATCAGCCGGTATTACGCAGACCTGCTGCAACACCGTTAATTGTCAGTAGTAAGGCGCGAATCAAATCTGGATCTGCTGTCGCACCCTCGGCGCGCACTCGTTGCAGCAAATTGATCTGCATGAGGTGGATTGGTGAGAGATAGGCATCGCGTACTTGCAGAGTGCGGGCAAGGACTGGTTGCTCGCTCAAAAGTGCGCTCTTCTTAGTAAGAAGCAAAATCTCTGCAACTGTAAGTTCAAATTCAGCTGTAATCTCATCAAGGAAATGATGTAGTTCTTGTGGGACAAGTGCTTGCACATACCCACGTGCAGTCTTTAAATCTGTCTTTGCCAAAGTCATCTCCACGTTGCTCACAAATGTGTGGAAGAAGTGCCAATCTTTAAGCATCGCTGTCATCACATCACTCTTGCCAGCCTCGCGTGCAGCCTTAAGGCCTGATCCAACTCCGAACCATCCCGGAACAATCTGACGAGATTGCGTCCAACCAAATACCCAAGGAATTGCACGGAGTGATCCAAGTCCAGTTGATGCATCTGGGCGACGCGAAGGTCTTGAACCAAGGAAGAGATTTCCAAGTTGTTCTACCGGGGTTGATGCGTAAAAGTATGCAGGAAGATCTGGGTGATCAATCAATGCACGATATTGCGCGAAGGCAGCATCTGAGATCACATCCATACACGAATTCCATTGAGTGAGCTCTTCTTCACTCTGTCGTGGAGCTCTATTAAGCACTGTCGCTTCAAGGGATGCTGCAAGTGTGAGCTCAATGTTTTCGCGCGCAAGGGCTGGCAGTGAATACTTGTCGCTGATTACTTCACCTTGTTCAGTTAACTTGATTTCACCATCGATCGATCCCCAAGGAAGAGCAACGAGAGCTTCATAGGTTGGCCCGCCACCACGACCGACTGAACCACCGCGGCCGTGGAATAGACGCAGACGCACACCGTGCTTCATAGCGACATCTCTTAACTTGCGCTGTGCGCGGTGAATTTCCCATTGGCTGGTTGCGATTCCAGCATCTTTATTTGAATCTGAATAGCCGAGCATTACTTCTTGCACATCTCCACGAAGTGCAACAACTTTTCTATATGTTGGATTCGAGAGTAACTTTTCAAGGATTTCACCTGCAGCGCGAAGTTCGGCAACCGTTTCAAGTAGCGGAGCAAATCCAATCTTGGCAACGCCTGCCTTGATATCAACTAACCCTGCCAACTTTCCGAGCACTGCTGATGCAATGAGGTCATCAGCGCCTTTTGTCATAGAGACGATATAGGTCTCGATGATCTCTGGACCGAAGCTTTCAATGAGTTCGTTGATAGCAACAAATGTGTTGAAAGTCTTCGCATCATTATCTTTAAGAGATGCTGTCGAAAGTCCTTGTGAATCATCAAGCAACGCAGTGAGAGTGTCAAAGCGCTCTTCATGGCTTTGGGACGCGTAGTTACCGCCGATAATCTGAGTGAGCGCACTATGGTGGGCATCTGAATGCTCACGAATATCAAGGGTGGCATGGGTAATTCCAAAGGCTGCAATTGAGCGAATTGTTCGCTCAAGAAGCCCTGTAGCAATCAATTCACCGTTGTGTTCAAAGAGTGAATCACGCATCAGAGTTAGATCGGCGAGTAGTTCGGAAGTGTCTTTGTAATCACGATGTGGAATATGAGGACTTCCCTTGGCATGGCGATCGCGCGTCATTGCCAGGCGGTGCACAATTGCGGTTGCCTTCAAACGGTATGGCTCTTGCACATTAAGGCGACGAAAGCGCGCTTCAAATTCAGGAATGTGCTTGAGATCTTCCTCTACTGAAGCAGAGAGAGCCGGGGTTGCACCAATAATTCGGGTAGAGACTGAGAGCATCTGACGTAACTGATCCATTGCAGAAATCGTTGTTCTGATAGCGTGGCCAACCTGGAGTATTACGGCGGACTTTGTAATTTCGGGTGTGATATTTGGATTTCCATCACGATCGCCGCCGATCCATGTACCAAAAGTTAATGGCCGTGCGGTCACGGGTAAATCAACACCCACGCGCTTAAGTTCATGTGCAAATTCATTAAGTACTTCTGGAACTGTCGTACTAGCCAAATCATCGAGGTAGTAAAGAGCATTCATCGCTTCATCGAGTGGTTCAGGGCGTTCGACTCGAAGTTCATCGGTCTGCCACAAGAGATCAACAATTTCAGCCAGTGATTGTGAATTAGTGATGCTCTTTGGAAGATCAAGTAATCGTGAAATTTCACCTAGCTTGTTGAGAATAGAACGGCGCGCAGCTTCAGTAGGATGCGCGGTAAAGACAGGTCGCACACTGAGTTCGCTGATCCATTGCTCAAGATCTTCTTGCGTGAATTGATGTCCCGGCGTCTGTGCCTTCTGCGCTTGCGCGATTTTATCTACAGCGCGCGAAATCCAAGAACTACCTTGATCTCTCGATTCAGCAAGAATGCGCACACGGTTAACTTGCTCTGCAACATTTGCCAGGTGAAAGTAAGTACTAAATGCGCGCACGAGTTGGATTGATTCTTCTACAGATAAATCCTTAAGGACCTCTGCTCCGCTTCCTTCGCGCACAGCCTTACGAACACTTTCAACAAGATCAAGAAGTTGTTGGCCTTCTTGACGGACAAGTGTCTGACCCAGGAGATCACCTAAGCGGCGCACATCAGCGCGCAGCGCCTCATCCTGATTTGTCATGTGCGTATTCTCGCAGGCAATCGGTGCATCCCACACACCGTAGACTTTGCTCGTAGCCCCCTGGTCTTGACCAAGCGGGGCCAGTTGCCATTGGGGGTGTGCTGTGCGAGGACTGATCTCATTAATCGAGACCAACTCATCAGTAGTCGATGCTCTCAAGAACGCCACAAAAATTATTGCCCCGCCACCGGCATATCCATTCTTACTTGCAGCTCGGGCTAAAGAACGTCCACTGTTAGTAATTACCAGCTCATCGCGCGGAGCAGAAGATTTAGCTCATGAGTTAAGAGAACTACATTCACACGTTCTCGAATTTCCAGCGTGGGAGACACTCCCTCACGAACGACTAAGTCCTCGTAGCGACACTGTTGCTAGACGCATCGCGACCTTAAATTCTTTATCAAATCCAAAGAAGGAAAACCCCATCGTAATCACACCTGTGCGAGGGATGATCCATAGATTTATTGCAGATATTTCACGAGTCCCACTGCGAACTTTGGAGATCGGGCAAGAAATTTCACTGACTGATCTAATCGAACACTTAACTCGCAATGCATACTCACGTACGGATCTCGTTGAAAAGCGAGGAGAGTTTGCAGTTCGCGGTGGAATCGTGGACGTTTTCTTCCCGTTAGCAATTCACCCAATTCGTATTGATTTCTTTGGCGATGAGATCGAAGAGATGAAGTATTTCGATGTTGCCGATCAGCGCACTCAAAATCCTGTCACAGAAGTGATTGAAATCTTGCCTTGTCGTGAATTTATTTTGACGCCAGAAGTTCAAGAACGCGCTGCTGCCCTAGAGCAGAAGTTTCCCTCAGCATCTGAGATTCTCAACAAGATCACTGCCGGTATCTCCTGTGATGGAATGGAGTCGCTGATTCCGATGCTCGTTGATGAGCTAGAGACAATTTCAGAGCGCATTCCCGCCAACTGCGAAGTGATTTTTCTCGATGATGAGCGAATCAAATCTCGTGGGGCAGACTTAATTGCAACTAACGATGAGTTCTTCCAGGCTGCATGGTCGAGTGCATCCCTCGGCGGCGATGCACCACTTCCAGTGGAGGCAACTACTTATCTTGATTGGCAAGAGCTTCATGAAGTGATTTCTAGGTGTGGGCTGACTATCCGCTCACTCAATTCATTTGGAAGTGATTTAGATACAGAAGCCACATTCTTGGATTTCACACCTGTTGAACCAATGCGCGGAGATAGCGAGCGAGCCATTGAGTTACTTCGCCAAGGCCTGAGCGAAAACAAGAGCGTCATCTTTTCAACATCAGGCTACGGCATGATGGAACGTTATGCCGGAATATTTCGCAGCGCAGATCTGCCAGTTCACACACTTGAGACACTTAACGCAACACCCACCAAGGGAATGATCTACCTCTGCCGATCAACAATCGCTTACGGATTCACTTCTGAAGATAATGCGCTGCTGTTCGTTACAGAACGCGATCTCTCTGGCAGCAAATCAAGCGGTCGCGATAGCGCAAAGATGCCTTCCAAGCGAAAGCAAGCAGTCGATCCGCTGGAACTAAAATCTGGTGACTTTGTTGTTCATGAGCAACATGGAATCGGTCGCTACATAGAGATGGTCTCTCGCACAGTCGGTGGCGTTACGCGCGAATACTTAGTTATTGAATACGCATCGGCCAAGCGCGGACAGCCAGGTGATCGCATCTTTGTTCCGACCGATACTCTCGAACAAGTCAGTAAGTACATTGGCGGTGAAGCACCCACAGTTCATCGCATTGGTAGCGGTGAATGGCAGAAGGCAAAGGGCCGTGCTCGCAAGGCCGTTAAGGCAATTGCTGGCGAATTGATTCGTTTATATGCAGCTCGCACCAGTGCACCAGGTTTTGCATTCTCACCAGATACTCCTTGGCAACGCGAGCTTGAAGATGCATTTTCATATATCGAAACGCCGGACCAGCTCTCGACCATTGAAGATGTAAAGCGCGATATGGAACGCGCCTATCCGATGGATCGCATCATCTGCGGTGATGTGGGATATGGAAAGACTGAGATCGCAATACGTGCGGCGTTCAAGGCTGTCCAAGATGGAAAGCAAGTCGCAGTCCTAGTTCCAACTACGCTATTAGTTCAACAACACACGAAAACTTTTGCTGAACGTTATGCTGGATTTCCGATCAAGGTTGTTGGGCTTTCACGGTTTAACACCGCTAAAGAAACCAAAGCAATCTTGGATGAAACTCTTCACGGCAGCGCTGATGTAATTATCGGCACCCACCGTTTACTTTCAAACGACGTTGTCTTTAAGGATCTTGGCCTTGTCATTGTCGATGAAGAGCAGCGCTTTGGCGTGGAACAGAAAGAGTCGCTCAAGAAGTTGCGCACGACAGTTGATGTCTTGGCTATGTCTGCAACCCCTATTCCACGCACACTTGAGATGGCAGTTACTGGCATCCGCGAAATGTCTACGATTACAACGCCCCCTGAAGAGCGTCATCCGATCTTGACTTATGTGGGGCCAGCAGATGATGCTCAGATCAGAGCAGCTATTCACCGCGAACTCCTACGTGATGGTCAGATTTTCTATCTCCATAATCGCGTGGAATCAATTGATCGCGCAGCATCAAAGATTCAAGAGCTAGTACCGGAAGCACGTATCCGTGTAGCTCACGGACAGATGAGTGAAGGCGCACTCGAAGATGTGATCTTAGCTTTCTGGAATCGTGACTTTGACGTTCTTGTCTGCACCACCATTGTTGAGAGCGGATTAGATATCGCAAATGCAAATACGCTCATTGTTGAACGCGCAGATAATTTCGGACTTTCCCAACTTCATCAGCTGCGTGGCCGTGTAGGTCGTGGCAGAGAACGCGCATACGCATATTTCTTATACCCAGCAGATCAACCTCTTTCTGAACTTGCACTCGATCGACTTAAAACAATTGCAACCAATACCGATCTTGGTGCAGGTATGCGAGTAGCACTTAAAGATCTCGAGATTCGTGGAGCCGGTAATTTACTTGGCGGCGAACAATCAGGACACATTGCAGATGTTGGCTTCGATCTTTACATGCGCATGGTCGGTGAAGCAGTGCACGACTACAAGACGGGAATTATTGAGACGGGTGAAAAGAATCGCGAGTGCAAAGTTGAGTTGCCAGTTAATGCGCATCTCGATCCAGAGTACGTTCCAGGTGAACGTTTACGACTAGATCTCTATCGTCGCCTTGCAGATGTTGCTGCGCAGACTGATGTTGATGCAATTGAGGCAGAACTCATCGATCGTTTCGGCCCATTACCCGAAGAGGCGCAGTCGCTACTCAAAGTTGCAGCCCTTCGCGCACAAGCCAAGGCTCTGGGAATTACCGAAGTTGTCTCGACTGGGAAGTTCCTGAAAATCTATCCATTAGTTCTCCCTGAATCACGCCAGCTTCGTCTCACCCGTTTGTATCCAGGATCGCTCTATAAGAGCGCAACAAATAGCGTTTTAGTAACCATCGCTAAACCCAGCGGTTGGAGCCCGTCCAATCCATCGCCCTCAATGGGGGATACTTCTCTCCTGGCCTGGGTCTCCACGGCCCTGGAAGAGTTAACGTCGAAAGAGAGTAAATCGTGAAGAAGATTTTGACTGCCCTTGTAGTTGCCACAGGACTTCTGCTTACGGGTTGCTCCAACGTTGATGCAGCGCTCACAATGGGCGATACCAAGATTACAACTGCAGAACTTCAAGCAACTGCCGATCTTATTTTGGCAGAGCGCACCAAGGTTGATACATCACAGATGCAGCTTGATACTGGTGAAGTTCTTCTTCGCAATCAACTCAACTTCCAGCTGTTGCTTGCAGGATTTAGTGAGATCGCTAAAGAACTCGACATAAGGGTCACAAGTTCTGAAATCGCAGGACGTCGTGCAGAAATTGTTGAACAAGTCGGTGGCGCTGAGGCACTTCCAGCTGCTCTGGTTTCTGCATCCATCGCGCCTGGAGATTTTGACGGATACATTCGTGCAATGCTGACAACTCAGAAGCTAACTCAAGCTCTAATTCAGACAGGTGTCCCAGAAGCTGATACACAAACTCGCGTTCAACAACTCTTCGTCGCGAAGGTTAATGAACTTAAAGTTGAAGTGAATCCACGTTATGGCGCCTGGGATGCAACTACCGGACAGATCGTTGCTGCGAATGCTGCAGGCGATGTAGTCACACCATCTAACGAATAACGAACGCGAAGTTTCTTAGATGTCTGAATTACTTCGACTCGTTGAGGTAATGGATCGCTTGCGTTCTCCTGGCGGATGTCCATGGGATGCCGAGCAGACACATGAATCTCTCGTGAAATACCTACTCGAAGAGTCCTACGAATTTATCGACGCTCTCGGTGAGGGCGATCGCGAAGGTATGCGGGAAGAACTCGGCGATGTTCTCTTGCAGGTTTATTTCCATTCCCGCATGGCCCAAGACCACCCAACTGATCCCTTTTCGATTGAAGATGTTGCAAAGCTGATCGCAGATAAGTTGATTCGCCGCCACCCACATGTCTTTGAAGGTCTCGTCGTTGATGACATGGAAGAAGTAATTGAAAACTGGGAAGCGATCAAGGCAAGGGAAAAGGGACGCACCTCAAGTCTTGATGGAATCGCAATGGCACAGCCGGCGCTGCCACTTGTAGAAAAACTGATCTATCGTGCAGAGAAATACAAGGTAGATCTACCTATGACAGATGTGGCATCTGCATCAGCACAACTGCAATCAGCTCCATCAGAAGAGACGGTGGGAGAGGCGTTAGCCGCAATCATCGCCCTTGCTCATCAGCATGGAATCGATCCCGAAAGTTCACTCCGTGGTCACGCTCGCGCAATGATCGAGAAAATCCGCCAATCTGAGGCAGGGTAGGATTAGCACTCGGTAACTAGTCCAAGTAGGTAACTAGTCCAACTAGGTAATTCGTTCAACGTAGAGCGCAGAACATGTAAGTAATTCTTTAAAGGAGTATCTCTGTGGCAATAATTGAAGCAATCGGCGCTCGTGAAATTCTTGACTCCCGTGGAAATCCAACGGTTGAAGTTGAAGTCCTGCTAGAAGATGGTGCATTCGCTCGCGCTGGAGTTCCAAGCGGAGCATCTACCGGAGCATTTGAAGCATCTGAACTTCGCGATGGCGGAAAGCGCTATCTCGGTAAGGGCGTTGAAAAGGCAGTTGCCTTCGTCAATAACGAGATTGCATCAGCGATCGTTGGTTTTGATTCACGCGATCAGCGCATGATCGATGCAGAGATGATTGATCTCGACGGAACAGCCAACAAGTCAAAGCTTGGCGCTAACTCAATTCTTGGTGTCTCACTCGCTGTTGCAAAGGCATCTGCAGAGTCTGCAGACCTTTCTCTCTTTTCATACCTTGGTGGACCAAACGCACACATCCTTCCAGTTCCAATGATGAACATTCTCAACGGTGGTGCACACGCTGATACCAACGTTGATATCCAAGAATTTATGGTTGCTCCAATCGGTGCAGAATCTTTCCGCGAATCACTTCGCTGGGGCGCTGAGATTTACCATTCACTTAAAGCAGTATTGAAAAAGCGCGGACTCGCAACAAGCGTTGGTGACGAAGGTGGCTTTGCACCAAACCTTGAGAGCAACCGTGCAGCACTCGACCTGATTCTGGAAGCGATCGAAGCTGCCGGCCTTAAGCCAGGTAAAGATGTCGCACTTGCAATGGATGTTGCAGCAACTGAATTCCACGAAGGCGGCAAGTACAAGTTTGAGGGATCACTTCGCACATCGGATGAAATGATCGCTTACTACGCAGAGCTCGTATCTGCTTACCCACTAGTTTCAATCGAAGATCCACTTGATGAAGAAGATTGGGCTGGCTGGACGTCAATGACAGCATCCCTTGGCTCAAAGGTGCAGATTGTTGGAGATGACCTCTTCGTTACAAACCCAACACGTCTTGCACGAGGAATTGCTGGCAATACAGCGAACGCTCTTCTTGTAAAGGTAAACCAGATCGGAACACTTACTGAGACACTCGATGCAGTAGATATGGCACATCGTGCTAACTACCGCAGCATGCTCAGCCACCGTTCAGGTGAAACTGAGGACACCACCATTGCTGATATCGCAGTTGCAACAAACTGTGGTCAGATCAAAACTGGTGCACCTGCAAGAAGTGAGCGCGTTGCTAAGTACAACCAGCTGCTTCGCATCGAAGAAGAACTCGCATCTGGCGCGCTCTATGCCGGTCGCGCTGCTTTCCCACGCTTTAAGGGATAATTCAAACCTACGCAAGATACGAGAGAGAAGCTAACGTGGTTCGGTTTAGATCCAAGCGAGTATTTTCTTCGCGTCGCTCAGGATCTGGCCGAACCTTCTCTCTTGTTGCAGTCTTCTTTATCTTCGCACTCGTATTAGCTCCGCCGATTCAGCATTACTTCACACAGCGTGCACAAATCAACGCACTGCGTGCACAAGTAGATGGTGATCGTGCAGCACTCGAGGCAGCACGGCTTGAGCTCATTCGTTGGCAAGATCCTGATTACGTCAAAGCACAAGCTCGCGAACGTCTTCACTTTGTGATGCCTGGTGAGCGTCAATACATTGTTACCGGCACACCTAATGGTGATGGCGAAGTCACCGGAAATATAGTTGCTGATCAACTTGAAGATGGCGCACCTTGGTACATACGAATGATTGCTTCAATCACGCAAGTTACGAGTGAGAAGTAATGACGACACCTGCAGAGAAACAAGTAACTGCAAAAGATTTAGCTTGCATCGAAACCCAACTCGGTCGAACTCCCCGCGATGTTCATGCAATCGCCTATCGCTGCCCCTGCGGCAATGCCGCTGTCGTTGAGACTCCACCACGCCTGAGCCACGGTGAACCATTTCCCACCTTCTACTACGCCACCTGTCCGCGTCTTACAGCTGCAATATCAACCCTGGAATCAACTGGTTTGATGGCAGAGATGAACGAGCGCCTTGAAACTGATGCCGAACTTGGTGGCGCATACGCTGCCGCCCACGATGATTACCTTGCAGCGCGAGCAGCACTAAAGATGGATGTTCCTGAAGTTGAAGGAATTTCAGCAGGCGGAATGCCTAACCGAGTGAAGTGTTTACATTCACTTGTCGCACATTCACTATCAGCAGGTCCTGGCGTAAACCCACTTGGCGATGAAGCGTTAGCGCTATTGCCCGAATGGTGGAAGAGCGAGCCATGCGAGTAGCAGCCATTGATTGCGGTACCAACTCCATTCGTTTACTGATTGCAGATATCGAAGGCGACTCATTCCGCGAGGTCATAAGACTCATGGAAGTTGTTCGCCTCGGACAAGGCGTTGATAAGACCGGGCAATTTCATCCTGATGCGATCACTCGCACACTTGCCGCTGTCGATCTCTATGCAACAGAAATTGCAAAGCGTGGCGTTGAAATGATTCGCTTCTGTGCAACAAGTGCCACACGCGATGCCACCAACCGCGATCTCTTTATCGAGGGTGTCTTTGAACGCTTAGGTGTGCGACCAGAAGTAATCTCCGGTGAAGAAGAAGCATCACTCTCATTCGTCGGGGCAACACGAGATCTTCCACCGTCAGATGGCCCGTTCCTGGTTATCGATATCGGCGGCGGATCGACAGAGTTTGTTCTTGGTACAGATAAAGTGGAATTCGCAAAGAGCGTCAACATTGGTTGCGTGCGTATGTCAGAGCGCCACTTCACCCAAGATCTTCCAGATAGCGGACAAGTTGCATCAGCTACCGAAGATATCGATGAAGCGATTGCTCAAGCTGCAAAAATTGTTCCGATCACCACCGCTAAGACTCTGATCGCAGTAGCTGGCACTGCCACAACGGTTGCCGCCGCAGCCCTCGATCTACCAACTTATGATCGATATGCCATCCACCTTTCACGTATCCCAGCCGAAAAAGTCCACGCCACATCCACGATGTTTCTACGAAGTACTCAAGAACAACGCGCTGCACTCGGCTACATGCACCCCGGTCGCGTCGATGTGATCTCTGCAGGTTCACTTGTTCTCTCGCGCATCATGCGTGCCACTGGCGCTACCGAATTCGTTGCATCTGAATCTGACATTCTTGATGGAATGGCCTGGTCTCTTGCCAAGTAGTTCGGCAAAAACGCTTCCGCTTCTCAATAAAGAAATCATTGCCTGCACCGCTTGCCCACGTCTTGTTCAATGGCGCGAAGAAGTAGCGGTTACAAAACGAAAGTCTTATGAAAACGAAAAGTATTGGGGAAAGCCTGTTCCATCTTTTGGTAGCGATAAGCCCAAATTACTGATTGTTGGACTTGCCCCAGGAGCTCACGGTGCAAATAGAACCGGTCGAATCTTTACTGGCGACAGCTCAGGGGATTGGCTCTACGGTTCACTTCACCGCGCAGGCCTTGCCAGGATTCCAACGAGTACCTCAATTAAAGATGGACAAGAACTTATCGATACGCGTATTGCATGTGCCGTACGTTGTGCACCACCTGATAACAAACCCAGTATCGAAGAGCGCGATACTTGCGCTCCGTTTCTCACACGGGAGATTCAGATTGCCAGTAAGACAACACTCGCTTACGTAGCCCTCGGTTCCTTTGCTTGGACCTCATTAATTAAATCTCTACGAGGACTCGGTCACACAATTCCAACAACAAAGTTTTCGCACGGCGTAAAGATCACTTTCATGGATGGAACTCGTAAAATCACTCTCATTGGCTCGTATCACCCAAGCCAGCAGAACACATTTACTGGAAAACTCACCAAACCAATGCTCGATAAGGTCTTTAAGCAGGCTGCAAAAGCTGCAGAAATTGGATAGTGCGGTCACCCAATATGACCATTTGGTTCTTTGTTTTTCATCTCTAGTCATAGATAATTGAGCCATTGTTTGAAGAGTTGTGATCGAAAGGTAGCCTTATGGAAAACTCAACGGATAGTTCTTTCAACTATGCTCCACAGGAAGGCACTGAGGTGGCTTCCGCTCCTGTGGATCCTCGAGCTTCCCTGGCACGTCGATTAGCAATTATTTTCGTTGCGGTTTCTGTAGTGCTTTCAGGAATCACATCAGCCTCACTCCTTGGAAATAAGGTTGATGATTATTCGTACGCGGATGATTTTGGGACTGATTACTTTGATGATCCCGCTACCGGCGATTTAGGTTGGGATTCCGCCTGGGTCCCAACAGATTTCACCGCATGGTCTGATGACTCAAACATCGCGTGGCGTTGGGCAGATGAGAATGACTGCGATGATTACGCATGTGTGAGCGCTGAATTCATCAGTGAGTATGGATGTCCAAGTGGGCTTTACGTTGCAGTGAATTGGCTAGATGAAGATGACAATGTGATTTCCTATACAAATGAGAGTTTGCCATCGCTATTAGCGATGCAAACCGCAAAACTACGTTTTGATGATTATGAGGAAATTAGCGATTCCGGACAAATAGCTGAAATTAGTTGTAACTAGGAGATGGCAATGATTACAGATCATAAACTTGCAACACCACAACACCGTCTCGGAGCAGCAGCGGTAGACGCTGGTCTATATATCGTAACCCTTGGTATTGGTTGGGCGATTTGGAATCTGATTATGTGGGGCAGAGGACAGACTCCAGGCAAACAACTTCTAAAAATTCGTGTATATGGCGAAGTAAAGAATTCTCCTGCAAATTGGGGACACATGCTGGTTCGCCAGTCATTACTTCCAGGCACACTCACATTCTTCTTGTATATCCCGTCTCTGATTTTTTACATTGGCAACAGCCAGTACGAATTCAGCGCAATCTCTAGCATCGCAATGTTGTTGCTTGTCATGGCATACCTTGCAATTGTTATCATTGATATCGTTTGGATTTTTGGACCACAACGCAGACGACTTCTTGATTACCTAGCTAAGACTTACGTTGTAAACGAAGCCGCTTAAATTTCCGATAAAAAGATTTTGTAGGAGTCAGTGATGATTCCACTGATCGGCAAGTGACGGATCTGATCAAACTCTTCATCTGAATTTATCGTCCATACATTTATGTCAATCGAACGAGCTGAACAGAATTCAACGAAAGATCGCGTCAGAATCTTGATGCCCTTAAAGCGCGGTGGAACCATCGCAACCCTTTTTGCTGAGTGTCCGGGCAAGAGGCGGCCCAAGCCAGCTGCAATATAGAGAATTTCCTTGGATGTAAGAGCGGTTGTTAACGCTGGGAACACCTGTCTGACCCGATTTACGCGCTCAGCAGAGAAGGATCCCACGATGTAGTTGGAGAGATCTTTACCTTCTGCCCATTGCAGAAAGGGTTCCAAGGCATGGTCAGATTTGATATCTACAGAAATTTGCACGTCTTGGTATTGAGTATGCAACTCATCGAGTGTGGTCCAATCAAACTGCCCATCAATCTTGTGTTCTTGTAACTCTTGCCAGGAGATATCTTTTATCTCTTTCTTCTGGCCAGTAAGTCTTGAGATATCGCTATCGTGTGCGAGTACTAGTACTCCATCGCTGGTGCAGTGAATATCGGTTTCAAAATGTCTGATTCCATCAATCCATGCTTGAGAAAAACCCTCAAGCGTATTCTCAGGACCAGGATTTCCTCGATGAGTCCAAATCTGCATCTATGCGACCAGCACTGGCCATTCATTTTTTGTTGCAATTACTTTAAGGGCTTTATTGGGATTGACTATGAAGGGATTACCCACGCTTACAAGAAGGGGGAGATCATTTACGGAATCACTATATGCGAATGAGTTTTTCAAATCATAAGAATTAACTGAGGCAAGTGAGCGGACGGCGTTAGCTTTATTAATTCCATGCATTGCACCATCTGGGAGATTACCCGAGTAATGTCCGTCGATTACTTCACCGGTTGTAGCAATCGCTCCTGTCATGCCCAACTTTCGTGCAACAACTGATGCAATCTCGATAGGTGAGGCCGAGACAATCCATGTGTGGTGACCGATGCTCTGGTGTTCTTCGATTCGCTCTTTCATCTGAGGGAAGAGCTTCTTAGGAAGAAAATCATGAACGATCTCTTCGCAGAGTTCACTGATAGTGCCGTGCGAACGTCCTCGTGCAAAATCTAGAATTCTTTTGGTGGCGTATGCCATATTTGAAGTGTTCTCTTCGCGAGACTTGCGGAACCGGTAGTTATCCCAGGCAAATCGGAAGATGTCCCGATTCTTGATCTCGCCGGATTTGGTCATTCCGCGGACAAAATAGTAGATAGATGAGCCGTCGATGAGTGTGTTATCTAGATCAAAGAATGCTGCGCGCTGACCTTGAGTTCTCATGGCCTCCATGGTGACAGGGCAAAGATCTCAAAGGCCACTTATCAGTTGAACAGAAAGTAAACAGATCCTGACATTTTGCTCCAGAAATTACTTCCAGAATTAAGGTGAACTTTGCTCAATCTAGGGGGCTATTTAAGGTCGGCACCGTATAAATTGATCATGCGAGTTCTTATATCTGCGGAGTCCTTCCTTCCGCGTTCAAACGGAGTCACCAACTCGGTGCTTCGAGTCTCGCGCTATCTTAAATCTCAGGGTCATGAGGTTCTGATCATCGCTTCCGGTGACGGTCCGTCACGAGTAGAAGAGATCGAAATTCGTCGAGTTCCAGCACTAGCTCTCAAGAGAATTGCACAAGTTGATATTCCTCGAGTCAAAGTTAAAACACTGATTCCAATTCTTGAAGAGTTCAATCCAGACATTATCTATCTAGCCTCACCCTTCCTATTAGGTGAACAAGTTCGCAAGGCAGGCGTCCGCTGCAATATTCCTGTCATAGCAAATTATCAGACAGATGTCTCGGGGTTTATCGATTTCTATGGTCTCACCACTGCAAAGACGATTGTTGAGAAGAGATTAAAGAAGATTCACAAAGGATCAACACTCACCCTTGCTCCTTCAACTGAATCGATTTCGTTTCTGCGTTCATTAGGAATTGAAAACATTCGACACTGGGGGCGTGGAGTAGATCTAGAGCAGTTCAATCCCGCATGGCGCTCAGAGAAGCTCCGCAAATACTGGGGAGCCGATTCAGATACTCTCATAATTGGTTTTGTTGGGAGATTAGCTCCGGAGAAGCAAGTTCATAAACTTGCCTCAATCGCTGACGTTGGTTTGTTAGCAGATAAGAAAATTATGCAAGTGATTGTTGGCGAAGGTCCAACACGTGAGAGTTTAGAGAAATCTATTCCGAAGGCCGTTTTCACAGGCCACCTCAATGGAAAAGAGTTAAGCAAAGCTGTTGCTTCGATGGATCTCTTGATTACAACTGGTGAGAACGAAACCTTCTGCCAGGTTATTCAAGAAGCAATGGCTGCTGGTTTAGCTGTTGTTGCGCCCAATGCCGGCGGCCCAAAAGATTTGATTAGCGATGGCGTTGATGGCTTTCTTTACGAGCCTGGTGACAACCTGGATATTCGCAAAAAGGTACTGCGAGCAATTTTTGATAGAGAACAACTTGAGAAGATGTCGCTAGCAGCGTATTCAAAGGTGCAAGGTAAGACCTGGGACCAGGTATGCCAACAGCTTCTCTCGATCTTTAGCGAAGTCATAGATGCTGAACTTCTGGCCAGAGAAGAAAAGGTCGCAGCCTCGTGACGCGCATTGCACATATTGCCAATATGTACGGCCCAAAGAGTGGCGGACTTCGCACCACAATGAACGAGTTAAGCCAGCAATATGCAAAGTCAGGTCACACAGTCTTGCTTATTGTCCCAGGCAAGAAAGACTCATACGAAAGTGATGGTGCCGTTTCTCGAGTCACAGTCGCAGCACCTCAGATTCCGTTCTCCGGTGGCTACAGAATCATCGTGAAACCAAAGAAAGTTATCGGTCGACTTCAAGATTTTAGACCGGATATCTTAGAAATTTCAGATCGCACAACCTTACTAACTGTTGCTCGTTGGGCTAGATCTCGCGGTCTCCCAACAACCTTTTTTGCACATGAGCGAGTCGATGGAATCGTTCGCAGCTTCGCACGCCATCTTCCTTTACAGAGTGTTCTGGTCCGTCATTGGAATATGAAAACACGCGATTCTGTCGGACGTATCGTTGCAACGACCAAATTTGCTGCCCAAGAGTTCCAACAACTTGGGCTGAATATCGAAACCACTCCTAAATCGAAACTCGTCACTGTGCCATTAGGTGTTGATCTG
>Ga0247836_1001816_pt1 | contig 32811 bp, 25 predicted proteins | sample LaCruzMarch2015__4_FD_187116 | JGI IMG/M metagenome (GOLD analysis project Ga0247836, IMG submission 187116) | Freshwater microbial communities from meromictic Lake La Cruz, Castile-La Mancha, Spain - LaCruzMarch2015_14m | ecosystem: Environmental > Aquatic > Freshwater > Lake | place: Spain... | reverse complement strand
AAACTGAAACTGAAACTGAAACTAAAACTAAAACTAAAACTAAAACTAAAACTAAAACTAAAACTAAAACTAAAACTAAAACTAAACCACTCGAGTTCAATCACGCCCACCGCATAGCATTCTACAAAAAATGCAGCTCTTTAGAAAATGCTAAGGCGATACCGCTTCTGGATGCCGGTCTTCCAAATGTTCATGATCGACAGTAGGCTCCCCATTGGGGTTAACATGGCGATGACGACCAAGTTCGATCGCCGCATGGTAACGGGACGCGATGCTTGGTCCTGGAACCATACCGCCCCCAATAATCAGGACTGTTAGCAGCAAAACCGAAACGCGTTCAGGCATGCGAGCCTGAAGTGAAACTTGCGTGGTCGATCGTCGCCCGGTAAAGATTCGGAAGTAGGCATGTAGTACAGCAATACCATTGAGAGCTGCTACCACCACCACCGCCGCGCCGATGATGGGATAAACACCGACCGCACCTTCCACAAGAAGCTCCATGGCGATAAAACCGATCGTTCCTGGAAATCCGATGGATGCAAGTCCGGTCAGCAAAAAGAAGCCAGCGAATCCGGGCATCTGTTGGTAAAGACCATGATAATCTTGCAACGAAATGCGACCGATCCGAGATTCAATCGAACGCAACGTCAATCCAAAGCCCGTCAACGATAGGCCCACGGACAGCCAAACGCACAATGCGCCAGCAAGACCAATCGGTGTCACCAGCTCAAGTCCAACTAAGACCAGGGAAGCATTGCTGAGTAGCAAAAAGCAAAAAAAGCGACGTGCCTCGCTCTGCACCAATGCCATCCCAGAGGCATAGACTGCGGTGATCAACGATGCAATTGCAATCCAATGCAAGGCCCAGTCGGGAGCGATCGGCAATACCAGTCTCATGACGGCATAGGCACCTGTAAGAGGTGTCATGAACAGCATCGCCGTGCCGAACGTTGCTTTCTCGAACAGGTCCGTGGTCCAACAATGTAAGGGACATATCCCGCTGCGCAATAGAGTCGCCAAGGAAATCAGGGCTCCTGCAATCAACGTACACCCTGGTAAATCTTGGCCCAGCGTAAGCAGCGTATAACCAACCGTGAGCAATCCCGCAAAAAGGCCCATATGAATGGTATAGACTCGCGTGCAACGCTGCCTACGCTTGATCTCAATCCAAGGTGGAACTGTCGCAACAATCAATAGCACAATCATCATCCAAGAAGTGCGACAGCTGAGCGTCGCAAGCATGATGGCTTCTGAGAACAATGTCCAAGCGAATGAAAATCGACTTGCTTTGGTCCGAAGGGTCGAAAGAACCGTGACCAAGTAGATCAAGGCTCCCAAGGGTAGCAATGGAGCGCTAAGTTCATCGATCACAAATACGTCTTGGTGAAACAGAAACGTGATGACATCCCAATGGTCGTGCGCCTCGAACGCACCCAGCATAGAAAAATCGATCCACTCGCCAAGCGCGAACAACAAGGCAACGAAACAGAAGCCAATGGACCAGTTTCTTGCAATTTGCCGATCTCCTATCCACCAAACAACAAGTGCACCCAGAAATGGGGTAAGGATAGAAAACTCAAGCCAAGGAAAATGCAGTTCGGGCATTATGCAACCCTCTCAGTCGATTCGGGATGATGTTCGATATGATCGGATTCACGCGAAGGCTCCGTAGAAAGCCAGTTGGTCCATCTACGCTCTTGCCGATCGAACAATTGAAAGGCTGCCACAAAGGGATGAACCACCCAAGAGTCGAGAATCAGGTCCATGAATCCACGTTCATACCCGAATCGATACCACCAACGTTTGAGACTCGACGGCAAGCGAGCTGCTAGCCAATCTGTCGAATCGGGAAGCTGCATCCCAATCGCATTCTCCATCGCGTGATAATCATTGAGCAAGGTAGGGGCTCTTAGCAATTGAAGGGTGCGCAAGCAAGCATGCCCAAGAATATGAACGAGAGCTAGGTAGTAAAATCCCATTCCAATTTCTGCCACAATGATTCCAACCTGGGTTAATGAAGCATAAGCCAACGAGCTTTTTACATCGCTTTGAACTCGAGACATCACCGAACCAAAAAACGCAGAAATTCCGCCAATGCCTATCACAATCAACTGCAACTGCCAGGAAGCCTCTAGGATTGGGGCCAATCTCAGCAGCAAGTAGGCTCCTAAATGAACCGATAACGATCCATAGAACACGGCGCTCGATGGAGTTGGACCTTCCATGGCTCTTGGTAGCCAACCAGAAAAAGGAACTAACGCTGACTTGCCAGCAGCGGCCAATAACAAAAGCAGCCCCACTTGCAGCGCTTGCGATTGCGACAACGGGATACTGCCACCGGGCCAAGCAGCGTTCTCAAAGAAAGTTCCAAAATCCCCTTCACCCGCAAAGTGGTGCATCAGCAACGCACCTAACAAGAAAGAGGCGTCCGCCAATCGATAAACCGACCAAACACGTTGCCCGTTTCGAACGGGAAGCTCACGCTCATGAAAGTAAGCGACCAACAATGCAGAGGAAAGACCGACCAGCTCCCATCCGAAGAACAATGTTTCGATGGTCCCCGCTAAGGCGGAGATGGTCATGCCAGCAAGGAACAACGAATACAGCAAAAAGAATCGATGATACCCTTCTTCCCGATGCAGGTACCTTCGCGTAAAGGCCCCTACCACACCGCACAGCACCAGCGCTAAGATCACAAACGGGACCGACAGTCGATCAAAGATGAACTTCCAATGGAAATGAAAATGCACCTCCGGAATGCTCACCCAATTACCTAGCTCAATCGGTACGAAGCGGCGACCGGTTGCAAGCATCAGGATCAAGATCGATATCGCAGGTAAAAGACTGGCCAAGACTGCTGCTTGCGTTAGTCGGGAGATGCTTGTCTCGGACAGGGTTATTCCAAGAAGGGCGGACAAGCCCAAGATGGCTACTAGACCGCAAGGGATCGTGACGACGGCAAGCCCAAGCCAATAAAGCCAGATGTCGAAATCGTTCATGATGCATCTCCTATGGAAATGGAGTTTGACACGGCGTCAATCGAAGCAAAGGGAAGATGCCCTCTTTCCGAACGGTACATTTCCGCGGACGTTGGCACAGAATTCAGTTGGTTGGATTGCAATCGATAGGGTTCAAAAGCCCCCTTGCGATAAAGCGATATTTGCGAGGTCTCCGAATCCAACAACGCCAACTGCACCCATTCCCCTTCAACAAGAGCTCGAATGGCAGCATTTTCGGCAATGATGCGATGCATGACGTCCGACGTGGTTTCGACGACAAATCGAATTCGCAGTGGTTCATGGATCTCGACCATTTGAGCTGACAGACCAGGTCGTAAATCCGATGCCGCCCCCGTCATCACTCCCGCAAGCGAGGCGATGTTGTGAGGCAACTTGGAACCGCAACCGTAACCTTCGGGATCAACCGTCGAAAAGTAGTATTCAAGATTGATGCCACCGCAAACGGGGATAGCCACTTGCAGGATGCGTTCCACTATTTTTCCTTTTGCATCGTCGATGCTTGGGTCATACGATGCAAGGAACGCTCTGCGATCAAGAAACAAACTGCGGCTCCATTGACGTCGTCCAACAAAGCAAAGCGCGTTGGTCGCGTGGTTGTACTCCGGCCTCGCTTGTGACAAGTCCTCGGCACGTTCTTCTACATGACGAAGGGCATCTGCAGGTGACAGTCCGAATCGAGCGGACTCAAACCGGCGAACTCGTTCCTGGGCATTGCGGGCTCGGGCTTCGTCGATGTTAGCTTGCATCTCACGAAAGAGAGGTCGAGCTTGCCATGGAAGTCGATCGAGGTCGTGATAATCGATATGGTCATTGCAAGTGTTGTGATACCCGCCGACAAACCAAGTTTCGTTCGGGATAACGATTCCCGACTGAGCGACCAGTTCGCGCACTCTGGGATCGTTAGCCATCGAGGCAAAGGCACGTGCGTTGGGCCCACCGCGTCCCCCACTGCAAGCACCACAGTTGTACGCTGACTCATGAGGGTTATTGAGACTGCTGGAACCGTGTCCTAAAAACAAAACCAATCGCGAGAAGTCTTGAACCAGTCCGATATCTTGCAGGATCCTAACAACAATGCCTGCCATTTCTTGAGTGGAATACCCTAGCGAATCCCATTCCGCGCCTGGCAGTTCTGTTGTTCGTTCCAAATGCAGTTCCGTCGCGGTTGGCCGAATGAAACCCCCAAACGAATCACGAATGCGCGCCGTGATATGCGGAGCAAGCACTCGGGCCACCAATGGAAAGGTTGCCAGTGTCCCCAAGAGACCTGTGACGACCCCGCCCAAAATGGTTCGCGACCCAGAATGGACTTGATGGGATACACGTCCTATCCATTTTCTTCGTTGGGAGCGTTTGCCGCTCTCAAGCTCGGCGGAGAAAACAGGCTCCTCGCAAACGTAATGCTTGGGAACGATGTTGATAGGGCAAAGCGGTCGAAAGTGAGCTTCTGCAGCACCGCGGTAGTACATCACGACCGCAAAAAAACCTGCGGCACCGTACGTCTCACACGCTGGCTCGACCTCCTCCAAATGTCTCCGAAAAGACTCCTCGCGATCATCAATGCACGTGATCACTTGAAACTTGCCTGAGCCCGATTTGGTTTGCGAGGAACGTTGTAAACGCTGATTCGCGGAGTGAATGGAAACAGCATCCAGCGCTTGGACTCGGTATCGGCGTTCGTAGGCGAGCTGAAAAATGCGGCGACTTTGCAACGAAGGGAAATTCTCGATCTCTTGAAGCAACATGGACCAATCCGTCGAGCTCAGCCCAAACAATGCGCGTGCAGTCCAGCTTCGAAACTGGGCCATTTGGAAAATGGTGAATGCAATCGACGCACACGTGCGGGTTTGTTCGGAGTTCGGGTACAGATCCTTGGATGGAGTTGGTTGACCGGCCGACCGGTTGGGTAGTATGGTTTTTGCATACTCCGTCGCAAGTCTTTTCAGCAACAAGCGTACGGCTAAATAGCCCATCAATGAACCTGGCGGGGCGGGTTTAGGAGTCCAAGGCGATGATGTCTCCATCTGCCAAATCATTCCAGCCCAACCACGAAGTTCTAAAAGAGATTGGGTCACGTGGTGCTCGTAATCTTGCTGGTCAATGCCAAGGCGTTGCAGTTCATCAATAACCACTTCCCAGGTAGTCTTGTGTTGGGCTTGAATTTGATTCAGCTCCGAAGGCAAGCTCATTAGCCACGCCGGTGAGGAAGGAGCTGGGATTTGATACAACGAGCAGAAGGCTCCAAAGAAACCTTTTTCGCGATCAGGCATAGGCCAGGCCGCGAATCCTTGGTCCAAATAGCAAGAAATAAAACGAATCAGAAGATCGTTTACCAGTCGATTTGCCTCGAAGTCTAACTGCTTCGAATACTCTGGATCCGTTGTTCCCGGATCGAATGAATCGGTAGAACGTGAAGGCGTTGATCGCGAAACAAGCGTGCGCTGGACGCCTCGATTGCAAACCGCCCAAAGGAACTCCAACGAAACTTTCTTCCATTTCGATTCGCTCCAGTTTCGTACTCGATCTAGGGTCGAGCTTCCAACAATGGGTCTGAGTAATTCGCTGAGCTCACCATCGTTTTGAAGGCCCGATTCCAATTGCTTCAGAATTTCCTTGCGGGTTGCTTCAACACATCGACGGACGGCTTGGGGATCGATGTCAGCAAAGTACTCTTGCAGTCCGCCCCCTTCTGCCATGATCCATTCTAGTTCACGGTAAGGTAAGGAACGCAATGGGTGTTTCATCATCGCCAGTTGCAGGGCGAATCGCGTCCCGAACCCTGCAATCAGGCGATCCGATTCGTCCCCTAGCTCTTCCAGCAATACCTGCTCAAGGTCAGCAGCCTGAATGCGACCGGCTTTCATTTCTTGACGAAAGCGATCTTCGCTGAAGTAAGGTTCGCAGCCGTAAACTTGCAGGCCTTGCAGAACACCCTCGTCGAAGTTGGAATCCTCGAATGCGTGCAGCGTATTGTGGTGCACAAACACCTTGATGGGACCTTGCGAAGGTAGCAAATGCGATGCGTGTTTAAGCCAATGCTCGACACATCGCTCATCCAAGTTCGCTAAAGTTCCATTGGTTACGCTATGCGATTTCACCATGGCCATTCATCCGTCAGAAAAAAGAGTGGGTAGGCTGTTGCCGTACTCAATCACCAATTGGCTGAGGCCGGAACAGCCCATCAACACAAAATGGTTTGAGACTCGGAACTAGCGAATCCGTGTAAAAAGTCTGCCTCGACAGTGCGGTTTATCTTGTAGGCGGCCCGCGCTGGCTATTGGCCGAGCACAAGCAGGATTTCAAGACAACGCGATCCGGAGAGAGCCAACCAAGCAGGTTAGGCTGAGAGAGAATCTCCGAAGAGCAGCATTTGGAAACAAGCCCATTGGTCTCGAACTCCAATCTTAACTCCACCGAGTCCGAGCCGGATTCAATTTGGCTTTCTTCGAGAAGTAGAGAATTGGAGCAAGAATGGGAATGAGCCAGCACTGGAGTCGAAATGATCAACCCAATGAGGCATAGAGTTAAACCCAAATAGGCTTTAGAAGTCCAAGCAACGTTACTCATGAGCATACGAATCTAGTTATCGGCTAGCTAATGGTCAACCCTTAGCAGCCAGATGGTTCGATATCTCGAATTGCTGAAATTGTTTTCATGGGGCGATAGGGTTAGCCAGCATGCAGCGTCAAGATGGCCCCGAACTGCATCGCTAGCGAGGATTATTCATAACCCGACGCGTAACGGGCTGTTGCTTTAGTGAAGTCGTTATTGGGTAAGGTTGGTACGACGGACTTCCAAGTCCGTCCATGGGGAATTCGACGGACTAGGAAGTCCGTCGTACCATGAAATCAACAGCCCGTTACGCTTCGGGTGGTGAAAGCAGTCTGCATTGTTGGCAACCAACGTAACAAGTTACGCGAGCTTGACTTACATCCAAACCGAACTAGGTTCATGAATCATCCGCGCTAGCACCTGCGGAACTGGCGACAATGCAGCCCGTAGCCAGTCCTTCATGCCTTTTTTGTTTTCAGCAAGTTTTGTGGTTTCGAAAGCGAGCACACTAAATCTAGTTTTAGCTGTCGCATTGTGGATGTTTGGCTAAAATGCGGTCGGTCAGGACTCATCGGCTTTTTCTCGGTTTTCAAGGGAGTGTTCGCATGGATATGGATCCAAAGCGTTTTCGCAAAGATGGTAAATCAAAATCGAAAAAGGACGCGGAAGCTCCGAACATTTTGGATCGATCTCCCCCATTTGATCTGGCTGCAGAGATGGGCGTGCTTGGAAGCCTGTTGTTGAATCCGGACGTTGCAAATGAGTTGACACTGACCATTCGGCCCGATGACTTCTACGATGATGCGCACCGCAAGTTGTATACGGCCATGACCAACATGCACGACACAGGCCGTAAAGTCGATGTTACCTTGCTGGTTAGCGAATTAAAGTCGGCGGGTGACTTTGAACTGATCGGTGGGGCTGCGTACCTTGCAAAGCTTGCGAACAGTGTTCCTAACGCAGCACACGCGGTTTACTATGGCCAGATCGTTCGAAGCAAGGCAACGTTGCGCCGGCTCATCGATGCATCGACCTCCATTCTTTCCGACGCGTACGACGAAAGCCAAGATCCAAAAGAGCTCGTGTCGCAAGCGGAGCAACGCATTTTTCAGATTCAAGACGAACGCAATGCGAACTCGGCAGCCTCCGTGTCGGAAGTGCTCAAAGCGGCCATGACGCGGATCGATTTGCGGATGCAAGGGGAACAGCTTCAAAGCGGCGTTGCAACCCACTTTACCGACTTCGACCAGATGACCGGTGGGCTCCATAATGGAGAACTGATTATTCTGGCTGCTCGTCCTAGTATGGGAAAAACAGCTTTTGCGATGAACATCGCAGAACATGTGGCCATGAAAGAAAATGCACCCACGTTATTCGTGAGTCTGGAAATGAATGCGATCGAGCTCGTCGATCGTCTGCTTTGTTCTGTCGCCAAGGTGAATGGTTCGCGTCTTCGGGTTGGCACCATCACTCAAGATGACCAGAAGCGATTGTTGGCCCATGCCGGCAAGATTGCCAAGGCTCCACTGTATATCGACGATGCACCAAGCCGTACCGTAAGCGAGGTTGCGGCCGTGGCTCGCCGCATCACGCAACAGGAGATGCGTAAACCCGGTGGGCGGCCGCTCGCGCTGATCGTCATCGACTACCTACAACTTCTCAATCCAGACAACCCAAAAGATCCTCGACAAGAACAAGTTGCCAAGATCGCCCGGCGCCTTAAAATGCTCGCACGGGAACAAGATGTTCCAATCCTTTGCCTGTCCCAGCTCAATCGGCAAGCCGAAGACAGCAAAGATCACAAGCCAAAGTTAAGTCACCTGCGAGAATCAGGCGCTATCGAACAGGATGCGGACGTGGTCATGTTTGTTCACCGCGAAGGGTATTACCATCGCGGGGAAGATGCCGAACAATACGCTGGACAAGCCGAGATCATTATCGCAAAACAGCGAAATGGCCCGGTCGGCGATATCGAACTGATTTGGGAACGGGACTACACCCGATTCCTCAACAAAGCTCCCGAAAGGCACGAAGAGTTCAACAGCTACAGCGACTTCAAGAGCCCCGGCGGTTACTGAACGCTCTGCAAACTTTCTTTTCATCTCGTAGAGTTCCAGTGCGACGACTAGAATAGCTCTCTTTCAGTTCTATCTCGTTGGGTTTTGGATTGCATCATGCAGGTTTTGGTGGTCGGGAGCGGTGGTCGTGAGCATGCTTTGGCTTGGAAAATCAGCAAAAGTCCACGTCTAACCCGATTGTGGGTCGCGCCAGGGAACGCGGGAACGGCTCTGGAGGCTGAAAACGCGCCGATCGCTGCGGATGACATCGCAGGACTAGTCGCCTTTGCCAAAAAAGAAAAAGTGGACTTGGTTGTTGTCGGTCCCGAAGTCCCTTTGACGCTGGGGCTAGTGGACGCTCTCGCCAAAGAAAAAATACGAGCCTTCGGACCTAGCAAAGCGGCCGCTCAGCTTGAAGGAAGCAAAGTATTCTGCAAGTTGCTGTTGCGCCAAGCGGATGTGCCAACCGCAGAATACCAAGCGTTTCGCGATGCGGACAGCGCCATGCGCTACATCAAGGCTCGTTATCCCAACGAACGCGACAAGGCACCCGTCGTGATCAAGGCGGATGGACTTGCAAGCGGAAAAGGAGTTATTGTTTGCTCGCGACGCGATGACGCTCTCGAAGCCATCGACCGGATCGCCAGAAAGAACGAGTTTGGCCGCGCTGGCTCGCAATTGATTATCGAAGAAAGACTCGAAGGGCCCGAAGTAAGCGTTCTTGCGATCACCGATGGGAAAACGATCCTAACCTTGCCGCCCGCCCAAGATCACAAGGCAGCGCACGACGGCGATAAAGGACCCAATACGGGCGGCATGGGCGCGTACTCACCAACGCCCGTCATTACCCCAGAGATGATTGAGACAATCGAAGATCAAATCCTGGTCCCATCCATTCATACCATGAAGCGTAATCGAAAGCCCTTTCGCGGAGTGCTTTACGCGGGGCTCATGTTGACGCAAACAGGCCCGAAGGTTCTCGAGTACAACGTGCGTTTCGGAGACCCCGAATGCCAACCGTTGCTGATGCGACTTCAAAGTGATTTGCTCGATATTTTGGAAGCAACCGTCGATGGTCGCCTGAATGAAATTGATCCTCCCGTTTGGGACCCGCGGCCCGCGATCTGCGTCGTGATGGCTAGCCAAGGCTATCCAGGCGAGTTCGAAAAAGGTCGCGTGATTACTGGACTGGAAGCTGCGAACGCAATTGCTGATGTCAAAGTCTTTCACGGCGGAACAAAATTGCAGGATGGCCAAGTCGTTACCGATGGCGGACGAGTCCTTGGCGTAACTGCATTGGGTAATTCGCTTGCCGCTGCAAAGCTTCAGGCCTACACCGCTGTGCAAGCGATTCGTTGGCCAGGCGCGTGGTGTCGAAAAGACATCAGCGACAAGGCCGCCAAGTACGTGCTAGAAAGTGCTCAAACCGAATAAGACAATTCACCATGGCCCTGACTGTTTTGCCTACGATCTGTGCTTTAGACTGTCCAGATGCCTGTGCATTGGATATCACCGTGGAGGGCGGGAAGGTCACCCATCTTGCCGGCAACCGAGAACATCCCATCACCAAGGGATTCGCTTGTGCCAAGATGGCCAAGTACCCTCAAAGGCAAGAACAATCGGATCGAGTGCTCGTACCGATGCGTCGAATTGGTCCCAAAGGTTCTGGACAATTCGAGCCGATTCGTTGGGAAACCGCCATCGATGAAATCGCGGAACGTTTGAAGGGAGTCCTGGAAAAACATGGGGCTCAAACGGTGCTGCCTTACGCCTATGGCGGAACCATGGGCGTTCTTCAATCGCAAGCACCGTTATCGTTTTTTCGAGCCATCGGCGCCTTGGAGCTCGATCAAACCATTTGCGCAGCCACAGGTGGAACCGCTTGGGAAGCCAATTACGGACCCAACAAATTGGGCACGGATCCCGAAGATATTGTTCATGCAAAACACATCATCTTGTGGGGAATCAATTCCCTTCGAAGCAATTCGCACTCGGCTCCACCCATCAACGCAGCTCGCAAGAACGGCTGCAAAGTTTTGCACATCGACCCGTTTCGCAATGAGACTTCCAAGTTCGCTGATGAACATTGGCAGATCCGCGTTGGTACCGATGCTGCTCTCGCTTTGGCTTTCGGAAACGAAATCTTCAAGAATCAATGGCAGGACCAAGGGTATCTCGACAAGTTTGCCAGTGGGCTTCAAGAGTATCGCGAAGCATGCCTCCAGTGGCCGTTGGAGCGGGCGGCAGAGTATTGCAACTTGCCCTTGGATTCTTTGCGTTCCATGGTGCAACAGTTCGCCACCAGCGAAGCCCCTTTCATTAAGGTTGGCTACGGGCTGACTCGCAATGAAGGTGGCGGCAACGCAATGAGAGCCATTGCGTTACTCCCCGCATTGCTTGGAGCATGGAAGAGGAAAGGTGGTGGTGCATGCCTTTCAACTAGCGGAGCGTTCGGGCTCAACACGCGTCGAGTCAGCGGCACTCATCTTATTCAGCCGGATGTGCGGCATGTGAACATGAACTTGTTGGCAACGGAGCTGGAGCAAGCCAAGCTGCGAGCCTTGTTTGTTTTCAATAGCAACCCGGCAGCAGTCGCTCCCGATTCCGCTCGCATTCGAGATGGACTACGGAACGAAGATTTGTTGACTGTGGTGCTGGAGCACTTTCAAACAGATACGGCTGACTTTGCAGATTATTTGTTGCCTGCGACTACCTTCTTAGAACATACGGATGTCTACACGTCCTACGGTCATTACTACTTGCAATACTCGGAGCCCGTTGTGCCAGCCCGGGGCGAAGCCAAATCCAATCAATGGTTCTTCGAGCAGTTGGCAAGTCGATTGGGGCTGACCGATGAATGCCATTATTGGACTCCGCAGGAGATGGTGAAGGAGCTGCTGCAATCGCCGAATCCGCTGCTATCCGGAATTACGCCAGAGCGGCTCATGAGTGAGAAGAGCGTGAAGCTCCATCTGCCAACTTCCTACTTGCCCTACTCGGAAGGTAGCAATTTCCCGGACCGTAAGATTCATTTTTCGCCTGCACCCCAGCAGCTCGAATTCCAGGTGCAACCAACTGCCGATTATCCGCTTCGATTGATTTCGCCGCCGGGTCCATTCATTTTGAACACCTCCATGGGTAACGTTCCGAGCGTCATTAAATTGGCAGGCGGCGAGCCTCAGGTGATTGTCAATCCTGTGGACGCGGCGCCGCTAGGCATTGCGGACGGAGCTCACATTGTGGTTGCAAGCGAGGTGGGATCGATTGTTCGCAAGGCGATCGTAAGTGAAGACACGCTTCCTGGTGTTGTAGTCGCGTTGGGGCAATGGTGGCCAAAGCTATCGCCAGACGGAAGAGGTCTCAACGAAATCACCAGCGAACGTTTAACCGATTTAGGCGGCGGCAGCACCTTCGGTAATCAAGTGGTACGCATCGCACTTGCGAAGTAAATTGGGTGTGTTAAGTGGTTCGGTAAAGGTCCGCCCGGCTTATTCAAACGGTGCTGGCCACTGATCGCTTCTAAGAGCGTCTGTCGAAAAATGTGGGACGAAAAATTGTCAATTGAAGTAAGGTTCTAAAATTTTTCGCCCCACATTTTTCGACAGACTCTTTTTGGATTTCTCGGTCGCACTACATCCATTGGGAGTCAAACTCTGTTTCTTAATTTCGAGCAGCATGTAGGCCGTAACAAGCGATAGCGCGGTTACGGCGGAACCCTCGACCCTCAATTGTCCTGTCGAGCGAGCAAGTTGACCCAACCTGCCAAGCCGTAACTGCGTCCAAAGCGACTTGTTACGGCCTACTACGAGTATCTACTTCTACGTCCCGACATTACATCTTGAGAGCACCACTATAGATCGCAAGCACTTGGAAAAAGATCATGAATATCGCAGCGATAATGATCGCAGCAATCATGATCGAGATAGCGACTCCGGCCATGATGGCCAATTGTTTGAGCGCTAGCTGAGCCTTCTCGCGATACATGACCGCCATCCGCTCTAACGATTCGCTTCCCGAACCGCTAACCTCTCCAATTTCCATGGCTTGAATAAAGTCCTCCGGCAGAAGCTTGGGTGCATCAAGCGATTCGGCAAACGTCCGGCCCTTACCAATCTCGGCCAATGTTTGCTCGAGCCCAGATATGTAGTAGTGGTTTCCTGTGCTGAGAATCGCATCGCGAACACTTCGCTTTGCTTCGACCCCAGCACCCAACATCATCGAAAGAGTCATCGACAGTCGCGACATGGCCGTCGTGGTAAGAACCGTACCGATCACAGGAACATTGCGCACCAAAGGAATGAGTGTCTTGTGGCATCCAAACCAGTTCTTCCAGAGCCCAAAGGCTACGATCCCGATAGTACCAAAGAAGACGGAAACGACGCTGACATAGATCAGTAGGCCGGTACCACCTCGAAGACCAATCCCGGTAAGATCAAAAGCTGGTTCGTTCGGTGAACCAGATCGGAAGAAACCATTGATGTAGACCAGTGCGGCGCCAATGAGCACAGCAAGCACAAGCTGGATGACAGGGAAGGTGATCTGCGAGATGAAGTCCGCTTTAGACCTTTTTAGATCTTGGTAGTAATCGGCCATTTCGCGAAAGACTCGATCTAAACCACCAGCGTGCTCGCCTGCGTCGACAACCTTGTTCAGTAGCGGCGGGAAGTACAGCCCTTGCTTTTGCATCGCATCCGCTAAGGTATGCCCGGATCGAACGAGCCCAATCATATTGCTGGCCACGTCGCGGTGTCTTGGCGTTCCCGCTTTCGTCTCCATGTCTAACAGTCGAAGCAGATCGACTCCCGAACGCAGTCCGGTGCTCATGCGGCGGCAATAGGCTTCGAGAACCTTCAGGGGCGCGCCGCCGAAAATTCTTTCGAATGATTTCGCATTCTCGAAATTAGAATCGTTGTGAGATGTTTCAGCTTGAGCCTGACCACGGAGAGCCTTGCTAGGAATTGGGGGAGGCATAGGGCGAACCTTAGCAGGATAAGAACAAGAAAAAGCCACTTCATTGTCGCTTGTGAGTTGGTGTTTGCATAGATCACCAATGTAGAGCAGTATCGTTGCAGAGCAGTATCGTTGGGTGGCGCTGTTTGCTGGTGGCGTTAGTACGCCTGCGGCTGACTGTTAAACGAAAACACCAATCCGCTAGCTTGATGGAAGCATGGGTTGCCCCTTTGATTTAACCCATGACTGGCTAGCAACTTCATGGATTCCCTACAAAAAGTCGTTTTGGAACTCCTTCTCAACTGGATTTTTGGTTTTCCCGTTCGCTATACTGGGCTCTCCCGCCGCTCCTGTTTATCTCTCCCGCCTTTCAGGAAATCATCCATGCTTACATTTCAAAGTCGTGGTACCACACTTTGCGATGGCTTGTCACGTCGCGAATGGCTTCGAATCGGGGGCTTGTCCGCATTCGGGATCGGTTTACCTCAATTGCAACAAGCTCGAGCCGCATCCGATACATCCCTCCTGTCCGAGAGGCTAGTCCCGTCGTTTGGTAAGGCGAAATCGTGCATCGTATTGTTCCTGTTAGGTGGGCCGCCACAGCACGAAACGTGGGACCCCAAGCCTGACGCCCCGCTAGAAATCCGAGGAGACCTGAAACCGATCGCCTCCGCAACTCCGGGTTTGCAAGTGGGCGAACTGATGCCACTTACTTCGAAGCTCACTAACCATATTGCCGTCTTGCGGGCGACAGCAACCGATGACAATGCACATTCATCCAGCGGCTACTGGATGTTGACCGGCTATCCGCATTCCCCCAAAAACCAAGAAAACGCCCTTCCAGGTTCGCCCAATGATTGGCCGAGCATGGCTGCGGTGGTAAGGCACTTGAAGGGAGACCAAGGCAGCTTGCCTGGTTCCATCCGCTTGCCAGAGGAGATCTGGAATACGGGAAGAATTGTCTGGCCTGGCCAAAATGCGGGTTGGCTGGGTAACCACGCTGACCCTTGGTTGCTGACATGCGATCCCAGCCAAGCCGATTTTCGTGTGCCAGATATCGCGTTACCGGTCGACGTTTCCCCGGAGCGTTTGCTGCATCGTCGTGCACTCATGAAGAGCATCAATCGGCAGTTGGATTCCGCCCAAACTAATTTCGCTCAAGCGTCGACTGCCGTGCACCGATGGAATGGTTGGCAACAGAAGGCGATTGACCTGCTCAAGACAACGGAAGCCCAACGTGCCTTCGCGCTCGAACAAGAGACTACAAAGACTCGAGAACGGTATGGGCAAAATCGATTTGGCCAAAGTGTTCTCCTTGCTAGGCGACTGGTGGAGTCAGGTGTTTCACTGGTTCAAGTCAATTGGACACGAGGGGGCGCAGATGAAGACATCGCTCCCGCCTGGGATACGCATGCCAAGAATGCGGACCGACTAAAAAACCATTTGATGCCACCCATGGACCAAGCCTATTCAGCCCTTCTGGAGGATCTGGCCGATCGCGGCATGCTCGATGAAACACTCGTCGTTTGGATTGGAGAATTTGGACGATCTCCGAAGATCAACCCCAGCGGCGGACGAGATCACTGGGGGCATGTTTTCTCCAGCGCTTTAGCCGGCGGTGGAGTTCAGGGCGGGGTTGTGCACGGCAGTTCGGATCGAATGGGTGGCTTCCCGCTGGAGGGACGCGTTGAACCGCAAGATATCACCGCTACCGTTTATCATTGCCTAGGGTTCAACCCATCGACAGAGATCCATGATCGTAGCGGTCGCCCACTCGCTATTAGCAAAGGGCAACCCATCGAAGCGATCCTTTGATCACGCTAGTCCTCGATCAACAAGAATTCGTTCCTGAGATTCCTCTTCCAAAATCTCTCGATGAAGCCTTTGGAATTGGCTGACCATGTCCAAAATGTCATCGCGTTGCGGATCGTAATTTTGAACGTGATGAATGGTCAGATCGAGCTGATCGATCAGCCTGCATTGTAAGCATTCAATTTCACGCAACTCGGAGTAAAGCCCGGGATGGGCGTTCACGACGTTTTCAAGATAGCCTTCCCCTGCGATCCTGGTAAAGTGCTGATCGAGCACCCAGCGAAAGCTAACGAGATGTTCCATCAATCTGCTCCACGTCGCACGTTGATGCGGATGCGCGGTCCAGTCTCGAAAATCCTGCTCCAGCTCGACCAATCCCTCTTCGATAGCCGCTTGGCTATGATTCAGACACAACTTGATACCACGGGACTCCCAAACATTTCGATTCATCGCCAAGTTCCTCAACGAGTAAAGGAATACGGACCCTGAAAAATGCGAACGGTGCAAGTACAGTAAGATAGCGTCACCCTTAGTGTCCCCGAGCTGAGTTCCTCGCGTCAAGTATTTTCTAAAAATTGTTTCAAGCCACCTCTTTGTTGAACCCAAAGCCAACTCCTGCCATGCCCAAGAACCCTAGTCGTAACCTGCGTTTCCATCGCCGTGCCGCGCTTCAAGGCATCGCATCCTGTGCACTTTGGTCGCAAAGCCTGTTCGGTACTTCTTGGTCTCGCGGTAGCTTGAATAACGCAGACACTGCCGATAAGAATGGTTGTGAGATCGAATTTCCGACCATGGGTAGCACGATCAATGTTCGCTGGTTGGATGCTAACGCTGGACGCAAACAACAAATCTTAGAGTCCGCCAGGCAGATCGCCGAACAATGGGTCTCGATCTTGAGCGATTACGAACCTTCAAGCGAAATGTCGACCGCTTGCGAACAAGCCGATTCAGGCGAATGGGTCCATGTATCGACTGAGCTTTGGGATGTTATCCATCAGTGCGATCAATGGAACCGATGGAGCGATGGAGCCTTTGATGCAGGGCTCGGTGCATTAAGCAGGATTCGACGCCAACGAAAGTTAGCCTCCCCGGACCAATGGAGCCAAGCTAAACTTCAAAGCGGCTGGAAGTGGATTGAACTGGATGTCCCCAACCGAGCGTTTCGAACCAAGACCACCGGCTTCCGATTTGATTTTGGCGCGATCGGCAAAGGGGTTGTGGCCGACGCTATCGCCTGTCACTTGCAAAAGTGCGGTATTGATCAATTCGTCGTGAATGCTTCGGGCAACATGCGTCTTGGGTTGGCACCGGATGCTACATCAGGCTGGCCTGTATCGGTCGATGTTCCGTCTGCGACAAATTCAAATTCCGACGGTAAGTCGCAGATCGCTCAAGAGCTTTTTCGCTGGCGGTTAGAGAAATGCGGTGTGGCAACTTCCGGTGATCGTTGGCAACGGTTTCCGGATTCCTCCAGCCCGTCTTCCCCTTCCAGCCATATTACAGACCCGAGCTCGCTGAAAGGGGTCGCTGGTTCGCACAGCGCGACCGTCATCGCAAGCAACGCAGCTGACGCGGACGCCATTGCCACAGCAACCATTGTTCGGTTGAATCGCGACTTGGCAGGCTGGCTGCGGGCCCTTCAAACTCAAAAGCCTGAAGCACGGGTGTGGGTCCTGACGCGTGACGAAAGTTCCGACGAGGTGCGTTTGCGACATCTGTAAGATTCAGCATGCTTGCCTTGCAAACGCATCGAAACTAGGCAATCATGTTGAGGTTCTAGTCCAGGGCCTGTTTTTCAGTCACTTTCCAAGGTATCCCACCATTCCCGTGCCAGCCACCTCCATGAGTTCCGCCGCCGTCGAGCTCCGTGGCGTATCGAAGAAATTCGGAAACTTTCAAGCAGTTCATCCGATGGATTTGACTGTCCCAGCTGGCTCCATCTATGGATTCATTGGCCCCAACGGGTCTGGAAAAACCACCACGATGCGGATGATTCTGCGGATCTATCAACCCGATTCAGGGTCTGTATCGGTTCTTGGCAGCGATCATGGAACCTGCGCGGATGATCGCGTTGGATATCTGCCAGAGGAACGTGGACTGTATCGGCGCATGACGGTTCGAAGAGTGTTGCGCTATTTCGCTAAAATCAAAGGCATGCGGTCTCCCGATGCAAGTATCGAACGATGGCTTGCTGCACTGGGGGCAGGAGATTGGCACAAGAAGCGAATCGACCAACTTTCCAAAGGGATGGCTCAAAAGATCCAATTCATCAGCGCCGTCGTCGCGAACCCGCAATTACTGATCCTGGATGAACCCTTTAGTGGCCTGGATCCTGTCAACATGGAAGTGCTGCGCGATGCAGTCCTACGGCTTCGCGATTCCGGGACAACCATTCTGTTTAGCACACACGATATGCATATGGCAGAACAGTTGTGCGATCGGGTTTGCATGATCTTTCAAGGACACAAAGTTTTGGATGGCTCCCTGGAAGATATCGCGAATCAGTACGGTGAACCTCGTCTGCGAGTGCGGCTGAGCAGCGGGATGGATCTACCTTCCAATCTGCCCGACGTCCTCGAGAGCATTCCAAATGGGCGCTTCACCGATCTGGTTATCCGTAAACAACCAAACCGCCGCGCGATCCTTCAAACGCTCCTGGAGGCAGGCGACGTCGAGCACTTTGAGATGGTGAAGCCGTCGTTGCATGATATCTTTGTGTCGATCGCGCGTCCGTCCTAGTTGCTCTTGAGAAGTTGATCCGTCCCTTGGCCAAGCTCTTCTTTTATTACTCGACCATGAATGCAGGCAAGTCGACGATCTTGCTGCAATCCAGCTACAACTATCGCGAACGCGGCATGCATACTTTGGTGCTGTCCCCCGTCGTCGACGATCGCTTTGGGATTGGCAAAGTGAGCTCGCGCATCGGTCTTCAATCAGAATCGATCGCTTTTTCCCCAAGCGAAAATTTGTTCCGTTTGATCCAAAAAGAACACGCGATCAAGACAGTGCACTGCGTGTTGATCGATGAGTCCCAGTTTCTAACCAAATTACAAGTTCGACAATTGAGCGACATATGCGATGAACTGGACGTGCCAGTGTTGGCATACGGTTTGCGAACCGACTTTCAGGGCAACCTGTTTGAAGGCAGTCAGCAACTGATGGCTTGGGCAGATACGCTGAACGAAGTAAAAACGATCTGCCACTGTGGGCGCAAAGCAACGATGGTGCTGCGCATGGACAGCAGCGGAAAACCGGTCCGAGACGGTGAGCAGATCCAGATAGGTGGTAATGAGCGTTATGTATCTGTCTGCCGCAAACACTTCAAAGCGGGGCTGGCCGAACGATCCTCTCAAGATCTGCCGTTTGACGACTTGTAGAAGCGCCCATGGACTGAGAAAAACGCCGTGGCGGAGGAGCGCCTTGTAGTTTGTCTATTTGCCGTTTGTTAAAAGTGACCTGACGCTAGAAAGCTCGCCACCAGCTTTGCGACTCTAGGGGACGCAAGTATGGAGTTATGCGTTCCGTTGATGGCGATTTGCCCGCCAGCATCGGCAAGCAAAGTATTCTTCATTGGAACGAGGATATCAAAACGGGCCGACACGATACCCGTCTCGACCGGAAATGATTTTGGAAGCGTGTTAACAAAGCTGTCATCCGCATCGGATAAATCGAGCAAGGGAGGGAACCATTGCTTGATAAACTCGGGCGCTAGTCTCCCGATTGGAGTGCCATATCGGAGGTGCAAGAAAGACCATGACTTTCCAACCAGTATTGTAGCGGTCGCATTACGAGCCCACACGCTGCAAATCCATGAAGGATCAACACGCGTTCGCGTATTTCCTTCATGTTAAATCCTTATCGCTCGTTGCAATCTTCACTTCGCGCAGCCCTTTGTATTGCCACTAAACGACAATCAATCGCTTACTTGGTTGGATGCGAATCTGGACAGGTAGGCCGGAAGTCCAATCGCCATCGGATTGGCAGGATGCTTGTCCCGCCGATGATTCGGGCAACGAAACCTCGATCGAGGCAGCTCGAAAACGTCGCCATCGCTGGGATTGATGGTGTTTGCCACGAAGAACCGCAAGAAAGTCACAGAGCCCTCGCAACAATCCGCCTCGATCTAGCACACCGATATCCAGTTGACCATCGTTCTCTTTTGCATCCTCCATAATGGCTAAGCCCGCTGCGTACTTGGGTACGTTGAAAATGAACACCCAGCTCCCTAAGGTTTCCTCCATGGCGCGTCCTTGATCATCGCGAAGGACCACTTGCAAATCGGGCCAGCGATAGGCCAGAACGGTCGCTGCGATCGCCTTCCAGTAACTCCATCGGGTGATATGCGACCGACGAGCCTGATGAACCCTGCGAACGACTTCGGCATCGAATCCGATCGAGGCCATCAACATGGCGGTCTTTCCGTTGACGTCCATGGTGTCGAAAGTTCTAGTACGCAGCCTTTGGATCGCACTGACGCAGGATTCCACGTTGGCGGTGACTCCCAAAAACTGAGCCAACAGATTTTCTGAACCCGTTGGGAATAGCGTCAGTGGTGTTTGCGGATGGATCAAACTTGAGACGATCGATGCTGTTCCATCACCACCCGCGGCGATGACCGTTCGAAGCCGTTTTTCTTGCCATAGCACTTCAGCGCGCTGGGCCATTGCATCTAGGTTGGTATGTAGCTCGCAAAGATATCCAACATTTTCCAGGCTGCATTTCAGTTGCTCGACCAGAGCGAGACGGCTGCGAGGACCCGATTTTGGATTCGCGGAAATAAGGACTATCTCCTGGAGCGACATACTTCTATTGTCCCTTATTCATTCTGTACGGACCGAAGCATGCTGACCAAAATTGCTTTGAATACGATTTCCAGTGCTTCAAAGTCGCGGTCCTCTGCTTGGATTTGGATCAGAAAGGTTCTGTGCTCCAATACAAACGCAATCATACGGGAGACAACCATCAGATCCAGATAATAGAACCGAGCCTCGCCAGCAAGGCATGCATCCAAAGGCTTACCATCCCTTTCCAGGTCCGAGTCCGTCTCATGAAACTCCACCTCGTCGTACTCGTCGCGCATGACTTCGCAGGCTTCATCCAACGCTTCTTGTGGCGTTACGGTCCAGGGGTATTCTGTTACCGTCATGAACGCTGCCGATGGACTTTCCAGAGTAAAGCTAACCACGCGGCCATCGTCGGTATCTTCCGTGACAGACCAGTTCTCGGGATACATGCAAGTGAGCCCAAGGCCCGTGTAAGTTTTCGTCATAACTAGGCTGCGCGATTCGACTTCTTCTGAGGTGGTTCACCTTTCCAGCGACGATGAACCCACCAATATTGTTCGGGAAATCTGAAGATGATCTGCTCAAGGCACTGATTATACCAGCGCGTCAAGGTTGCGACGCTGTTCAAATGCTCCCCTTTTTTGTTCGGGTCCGCGATCCCCAATACCGAAAGCTCGAATTGCAACGGTGCCCCTTGTCGAGTGTTCCCAACGACAATCATCGGCGCCCCACTGGATAAGGTGAACAAGGCCAGCCCTTTATGGCACGACGCAGGATGCCCTAAGAAGTCGACCCAACAGCCTTTGGGACCCGCATGTTGGTCCGCAAGCAATGCTAAGTTACCACCTTTGCTAAGCAGCTTTTGCACGTCCAGAGAACTGCCCTCTTTGGGTAAGTAATGTTGACCGCCAAGCGAACGAAACTGAGTCACGTAATCGTGGACAAAACCATTGTCCAGCGGTCTGGCAATGGTCGTGGAGGGAAGCCCAAACAGGCCAGTCAGAAAACCAGCCAGTTCAAAGTTCCCGTAATGCCCCGATACCAAAACCGAAGGCCGTTCGTCCAATACAATTTGTAGCATTGCCTGCCGATTGGGAATTCGAAAGTGCTCATGCCAGTTTTCGCGATGGATCTTGCGCGGTGCATGCGCCACTTCACATCCCATCAACAGCAAATGATGCCACATACGCTCTTGCACTTCGACCGCTCGTCCTGGATCCCAGTCGGGAAAGACGCGTTTCAGATTCTCTTGAATCAATCCCCGGCGCAAGGGCAGATATCTCGAAAGAAGTCTGGCCACCAGTCGACACCATCGATCGCAGCGTTCCACGGACGTCGACTGGACGATACAGATGATCGTTCGAAACAGCAGATACGCGCAACGATCTTTCAATCCAAAAGTTTGGTTGTAAGGATCGTCTGTGGAGATTCGTACTGGCATGAGCGACCCATCCGTTGGCCGTTTTTGAAAAAGCAAAACACCATTGTGACTCAATCAAGAATCGCAGCCAATATCAATTCGAATGCTAGCGAACAGATTCCATGCCGTGCATACGGCGGAGCAAACCGATCTGGCCCGCATGGATGGATTCGTGCAGGGGGCAAAACAACAAGGCCCCCAGTTTGATCGGGTAAACCGCGTATGGCATTTCGGTTGGCTCGGACAGTTGCTCCGCGGTGAACGTGGGAACAGCCGTCATGGCCGCTACGTGGATACGCTGCAGTGTCGCGAGCAGTTCTGCCTTGGTAGGAATCTCGCTAGGCTCGGTGGGTGGCACCGTCCCGCGGCCGAACTTCTTTCGAAGCCATCCCGGCATGAGATCCAAATCACCTTCTGCCCGCCCGCGTTGGCGAAATAACATCAAGCCATACTGCGAAACGGCAAGATGCCCCACCTGCCAAGCGATGTGAGAAGTAGCGCCAGCGGGAATGGTATTCCAATACGACTCAGGAATCTCTTCCAACAGGCCTAAGGTGTACCGTCGGCCGAAATCCATCTGCCCCATCACGCTATCGCGCATGGCAATGATTCGTTCAGGTGTCAGCGTATCCATCGAGGGAACATTGGGAAAAAGCGAATCGGTCATCTTGAAGTAGGTTATGGAGGCTTCTGATCGCTTACTCATGAGGCTGAGACCGCCTCCATACTGTTCGCAAGCCCCTGTACGATACCACAGTCAAGTGGCCTTTGCCACTCGAACAAACCCCAGCCACGAAGCAGTCGCCCATCCATGCAAAGTCAATTGGGGAACCTCCCGTCTACACGCCCGGGTGATGGATAGACGGCAACAACGTTCAATCAATCGTTTAACAGTCAGCCGAAGGCGTACTTGCTGCTATTTACATACGCCTACGGCTGACCGTTAAACGAAATCACTGCAGCTGTGTGCATCACTGAACGGTATTGGGTTTAGCGGCGAACTGGAAGCGTCTGCTTTCCTGCACTCTCGAAGGATGGCAAACTGGAAGCAGGCTGCTGAGGTTGAACGCCTTGGTTAGCCGGTGGGGGCAAGAAGCTATTCGGCTGTGCGACCGGAGCCGAGAAACCCGCAGCTTGTGCAGGAACAGTATTCATCAGCCCCTGGACGTTGCTTCCAATCGCACCCGCTTGCTGATAGATTCCTTGAGCCTGTTGCATCATCGACTGACCTTGCTGAGCCATCTGGGAAATGTTCTGAGCGCCCCCCATGCTGGCCATCAAGTCTCGGGCTGGTTTTAAATTGGGATCAATCTGCAACGCGCTGTTCAAATACTGCTGAGTCGCAGGAACGTTCTTCCTCGCAAAATGCAGGTAGGCCATTTGATAGTTTGCCATGGCTGGCGTATTCACCTGCATCAGCTCTGCCATGGCCGATTCTGCGTTGCCGGAGTCCAAAAGGACGCCCGCCATCGAGGATCGATAGGTAGTGCTTTTCGGGTCCAAGTTGACGGCCTTTTGCATCTGCTCTCTGGCTGCCGTTAGATTGCCAGTCTTGGCATGTAACGCTCCCAGTTCGGCATAGATATTCGCATCGTTCGGTGTAACTTCCGCTGCCTTTTGATAAAACTCAACCGACTTTTCTTTTACGTTTTGCCGATCGTATAGGCGAGCGGTACTAAGAAGGGCTGCTGGATTCTTGGGTTCGATTTCAAGAGCCTTGCTGTAGCTGTCGATCGCTTTGTTGTAATTCCCTTGCGACTCGTGTAGCTGCCCATTCATCACGTAAAGCTCAGGCCCAATCGCTGGCTTGGTGCTCAAGTTCGATGCGGTTTCGGGTGCGGCAGTCTCGCCCGTGAAGGGGGTCGTGATCGCTGTTTTGGCCTTACCATAGGCTGACGAAACAGCTGTACCCATCGATGCGAACTGACCCTTTACAGCCTTGCCAGTCGAGGCCAACGTACTTGTGACACCGGTGGTCGCGGAAGACGCCGACGAATCTAGCGTTTTTGTTGGCCAAATGGAGGGTCTTGATCCAGAGGTTGTGGAGCACCCAACAAAGCCGGTGGTGCCTGCCACGGAAGTAACTGCAATAAGAACTATTCGCAGAACGTTTGGATGGCCCGACTGGGATGATGGAGACCTTTTCAAGGCTAACATGGCTGAACCGCTTTTCATGGAATCCCACAAACAACGCTAGCGTTCTAGCTAGTCGCGAACCCCGGTATATCCGGAACTCTCGTTACAGGTTCGGCAGTCGAAAGATTCCAGCTTGAGAAAAGCTGGTTGAAAGGACGTAAATCCCATCGAAGCCCATGCGCTAGATACGTGGTCGCGGCTAGCGCCTGCGGTTCAAGTTAGGAAGAAATCGTTGCCTGTAAGCCGGCATACCAGTCAGCTTAATTAGCTCGATCTCGTTGTGGCGATGCGCTTTGCAATCAGACAGATTCGGAAACCTGTCCAGCCTTCTAGCACCCCAGAATTTCTTTTCGCAGCGAGGTGAGCAATGCGGTCGCGTGCTGGATTTCGGTCTTTTGCCGTTCGCGATCTTGCGGAATCTCTCTTTCGATCGTCAATGGGCCTCGGTATCCAATTTCTTTCAGCGTCGTCAAGTAGGCTCGCATATCGACTTGCCCTTGTCCTAGGGGCACTTCGCAGCCCCATGTCTTGCCAGGCTGATCGCTCCACGTGGCATCTTTGCAATGCACACTTCGAACATGAGAGCCAACTTGCCTTAAGGCTGGGATTGGCTCGCCCATTCCATAAAGGATCATATTCGCTGGGTCGAAATTGATAAACAAGTTGTTGCGCTGGGTGTCCGAAATGAAAGCCATCAGGGCGTCTGCGCTTTCCTGGCCGGTTTCCAGATGGACGTTTTGCTCGTTGTACTGAGCGTGGTCGCAAATTTGTCGAGTCACTTCGATGACATCTGCGTATTCGCGTGACTGAGTGTCGTGCGGTACCACACCAATATGCAGCCCGATGGTGTTGCAGCCTAACAAACGCGTGAAGTCCGATATCTCTTTCATCTCAACCAAGCGTGCGTTACGGGTTGCGACGGGCACTAGGCCAATCGTCTTTTCCACCGTTGGGATATCGGCGTAACTTTCGCCATCAAATCCGCCAAAAACGCAAGTGAGCTCAATACCGCACTCGTCCAGTTGTCGTAGGAATTTTTCGGCCGCCTGAGGAGTTCGTCCAGCAGCATGCGGGGTATGCAATTGGATCGAGGGTACCCCCAGATCTTTTGCCACATCCAAGTGAACACCTAAGCCAGCATCAATGCTGGTAAAGACACCTAACGACCAAGGGGAGAGACTCATAAGGACAACTCAAATGCAACAGGAAGGGAAAATCAGAAGACGCAGGTAACTTGCCATGGATCACCGCAAACTAACGACCGATCATGCGTGATCGAGCCATCGCATCCTCGGCCATCTGAATGTACTTCAGATCTTGAGTTCCCGCCCAAGCTCGTTGGTATGTCACACTCAAGACCGTAAAATTTGTCGAATCGTTCGGCTCCAGTTCGCAGGCTTTTTCAGCGTGTAGGACTGCTTGTTCATGCTTGCCAGTTTGGGTGCAGATACGGGCTAAGGTCAAGTGCGCCAAAACGTGCGAATCGTCTTCTGCCAAAATCTGCTCGAGAATGGTAGCGGCTTCGTCGACTTTGCCTTGATCCTTGAGCTTCTCTGCTTCATTGAAGCGTTGCAAAACGGTTGTCATGGGTGGGTATGGAGGTTGGAGTGCGTGCAGAACTCCCCAAATTGTAGTCGAGAAATCTTATTTTTGGTACACGGGGCGCAAGTTGCCTGGTCGCGGGGAGGGTTGGCCGCCACGCGATGGGCCAACCTCCGACAATTTGAATTCAAACAATCTCGATGGTCGCTCTTGGGAATCTCTGCGAGCGGTTCGAAAGTCGTCCGCATTCAGCTTAGACATTTCGCGCTCGTATCGTTCGAATGTCCATGGCCACATCGGAATGTTTCCATTCGCATCCTGATACCAGCTCTTGCAGCCGGACATCCAAACGGTCTTTTTTATAGCCTGATTCATTTTGCTGACCAAGCGTTCGGTGGCTTCTTCCGTCGGTTCGATCAGATCGTGTCCCAGCGATTCCATGTGTTCGATGGCTCGCAGGATATGGCCCACCTGCACTTCAGCAACTGAGAATGCCGAATAGTTTCCGATGGGGCTATAGGGGCCGAAGATAACAAAGAAATTCGGAAAGCCCGGAATGGTCGTCGATCGATGTGCCACGGCCCCTTGGGACCAGGCCTCGTCCATGGATTTACCGTCTCGTCCCACCACATGCATGGGCTTCATGCGACGATGCACCTGGAATCCAGTTGCATAAATGATCACGTCCAGCTTATGAATCTTCCCATCGCTGGTCTGGATCCCGTCTGGAACAATCCGTTCGATCGCACACGTACACAACGTAGCATTCGATTGCTGCAGAGCCTCGTAGAACCCCTTTGCGAAAATCAACCGTTTGCAACCGCATTTGTCTTGCGGCGTCAGTTTCTTACGCAGTTCCAGATCCTTGACTTTGCGTTTGAGATGGCTTCGACAGAAAGTTCCAATCACCCACAATAAAAATGCGTTACCGATCACCGCGCGTGAAAACGTCCACTGGAACAACTTGCTATAACGGAATCGCAGCCGATCGATCAGGCCTGGCTCCTCGCGCATCCGCTTCTGGTCCGCTTTCGTATAAGCCTTGTTGGGCATCGGGAAAATCCATTGCGCGGTCCGTTGGAACAAAGTTGCGTGTTGCGATTCCTCGACCAGTTTCGGAAAAACCTGCACCGAGGTAGCCCCTGAACCAATCACTCCGACTCTTTTTCCCTTCCATTCGATGTCCCCCTTCCATCTGGCGGTATGGAAGCTGGAACCTTGGAACAGCTCGTGCCCTTCGATGTTCGGAGTATAGGGATGGTGCAGGACGCCTGTTGCGTTGATGACGATGTCGAAAGATTCGATCAAACCATCCGAGGTCTGAACATACCAGCGACCATCTTCCCAGTGCACGGTTTCAACGGTTTTGTTGAACTGAATGAATTGATTCAAGCCATATCGATCTGATGTCGACAACAGATAGCCCTGGATCTCACTGCCCATCGGGAATCGCGAACTGTATTCCTTGTTGGGTTCGAACGAGTACGAGAACATGGCCGCCGGCACGTCGCATTTGAGACCAGGGTACACGTTATCCCGCCACGTCCCACCGATTTGCAGAGCCTTCTCATAAATAACAATATTCGAACGGCCTGACTTCAGAAGCTGAATCGCCATCAACATGCCGGACATCCCAGCGCCAATCACCAGGATTCTTTTCTCCGGACTGGCTTCCTCCACCGATGTTTCGGGAAAATCATCGCGTGGGTCGTTTCTGCTTACCATGATCTAACTACTTTCTACCAACGCGCTGCTTCAAAAACTGGATCAGGCTGATTTCTTGCTTTGCGTTTCGCTTTGGTTCAATTTGTTGTAAAGCGTCTTCAAGCTGATTCCGAGTTCCTCAGCAGCTGCTGGCTTGTTTCCCTGATTGCGATGGATGGCATCATGAACTGCCATCAGCTCCATCTCGCGCAGGCTCATGCGCCCCATGGGTGCTGTGGGTGCCATTGGAACAGAAACGGACACGGCTGGCGAACCCTTCATTTCGCGTATTTCACGTTTCAGGTTTTTGTCGTTGAAGTGACGTGGCAAATGTTCTGGCAAAATCGGCGGATGATCGCACAAAATGGTGGCATGCTCTACCACGTTGGCTAACTCTCGCACGTTTCCTGGCCACGAATGTTGCTCCAGCACCAATCGTGTTTCCTCCGAGAATAGGGTTTCGATCGACGCATGCTCGGGCCGGTGTCTCAAATAAAGATGCCGAGCTAACGGCATGACGTCCTCCATCCGCTGACGTAGAGCCGGTACATGGATTTCAAAAGTGTTGATTCGAAACATTAAATCTTCGCGAAAAGTTCCTGTTTCGACCATGTGATCTAAGTCGCGGTGTGTGGCACAAATGACTCGTACGTCAACATGCAGTGTCTGGTTATCCCCAACCCTACGAATGTCGCCGCTTTCGAGCACCCTTAAAAGTTTGGCTTGCATCGATAGGGGTAGCTCACCGATTTCATCCAAGAAGATTGAACCGCCGTTGGCAACTTCGAACAATCCCTCGCGCTGGGAGTCTGCTCCCGTGAACGCCCCCTTTTTGTGGCCGAACAGTTCGCTTTCAATAAGATGTTCCGGCAATGCGCCGCAGTTGACAGCCACAAATGCCTTACCCTTTCGAGTACTTTGATCGTGGACGCCGCGGGCAACCAATTCCTTACCGCAACCGGTTTCGCCCCGAATCAGGACAGTGCTATTGGTGGGTGCAACTTTACCGATCAGCTTAACTACATCGGACATGGCTCTGGAGCTACCGATGAGCTTGGGTGCACTGGTTTTGTTGGATGTCGATGTCCGCTCGCTCGCAGCCGTTTGTTTTTTCAGAGCTCGTCGCGCCGCAACGCGCAGCAGCAGCGCCTGCAGTTCTGAAAGTCGACACGGTTTGCTCAAGTAATCAATAACCCCAAATCGCAGAGCCGCAACGGCTGATTCCAGCGATTGCTTCCCGGTCAAAACAATCGACTCGGTCGTTGGCGACAACGTCGCAGCTCGCTCGATCACCTGAATTCCATTCATCCCCGGCATGTCAAGATCGACGATGAGACAATCGAATGATTCCCGTTCCAACGCTGCTACGGCTGTATAGCCATCGGGACACACGGTAACTCGATGTCCCAAATGCGGCAGCTCCATTCGCATTAATTCCTGAAGCGATGGCTCGTCATCGGCAAACAGAATGGAAAGGGAATTAGGCTGCTGATTTTTCATGGGTTGCTTCATAATGGATGTTCGTGCCTGGTTGTCGCGGAAGAATGACTTCGAAACGCGATCCGCAATTCAAGCCCTGACTTTGAGGTGTGATTCGGCCGCCGTGGTCCGCGATAATCCTGCTGGTGATCGGAAGCCCAAGCCCTGTCCCTCGCCCATCCCTTCGACGCGTGAAAAAGGGTTCGAACAAGTGTTCCAGAACTTCGCCGGTCATGCCGCATCCGTTGTCCTCCAGCGTCAATCGCACCGACTCGTTCGTCGACTCGATCGCAATTTTGACGAAACCGTCATCGCGATTCGGATCGAGCGACTCCAGAGAATTGGTTAGCAAGTTCAAAACCACTTGCTTCATTTCCTGAGGGCACGCCCAAGCGATGGCCGGCGTCGGCTTCGGCTGGAAATCGATACGTTGATTTCGGAATTGACCGATGTGTCGTACCATATCCACTACATCCCGCACAATCTCATTCATGTCGATCGATTGCTTGCGTTGTTCGTTACCCAGCCTAGAAAAATCGAGCAAGCGTTCGGTAATGCCCTTGCAACGGAACGCCTCATCTTGAATTCTTCTCAGATAGGTTCGAAGTGTGTCCAGATCGACACCAGGAACCACAACTTCGCTATTTTCGCCAGTCGTCTCATTTTCACCGGACTCGTTGTCTGAAACGCTCGGATGTAGAATTCGGTGCAATCGAGACTCCAAGGCCTCGGCGCTCCATGCAATGGAAGCAAGTGGGTTGTTGATTTCATGAGCGACACCCGCTGCGAGAAATCCAACGCTTGCCAACTGTTCGTTGCGAATCACTTCCTGTGACCGCGAACGGACCTGTTCGTTCAAATCCCGCTGGATGTTCAGAAAACTTTCAGCCCCCAAGTTGATGGCATCCGCCAATTCAGCCAATTCGTCGCGACTGTCGACTACGATTCGATACGCGAAATCTCCGGACGCAACTCTTCGCGATCCAGCCAGCAATTCTTTGAAGGGTTTGATCACCGAGATGCGCGCATAACTGATCAGTCCAATCAGCAGAAAGGCAGCAAGGCTTGCGCTGCTCCATGCCAGAAGAATCCAGGTTCGGTACCTAGAACGCACCTCTTCGCGAAAGCTTGCCATACGATCCGTCAATAGAGTGGGCAAGATATGCGCCGCGTCGCTCAATCGCTTCATGTCCTGCATTTGATCTACGGCATGCGGGATACTTCCCGATTCAATCAGATCGCCATGGCGGTTCGATATGGTCGTCAGCAAGTCCGACAACTCCATCGTTTTTGCCAATTCCTCCGTTCGGTCGGATAAGAACGGATCATCGATATGGGTGCGTTCCAAGCAGGATTTGTACCGATCAAGAATCTCGCGAATGCGAAGCAATTGTTGACGAAAAAGATGGTCAGAGTGTCGCGATTCAAAATCAAAATCCATGGTGAATTCCATAGGTTGCTTCAAATCCAACTGGCGAAAGCCTATCCGTAACTCATCGATTGCACGCGTCAATTCTGTTGTTAATGGCATTTCTGAAGCGCGACTGCTAAGGGTCGTTGCTAAATCGCGATAGGCGTACACGCCTCGAAAGCTGCTGTACCCCAACACCGCAACGACAATTCCCAGCACCACGACGGAAATGAGCAGCTTCTTCCGAATCGTCCATTTTGAAATGGTAGGGATCGCAACTTTCATCATGGCTACACTCAGCGAGTCAATCGGCCGTCCATGGAGACACCGCGATACATGGTTTGAGGGTAATTGGGTTGCGGTGGTGCAACAAGCGGCGGCGAAATCGCTTGGGGTGCCCCTTGACTCAATCTGGTCAACTCGATGACGCGGAACGCATTCATGTCCGGCGTCATAAACTGAGTTGTATTGTCAGGCGCAAGACCGTTCACCAAATAAGCTCCCACGGTAATGTCCAGCTCCATCGGTGGGTCACCCATCGGGATAAGCTGAACTTTGACTTGATGCGGCAATGATGTTTGGATCGACGGGTAGTATTGATGCTTGGTCTGCTGCGCATTTGCCACCAGTCGGCCCGAGGGATCTCGCAAGTAAAGGTAACGGCTGGTTCCAAATTTTGGATCGACCACCAACGTTCGCGTGTAGTTTCCAATTGGACTGGCTTGAATCGATGTCAATTCCACCAAACCATCTGCGCGCGTGATCGGTTGTTGGATCAAGCTGCTTGGGTTGAGATCACACACACCCATCGCTTCGATCAACCAAACAGGTGAAACGGGCAGCACACGGCGATCGACTTGCGATTCGAAATCCGCATGCCTGGCAAAGTACATCTCCGGTGTTGTTGCAAAGTTCTTGACTGTCAGCCAAAACGCATCCTCATTGCTGCCAATGTCCATACCGGCGACTCCCGCCACACTCGCGGTCATGCGAAACTTCTTCTCGCGAGCCCACGTCATATTCGCATTCACCGATCGCTCGTTATTGAGCATCACACTGATGGAATTGGACTGGAGCGATTGAACATTGCGAGTGCGATTCAAGACCTCGACCAATTGATCGAGCGTCGGCGGAGAAGCAAACACGGGAGTTGGCTGAAACTCTGGAATCGATCGCTTCGGAATGCAAGTGGCTCCACATGCAACGAAGGTTAGCAAACCGATACTCAATAATTGAACCAGCCGGCGGGATGCCCGCTGGCGATCGAAGTGTATCGATTCGTTGTCGTTAAGATTCACAGTAAAGTAGCTCAATCAAGAGTTGTTGTAACTGTTCGGAACGAGTCGGAGATGGCTGACAAACGCGAACCGTGAATTCCCGCGAATCTTGACTTGCATGCAAATGCAAAAAGGGCGCGTCGTCATGAAGCGACTCACTTTCCACATCCGATAAAGCACGTCGCCGAACCAGCAGCAACGCCAATACGAATGCAAGCTCCGCGTCATCAGGAGATTCGCACAACCGTTCAAGTGTGTCGAGCAAGACGTGCGTTGGCGCAGAAGTCAATTTCCCGGTTCTCTTAGCTGGCATTTGGCTAACCCACCAACCAACCGCTCCCTCAGGTGGACCATTCCAATGCGCATTGCCATAATCGTGCCTCACCAGCTCGCCACCCTTTTGGAGCACGACCGAATAGTATCGCTCGTTTGGTTCAAACGGACGATGATCTTTATGGCATTTGCGGCTAGATCGGTGGATTGCGTAGTCCTGCATGCTAACGCTTTTAGGGAATTCCACCCAAAAAATCTAGCTCAGCTTCGTTCGATGCGAATGCCATCATTTCGACTTGTAATGCAGTGTGATTGCCTGAGCCGCCTCCGATGACGGGAGGGCCATCCCGTACTGAATGAAATCACGCCCAGACATGATCGATTCCTTGTCGGGTTCATCCCAGTTGCGTACCACGTAGTCGCGATCAGCTTCGATTCCCTTAAAACTGAATCGTGGAGGCGTGGATTGGCCGGCCGCGCGAAACGCTTGGACGATTCCTTCGTGAAGAACTGGATCATGATGTTGAAATGCGATCCATTGGGTCGGGTCATCGGACCAATCCGTCAGTGGATGAAAATCAGCAGCAAACAAGTGTCGCACTTTCATGTACTGCAGCAAGAACGACCGCAGAGACTCTACGGCGTTGGGGTCATGATAGTTGATCGCGAACGAGGCGCATGAACCCATACCACTACGCAAGGAAATGTTGTCGGTAGCGACACTTCCAAGCCCATGCAAAGGAATCCATAACGAAAGGCCATACTGCATCGCTTGGACATTGCGCGGATAGGTCTTGTCATCCCAGCAACTGTCGCTTCGCCAAAGACACACGGATCTCCGCATCATCTCGAAATCCATGCGTCGGCCTCCGGAAGCGCAACTATCGATGATCAGTTTCGGATGTCGCCGCAGGAGCTCGTCCAAGAAATCATACAGTCCATTGATATAACGAATCTCTCGCAATCCAATTTCATCAGGGGCTTCGTTCGTGTGCCAAAAGTACGAGGGATACTCGTTGAAGTCTTGCCGGTAAACCTGAATGGACGCTCGGCTAATTTCCTTGGAAACCGTTTCCAATGCCCATGTTCGAGCGTTCGGATTTCCAAAATCGACTAGATAAAATCCGTCGTTTTCCATGTACCTGTATTCGTCCGGCGTCCCGCTGGGGGCAAGGATCCAGTCGGGATGTTCCCGTACCATCCACGTGCCTCGCATGGCTCGCTCAGGCTCGAACCAAGTTAGGAATCGTTTGCCGTGCCTCGCGATCTCATCCCCAACGGGTTGCAATCCGTTAGGATAACGCTGGACATCGGCCTCGGGGTTTCCTTGTCCTGTAGGGAAGCCGCCCGTGGTCCAGCCCGCATCCAACCAAACGGTGTCGACCGGCAACTTG
>Ga0247836_1001809_pt1 | contig 32917 bp, 30 predicted proteins | sample LaCruzMarch2015__4_FD_187116 | JGI IMG/M metagenome (GOLD analysis project Ga0247836, IMG submission 187116) | Freshwater microbial communities from meromictic Lake La Cruz, Castile-La Mancha, Spain - LaCruzMarch2015_14m | ecosystem: Environmental > Aquatic > Freshwater > Lake | place: Spain... | reverse complement strand
TTTTGTGGAAAATATAAATCCGTTGGCAAAAAAAATAGTATTAAATGAAGGGTTTACCAAGGCTAATCTTAACTCACTAGAAGAACGTGGGATCCTTTTCAAGTCGATAGAGATAGAAAAGCCAAAATTATCCACATATAGGCAAAAAAACTCATTGGCTTTAAATCCCGAGCAAGCCGTGGCCGTGCAAACAATTTCGGCAGAACTTCATGCGTACCAAGCATTTTTATTGCAAGGTGTTACTGGCAGTGGCAAAACGGAAGTTTATTTACAAGTTATTGAAAATGTTTTAGCTCTTGGTCGTCAAGTATTAGTGCTCGTCCCTGAGATTGGTTTGACCCCGCAATTATTAGCTAGATTTAGCGAGCGTTTTAAAGAGCCGATGGCAGTTATTCATTCTCGGTTAAATGATAGCGAGCGGCAGCTTGCCTTTCATTGGGCAAAAGAAGAGTCAGTAAAATTAGTAATCGGTACGCGAGCGGCAATTTTTACGCCAATGCCATCTTTAGGCTTAATAGTAATTGATGAAGAGCATGATATATCTTTTAAGCAAATGGATGGAGTTCGCTATTCAGCACGTGATACCGCCTTAATGCGCGCTCATTTACGCCATATTCCTATTATTTTAGGCTCAGCTACCCCAAGCTTAGAAAGTTTGCATAATTGTGCTTTAAATAAATATAAAATTCTTCGTTTAAATTTTAAAGCTTTAAATAGTAAACCATTGCATTATGAGATTTTAGATGTTCGTAATCAAAATCTAATTCATGGCTTAGCATCAGCCTCTTTACAAGCAATTAAGAAACATTTGGAAGCTGACAATCAGGTCTTAGTATTTATTAATCGCCGCGGCTTTGCTCCGGTTTTATTGTGTCATAGTTGTGGGTGGATGGCTGATTGTCGAGGTTGTGATGCCCATTTGACTATGCATAAAACTAAAGGGATCTTGGTTTGCCATCATTGTGGACTTACGCAGAAAATACCTGCTCATTGTCAAAGTTGCAAGGGGCATGAATTATTGCCGGTAGGAGCTGGTACGCAACGTATTCATGAACATTTAAAAGAGGTATTTAAAGATACATCTATTTTACGAATCGACAGGGATGAGATTAGGAAAAAAGATGCACTTGATGAAAGTTTAGCGTTAATTAACGATGGTAATGCACAATTAATAGTTGGTACACAAATGCTTGCTAAGGGTCATCATTTTCCAAAATTAACTTTAGTTATTGTCTTAGATACGGATAATGGTTTTTATAATCAAGATTTTAGGGCGCTAGAGAAGTTGGGGCAATTATTAACTCAAGTTTCAGGACGCGCAGGACGCGCTGAATTTCAAGGGCAGGTAATTATTCAAACGCATGTGCCAAATCATCCTTTGCTTAATTTACTTATTCAAAAAGGATATGATGCGTTTGCAGAATCATTGCTTGCTACAAGAAAGGAGGCCGAGCTGCCGCCATATCATTATATTTCAATGATTCGCGCTGAAGGTAAAGCCATACCACCACTACTTAACTTCTTAAATATATTGAAAGCACAATTTCATCAACACGAGATAAAAGCCTTAGGTCCAGCTCCGGCGCCACTTTCACGTAAATCAGGCATGCATCGGATGCAATTACTCATAAAATCGCCTTCACGCAAAAAATTAAATTTAGTTTTGGCTAAAGTACGAGAAGGGTTGGTGTCTTCAAAGGAAGTAAAGGGCATTCGCTGGAATGTGGATGTTGATCCTATGGATTTGTCATAATTTTTAATGGGGATATGCAATGCCACGATCACCTATTATTTTTTCACTTTTTGGTTGTGAAAAATTAGCCGATATTATTATAAAAAAATCTGGTTTTCTTGCGGGGAAAATCACGGCACATCAATTCCCTGATGAAGAATCTTTAATAAAATTAGAGACAGATGTTAATGATCGCACCGTAATATTTTTAGCAAATCTTAATCGGCCGAATGGCAAAATACTTCCTCTTTTATTTGCGGCTGAAACTGCAAGAGAACTAGGGGCTAGTAAAGTAGTATTAATAGCCCCATACCTGCCTTACATGCGCCAGGATAAGATATTTAAAGCAGGTGAGGGGATAACGTCAAAATACTTTGCGAAGCTTCTATCAGGTTATTTTGATGGTTTAATAACAATTGATCCTCATCTTCACCGTTGGCACGACTTAAATGAGATTTATACAATACCTACTTTTGTTTTGCATGCAACAGATTATATTGTAAATTGGATTAAACTAAATGTTAAAAGCCCTATTTTAATAGGACCTGATGCTGAAAGTTTGCAGTGGGTTAAAGATATTGCAGAAAAGGGTGATTTTCCTTATTTGATTTTAGAAAAATTAAGGCATGGAGATTCTGATGTGGAAATTTCTTTGCCAAATATTAAGCACCATCATGATTTAACCCCGATATTAATAGACGATATTATTTCAACGGGTATTACATTAATAATGACAATTAAACAGTTACAATCTCTTAAATTACGTTTGCCAATTTGTATCGGTGTCCATGCCGTTTTTGCAAATGATGCATATGATAATCTTCTAGCTACAGGAGTTGAAAAAATTGTTACATGCAATACTATCCCTCACATCTCTAATGGTATTGATGTTAGCGACGCCTTAATTAGTCGCATTGCTTTTAAGTAGCTCACTTTATTGAAAATATGAACTATAATTATATTACGGCATAAATTGTATTTGGTTCATTAATGAAACCTTGGATAGAAAATAGCGATAAATTATTAGCGCTTTATAAAGGTATTGAAGGTGAGCTTAGTAAACATGTGGCAACGGATTCTAAGAGGGTTCAGTCTTCACGCGCTAAAAAGTTAGATACAAATACGGCTGTTGAAAAAATACAGCGTATTTGGCGTGGGTATAAAATTAAAGAATCATTTGTTAGCGATCAATATGGTTCATATGTATCGATGATTGACAAAGATGACGAGCAGCGTCTTTTATCATTGTTAATGTTTGGCCGACATGAAGCTGAGTTTAAGATAAATAGTAAGGATAGAATTGCAAATCCATTTATTCATAAAAAGCCATATTATCATCGCGTAGATGACTTATCAGGAAATTTATTAAACTCACTTCAAATTATTTTTGGCTTAAAAAAATTAGAATTATTTGAAACTGTCATACCTGTAACTAACTTATCTTTAGTGTCTTTAGAAAAATACCTTCAAAGTATAAATGCTACTGGTTATAGAATTATTAAGAGAAAAGATACATCTATTTCTTTAGTTGTAATTAATTCACGTGAATTATCACCTGAAGATCTCATGTGGTGTATTAAAAAATCAGGATTCACAGCATCACCATGGGAAATATCACAAAATATTACAAAAATATTAGGGGCAGATAAGGCTGAGGAATTTATTAAAATAAATGATCATAAATACATTAAAGCTAAGCTAGGTAATTTACCTAAAACTAAAAAAGAGCTAATCAAATCTGATATCTTTACTAAATTACATAGAGTTGCGGCTAATAAAGATAATCCTACAGCATTATTAGCATCCTCTATGATTAAATTAATTAAAAATAACGATCATTTATCAGAAGATGCCATTAAGAGAATTGCATTAATACTTGATATGGCAAATACTTTTTATGTATCTAATTATCATCGTTTTGCTTTTTGTGTATATGCGATAATCCATGAAATTAGTTTAGGTCTTGCAACTAAAACTGAAAAAGCTAGTTTAGATGAATCCTTTGCTAAATTTTTATCCTCGTCAAAGAAAACATTAATGGATGCTTTATCACTAAAAGATAAAGATCTTTCGATGATTAAATTTGTTGCAAGTCCAGCACTTTCTGGAACTAATGCTTTTATGATAGCAAAACGTATTGCTGCAACCATGCATAAGGCATCTAAGCCCCTGACTATTGAAATGGTTAAACCATCCTATTACGAGCTTAATACAAATGAATTTGCTAAACCCTGGCCATTATCTAGTCCAGATGTATATGTTTTTTCAACCGGTCCTATTGTTAATCCAGAGGGACTTACTCCTGGAGTTGATATTAATAAATTTATTAAAGATAAAATTATTAACCTTAATCGAATAAAGCCTACAACAATAATAATAGATACAACCACAACAAATTATGAAAATTTACATCTTAATGAAGATGCAAAACAATTAATTCGTGATGGGAAATTATCAATTATTGCTTTTGAAAGTCATCAAAAATTTGGTTTATTGCATTCTGATCAAGCTCAATGTGGTAGAGTTTTTAGTCTTTGTGGTAAAAGGATGCATGATGAAGCGGCTTTGCAACAAATAGAGCTAGATGCGCAAACTGATTTTAATGAGCATTTAGATATGCGCATTGGTGCTAATATTAGTTCTAATTGCGCCGACATATTAGATAGTATTAAGCGCCAACATTTTAGTAACGGTAGTATATTTAATAATATTTTAACAATAATTGATCTCATTTCAAAAGATATAGTTAGTCATAAATATATGCTAGATAATTTAAGCGAGCTTTATTTTATTGTGCCAAAATCTTTGCGAATCGCTAATCTTATTACGGAAAGAAATAGCTTTGGCCATTATTTGACTACAATTTCAGGAGTAGTCCGATTAATTAGGCTATCTGCTAATGCTTCTGATCCTATAGATTCATTGATTTTATCTTCACAAATTTATTTAGGATTCTCATCTGGCAAAATAAGTATTAATAATTTAAAGGATCTATCTTTGCCAGAACAAATTATTACTATCGCTTTGATATCTAATCTTATAAATCCAAAAATATATAATAACCAATTGAGTATGAAAGAAAAAGTGGAGCGTTATTTTTTCTTATCGTCAGTTTTAAAAGCCTGTAATTCGCTAAAAGGACGGTCTCAATACGCGGAGTTGGCGCAATATTTATATAAGCTTAAAGACGAAATTATTACTTACGCAAATAACTCAGAGGAAAACCCTAAGTATTTTCAAGCGCTAATGGCAGCTCTTGATGCCAAATTGGTTTTAACTGACAAAATATTAAATGACTTTAAAATTTGTCCGCCAATATGTAATTTTATGATTTTTGCACCTAAATTTATTAAATTAAATGATGAGTTAATTACTGATTTAATTAATCATCCTGACACTTTGAGCCTTATCATAGAACATAAGAGCTTTTTTGAAGGGCATAAAGAATTATTAAAAAAAATTAGAGTGTTAGACATAACTTTTGATGCTAAATCGCTATTATATTTAGTCGCAGATAGCCAAGCATTAGTCGTTTTAAGCCAATTAATTGATAAAGGTTTTCCACTTAATACAGATAATATTAAAATATTTGGAGATAAAAAATTTGTGTCTTTTATTGAAACTAATCTAGAGTTGCCTTTACAGTCATTTATTATAATTTCAGAAATATATAAAGCTAAAATAGAACTTGATAATGAAACAAAAATCTTAATTAAAGATGATCCTAAATTTTGTCAATTAATCTTAATGATTTATAATGCAAATAATGAAATTTTAGATAATTTAAAGAAAAAAGATAGCGGTAATAAATATAAAGAGGCTTTAAAATATTCGCCTAAATATTTGCAAGATTGTCATTTGGCAATTAAAGAGTTTTGTGAGGTTAAAAAACCAACCAAAGAAACTAAAGATAAATTATTAACGGCAATTTCATTAGCAAATGATAATTATTGTGATAAAGTTTTATCAAAACATAGGGATTTTTCGACATTTATCGTTGAAAAAATTTTTAAAGGCTTATTGATTGCTTTAAGTTTTACTATTTTACTCCCCGTAGCGCCATTATTTATTGATAATCTGTTGGCGCACAGGTTTTTTAAGACGACATCACAAAAAAAATTAGGTGCTCTTAAGTCTAAGCTTGAAGAAGAAGTTGCCTCAATAAAAAATCCAACTAAATAGCAATTGGCGCCTTAATTGAAGGGTGGGATTGATAATTAATAAATTCAAAATCATCAAAACTATAATCAAATAATGAGACAGGCTTTTGCTTTATTAGAAGCTTAGGTAGTGGAAATGGCGTGCGCTCCAATTGAATTTTTGCTTGTTCTAAATGATTTTGATATAAATGGCAATCTCCACCGGTCCAAATAAAATCCCCTACTTCAAGATTGCATTGTGCTGCAACCATATGGGTAAGTAGAGAATATGATGCAATGTTAAAAGGAACCCCTAAAAAAACATCGGCTGAGCGTTGGTATAATTGGCAAGATAAGCGATTTCCAGCCACATAAAATTGAAATAAAGCATGACATGGAGCTAATGCCATTTTATCAAGTTCACCTACATTCCAGGCTGATACTATTAGCCTTCGCGAGTCTCTATTTTCTTTAATTTGTTGAATTATATCGGATAGTTGATCAATATAACGTCCATCTGCTGTGGGCCAGCTGCGCCATTGTTTTCCATAAACAGGTCCAAGATTTCCATTTTCATCGGCCCATTCATCCCAAATAGTTACGCCGTTATTATTTAAATAAGCAATGTTGGTATCACCTTTTAGAAACCATAATAATTCGTGCACGATAGATTTCATATGTAATTTTTTGGTGGTAACTAAAGGAAAGCCATCATTAAGATTAAAACGCATTTGGTAGCCAAAAGTAGATAGCGTTCCCGTGCCTGTGCGATCAGATTTAGCTTCGCCATTTTGCAAAATATGTTGTAGTAGTTTAAGGTACGTTTTCATTTCGTTTAGTCCACCATAATATTAAGCCCACAATGAGCATCGGAATGGAAAGTAATTGTCCCATAGTTAACCAATCAAATGCTATAAATCCAATTTGTAGATCAGGTTCGCGAAAGCACTCAACGATTATACGACAAATTGCATAGCCTATTAAAAATACTGCGGTAACGCAACCCGCTGGTCGCGGTTTGTTTGCATACCACCAGACAAGGATAAATAAACCAATCCCTTCAAGTCCAAGTTCATATAGTTGTGAAGGATGCCGAGGGTTGATATCAGCGGTAGGGAAAACCATACCCCAAGGCATATCCGTTGCTCTTCCCCAAAGCTCTCCATTAATAAAATTGCCAGCTCGTCCTGCTGCAAGACCAAGTGGAACTAGTGGTGTACAAAAATCAGCCACTTGCCAAAATGGTCGTTTAAACTTTTTAGCGAAAAAAATTAGTGCAATAAGTACGCCTAAAAGTCCGCCATGAAAAGACATCCCCCCTTCCCATATTTTGAATATATTAAGTGGGTTAATTAATAATTGAAAAAAATTATAAAACAACATATAACCTAAGCGCCCGCCAAGAATAGTTCCAATAGCGATAAAGAATATTAAATCACTTATTTCTTCTTTGCTCCAATTCAAACGGTAACGTTTAACCCGAAAATTTGCTAAAACCCAGGCAGATGCAAAGCCAAATAAATACATCAAACCATACCAGTGTACCTTTATCGGCCCTAAAGAAAATGCAATAGGATTTATTTGTGGAAAAGTTAACATAGTTTCCTTAGCTAATAGTAGTTTGGGCCTTGGCCCAACAAATTAAAATCGTTGGGCCAAGGCCCAAGCTACTATAAAGATAACATAATTGTTTCATGATTTACCTGCTCTTATTAAACTTCCCAAGCCTTCATCTTCTAGCGCTTTTTGTAAATGCATGCGTATTTCTGCAGGATGCTCAAGTTCAAGTACATGGCTTAAAATTCTGCGAGCAGAGGCTATAGAAGTGCTACGTATTATCCATTTTACCCGCGGTAAACTAGATGAGCTCATACTAAGTGTATCAAACCCCATGGCAAGTAATAAAATTACAGCAAGAGGATCGCTCGCCATTTCTCCACAAATGCTTACCTCAACTCCAGCAGCATGACCACCCTCAACAATTTTAATCAAAGTGCGAAGCATGGCGGGATGCAGGGAGTCATATAGGCCTGCTACGCGGGCATTATTTCTATCTACTGCTAATAGATATTGAGTTAAATCATTAGAGCCAACGGATAGGAAATCAACGCGCCGGGCTAATTCTTTTGCCATGTATGCCGCCGCTGGGACCTCAATCATCACGCCTAATTTTGGCTTTATAATTTTACAGCCCTCTTCTACCAACTCTTTATAAGCCTTGTCAATTAAATATGTGGCCTCATCAACTTCGCTTAAAGATGTAATCATGGGCAACATTATGCGTAGATTATTTAAGTCTTCATTAGCACGCATCATGGCGCGAACTTGTAATAAGAATACATCGGGATGATCAAGTGTTACTCGAATTCCACGCCAGCCAAGGTATGGGTTATCTTCTTTAACTGGAAAATATGGTAGAACTTTATCACCACCAATATCTAATGTGCGCATAGTTACTAAATGCGGTGAAAACGCCTTAAGAATTTGGCGATAAATTATGCATTGTTCATCTTCAGATGGGAAACGATCGCGACTCATGAATGGGATTTCAGAGCGATAAAGACCAACACCTTCAGCACCAACGCTCATCGATAAACCCGCGTCCATAGCAAGTCCTGTATTAACTTGTAAAGATACTGAGTAGTTATCTGTAGTTTCTGCAGGCTTATCACGTAAGCTTTCTAAGCTATGATTAAGTTTATCCTCTTCTTGCATTAAGAGTTTATATTCAGAAATTAAGGCTTTAGAAGGAGAAATAAAGACATGGCCGTAATAGCCGTCGACTATTATGGCTCGTCGTGATAATTGTTCGATTTTAAGTCCGCGAACACCCATGACGGCAGGAACGCCCAAGGCGCGGGCTAAAATAGCTACGTGCGAGTTAGACGCACCTTTTGCCGAGACAACTCCTGCTAATTGCCCTTCTGGCACTTCAGCTAATGCTGCCGCTGAAATTTCTTCACCGATAAGGATGGTTCGGCGAGGGTATACAATATTATCGTGGTGAGCTGATTGTAGTTCCGCAAGAACTCTTCTGCCTATATCACGGATATCAGATGCGCGCTCACGAAGGTAATCATCTTTCATGTTCTCAAATTGCAACACATGTTTTTTTATTACTTCAGCTAGCGCGGCTTCAGCAGATAGTTTTTCTTTACGAATCTCATCTACAACTTCAGCGCCTAAATTATCTTTATCAAGTATACGTAAATATACATCAAATAAGGCAAGCTCATCTTCATCTACGCTTGATTTCATCCTTTTGCCTAAGCGATGCATATTTTCGCGGGCAAGAGAAAGGGCCTCATAAAAAAAAGCGATTTCGCTATCTATATCTTCAACAGTAGTTCGAGGTACTGCATCAATGTCTGCTGGTGGGTAAATTACTACAGCAGTACCAATGGCGATTCCTGGCACACAGCCTATTCCTGTTAAAGAAATTTGTATAAGATTATTTAAGATATCTGAAGATTTAGGATTGGTTAATAAAGCTAATTCGCCAGTAGCTTCTGCATGAGCAATAATTCCGCCTAATTGTGCTGCAAGCGTAATTAAAAAAGCTTCTTCTGCGTCATCAAAGCAGCGCTCATCTTTTTGCTGTACTGTTAAAACCCCATATAATTTTCGATGCTGGATAATCGGAACACCAAGAAAAGCATTAAGATGCTCTTCGCCAATTAATTCATTTTGGTGAAAATCAGGATGAGATGGTGCATTAAGGATATTAATGGGCTCTTCACGTCTACCAACAAGACCTATTAAGCCACAATCAAGTGGGACTCGCACTCTTGATTCAGCCTGTTTATTTAAGCCATCTGTAGCTATTAAAACATACTCTGTTGATTTATTATCAATAAGATAAACGGAAACAGCATCTGCAGCTACTGCTTCGCGAACGCGCAAGACTAATATCGCCAAAGCATCAGATAGATGTTTAGCAGTCGTTACATCCTGGACAATACGCTTTAATATTTTTAACATTATGACGTACTAATTTTTGCGACCATTATGACCTCTTTTGCGCATGGTTCTAAACGGCGCGCGCCGTTTTTTTATTAAATATTCAAGTTCTTTTAAAGCTTGAACATAAACTTGTTTCTTAAAAAAGATAACATGTTCTTGTGGTTCGTTGTATTCAATCCAGCGCCAACTATCAAATTCTGGAAAGTCACTTAAATCAAGGCGAACTTTTTGTTCACTAGAAATTAGCTTTAGTAAATACCATTTTTGTTTCTGACCAATAACTAGTGGCTCAGTCCCATGCCGCAAAAATTGTTTGGGCAGACGATATTTAAGCCACCTTTTAGTGACCCCCAATACTTCAACATCCTTAGGTTCTAAACCAATTTCTTCATGAAGCTCACGATACATGGCTTCAAGCGCTGTTTCACCCGTTGCAAGCCCACCTTGGGGGAATTGCCAGGCGTCATGGCCATGGCGCCGCCCCCAAAATACCCGCCCGGATTCATTAACTAAAATGATCCCAACATTAAGCCTATAACCGGCTTTATCAATTATCATGGTAATTTTGCTTATAAAAGCTCTCTAATACCTTGATTTTTCCACAAAAGACAAGAGGTTGGCAAACAAAACCGTAATAAAAGGCAAATTTGTTTTAAGCTAATTAAATTATTGATATTTAATTAGGTCTTTTTCTAGTAAGATATATTAAAAGATTTGACGTTTTGTCACTGAGTATTAAGTTAGGATAAAGTCTAATGGCACCGCCTTAAGCCAAGGACTTACCTACTACAGATATTTAATTTTAAATAAAGGCAGATATGTTAAGTCATTTGCTTGAGCTTCGGCGCCGTATATTGCTTATTATTGTGGTTTTTTTAAGCTTATTTTTTTTATTTTTTTTCTTAAATTCCCAATTATTTCATCAAGTGGTAGCTCCGATTTTAAAAGTTTTGCCTAGCACCTCACCTTTAGTTGCGACTAATCTTACTTCTCCATTATTTACGCCAATTAAATTAGCCATTGACGCGTCAATATTATGTACAGCTCCATTTGCACTATTACAAATTTGGTATTTTGTGTCACCTGGTCTTTATCAAAGAGAGCGCAAATGTTTACGTTTAGCTATATTTGGTAGTCTGTTCCTTTTTTTTGCTGGAGTATTATTTTGTTATTTTGTAGTTTTACCGTTTATGGTGCAATTTTTTATTAGTGCCATCCCATCTGGCGTGAGCTTAATGCCAGATATAGTTTATGTGGTTGATTTTATTACTCGGATGTTATTATTATTTGGAATTTCATTTCAAGTGCCATTAATTTGTTTTCTATTAGTGCAATTAAATCTAACAAGCATTGAAACCTTAAGAAATATAAGGCCTTATGTAATAGTAGTGGCTTTTATAATAGGGATGTTATTAACTCCGCCAGATGTATTATCGCAAATTATGTTAGCAGTACCTTTATGTCTTTTATATGAGCTAGGGATAGTTTTAGCTATTTTCGGGGCAAAAAATAAACTTATTGCAAAAGCCAACTGATATCTTTTCAAAATTAGTATTGATAAGTGCTTTATACAAAGACTGGTTGCTGGTATAAAGAGCACTTTCTTTTAGAGTTTTGGAGTAAAGATTGAAAGTATATTGGGAGCGTAGTTTATCTTATGGCAAGTATAATAAAACGGGATCAGTAAGATTAGAAGAAGCAAAATGGCGTTATTTAGGTTCTGGCGCTTATAATGTTGTTTCTATTTCTTTCGATAAGATAAGAGTTGGAGATTATATTGGGCAAATGGTTTTTAAAAAACACAACCATGAAGAGCATTTTTTAAGTGAATATAAAAGGGCCGTCAGAAAATGGAATACATTAAATCCTACTTATCCGGCTTTTTTGGTAAAAAAAGGCTGGGTTGCACCTTATTTAGGAAATGAACTTCCTACCGATGAGGAAATTGCCAATAAGGTATTAGCTATTTATAAAAATGATCGAACCATTATTGCTGATGCTTATGTCACAGATAATTTTCGTAAGTTAAATGGAGATATTTTTTGTATTGATGTTGATTACGCTTTGCGTCGTGGTTCTATTGCTTCGGAGCGTCAAATACGTGATGGAACGGAGTTAATGTTTGAATACTTGAATAAATATAGAAGTAATGCACCACTGACAATACTTGTTACTAGTGCTCTGTTGTGGTTAGAGATATCTCTTCCATCGGAAGAGATTAAAGATGAATATCTTTCTGGCAAAGCGCTTATGGCTATTGATTTGTTATCCCGACGTAAGGTTAAAGTAACCAAAGAGATTATGGAACAATTATTATTATTTATAAAGCTTGATCCTATGCATAAAATTAAATTAGAGGCTATAGTTCCCCTTTTATCCCTTAACTTAAAGTTTGAAATCACCCCGGCACTATTAACCAGGCTTAAATCTTTTGTCTCAGATAATCCTAGTGAAGATGATCCGTATAATGGGATTGATGCAGAGCATATGCCTTATCTACTTCAGCCAGAAAGGGTTCGGCTCGAAGGAATTATACAAAAATACACGCATGCCATTCATGTGGCAGCTAAATTTGGTTTATTGGAAGAAGTTAAGGCATTTATTGGACTATCACCAGGTCTTGCTCATGTGAAGGATGAATATAATCAAACGCCGTTATTGTGGGCAGCAGCATCTGGTAATTATGACATTGTGGCCTATTTGTTAGAGAAAAAGGTTCATTTGAATCCGCAGACAAAGTTAGATCTAACTGATGAGCGATTTTATGTTGATAATATGTTAACTCCTTTAGATTGGGCCATTAAAAATAATCATGGCGTTGTTGTGGAGTTACTTAAGTCTGTGGGTGCGCTTACATCTGCTGAATTAGGAAAGAAAGGAACAAGTGTTAAGAGTGGATTGCAACGATATGGTTTTCATACGAGAAGTTTATCTTTTGAAGCTACATCAGAGCACGCTCCATTGGGGTTAACACAATAAAATTCATCAAGTTTTTAGATTTAACAAATGAATATGTTGATACTATGCCGTCATATTATTACTCACAAGTAACTGCATTTGATAATCAGACTTGTGGATAATAATATGTTCACGGCTTTATAGGCATTGTTGCATAATTTTTATATCACTCATGAATAAAAAGCTCTTAAATTTGATGCCTTGATTCATTTTATGATAATATAGTGCATTAAATAACCAGACATCAGATTGGATGTATAAATTATGCCATTACCAAAAATTACGGGTTTATTAAATAACTGCGCGTTGAATACCGCTTTGCCAATAATATTGGAGGGAATCTCTGATTTAGCAACTTATGAAACGGCTGAAATATTAGCAGAAATTTCTGATAATGAAATTTTTGAGAGTTATCTTCGGCTTAAAGAAATTTATGCCGAACATTATTTGATTGGGAGTAGTATTGACTTTAATTGGCTCAAATTTTCAGATTTTATTCGCAAAAATTCCTTTTATGCAAATGAACTTATGTTTGCTCCGGTTTTGAGGAAGTTTATTGCCGAAAAAGGGTTTATCAGCGGCAATTACAGAGATGGAGTAAGCTTACTTAAAGATGTGCAACATAATGGGCGTTATAATCTTTTGCCAGATACAGAAGCCATAGATTTATTGCATAATCATTTTGGTATATCTGTAGAAACTTATGAGTTTGAAGCTTCTCGGGTAACAGGCAACCCAAAAGATAATTATAATAATGTTAGAAATAAGCCAACAACCAATGACGAATATCCTTTTGGCCAGTCTAATCCTACCATTCAGATTTATTTAAAAGATGCACATTTTGAATTACAGCCACATGAATTATTAGCTGTTCCAACTAGGGAATTTGACGCTGAAATTGCTGCATTACCACGAGCTTTATATGATATTCACCATGGCTTGAGTTGTTCTACCGATGCCAATACCACAAATCATTATTTAAGACGCTTGATTCCTTATGTAAGACAAGCAATTATGATAAGATTAGCTCCCAGTTATAGAGAGTTAGATTCTGGTCGTGCATATGCGGCTAGTTTAGTCAGTCAATCGCCGGCAGATGATGGTGAATTTGTCATGGTGGGTGGGGTTGATGTTATAAGCAACGCTGAAACTGGATCTGATGGCGAATTTACCAGCTTGCCTAGCCTAGGAATTAACCAATATGCTGCTTGTTTGGCTGATGCTTTAGTGCCTAAACAAATTGCTCCCGTTGATCTATGTGAGAGTTTCACTCCATCGATTACTACCCCACAGGCTGCTATCTGCGGCAATGGTGCTACTGGTGCTGAAGCTGAAGAAGATGAACAAATCTCAAGGGCAATGAGTCGATTTTTTTAAATTTAGTGGGGGCTTAATAATCATATCATTCCCCACAAATCTTTTTATCTTATTTAGCCTTGTGGGTAATTATATGGCTAACAACACCGCCCCTTTGTTGAGCCGGAATATCTTGCAGCCTGTCTTTCGCGAAAAAATTCATCGTAAGCCATGATTTTTTTATAGGGGTGATTGGTTTTAATATGTTTAACATAGGCTTGGTAGTCAGGTACTCCAATCATTAATCTTAGAGTTTGTTTAATAAAATAGATGGTCTTTTGACAATTCAGTATTCGACTTCCAGCGACTTGTTCGCGGGATTCAAAAGATGAATTGTAAACAGACCATAATAGTTTTTTAAATATTTTAAACATATATTAAACTCGAACCCTATTCAGTAACTTCTACATTAACAAATAAACTACAAACTTCTTTTGCCGGTATTTTTGATGTTTTGTATGCCCGCAAGCAAGATATTAAGCCAAATATCAATAAGACAATAACAACTAATATAAAATACAAGGCTAAAGAAGCATCTATGCGATCATTAAAAATGATTTGTTGCATTTGTTTTACGCTAGAAGCTGGCGCTACTAATAAGCCATTTTTAATTGCCTCTTGAAATTTATCAGCGTGTGCTAAAAATCCTATTTTTGGATTTGCATCAAATATTTTTTGAAATCCTGCTGTAAGTGTGCAAATTAATAACCAAGTCATCGGGGCTAAAGTAACCCATAAATATTTTGTTCTTTGCATTTTTACCAAGACTACGGATACAAGTATTAAGGCAATTACTGCAAGCATTTGATTTGATATGCCAAACAAGGGCCAAAGGGTGTTAATCCCTCCCATTGGGTCAACTACGCCTTGATAAAGGAAATATCCCCAGGCACCAACACATATGAATGTTGAAAAAATATTGCTAAACCATGATTGTGTGTGGTGCATGGATGGGAAAAAGGTGCTAATTAAATCTTGCATCATGAATCTTCCAGTACGCGTACCCGCATCAACTGCAGTAAGAATAAATAACGCTTCAAATAAAATGGCAAAATGATACCAAAAGGCAAGGAAGGCTTTGCTTTCAAATAATTGTGAAAAAATTTGCGCCATGCCAATTGCAAGTGTAGGTGCACCACCTGTGCGAGATAAAATAGTGCTTTCGCCAATATTACGCGCAGTTTCAGTGATCATTTCTGGCGTTAAGGTAAATCCCCATTGTGAAATAACTTGTGACGCAGTTTCAGCCGTTGTTCCAATTAAAGCAGGTGGGCTATTTATTGCAAAATATAAGCCTGGCTCAAGACAAGAGGCAGTAACTAGCGCCATGATAGCTACAAATGATTCAGCTAACATGCCACCATAGCCAATCATCCTAGTATGAGTTTCATTTTCTACCATTTTAGGTGTAGTGCCTGAGGCAATTAGTGCATGAAATCCAGAGACTGCGCCACAGGCAATCGTAATAAATAAAAATGGAAATAAAGAACCTGACCAAACAGGGCCTGTGCCATCAATAAATTGGGTAAAAGATGGCATTTTAATGTCAGGAGCTACGTATAATACCGCCACACCTAATGCTAATATGGTGCCAATTTTTAAAAAAGTAGAAAGATAATCTCTAGGGGCTAGCAATAACCAAATAGGGAGAATGGAGGCAACAAAACCATAGCCTATTACCATCCAGGTTAATTCTACGCCAGTATAGGTGAACATCGGGCTTAAATTTGGATTTTCGGCAATAACTCCACCGAAAATAATAGCTGCTATTAGTAAAACTAAACCAATTAAAGAGGTTTCTCCGACATAACCTGGTCGAATAAAGCGTAAGTAAATCCCCATAAAAATACCAATGGGAATGGTAGCACCTACTGTAAATAAGCTCCAGGGGCTATTGGTTAGAGCTTTGACAACAATAAGAGCAAGAACCGCGAGAATTATTACCATAATCATAAAGGTACTAAATAACGCGATAATCCCTGGGATCCAGCCTAGCTCTGATTTTACTAAAGCTCCAAGAGATCGCCCATCATGGCGCATTGATATGACTAATATAGTAAAGTCTTGTACAGCGCCTGCAAATATAGCACCAACTAATATCCAGATAACACCAGGCAGATAGCCCATTTGTAGGGCAAGTATAGGGCCTACTAAGGGGCCAGCTCCTGCAATGGCTGCAAAATGATGGCCAAATAAAATAAAGCGATTGGTCGGCACATAATCAAGGCCGTCATTGTAACGAACTGCAGGAGTTTTGGCGTTCTTATCAAGTAGCATTACTTTTTTAGAAACAAATAAAGAATAATAACGATAGCCGATAAATAAAATCATAATGGCAGCAGTTACAAGCCATCGGGCATTTATAGTTTCACCATGATTTAACGCAAGAGCACCAAAAGTAAATGTTCCAATAATAATAAATACGAGCCAACATGTATAAGTTAAAACGCGACTCATTCCTTCTCCTAAGAATAAACTTTTTTAGGCTCGTAAGATACTTAGATATTTGCATTCATGCAAGGCTATATTAGATTTTTTCGGGGGAAAATGATGAGTTGTTTAAATAAAGAAATGTGTGGTTTTTTGCTAGGCTTAAATGAGGCCCAGCTAGGAATTTATTTACGTATTTTTTGTGGGTTATATTTAGTTGGGCCAAACAGCCCAACTAAATTTTATTAATTATAAACGAGGAGTTGCGGGTGAGGTGTTTTCTTCACTAGGAGGGTTTGTGTCAGTTGTTGTATGTGCAACTGTAGGGGCTGCTGAAGGAGCCTTCACCTTAAATTTTTCTGGTAATAATGCGACTTGATCTTGTAAAAATTTGATTGCTCCATTTTTTGCTATTGGATCACTCTTAAATTTTTCTTCTATTTGCTCTTCTATTTCGGCTGCCGATTTTCCTCTAAAAAACTCTCCGCCAGAAACAAGACCATAGCCACATAGTTCACCACCACTCATATCGACAATAAGTATCTTTTCTTTTTTGTGATTGTTTGCATATGTCTGAAAGAAGCTATTACATTCTTCTCGACTTTTAAATTTAAATGTGACGCTGTTATCATCTTCATTTTTTTCTATACCATGGTCTTTATCATATCCTTTGATACCATTTTTATCTTTAAATTGTTCTTCGTATGCTTTGACAAGATCATTTAAAGCAGCAGGTTTGTCTTTTTCGCCTATAGCTAATATTTTTACTTGTTCAGTTGAGGTAGCTTCTAAAGCCCTTTTCTTTATTATGGCATCTTCATATGCTTTAAGTGCGGCCCTTGCTTCGGCTACGGCCGTATTCCAAGCATCTATTTCTATTTCTTTATCTTTATAGTTTTTTAATACTTCTTTCTTATCCTCAAGCACTTTTTTTAGATCTTTCAAATCAGTTTCGTTACCTGTAATATTATGGTCTCTTTCTAGTTTTTGTAAATATATACAAAGATCAAGAAAACCCTTTATCTTATCGCTTTCTTTTATTTTTGCCATTTTAGTCCTCATCGAATAAAAAATATCTTTTGCTTAATACACGTTCATTTAATTTAAGTATGTTATCACAGAGTTTAAAATGCGGGCAGATTGTAAATTAAAATTTACAATTTATTTACTTTCTAAGTAGGTTATATCAGCAGATTCAGCTTTTTTTTTATTTTCTTCTAATTGTTGTTCATTTAATTGTTGTTGCAGAAGTAGGTATGTTTTTATTTTATAATAATTGAAAAGCTTAATGAATTTACCTAAGTGTTGCGCCAACATTGGTAATTTATTAGGGCCGAAAACTATTAAGGCGACTATTAGGGTTAATAATATCTCGGCACTCATGTTGGTTTATCTTCATCTTCATTTAAGGCTTTTCTGAAATTTTTAATCGCATGACCAAGATCTGAGCCTAGATTTTTTATTTTGTTAGTGCCAAATAAGGCGACAATGATTAATAAAATTAAAACTAGTGATAATGGACTGATACCGCTTAAACCCATGATGACTCCTTTTTGTTAACCGTATTTCCGCGGGATCTATTGGTCTGGTTGTTTGCAACATGGTGCTAGCTATTAGCGAAGTAGCCTGGTTGCTTGCAACCGGGATCCAATTAGGAAAATCCTGGTTGCTGCTAACCATGCTACGGTATACGCCTTGCTTCGCCGCGTCGCTCCTTGCAAAGACGAAAAATCTATCTGGGCGATCTCGACTTAATCAGGGCAAAAAGACCGCCAAACTCTGCAATTCCTAAAGCTATCATAGCCAATTTTTTATCAGATACCAAATTGAAATAGCTAATCCCGCTAAAAGTTGTTAAAGCTAGAAAAACACCAAAGCCAACACCGACAGACCATAAGTTTGCTACATTTTTTTTAGGTCTATCTTCTGATTTTTTTATAATCTCATCGATTTTTTGTTGTTTAGTTAGTTCAAGCACATCGTATAATAAACTAGGTAGAAAAGGTAATTGTTCAACCAAAAATGGGATGTTTTGTCGTAAATTTCTAATTAATGCCTTAGGTCCAATTTGGTCCTTAATCCATCTTTCTAAAAATGGTTTCGCTGTAACCCATAAATTTAATTCAGGGCTTAATTGCCGGCCTAAACCTTCAACTGCAAGGAGAGTTTTTTGTAATAATACTAGTTGTGGTTGTACTTCCATCTTAAAGCGACGAGCTACTTGAAATAATTGTAAAATAAGCAACGCGAAGGAAATATCTTTAAAAGGCTTTTCAAAAATAGGTTCACAAAGCGTGCGAATATCTGCTTCAAATTCTTCAATACGGGTATCACGAGCAACCCAACCTGAGTCAACATGTAGTTGGGCAATTCGCCGATAATCGCGGTTAAAGAAAGCGAGTAAGTTCTCGGCAAGATAGCGTTTGTCATTATCATTTAGTGTGCCAATGATGCCAAAATCAACAGAAATATATTGCGGGTTTTCTTTGTGAGTCATCGACACAAAAATATTGCCAGGGTGCATGTCTGCATGAAAAAAACAATCGGTAAAAACTTGAGTAAAGAAAACTTCCACACCATTTTCAGCAAGTTTTTTAAGGTTTATCCCATGGTTATTAAGCGTCTCTATATCTGATACCGGAATCCCATAAATACGTTCTAAAACAAGTATATTTTCACGAACATAATCCCAATATACTTCTGGAATATAAAGTAACTTTGAATCTTTAAAATTTCGGCGTAATTGCTGGGCGTTTGCAGCTTCTCGGCGCATATCAAGTTCATTGATAAGATTACGTTCAAATTCTTCTATAACTTCTTTGGGTTTAAAACGTCGGCTTTCTTTCCAGTAGCGATCAGCAAGCTTTGCGATCGTATATAAAATAGCTAAGTCTTGGTCAATTATTTTGTTTATATCAGGACGTAATATTTTTACAACAACATCCTCGCCACTATGCAAAATTGCTGCATGTACTTGAGCAATTGATGCGGAAGCTAATGGCTCTGGCTCAAAATGAGCGAAAATTTCTAAAGCATTTTTTCCATAAGCTTCATTAATTACGGTTAATGCTATGTCACTTTTAAAAGGTGGTACATTGTCTTGTAATTTTGTTAATTCAATAGCAATATCTTTGGGTATGATATCTGGGCGTGTTGATAAGGCTTGCCCAAATTTTACAAAGATAGGGCCTAATTCTTCAAGAGATTTTCTAAGTGCTTCTCCGCGGGATAATTTATTTTTTCGAAACCAATTCCAAGGATTTAAATAGACAATAAAGCGAATAGGCGCAAAAAGATGAAGGCTGACAATAACTTGATCTAGCCCATTTTTAGCTAAAACATGGTTAATATAGATAAGGCGAAGTAATTGTTTAATAGATTTCATAGTTTAAGACTCAGCCATTAGTTTAGATATTTTAGCATCAAGTCTTTCAACAGATAGCGATAATTCGTCAATATCATTGAAAAAATCATCTACTTCTTCTTTTGGTGGAAAAGCGCGTAATTCTTCTTGGAGATATTCACTAAGATCTTGGCGAAGAGAAGAGTTTATTTGGTCTTTAAAGTTTAAACCACGGCGGATAAGTGAGCCGACATTATGAGCAATAATATCACCAGTAAATTGGGCTAAATGCCCTTCCCAATCAATGTCAATTTCATCAAATAATTGTTTAACCTGTTGGCCTAATTCGACATCGCCTGATATTTTAATTTTATCATTAAATAAAGATCGTGCTTTAGAAGCCGGCAATAAGCTTAAACGAATAAGCCCCATTGGGCTTGAGTTAATAGTTGTATCAATATGTTTATTATATTCAGCTAGTAGTGTGAGGCCATCTTTAGTAAATCGCATAAAAAAATAAACGTTTAATGGGCTAATGATAATCTTTAGTACTTTGCCTTTTAGAGCTTTTAATTTAAGCGGCATTGAATCATCAAGATTTAAGGCGTGATTTATCGCTTTTTGTAATAGATTTAAAGAGTATTGTTTAATCATTACGTTCTCAATATTTATAGGCAATGTGCAAGGCTACAATGCCTCCACTTAGATTATGGTACTGGCAATCTTCAAATTGCGCCTCTTCAATCATTTCTTTTAACTCATCTTGTTTGGGGTGCATGCGAATTGATTCGGCAAGGTATTGATAACTGGCTTCATCTTGTGCAAAAATTTTTCCAATTTTGGGCAAGATATTAAAGGAATACCAATCATAGGCTTTTTTTAATCCTGAAATAGTGGGTGTAGAAAATTCAAGTACCATAATTTTTCCACCAGGCTTACATACTCTAAACATTGATTTTAATGCAGCAGCCTTGTCCGTAACATTGCGTAATCCAAAACCTATGGTAATACAGTGAAAGCTATTATCAGCAAATGGCAAGTTTTCAGCGTTTGCTTGGATAAAGTTTACATTATCATAAACTCCTTCATCAAGAAGTCTATCGCGGCCTACAGCAAGCATAGATGCATTTATATCGGCTAATATTACCTGTCCTTCAGATTTAACTTTTTTACATAGCATTTTAGTTAAATCACCAGAGCCGCCAGCTAGATCAAGGACAGTTTGCCCTGGTTTTACCTGACTTAATTCAATGGTAAATAATTTCCATAAGCGATGAATACCAAAAGACATAAGATCGTTCATTAGATCATAGTTTTTAGCAACAGCTTTAAAGACGTTACCAACTTTCTTTTCTTTCTCGTCCCACGCCACTGATTGGAAACCAAAATGGGTGGTTTTTTTTTGTTTAGTCATAATATTCCGGGGGCAATTTTTTCCATGCAAATTAACATTATACACAGTAAGTAATCCCTAGTGGGTATTGCTGCGTAGATAAACATTTGTCATTCCCGCGAATGCGGGAATCCATCTTTAATTGAGCACGGGCCAATTTATTGGCAGATTCCCGCCTTTAAATTTTATTTTAAGTACCTGATCCTTGATCAGCTTCTGGATCTTTATCATGAGCAGGATCTGCTTCATTTTGTGTATCTGCATCATCACCGCTACCATTGCCAAGATTTTCACCACCATTAGTTGCAGGTGCTGCTGAATTTTGTTCTGGTTGTGGAGAAGTAGATGATTGTGCATCGTTACTTGGCGCAGGTTGGCTATCAGTATGTGGGGTTTCCTCTGTATTGATAGCAGGTGTATCGGTCGCTGTGGTAGCTGCTGGCTCTTCAGTCAACGCAACTTGTTGTTGTTCTTGTTCTTGTCCTGCAGCGGCTTCTTCTGTTGCAGATTTTTGGGTAGTGATGGCTTTAGTCATCAAGAATACGCCTAGTAAAACCGCGACTAAAATAATTGCTTTTTTCATTAATCTTCTCCGTAAATATTATTCTTAAAGAGCCATAGTTGTATAATTATTAATAGTTTTCGTCAAGTCCATTTTGCATTATCTATCAAGTAATTTTTGGCAAGAGCTAAGATATTTTTGTTCATCAGGCATAGATTTGGTGCGCCCAGCCTGCCATAAGCATTCTGCTAGATGCTCTAATATTAAATGCTCTACTATAGATATATCAGAATATTTGCTAAGTAATTGCTGATAAATATCACTAATACCTGCAGGCCGGTTAGTAGCTACTTGGTCACGAATAGCTAAATGAAGGCCCATATGCAAGAACGGGTTGGTTTGCCCTAACTCAGGGTAATATGCTTGAGAATCGCCTGAATTTTTAGCTTCTAACATTGGCTGATATTCAGGGTGGATAATAATAACATCAACAATTTGTTTTTCTAGCGGCAAGAGTTCTTGCTTTTGCTGATATTTTTGCCAGCTAACAAAAAATAATTTACGGGTATCTTGAACCTCATCACCGTAAAACATAAAGCCCTTTGAGTAAATTAAATGAGATTGAATTTTAACCTATTAGCTTGTTCTTGCATAGGATTTAACTCTAAATCCCCAATTACCGCTACTTGTTCGCGGGATGAGAGATCTCAATTTAGCTCATGCTCCGGTTATATAGATTACAAATCGGACATAAGATGTTTTTATTCCGCAGTAAATATTGACAATCATGCCGTGTATATGAGATATTTTCACTGCGAGGTTGGACTTGCTATGTGTCATTCCACTGGGTTAATTGGCGACACACCGATTGGCCCTTTCTATTATTTTATCAAAATTGACTTAAAGCTAATTTTATACTTAAAATTATTAATAAAATCCCACTACCTAACTCAACGCATCGCCATACTTTGGCGCGTGTTAGTATTTTTGAAAAATAATAGGCGAGAAAGGTTAAAAGGGTAAACCATAGAAAGCTTGAGGTAAGAACTCCAAATAAAAATGGAATTTCTTGACCAGGGAATTGTCCGCTACCGCCACCTATTAATATAAATGTGTCAATAATTGCATGCGGATTTAATATGCTAAATCCTAATGCAAGCATGATATTTTGCATTCTAGATGTGCGATTTTTGTCTTCAATCGCCATATTATTTTGATTTTTCCATGCGGTTATTAAAGCGTTAATACCATAATACATAAGAAATAGAGAGCCAAACCAAATCATATATGAGCGCAAATTATCATGAGATTGTAATATATCTTGTAGCCCAATAACGCTTGCTGTAATAAGAATTATATCGCAAAAAAAGCAAGTAAGAGCCGATATTATCGCATGATTTCGCATAGCCCCTTGCTTAATCAAAAAAATATTTTGCGGGCCTAATGTCATAATGAGCGATAGTCCGAGTATTAATCCATTTAAATAAATAGGCATAATATTTGTCCGGTAAAATAAATTTTAGGCGAATTATAGCACAAAATGTATTTATTTGTAACTGGTAATGGAGTTTTTAATAAATATGATAAAAATTATATTGGTTAATTGTAGTCTTGATGAAGTGTAGCTTCATCAAGACTACAATTAGATTTATTACGGAAGCTTTACAAAAATCTCGTCGTTTTCTATCTTGGTCGGATAAATCTTTAGATTTTTTGGCTTTGAAAGTTTGCCTAATAAAGTTCCTAGCAGAGGTGGGTAGGTTGACCAGCACTTTATATCGCCAGTCTTTAAGTCAAAGCTCGACTTATGAAATGGACAAACTATAGCGCAATCTTCGGTGATTTTTCCTTTTGCCAAAGGCATCTTAAGATGCGGGCATTGAGATTCTACGGCATGAACTTGATTTTCATGCAATATGAATAATATTTTATTTCCTTCAATAGTAGTAGTTTGTCGATTAGATTGTTGTAGATCTTTTAAATTAATAGCTGCTGTCCATCCCATATCTTTTCCTTTTTAAAATTGTACAGTACAAATAAAAAATGACATAAAATCATAGCAAGTTCTTACCCGAATTCACAGTGCAAGATCATAATAATGTTAAACGTTTATTGAAGTTGTTGTTTTTGGAGTATAAAATGCGGCGTTTGATTTATATTAATAATTTAAGATCATATTTTAGGATATCAGTTTAAGGAGGGAGCGTGGGCTCTTTGTTAAGAAATCAGTTGGTTGTAAAATCTATTTTGCTTATTATATTGGCGGTTTGTACGTCATTAAATGCGGCCACTGAAAACTATAAGCCAGTTGAACCTCTTATTGATGGTTATTATCCTCCTTACCCAAAAGTTAATGCGGCCACTGGTGATAAAGCTAAATTAATTAAGCGTGGTGAATATTTGGCAAAAATGGGTGATTGTATTGCTTGCCACACCAATGTTAAAGGGAAAACACCATCTTTTGCTGGTGGTTTGCCATTAGTTACCCCGTTTGGTACATTTTATAGCCCGAATATTACTCCTGATAAAGAAACAGGTATTGGTAATTGGACAGAGGCTGACTTTATTCGTGCCATGAAGGAAGGGAGAGATCCACAGGGTCGTAATTATTTCCCGGTATTTCCTTATTTGTATTTTTCAAATATGACCGATAATGACGCTAAAGCACTTTATACTTATTTTATGAATATTCCTGCGGTTAATTTGAAAAATAAGCCGCTGCCATTTCCATTTGGCGTGCCGGGAGCCAGGTTTTCATTATGGGGTTGGAATTTGTTATTTTTCTATCCCAATCAAAAATTACAATATGATACTGCGCAATCACCTCAATGGAATAGAGGCAAGTATATTGTAGATGGTTTAGGCCATTGCAGCATGTGTCATACCCCGCTAAACGTTTTTGGGGCGCCTAAGAGTAAATATTATTTAACTGGAACTTTTATAGACGGTTTCTGGGCGCCTAATATCACTAAATTTGGTTTAGATTCTGCAAATCACTCTGAGGTGATGGATGTATTTTCCCAAGGAAAATTGATTAATAGAGCAGGGCCTGTTGCGGGGCCTATGGCTGAAGTGAATCATAATAGTTTGAATTATTTAAATGCTGATGATCAATTAGCAATAGCTACCTATTTGAAAACCGTCGTTAGTAATGAGCCCTTTGCTATCTCCCCTTCAAAGGATGCTCAACCTGAACTAAAGCGAGGTAAACAAGTTTATATTCGTGCGTGTATTATTTGCCATCAAAATGGTGAAATGACAGCGCCACGCATTGGGAACGGTTCTAATTGGTATATGCGGCTAAAACAACGTGGTTTAACTGGGTTATATCGGCACACTATAAATGGTTATAATAGCATGCCAGTAAAAGGCGCTTGTGTTACATGTTCTGATAATGACTTAATATCTGCGGTTGATTACATTCTTAATAAATCACTGTCTAGGTCACAGTGGCTAGATTTAGAATCAGGCGGGGCTCAAAAATATCCTTCTAATGGCAAAGATATTTACAATGAAAATTGTAGTGTTTGTCATAATGACGGTAAACTTGGCGCGCCTAAAATCGGTGATAAAGAAGCCTGGAAGCCATTGATTGCTAAAAATGTTGATGTATTAATTGAAGAAACTACAAATGGTAAAGGCCACCCTAAGAATGGTGGATGTACTCATTGTACAACAGCAGAAGTAATAGATGCTATTAAGTATATTGTTGGCCAATCCAAAACAGAAGGTAATTTTTCCCTTTGGTAAAGGGCAGTTTAACTTAATAGTTAGAATATATGTAGGTTGGGCCAAGGCCCAACCTACATTTAATAATAAGGTGAGGATTAAGGATGTTAAATAAGTTGGGCGTCTTAAGAATTGTGATGATGCTAGCTACATTGGTACCTGTAAAGTCAGTATTTGCTGCAGCTAATTATTGGCAAATGAATATGCCTAAAGGGGTTACCCCAATTAGCAAAGATATCTATGATTTACATATGATAGCTATTTATATCTGCGCGGTAATTGGTATCTTAGTATTTGGAGTGATGATTTATTCTCTTCTTAATCATCGTAAATCAAAAGGGTACACTCCAGCGAGCTTTCATGATAATAATCGCTTAGAAATAATATGGACTATAATTCCCTTTTTAATTCTAATAGGTCTTGCGATTCCTGCAACAAAAGTATTAGTTCGCTTAGAAGATAGTTCTAATTCAGATGTTACTATTAAAGTTGTGGGGTATCAGTGGAAATGGCAATACCAATATTTAGACCAAGGGATTAGTTTTTTTAGTAGTTTATCAACTCCTTTTAGTCAAATTCAAAATAAAGATCCGAAGGGGCAATGGTATCTACTAGAGGTTGATAATCCGGTAGTTGTTCCTATTAATAAAAAAATCAGATTTTTGGTTACTTCTAATGATGTAATTCATTCCTGGTGGGTGCCAGAGCTTGGCATTAAGCGTGATGCGATTCCTGGCTATATGTATGAAGCTTGGGCAAGAATTGAAAAGCCTGGGGTTTATCGAGGTCAATGTACGGAGCTTTGCGGTATTAACCACGGGTTTATGCCTATTGTTGTAAATGCTGTTAGTGAAGACGAATTTAACCAATGGGTTAATTCCCAAGCAAAAGTCGAAGATAAATATAGTGCAACAGCAGCTATTCCTCTTACTCAAGCGACAATGACAAAAGCTGAATTAATGAAATTAGGTAAAGAAAAATATAATTTAATATGTGGAGCTTGCCATATGCCTAATGGTAAAGGTTTGCCACCACTATATCCTGCCCTAAAAAATAGCTCTGTTTCTGTTGGTAAACCAATTTCAAGACATATTACTATGATATTAAATGGGGTGCCAGGCTCAGCCATGCAACCTTATAAAGAGCAATTATCTGATAAAGAAATAGCAGCAATTACAACATATGAGCGCAACGCTTGGGGAAATAATACAAATGATGTTATTCAGCCATCTGATGTTGCGTTAGAACGACAGGGTGAAATTAAATCCCCAACAATAGTAAATAAAGCCCAAGCAGGAGGTTTAAGATGATGCATGCAACAGTCCATGGAATAGAACAAGAGGATCATGGCCCAGAGCAAGGTAAAGGCATTATGGGCTTCATTAAACGTTGGTTGTTTACTACAAATCATAAAGATATTGGTACATTATATTTATGGTTAGCGATGATAAGTTTTTTTGTTGCAGGCGGCATGGCATTGGTGATTCGGGCAGAATTATTTCAGCCAGGTCATCGTTTTGTTGATCCTAATTTCTTTAACCAAATGACCACCATGCATGGTTTGGTGATGCTTTTTGGTGTGGTAATGCCGGCCTTTACTGGTATGGCCAATTGGCAAGTACCAATGATGATTGGTGCCCCTGATATGGCTCTACCACGTTTAAATAACTGGAGCTTTTGGATATTACCTTTTGCTTTTTGCTTACTTTTTTCAACTATGTTTCATGCAGGTGGCGGGCCTAATTTTGGCTGGACTATGTATGCGCCATTATCTACTAAATTTGCTCCTCCAAGTACGGATTTCATGATTTTTTCTGTGCATATGATGGGCGTTTCCTCAATTATGGGCTCTATAAATATTATTGCTACCATTCTTAATATGCGTGCTCCAGGTATGACACTGATGAAAATGCCAGTTTTTGTATGGAGTTGGTTAGTTACAGCATTTTTACTTATTGCAATTATGCCGGTATTAGCAGGAGCTGTGACAATGATGCTTGCAGATAGGCATTTTGGTACTAGTTTTTTTGAAGCGGCAGGTGGTGGTGATCCAATTTTATTCCAGCATGTGTTTTGGTTTTTTGGTCATCCTGAAGTATATGTTTTAGTAATGCCTGCATTTGGTGTGATTTCTGAAATTATACCTACCTTTAGTAGAAAGCCATTATTTGGTTACCACTTTATGGTATATGCAATTATCAGTATTGCCCTTTTGTCATTTATCGTATGGGTTCATCATATGTTTACGACAGGTGTGCCATTAGGCGCTGAGCTTTTCTTCATGTATACCACAATGCTTATTGCAGTTCCTACTGGGATTAAAGTGTTTAATTGGGTAGCGACAATGTTTAAGGGGGCGATGACCTTTGAGACGCCAATGCTCTTTGCTGTTGCCTTTGTTTTTTTATTTACCATCGGTGGATTTACAGGTTTAATGCTTGCTTTAGTGCCTAGCGATTTTCAATACCAAGATACTTATTTTGTGGTAGGTCATTTCCATTATGTATTAGTTCCAGGAGTTATCTTTTCATTAATGGCGGCTACCTATTATTGGTTGCCAAAATGGACAGGTCATATGTATAACGAAACATTAGGTAAATGGCATTTTTGGCTGTCAGTAATTTCAGTAAATATTGCATTTTTTCCTATGCACTTTTTAGGCCTCGCTGGAATGCCAAGACGAATTCCAGATTATGCTTTGCAATTTACTAATTTTAATATGATCTCATCAGTAGGAGCTTTTATATTTGGTTTTTCTCAATTGTTGTTTTTATATAACGTCATTGCAACAGTGCGCCACGGGAAGAAAGCGACTGATAAAGTTTGGGAAGGTTCGCATGGTCTTGAGTGGACGCTGTCATCGCCTCCGCCATATCATAGCTTTACAACACCACCAGAAATACATTAATAGGATAGAAAATGGCTGTGAAGCGTAATATTAAGCTACTTATTTTGCTGACAGCCATAGTAATTGGTATGTTTGGTTTTGCCTTTGCTTTGGTACCAATTTATAACACTTTGTGTAAAACTCTTGGTATTAATGGGAAAACTAATCCAAAAGCCATAGCTTATGATGTATCTAAAGCAAAAATTGAAAAAAGAGAAGTTTTGGTTGAGTTTATAGCAACTAATAATGGCGGTGTTCCTTGGAAATTTTATCCTAAAGTTAATAAATTAAAAGTTCATCCGGGTGAAATTGCAAGACTTGCGTTTTATGCTGAAAATACAACAGATCATACTATGGTAGTTCAGGCAATACCTAGTGTTACACCAGGCATTGCCGCAAAATATTTAAAGAAAACCGAATGTTTTTGTTTTACACAACAAACATTAAATGGACATGAAGGAATGGATATGCCATTACTGTTTCATCTTGATCCTGATTTACCTAACAATGTAAAAACAATTACTTTGTCTTATACGTTGTTTGATGTTTCTGATAAAGCTAATAAATAGGAGAAGTACATATTATGGGCGCACATGGCACATATTTTATCCCTAAGCCTAGCCATTGGCCATTAGTTGGTTCCATAGGCCTCACCACTACATTAGTAGGTGCAGGTTCCTGGCTTCATACTGATTGGTATGGTCCTTATATTTTTACAGTTGGGCTATTTATATTATTTTCTATGATGTTTGGTTGGTTTGGCCAAGTTATTTATGAAAATCAAAAGGGCTTATATGATCTTCAAGTAGATCGCTCATTTCGCTGGGGTATGTGTTGGTTCATTTTCTCCGAAGTTTGTTTTTTCGGGGCATTTTTTGGCGCATTATTTTTTGCGCGATTTTGGGTGATCCCTTTATTGGGTGGGGAAATGCATCCAATGACGCATATTACGCTATGGCCCGATTTTAAAGCCACATGGCCCCTTTTGGCTAATCCTGCTAATCAAATCTTTGTAGGAGCTAAAGAAAGCATGCCGGCTTGGGGGTTAGCGGCTATTAATACTTTGGTATTATTAACTTCAGGAGTAACGATTACTTGGGCGCACTGGGCTTTAAAAATGAATAAACGCCGTCAATTAGATATAGGTTTATTTTTAACCATAGCACTTGGTGCATTTTTCTTATATTTACAAGCGCATGAGTACTATGATGCTTACACAGAGTTGAATTTAACTTTAGATGCTGGAATTTATGGCACGACATTCTTCATGTTAACAGGGTTTCATGGATTGCACGTTACCATTGGTACAATTATGTTAATCGTTATTTTATTAAGAACTCTCCGCGGACATTTTACACCAGAGCGTCATTTTGCTTTTGAAGCAGTAGCTTGGTATTGGCATTTTGTTGATGTGGTGTGGTTATTTTTATTTATTTTTGTTTATTGGTTGTAGTGTAATTGGTGGGCACGTCTCTTCGCTTCTTTGCCCACCCTACCAACAAGTTAATTTTATCTTGGCAAGTTAGAGGAATCCGAGCCACGACCGTTAGGGAGTGGCGTTCTTAAAACCTCCACTCCCTAAAGATCGTGGCTCTGATTAAACCAGACAATACAATAAGCAGACTCATGGGTAATTATATGGATGCAGTGAAGCGTAATCAAGGCTACTCTTTATTTTGACTCTGCTTTTTCAGGTCTTTTCCACCCTGGGATGGTTTTTTGTGTTGTTAGAGTAAGAGTTAGCTCATTGGCTGGAACATTTTTTCTTATTGTGCTGCCAGCGCCTATAGTTGCATTTTCTCCTACGGATACGGGGGCAACTAGTTGTGTATCCGATCCAATAAAAGCGCCATCCTCAATAATTGTTTTATTTTTATTAACGCCATCATAATTACAGGTTATAGTGCCTGCACCTATATTTACATTTTTACCAATAGTTACATCACCTAAATAGCTTAAGTGACTGGCTTTAGAATTTTCTCCAAAGACTGCAGCTTTTGTTTCTACGAAATTACCAATTTTGCTATTAGCACCTAAATGTGTGCCTGGACGAAGGCGGGCGAATGGGCCAACTTGGGCACCGTCTTCTATTTGGCAATTATCCAACAAAGAGTTGGGATGAATTTCACAATTAGCACCTATTATAACTTCATTTAAAATACAATTAGCACCAATTATACTACCATCGCCAATAACTACATTTCCACTGAAAATAGTGTTTACATCGATGCTTACATCTTTGCCACAGTGTAATTCCCCACGAATATCGATGCGATTTTGATCGGCAATATATACACCTTTTAGCATCAAATCTTTAGCTAATTGCTTTTGTAATATGCGCTCTAATTGTTGAAGTTGAAGTCGATCATTTACGCCTAAAATTTCCATATGATCATTGACTTCTAATGATAAAACGGGAATCTCGCTACTAACAGCATGAGAAATTATTTCTGTTAAATAATATTCTTTTTGCGCATTATCGTTAGTTAACTTAGGTAACCAATTTTCAAAATTTTCAGCTGTTGTACAAGAAATACCAGAGAAAATTTCTTTAATTTGTTTTTGATTATTTGTCGCATCTTTTTCTTCTACAATAGCAGTAATTTCATTATTTTCATTTCTTGTAATGCGCCCAAGTCCTGTTGGATCAGCAATTGTTGCTAATAATAAGGTAAGTGCATTGCTATTTTCTTTGGTGATATCAATAAGTCTCGCTAAAGTGCCAGCTTGAATCAAAGGCACATCACCTGATAATACTAAAATAAGACTATCTTTAGGAATATGAGGCAATGCCTGTAACACAGCGTGTCCTGTACCTAATTGTTTATCTTGTACTATCCAATTTACCATTAAATTTGGCAGTGCTTTTTTAATTTTATCACTCTCGTGGCCAATAATTATATGGATTCCATCAGGTTTTAAAGAAGAGGCTGTATTAACAACTCGCTGTAACATAGCAACGCCACCTAATTTATGCAGCACTTTAGGGGTTGATGAATTCATACGTTTGCCCTGGCCTGCTGCCAGGATGACAATGTTTAACTGCATTTTACTTAATCCTCAAGTTCACCACAGATATTTTTTTCCATCATCTCTTTTATTTCTGAAATATTTGAATATTTGCTTAAGAGATATAGGAGTTTACAATGAGCCGCTTCTGGTGTCATGTCATGGCCGCTAATTAGGCCCGCTTTTTTTAATGTATATCCTGTGGCGTATTGGTTCATTTCTACACGTCCATGGTGGCATTGGCTACAATTTACAATTACCACACCTCGAAGGCATGCTTCTTCTAAACAGCGTAAAAAGCGAGGATCATTATTTTGTGCATTTCCTGCCCCGTAGGTTTCAAGCACTAAGCCACGCACAGGTTGTTTTAGAATATATTCTAGTACTTCTGTGGTAAAACCAGGAAATATTCTAAAATTTGCAATAAAGTGGGGACTAATAGTTTGTTTGTGAAATTTTTTACCAGTTGCTTTAAGTAAGATACTTTTATTAAGTTCTATTTCAATACCAATAGTTGCAAGATGAGGGAAATTTGGCGAATCGAAGGCATGAAATTGATCTGAGCTAATTTTTTGGGCACGATTGCCGCGTAGCAGTTTTTGGTTGAAATAAATGCATACTTCTTTTATTGGATGATTTGCTGAAAGCATCAGTGAAGTGATGATATTATCTACGGCATCATTGCGCACTTCCGATAAAGGAATTTGTGAGCCCGTAATAATTACAGCTTTATTTAAATTTTCTAACATAAATGATAAAGCCGAGGCTGTATAAGCCATCGTATCAGTGCCATGAAAAATCACAAAGCCATCAAAATTATCATATTCATCAGCAATATCTTTAGCAATTTGATTCCAATCGCTAACTGTCATATTAGATGAATCTAATAATGGATTATATTCCTTAATGACATAGTTTGGCATTTTAGGATCTGCTAAGGTATGTATTTTTTTAAGCTCAGCTTCAACATAGCCAATCTTTGGCTCATAGCCTTTGGAAGTTTTAACCGAGCTAATAGTACCACCAGTATTTATTATGAGGATATTTTTTTTCATAAGTTAGATCTTTATCGATGTTTGCATTATTCCTAGTCCTCGAGGGAGATTTAAAGAGATATATCAGTAGCTCCTAAAATATAAGTTTTAGTTTAGCATTTTTTAAGATTAAAAATTAGTTTATTAGTATACATTAAATATGACCATGGTATAATTATCACCCATTATGTAATTTTTTGGGGTATTAAATTGATGAGACAAGGTGGTAAAGCCTATACATTTGCAGTAGTTAGTATTGCTTTGGTCATCCCATTTTATTTTTTTTTATCACCAGTCATTAATTCTAATGTAGCTGCAGGAATATTTACAGCTACTGCTGTCGGAGGCATATCCATGGCTACTAGTATTGCTGGAGTTTTAGGTTTGTTATTAGCTGCAGTTTATGGGGTTGTGGGTTTAGGCTATCTATATTATGGCGCTA
>Ga0247836_1001797_pt1 | contig 33035 bp, 35 predicted proteins | sample LaCruzMarch2015__4_FD_187116 | JGI IMG/M metagenome (GOLD analysis project Ga0247836, IMG submission 187116) | Freshwater microbial communities from meromictic Lake La Cruz, Castile-La Mancha, Spain - LaCruzMarch2015_14m | ecosystem: Environmental > Aquatic > Freshwater > Lake | place: Spain... | reverse complement strand
CGTCGCCGATACTGAGCAAAAACAAGTCGAGCTGGCTCGCATCCATCTTCTCGCTCGACCTGCCAAACATCCGCCGGATGAGAAGATCCATTTTTTGCCGCATCAAAGTCATCTCGTGATTCAGGCGGGCCACCTCCAGACGAAGCATCTTATTCTCTTCCAAAAGCTGCTTTTTGCTCAGGTTTTCCACGCAATATTAGCACAGCAGGATGCGTGCCTAAACATTAGCTTTTCTCGTCTTTTTCTTCCCTTTCATACCACGGCAGCAACTTCCCTCCGCGCAGTTCGACCCCGTCGGTCAACATCGCCAGCGCCTCCGGTCGCAACCGCAGCTTCTTCTTGCCTTCCGTGTCCTTCGGCCAGGATCGCTTCCTGCTTCGCTCTCGGCGTCCGAACCCGCCCCTTCCGATCTTGCTTCAGGATCTCCAGTGTCGTATCTGTCGTAGATGTCATAGCCCAAGGCTACGACATCTACGAAACGCGCGGTAGGCGGTCCGCTACGTGACGTTTACAATGGACTCGCCTGATTGGACCTTTGGCATAAAGTCTGTCAGGATGAACCGGTCGCCGGATGGGTCGAACAGGACATTAACTAACTTAAAATCCCCTCCGACATTCCCTGTCACAATAAGGCGGTAGAGCAGATCAAATCAACACTTCTCAAGCTTGCAGAATTCATATTCATCAGTGGCCGCACGAAGCAAACAGGCTCTGCTACTTTCGTAACGCCTTTCAAGATAGAATACTTCACCGTCATAAGGAACCAAACATAGGGGTTCTGCAATTGGAAACCCCTTGGCAAACAGCCAAGCGGAAATTTCAAAGTCATGCCAGAGGTTCCCGTCTCTCTCGGCTGTTTTTGCAACAAATTCCGAAAGAATGATAACCTTTCCCCGACTAAAACCATGACTGTTGGTGCAGGTTCTAAACGAGTCCGGGATTGCGAGGCTTTCCCTGCATAATTTCGACCAGGTGATATCGCCTGATGTGCCGGCAGTTGAGTTTTTCCATTTCCCAGTCAAGCCTTCGTTGGAATATTTCATCTCGTGAAGGCCTGCTAGTTTTCCATTTTCGTAGAACTCCCCGGCGAAGCCTTCAGGAGTCAGCCAGCCCTTACTGATCCAACTGTCTCTCGGGTGCGGGTACAATACTTTAACCGGCATCTTGACGGTCCAATATTGTTCATCATCTATTTGCGTAGTTTCGACAGGGACAATCGCTAGTCGAGTGGGATTACTCGGATCTCCAATTGTGTAAATACCTAATTGGGAATGCAGAGTCTTCATGCACTCCTACCAACATAGACGTTACGCGCCTTGAAGATCGTCTCACCGTGTGGTCCAGGCTCATTGGAGGATCCTTCCATTTGCAAATTGATGATCAGGTACATCGGCAAGTCCTGCATATTCTCCGGCGCCTGATGGCAACCTTTCCAATCACCGTCTATGTAGTAATTCATTTCCACCGTATTGTGGGATTTCAGTTCGATCCAGACACGGTATTTATGCCAGTCGCCCGGACGATCCACCACATTATCAAAGTGTTTAGGGTGATCTTTATCTTCTGGATAGAACGTGTTTTGGCAGTTTACAGCACTTCCCTTGAATTCCAGAATGTCAATTTCGGGAGGCCAGTTGTTATCAATTCCCGTCAGCCAAAATGCCGGCCAAGTCCCACGCGCTGTAGGCGCTTGGAACTCGCCATTGATTTCCCATTTCGGCCAATCCGTATTGATGCAGAACTTTGATTTGGCATGGACTGCTCCAGAGTGGTATCGGATCGGCAGATACGGATCATGTCCGCTTTTTCCTTCCTCCCAACCAAGCCATTTTGCCACCAATGTCAGTTCACCCTGCGCTATTCTGACACAGTCATCAACCATCCTCGCAGTCCCATTGTGTTCATTTGGAAACTCGCTCCACGGATAGCCAATATTCCATTTGCGAGCAAAAAGCTCCGGGGATGCGAACGAGTCGCAATCGATTACGGTTTCATGTTCCATAGCGATTACTGATAGACCCGCACCCAATCGATTTCCATGCGGGCAGGGAACGCGGTGGTTTCATCCGGCGGATCGACGGGCCTGCCTCCGACGGCAATGTTGAAGATCAGGTGAAATCTCTGATCGAATGGTGCGGGAGATGGTGCTGCGGAGGAGAACCATTCACTGGCTGGAGACTCGCGAAAGCACTCGCCATCCACGAACCATTTCATGACGGTTGACGACCATTCGAGAGCAAAAACATGGAAGTCATCGCAAAAGCGCTTGCCACCGGACAGGGTGAAGTGCTTCGGACCGTTGGAGGCGTTCTTCGGCCATCGGTCGCCGTAATGCAGGGTTCCAAGTATTTGGCCAGGTTCGCGTCCGAATGCCTCCATGATATCGATTTCTCCACTCGCTGCCCAAATGCCATAGACCTCGTCGGTCGGAAGCATCCAGATCGCCGGCCAGATGCCGCGTCCGAAAGGAATCTTCGCGCAGATCTCGATAAGTCCGTATTTCCAATCTCCCCGATGTTTTGACCTGACGCGTCCAGAGCTGATTTCCCGAATCGTTCCAGAAATAGCTACCGTCTCCCGATGTGCTTCGAGCACGAGGCATCCGTTTTCAACCCGCACATTCTTTGGATAATCCGTGTAAAGTTGAAGTTCATCGTTTCCGCCTCCGAAGGCATTCACCTCGGATTCCCACTTTGTGTAGTCAAGAGTCGGACCGTCGAAGTTGTCTTCCCATACGAGGGTGTTGAATTCCGATGTTTTAGTTGTCTTCATGTTTTTGGGTGCCACTTGTTGATTTTGATGGGAGTTTCATAATGCGGAAGATTTTCCTTTTACCAGCTCGAGGAGCGCGGCGGGATTCAGATTCTTCGCCGATTCCTGGATTTCAGGGAGTTTTGAGGAGTAGAGGTCTTTTGCCCTCTGTGTGAGTTCGCTCATGAGTGTTTGGATCTCGGCCATATCCAAATTTTGGCCGCTGGCGTAATACCTGTCCGCAACATGACCGATGGCGTAGGTCGAGGCAAAGGACATCGCGGAGCCCGCCGCCTGGCTCGCGAGGCCGCCGGCCAGTCTGCCGCCAAGTGATTTGCCGATTCCCCCGAGCAACTTGCGGGCAAAGCCCTCTACGACCTGCGAAGTGAGCCCTGCACCGAGTGTGGCGAGGAAATCCTTGATGTTCGCAGTTCCAAGTTCGACTCCGTGTGACTTTGCAATATCGTAAACCAGCTTCACTTGAAGCGGGATAATCGCCATGGTGGCGAGAGTGCCCGGCAGGATTTCCAGTGCCCCGTTGATGATCGCGGCACGCATGATCATTTCCTCGTTGGTGGAAACTGAGGGCAGCGATCCAGATCCCGCTGGTACAGTCGCGAGCGCGGCGGCATCCGCCGCTACGGAAATAGTGACGACTTCAGGGCCGGTGAGTTCCAGCCGGATGCGGAGTTCATCGAGGAATTGATCTTCCGTAGGTGTATTCGCCCCATCCGCCTCACAGATGCTGCGGGCCATTTCGTAAGCCAGCAACCGGGCCTGGCGGTCGTGGAGTGCAGCGATGACGGTTACCCAGCTACGCTTGCCCATCAGAATCTCGCGTGTGAGCGAGTCCGTCCCACCGCTATCATTGTTGCCAAATTCTTCTGCCAACTGCCGGATCGTCGCTCGCTCGGACTCATCAAGATTCCCGTCTGCAAATGCGGCAAAAAGACAGACGGTTAGCAATGCTTGGTTGGTCTCGGAATCGAATTCAGTGTGTGTGGTCATGGTGAATTAAAGCGACTGTTCGAATTGTAACTTGCAGAGGCCTTTAACGAGGAATGAGAGCCTTTGGGGGTAAATTTCTATTCAGGACCGATATGCACCCAACTTGCTGGAATATTTTCTATTGCAAGCCAGAAAACACCGGCGCCATAAACTACCGAATCCTCCCATGTTGTTATTCGGAGCGTGAAGCCGTCTTGCTTTACATCAATTGCTTCGATATTGAACCTCACCTCATGGTGTCGACTATGGTCTAGCTTTCTTATCGATAAGAAGATTTTCGGAATAGTTAAAAATGGAATTGGAAACTTAACTGGATTATCATGTTTCCGGTAACCGTATTCCGAATTAAGCCCTAGTTCCCATTTCCCTTGTTTATAGCCTGGATCAAATTGATAGCTTCCCATTTCCATCCGCTGCTGAGAGTTTTGCAGGGTGTTGATCTGATTTGTTAGGGCTTCCAGTTTTCCAGGGATCGAGGTAATCTCCGCTTGGAATCCCTGAAGTATTTTTGAAATAGTGTTCATAAGGAATCGTTCGATTTGATGGAGAATGGCAAAGCGAGCAGATTCTTCCGAAAAATCATCATAACCGCCTTTAAGGTTGTCGCGGATGATGGAGATTGGAATCCCTGCTTCTCTCAAGTGGACTTTGATCGCATCAGCAATTTCTGTCGTTGCCGCCGACTTCGGATGTTCGGTGTCGCCGAGACGACCGCAATTGAAGAATCCGAACGCTGGCTTGCCCGAGTCGCGCAGCTTGGTGATAAGTCGGCCCATCCCCGTTCCGGAATTGATTTCCGGCAGTTTGTCGAGAAGCAGAATGAAGGCGTCGGTGGTCTCGATCTGTGCAAAGGTGATGCACTCGTGCCGGGCACCGATTTCGCCGGCTGCATCGACACCCGGGGTGTCAACCAAGTCAAAAGAAAGAAGAAGCGGATGGTTGAGGCCCACCTCGACAACCGTTTCGTTTAGATGGATATCGCCGGAGTTGATCCAGTCCCCGATTTTGTGATGGGTTCCACCGATAGTCACCAATTCCTCCCTGTCGAGCCTATAATAGGTGGCCAATGCGGTGCAGGGCAGTCCGCTTCCGACCTGTGCGACCTTCCGGCCGAAGAGCAGGTTGACCAACGTGGATTTTCCGGTCTGGAATTCACCGACGATGGCAATGCGAGGTTTCATAATGATCAGGTGCCTTTAGATATTTGAGAATTCATCCATGAATCAAATGAAAATCCGCATTTATCGCAACTCGTAGGTCCCCAGCTTGTGAATTTCATTTCGGTTCTACAGGCTGGACACTTACACTTAACCCTAACTTTTCTATTGCAGTCTCGGCATTCATAGAGGTCTGTTTCTTTCCACTCATTTATCTCGCCGCAATGAGGGCAGGGCCAGATTCCATCTCCGTCGATCTCCGAGGAGTTTAGCATACTCAAAAACACTCGAACATCCTTTCCTGGATTTCGAGTCTCCATAAGAGTAAGCAATGCCTTCTGGATTCGATTGAACTGAGCGTCTTGATTTGCCACTTGCTGATCAATTGACGTCTTGAGAGCACGATAACGATTTTGGAGCAGATCCCTGTTTTCTGTCATCTCCTTTTTGAAGTCGCTTAGTCGGTCGGCTAGTGTTCTCATAAGGAATCGTTCAATTTGATGGAGGATGGAAAAGCGGGCAGATTCATCCGAAAATTCTTCATAGCCGCCTTTGAGGTTGTCGCGGATGATGGAAATCGGAATTCCTGCTTCTTTCAGTCGGGTTTTGATCGCGGCGGCAATTTCCCCTGTAGCTGCAGAGTTTGGGTGCTCTGTGTCGCCGAGACGCCCGCAGTTGAAAAAACCGAACGTCGGCTTGCCCGAGTCCCGCAGTTTAGTGATCAGACGGCTCATCCCAGTTTCGGAACTGACCTCCGGCAGCTTGTCGAGAAGAAGTATGAAGGCGTCGGTGGTTTCGATCTGCGCAAAGGTGATGGCCTCGTGCTGGTCGCCGATTTCGCCGGCTGCATCGACACCGGGGGTATCAATCAAGTCAAAAGACAGAAGAAGCGGATGGTTGAGCCCCACTTTCACAACCGTTTCGTTTTGGTGGATATCTCCGGAGTTGATCCAGTCACCAATCTTGTGATGGGTTCCACCAATAGTCACCAATTCCTCTCTGTCTAGCAGATAATGGGTGGCCAAAGCTGTGCAGGGCAATCCGCTTCCAACCTGCGCAACCGTCCTACCGAAGAGAAGGTTGACCAATGTGGACTTGCCGGTTTGGAATTCACCGACGATGGCTATGCGGGGTTTGGTCATAATCAGTAGAGTCTCCGATGATTTTTGTCCGGCAATTGAATTAATTCTCCCTCGGTCGCCTCAGCGATGAATCGCCCACTGGAAGTTAAATAGGTGACCGTCAGATATTTGAGAGTTCCAGGGCTTGGATCCCCGAACGCATCGTTCCCCACTTTCATTCGCACTGACTCGTTTCGAATGTTATTTACGATCACCATTCGCACATCGTTAACCGATTGGCCTGCGCCATACTTTGCATCAAGGATTGTCAAAGGAGTTGGCCAGGTTTGCACAGGGACAATTTCCCAAAGCTGATTGGTTGTTGGCTCTGCAGTGCGTTCGGCTGTTTTTGCAGGGATCACGGATGCTCCGTGGAGATCTTCTCTGGCGGAAGCACTTTCTAAGAGCAGGCTCTTATTTTTCCCGCACAATAGTAAAAAATCCTCGCCACTCCTCTCGAAAGACCATGAATGCTGAGGATAGTCATTTGGCTCCCATTGGTGCGTCCAAAGACCTGCTTCCACTTTATTGTCTCCGTAGTCAAGCACCTTGCCCGATCCGACGCGAACAAGATACCCGCTGTTTGTTCCGAAGCGGGCGTAAGGTTCAAAGCGAAAGACCTGGCACTCAGGACACGGCTTTCCGTTCTTTTCATTGGCGTCCTCCAAGTAGGCCTTTTGTCTGTCGGAATTCAGGTTGCCTCCTACCATTTTTCCATCCCAATCAATCGTCAGAAATGTACCGGTTTTTCGATTTCGAAGGGCAAAACCACCTTGAAAAATCATACCGTCTCTGAACTCACGTGCAATTTCCTCGGCGATCTGTCGAGATCGTTGTTCGCACTGGGGAAGGATTTCACGGACAACTGCAGAGTGTAATGCAAGATATTCATCCAATCGAACTTCCGCTTGCCTCATGCGTTGGTCGAGCGCTTGGATTTTCGAGGTGATAGTGTTCATAAGAAATCGTTCAATTTGATGGATGGTGGAAAAGCGGGTGGATTCGTCAGAAAAGCCTTTGTAGTCACCTTTGAGGTTGTCGCGGATGATGGAAATAGGAAATCCCGCTTCTTTCAGGCGTGTTTTGGTCGCAGCGAGAATATCCACCATTGCCGTAGATTTCGGATGTTCGGTGTCACCAAGGCGCCCGCAGTTGAAGAAGCCGAAAGTCGGCTTGCCCGATTCGCGCAGCTTGGTAATCAGTCGGCCCATCCCCGTTTCGGAACTGATCTCCGGTAGTTTGTCGAGAAGAAGAATGAAGGCGTCGGTTGCTTCGATTTGAGCGAAAGTGATGGCCTCGTGTTGGGCGCCGGCTTCACCGGCTGCATCGACACCCGGGGTGTCGATTATGTCAAATGAAAGAAGAAGCGGATGGTTGAGGCCCACTTTAACAACCGTTTCGTTTTGGTAAATATCGCCTGAGTTGATCCACTCACCTATCTTGTGATGGGTTTCACCGATCATCACCAATTCTTCTCGGTCGAGCCGGTAATGGGTGGCCAGAGCGGTGCAAGGCAATCCGCCTCCGATCTGCGCGACCTCGCGGCCGAAGAGAAGGTTGACCAACGTGGACTTGCCGGTTTGGAATTCACCGACGATGGCAATCTTGGGCTTTTTCATAGGAACTCACGGATCTCCTCCTCTTTTTTTGAAATCTCTTCGAGCAGCGGCCAAATGATTTCCTTTTTTATGCGTTTGGCTTCGCGGATTTTGCGTTCACGCTCTTCGCCATTGGCGGTGTGTATTGCGCGAGCCTGATCCGCAGCTTCTTGCAAGTTTTGGCGTGTTTCTTTAATCTGTTTTTCTATAGACTTTTCGCGACTGGAAGAAACCGACTTTATAAGCTTCTTCGCAAAAGATGCCGCGATACGCGGCAATTCATCAGAAAACCATGCAGAAACGATCGCCTTATTTTGGCTTTTAAAAGCCCCTATGTCCACCCAAGTTCTTTCCCAAAATATCCACCAGGGTTTAGTGACAGTTTTTGCTTCGACTCGGATACTTTCATCCTTTGGGTCTTGGATTTCTACTTCCCCAGATGCGCGAACATTACCGAATTGCTGCAGGGACTCGCCAAAACAGTCCTCCAATTCCTGTGCAGCCTGCCGGACCGCATTCTGGACCTCGGGATCTTTTACGAATAGGTCTTTCGTTAGCATTGCAGCTTCCCGCTGTGCCTCCTTGATTTGTGAAAGCACCGTGTCCTTGACTTGTTTGGCTATTTGGTTGGCTTCATCTACGCCGTCATTCCAAGTCTCATGTACAAGATCATTTACTTCCTCGATCAAATCAGACTTACTTAGCTTGTTGCGGAAAAACTGAACAAAATGGCCTGCCATCACTTCATTTTGTGATTCAAGGTTGCGCCTTAACTTGTCCAGAGCCGCTTTGTATCCTACTTCGAAGACCTCCAATTCGCGTTCCCTCTTGCCTATTTCCGCCTCAGACTGTTCTGCTGTTTGTTCTGCAGCCTGGATCATGCTATCCAATGCGGAAGTTTCGAATTCCTTGAGGCCTCGTGTGAAGCGCCTTGTGCCCTCTTCAATTAGAATCGAGTTGGCGCGCCGAGCCGAGATGAAATCCGTAGCCGATATCAGCAGCTTTTCCCAATTGGATGATTGAGCCGTTTCCAGCAACAGGTCTTCGCTCTCGAAAATGTTTTCAGGGGCTTTTCTCCCGGTAAACTTTTCATAATCAGTGCGGATGTGCTTCTTTAGTAACAGTAGGACTGCTTCTTGAGGATCCTGCGGGCAATCAGCCAATATTTTTGTCGCCTTTTCGATCAAGTCCGCTTCGCCTTCCTCGCCGAGAGAGTTCGCGCGTAATGCCAACAACTGGGCTACCCGGTAGGCCAACCTTACTTGCACGCAGATGATCGAATCCGAATTCAGATTAAGGCCTTCCTTGTTAAGCAGCGAAACGTCGTGCGGTAAAATCATTTTGCGAAAATCCTGCTCGGACACTGAAACAGATTTTAGGTTGTATCCGATGAAGATATGATTTCTTCTTTCCTGTTTCAGAAATCTGGAAATCGATTTCACCTCTGATGCGCTGATAGCTTTGCCGGTTGTTCCCAGAAGAAAAACCAAAGCGTTGGAACTGGCAATTGCTTCGTCCGCAACCGCCGTATCAAAGGCGCTTGCGCCGAGTCCCGGGCAATCTACCAAAGTGGCGTTCAACTTCTTCAATTCGGCACGGTTAACAAAAAACCTAGCGTTTTTGACAAAAAGAAACCGTATTTGCTCTGCGGTGAATTCTTGAACCAAGGCATCAGCCCATCCATGTGGAAAGCGCAAATAGTTTGCAGCTTTTGGAAGGCGCAGCGCGGAAGTTGTGCGAAATGTGCGATATGCTTCGATATGCTGGAGTGAATGCCTCGCCACCTTCAAGAGGTCCACGGCTCCGAAATAGCGAGAAGGATTTCCTCGATGCTCCTCGACTTCATCTTCAACCGCCTCTTTGAGCACTTCAACTACCTCTGGGTCGGAAAGATCCACTTCAAAATCCGGCGGCAGCAGATGGCCTTGAGATTTCCCTTGCAGAATACACCCTGCGGTTTCCAACAAGTCAGTAATGCCTTTTAATGCTGTGCTGTTTTTTTTCCTTTGGATTACCTTGCTCGCCGATTCGAGGAGTTTGGCGTTGATAAATGAGGCGACAACCTCCGCCTCCGATTTCCACACGATTTCGCATCGCTCGTCTTCGCTCGCATCTACATAGGTAGCCTCTGCCATGCAGGCACTGGTAGGCAACCCACTTCCGGTAGGAACATATTCCTGTCCTCCGCAAAGCGTATTGAAAATTGTTGATTTCCCCCCTCCGAACTGAGCCACAAGAGCGATGCGAAACCGGTCGTCAGTGATGTTCCTGGCAGTTTCTTCGAAGCGGCCCGCGTATTTGCTCAATTCCGGTTGGGTGGCGATCCGGCGACCGAGTGCAACCAGCGCTTCCTTGAAGTGCGTGTAATAAGCGGTATTCATATAAACGGAAATCGGGGTGAGTTTTAGGACTGCGGTTCATTGCTAATTTCTCTTTTCAACTTTCTTGCATTTTCCAGCGTCGAGAGAAGTTGCTTCTCCATTGCCTGTAATTTCACGATACGGGCCGGATCATGTGCTTCAGGAACATCGGTGACCGGCCTCGCGAGCTGGTTGATTTGGTCTTCCACAGCAGCACGAAACTGTGCTTTGAGCTCAATGCCAGCTTTGCGCAGAGATTTCTGAAACTCTTCTGCAAGTTTTTCGGCGCCAGATTGAACTGCTTTGTGAACTTTGGCACTGATGTTTTCCCCTCCAAATAGCATCCGCAATAAATTTACGAATTGACCGGCTATTGAACCAAGAAGTCCAGGAATAATATTATCCAAAAAAACAAGAACGGCAGCGGCAATTTGCCCGTAAGGGCCAAGCGCTGACATGAAGACCAATAACACCGTCTCCATATCCATGTTGTCAATGATATCTCCTTCGGCAGGTAGCGAGAACCCTTCGATGTCCACATAAAGTCCTTTCTTTAGGTGATCAAGGAGCGGTGCAACTTTGTCTTTGAAAATAGACTTTAGCTCCTTGTCGATGTTCAATTGAAACTGGCTGTTCGCAGCAAGCAATTTCCCCTGCAGCTCTGCCCTGATCACCTTTTCTGCTTCGAGAATATCTTCTTTGTTTCCGAGCATCGGAAACCTTTTTCGAAAGTCGCCTCCAAACTGCGACATTTGGCTCCCGAAAGACGCAGCAGCTTTTTCAGTAAGGGCATCAATTTTATCATCGGCGATGATATATGTTCGCTCGGCATCGTAGGATGCCGCATCTCGCTTGTTCTGGGCTTCCTTGCGGATGCGCGCCGCCTCTTCAACTGATTTGTTGGCCATCTCGGTCTCGACACGAATGCGGAGGAGCGCATTGCCAACCTCGTAATCCAGAATATTGAGGGGTCTGAGCATGCGCCCGATGACCGGGGCCGTGGTCGCGAATTGCAGCAGAGTCTTTTCAAACTTTGCAAGCCGCTCTGTCGTGAGAGCCTCCGCAACCCCATTCTTCGTCGTCAGGGCGAGCGCTTCCTTTGCGTTGAGGACTTCGACCGGCATTCCGCTGATTCCCAAGTTCCTGAGTTGGGCTTCGACAGATTCTTTCCAATCCTTTTCTCCGAGTTCATTCAGCGACTCTCGCGGGTTGATCACGACCATAACCTTGATGATCCCGTTTTTGGCCACTTGCGAGCCGAGGAATTCCAGGTCGTGTTCGCTTAGCTGAGCCGATGCCGACACGATGATCGCCGCATCGAGCTTGGACAGTAGCTGGAAGGTTGAGTTAACGACGGCGGTGTTCGGAGAGTTCAAGCCGGGGGTGTCGTAAAGCGATATCGCTTTGAGCGGCTCGCAGGGCCATTCAAGGGTCGCCCGGGCCATTTTGAGCGCCTTGTTGGCTCGCCCTTCGGGGGTGGGGGCTGACGTCTCGGCCTGAATTTTCTGCGTGTCTGGGCTTTCGACAATGCTTGGCGTGCCTTCGCCTTCGCCCGGAATAACGATTTCCTCCCCCTCAACATTTCTAATTTCTGCTGCTTTGCGGAATGAAACGAGGGTCAACCGCTTGGAAGCTGAGTGGATAATTTCCGTTGGCACACAGGTTGCCTCCAAGGCATCGGTGAAAAGAACCTCGTCGCGCAAAAATAGGGCATTTATGAGTGTGCTCTTGCCGGATTTGAATTCGCCGAGGACACCGAGCCTGGGGCGCGTGTCGGAAAGCTTCCCGAGTTCCGAGCGCAATATTTTTGCTTGCTCGGGGAATGCGGGGTCGAGGAGTTGGATTGTCTGTTGGAGCAGTGCTTCTGTGTTCATGGATTGTGGCTTTTTCTTGGATGCGTGGTTTTCGCAGTTGGCTGTAACTAATTTAGTAGGATTAAAAAGAAGGAAGCAGGCGCCGGAGGTGCGAATTCCATAGTGCCAGTGCGAGTTTGGGGTTCCGGAATGTTCTAGCGTGCCGGGCGATGAGTTGGCGGGCGGCAATTCCGACAACGAGGGTGAGTAGGAAAGAGATGGCGAGTGGAACGGCTCCGAGGGAGGCGAAGCTGGCCAGTGCGGTGCCTGCGAGCAATGCCGCCCCAGTGCCTCCTGCTCCGACGGCGGCGCGTTCCATGGCGCGCCCCCCGCTCATTGTTCCTCGTCGTTGCCAGGCGAGGACGAGGGCGATGCTGGCTGCCGCCATGGATATCGGATTGGCCGCGACGATTGATGACAGACCGCTTGATGCTCCAATCTCGATGAGCATGGCGGTATCGGCTTTCTTGACACCGAGCACAACACAGGCCGCAGAGATCATACCGCAGAACAATTCCGAGCCATTGATTTGAAGGAAATCCGCCTGCCACTCTTTGCTGATCCCGAGGGTGTGCTCGATCCATGTCGAACCGGAGTGGTATGCCGAGGCATCCACCGAAAACACTGGCAACCCCATTTTCGAGAACAGATCCTTGGCGAGGTGCGTCGCAGTTCCGAGGACTTCTTGGGCTACTCCATCGTTCAATGATGCTTCCCGTGCAGCGGTAAATGCTCCGACCAGATCATGCTGACGGTCCAACAGATGGTGCAAATGCGATCCGCCCGTCCCTGCATTCAAGTAAACCGAATCAATCGACTTGTCGTAGATTGTCGTGTTCGGAGTGTTGATGGCATGGGCAAGAAAAGTGTCCAGCAACGCACCAACTTGCGAAGAGGCAGCGGCTTGCGCGGCTTGCCCCACTGTTGTAGCACATGGCTTAACAACGTTTTCAGATACGCAGCCCGCAGCACCAACCAGATTCCGCGTAGTTCTATTTTTTGCTGCCTGAGTTCTTTGGAGAACTTGAACTGCCCGGTAGCGAGCTGTTTGGAACGTCGCTTTGATTTCCCGTTGCATTCGTGGGAGCCTTCTCGTCTGTGAACTTATCCCTTACCACGACCTTTGCCGCCGGCGCTTTTTTTTTTCGGGGCGGGGTTCTGGATAATGCTTCCCCGTCGGACGCAAGATTGCTGTCAAAATCAGGATAGCTATCCAAAAAATTATTCCCAAGCTTCTGGGCTTTATCAGCCAAGAATTTTGCGTTTTCTGCGACCTGCTCCAATCCGGAACGAAAACCTCTAACAGCTTCAGCAGCCAACTTCCAGGAAGGTCCACCAGGGAGACCGATACTGCTGGTATTGTCAGGGGCTGTGGGTGATGTTTTTTTTTAGAAAGAAGAAATTCATCAACGACCGCATTGGAACAAATGCAAATTGCCGTCTCAGCTATTTGGTTCAATGTTTCTTCACTGGAAAGATACTTTGAGTATACAATCAAAAATCCTGATTGATCAGGAAGATTATTAGATTTGATATTTCTGGCAATAGATTCTTGATTCGCATTTGAGTATCGGAATGCTCTCCACCATGATTCATCCGAAACTTGCGGATTTGCGACCTTCCGCTCAAAAGCCATTTCTGCAATTCCATCAATGATTTTGCTATCAAACCTCCATCCTTTGTCTGATTTATCAAGAGAGATACCGCGTTCAAGCATCTCTTTGATAGAATCTGATTGCAGGAAAAACAAAACCGCGAGGGCCCGAGCCTGATTTTCCTTCAGACCTTCAAAAAGAATTGAATCACGAATCGGTGTCCCGGTTCTATCCTTACGGGTGGGGGAGACAAAACCACCAAGCAAGAGACTGCACAAGCCGGATTCCCGTCGCTCAAGGACAAGGCATTCGGACATTTCAGATTTGGCGATTTTGTTTATTGGCCGACTGTAAACATCTGATGGGAACCAAGTGTAGTCTTCGTTAATTCCACGTGAATTGATGCTGTAATTAAACATGTTATGTATTATTTACAGTGAGATCAGGTTAAATCAACCAATATATCTTTTAGATGAGTCTCATTAAGATATCGGCCAAACTTTTGCAGCGTCTCAATTTTTGCATTTTTTTCACTTGGAAGCTTGAGCCAGTCCCAAATTACGTCGCCAATATGTTTTTCCATTTGAATTTTAGAGCTTCCCCTAAAGCATCCTTCGCATAGTGCTACACGCAATGGAATATCACAGTATTTTGGGGCGAATTCTGGTCTTTTACGCTTATAACGCTCAGGAAATTGATCTTCATTTGTCTGGGTCAGGAACTCAGAAAACTCAAGGTGCCCTAGAGTCAAAATACAACAGGCAACAACCCTAATTTTGCGTCCCTTAGCCCAGTTTAGCAGCTCAGCATACTCGCTTCTGAGCTTTTCATAAACACTATGCATAGTGCCACTATTAACCCACTTTTCAGAACGCACAGGACACATCATGATGATGCTACCTTCTTTGGGTGATGCTTTCTTGAATGCGTTATAAATCTTATCAGATTTATTAATCTCGCGTTGGTGCCGACTTCCTTTCATGAGCGCAGGCGTATGGATAGCAACAATTGACATGTCGGAGTCATAAATATCTTTGGCTGGCTCGTCGTAGTCACTGTTACCGTTGTGATAAAGCCTTCCAGGCATATCAATAAAAACAATCCTGATATCGTCACCATCACTTTTCACCGGATCAAGATCTACAAGAAAAGAATATTCGCTTCGAGTGTTGTCGCCAGTTATAGCAAAAATCGAATCAACGCTAGGCTCATCTTCTTCTGCTAAATCCTGGAGATCGGCTTTCTTTTCATCCATGATATCGGATGATTGGCCCGTGGCTCGAAAGGTTATTCCCTTGCTAGCCAGATCCGCGTCTAATGTTTTATACATGGAAGCAATAATGCTACTCTTTCCAACTCGGGTAGGCCCGACCATTGCAATTTTAATGATGTATGGCTCTTTCATAATGGTGAATTAGATCTTATTTAAGTCTCCAGCGAGTGATAATGTGTATTGTCGTAACTGTGCCTGGAACAAAATATCAGCCTGTCCCGCAACGTATTCCTCATGCCATATTTGGCTTTTCAATTTGTCGTAAAGAACCTCCACTCTTTGTTCGGCTTTTTTTGAACCGCCAAGATAGAGCATGTTGCTTTTCAATTCATCAGCGAAAGCGAACTTGGCGAGCCTGACTTCCTCAGCCAACTCATCACGCAACTCTGCAAGCGCATCCGCTCTGCAATCTTTCCAAGCCACAATGAATGCTTTTCTGGCACCCTTCGCAGATTCGATCTCCGGCGCGCGAGAAGCCCACTGCTTCACGCTTTCTTCAAACTCGGTGGTACCTTCCTCCAATCGAGCCAAATGCTTTCTGATGCGATGTTTCATAAAGGCATCATAGGCAGGATACATGGTCGCAGCTTTCGAAAAATACACGGCCAAGTCCTCAGCATCGTCAATATCCTGAAAAATTGTTGACAAAAACAAAAACTGCTCTTGCGTGGTTGATTCACTCACCCGACGGAATTCTTCTGATTTGCCAAGCATTCCTGCATTTTCATTGTTCAACGCTCTCCAGAATTCACTACGAACCTCGTCGAAACTTTCTTTCAGCGTCAAATCCATTTTTTCAAAGTATTTCGCAAACCGGGTTCTGAGGTCCTGAGCCGTATTTCCAATCCATTTGAGGGTTTGCCCCGGTGTGTTTGCGATCTCTTCTGGTGTTTTTAGATTGAGTTCAGCATTCTCCTGTTCAAGCAGATTCTGCTCAATCTCGTTGGTCGCAGCGGCTATCTTATCCATCCCTGCATCACTACTCTCCGTTCTGTAACGGTTTACAAGGCTGTTCAGCGCAAGGCCTAGCTGACTGTCCCAAACCTGCTCAAATTGTTCCTGAAAGAATTTATCTTTGCCACTCAAAACGGATTTGGATTCTGGGAAAAGATCGCGGATGGTCGAGAGTATGGCTCTACATTCTTGACTGAGCGCATTCAGTTCTCCCATGCGGCGGTCAAGATATACTTGATCCAGTCGAGCGATATTTCTAGTTAAATATTCGAGACAGGATGAGAAAAAGACGGCGGTTTCTGCTTCGCTTCTACATGAGACATTGGCTTTCCCCGCGTTAAATTGCAGCGCGGGAACATTTTGTAGATTTCGCTCAAAAATATTTAAAACACCTTCATTGTGTGGGGTTTTATTAACAGCCAATGCCGTCCATTCTGAGATTTGGAGGTCTGGTAGCGCGCGCGCTAGAAGCGTATAAAGATCAGTTGTAGGCTGTGTAACTACCGGCCCTTGTGGAGAAGGGTTAATTACCATTACAGCCAAATCGATCTCGCTCCCAATGACTTCACGGACATAAGACTCCAACCCAACTGTCAACTGTCCGAGCCCAGGAGTATCCAGCAGTGTTACATTTGCTGCCTCAGTGTTGGGAAATGCGCAATGAATTTCGGCGACTTTGACTGCACGCCAGTTTGAGAGGGGGGTCTTATCGTCACTGTCGTGCTGCGCAACATAGGAGCGAATATCCGCTCGCTCCGCACGTAAAGGCGCTTTGCCGAGAAGCGGACGAAAGCGTGGCATTTCTTCACTGACCTTCCGTAACTCGTTGGCAAGAGCAACGGCAGTTACGTCATTTGGATCAGAAGGACTGGGAGCGCCCATAGCGCCAAACTGATCGACACTTGGTGGTTTTGGAATTCTTCCAGAAAATCCCATCCGTTGATCATCCCAAAACGGCCACACAACATCTCTCAGGAAGGATTGCTCAGTATGAAAGGAAATTATCGCATATTCCTTTCCTCGCTCCACTGAAGGATCGTTGTAGATTTTCGAAGCAGCGCCTGTGGTGAAATCGTTTCCTGTTGGAACAACGCTCTCATCTAATCCAGATAGACTGAGTAGCAATGTGCTTTTGCCCTGCTTGGGCAGACCCACGACCCCAATATTCAAAGAATCACGATTAAATCTCGCATGGATTTTTTCGAGTTCAAACTGCTGTGTGCGGCAGTGTTCCATTGTCCTTCCGATGGACTCACAAATCGCCGAAACGCCGGGGCGTTTGTCTTCGGCAACCCGAGCGGAGTTTGCTGACAGGAAACCGCGAAGTCCATCGAGACTTGAGGTGATACCGTCAAGGGCTGTTCTCTTTCCGTCGATGACTGGAAGTTGCGGTTTGCGCTGGGCAATGATGTTTTGGACTTGTTGGCTTAATGACATAATGTTTAGTGTTAAAAACTCAATACTGCAGTTCCATTGTGCTTATATTCAACCAGGTAGTGGCGCTTCATAGAAGATTTTGGACGATGGCATACGACACGGGGAGAGGGATTTCTGCGGTCGGGGAGAATCTTTGGCCGAGGGTGTTGAGCCAGGGGTGGCTCCGGCATTCCCACTGTTGGACGGAAAAAAGGGCGTAGTCCCCGCTTTCGGTAATCGAGTATGAGGTTATTTTTGCCACGAGAAGATTGGGGTCGCCCTGCAGGATAACCGTGACTTCGATGGTTTTGGCCATCGAATCGAGGCGGATGTCCTGGATCGTGCCGGCGTCGCCAAGGTATTCTTGGACATGCGGTTTTACGACCATGCCAAGGAGGGAGTCTTTGGCGGAAGCAACTCCGGGAATTTTGGTGAGGATGGAATTGGTCATCGGAAATGAAGGATGAACGTTAAAAATCATCCCGTCCGGAGAGGCGGGCTTCCATGTTGTCGGCGGTGTTGAGGACGGTCATGAGGACGCCGAGGAATTCCTGGGCCGGGAGTTCGGCGGCGATTTTGACGGTAAAAATGGCGGCATGCACGTCCTCGGAGTTGGCGGACACGCCCCAGGCCCCGATTTTAAGTTGTTCGTTTTGAACGAGGAGGATGTTCGCAGTGCGGGCGTCGAACGGGCCTTGGGAGACGAGGCCGGCTGAGGAGATTTCCCGGATTTCTATACCGAGGAATTCGTAGGTGCGTGAACGGATAAACGCGGACTGGTGGCGGCCGGATTCGAGTTCGAACCCGACGCGGAAATCGCCGTCATCGTCGATCTGGTAGCGGAGTTCGAGTTTGTCGAGCACACTTTGAACTCGCGGGTCGGCGGTCGGCTCTTGTTTTTTTGCGGCTCCGAACATTTGAAGAAAAGGGTTGAGGGTGGGTTCTATGCGGCTGCCGGGACTGATGTGAGCTTGGCTTTTGCGGAGGACAATTGCTCTTTGAACGCGGCGGCGATGTCTGCGGGGGAAATCGCAGTAAGTGAATTTTTTGACAAGATGAGGGAAAGCGTCGCGATATAGGCTTCGCCGAACATGGTCGTGAAGGTTGTGGCGGCAACGGCCTGCAGGGCTCCGCCTGCGGCAGAGCCTACTCCGGGGATGAGTTTGACAAGGCCGGCGACAAGTGCCCGGCGGGCGACATTTCCGGCCATTCCAGTGAGGGCGGAGCCGACGAGCGTGCCCATGAACGCCTGGTCGAGTTTCAGCCCATAGACGGCACTGATGGATGCGAGCATCGAAATCTCAATGGGAAGGAGGATGGCGATGTCCGCGAAGGGGATCGGGGTCAGCGCTGCAGTTCCGGCTGCAACGGCTGCGGTAGCGACAATCTTGTGGGCGCGGCTGGCACGAAGCGCCATATCTACTTGCTGTGCGGCGGCGAAGGCATTTTTTTGGCCTTCCGGGACGATCTCCATCGAGGTGTCCACGAGAATCTTGAGGCCCATCGGCGGGAGGACAATGCCTTCATCGAGGGTTTCCTGGAGCGCACGGACGCGCACGACATTCGCTGCCTCGGGGAGAATTTTTTCCACTTCCTCGCGAAATCCATTGTCGGATCTGGCTTTCGTGATGACCACGAGAACCGGAATCTGCGCGGCGTGCAGCATTTTGAGGAGGTCCACCTCCGCATCCTCAACACGTCGGGAGTCCTCCGAGAGGCAGAGCCAGGCGAGGTGGAGGTGCTTGTTCGGGTCCGATTCGCGAGCGCGTGTCCGGACGAGGTTTTCCAGGTCCCGGAGAACTTCGTGGTGGGCTTTTACTTCCAGTCCCCGGGTGTCGAGGATTCGCACGGGGATGCCTTCCTTGGAGATTTCACGGGTTTCCTGAGTGACCGGTCGCCCGTGTCCGGTTTCGGCAAGCTGCCCCTCGAAGACGGTGTTGATGAGGGTGCTTTTGCCGACGCCGGTTTTCCCCGCGATGAGGATGTTGACGTTTCCCCGGCTGGTGAGGGCTTCCTCGATGGCCTGCTTGAACTCGTCTGTGTTCGTCGGGAGCATCGGTTAGAGGGCACCGACCCGGTTGAGTGCATGCCAGTGGCGCTTGATCGAAAGCTCGATTTTGGCGGTCTCCTGAATTGCGTATGTCTTGGACATCGTGGAGGGCGGAATCAGTGCAGAATATTGATTAGTTCCTCTAATGTCGAACGGAAAAGGGGCGGGGATTTGAAGAGTTTGGTGACCCGTCTGGCTTGGGAGGCAACCGGTCCACTCGCCCGTTTGCAAGGGTATACCAAGCGGGCGGCCAACTCCCCGACTCTGCCATTCTGTCGTCCTCATCTACCCGTTTTCGTGGAAATTGCCGAATTCTCTCGGTGAGGAGGATGTTTTTTCAAAGACTTGCGAGCCGGAACGATCAGGAGTTCGGACACCCGCTGCTTGTCCTCCACGCCGAAGACCGCCAACGAACCGGTGCGCGGAGACATGGCGACCTGGGTTTTGGTTTCCTCGTTGCGAAGCGGATAGGAGTTCAGGAGATTGATGGCGGAGCGGAGGGAATCGGATTTCCCGGAGTGGAGTTTGCGGAGCATGGCGTTCCGGCGTCCGGGTGCGATGATGTCGTTCTCGGGAGCTTTCTCATACGGGGCGACGTCTTTGGGACCGAGGCCGCAGCGTTCATCCCGGAGTTCGCCGGAGAGAAAATCGTTGGCAATTGCGATGGGCCGGTTCCGGCTGGTGGGGTGGGAGAGATTTTCTCCCCCAAGGCACTCAATGATGGCGGCCTCGTTTTGCTTCGTGCCGACGAGGGTGATCAGAGCCGGGGAGCCGGTCGAGGCGTCTTCGAGGGTGTCGAGGGCTTCCTCGTAGTCGGCGCAGGATTCAAAGACATGCCGAAGCAGGTGGCTGGGAGGCCAGTCAAGGGAGGGAAGACCGACCGGAGTGGCGTAGTTGATCGATGCGGAGAAACGTCCGGGAGCCACTGCGGTGAGCACGCCGACATAGCCGGGGAAGCTGATGTTGTAAAAGTCGCCGGCGGGGGCGTTGATCATGTGGTAAACGACCGTGTTTTTCCCGGCCTCTTCGACGTTTTGAATGGGTTCAAACATGAACAACGTTGAGTTGAAGCCCGCCCGCTTTGAGGTAGGCGGCGATGCGGAAGTAATGGAAGTTACGGAAGCCACGAGCCATGCGCTTTGCGATCTGGAGGATTCCGTTGACGGCCTCCATGGCGGCATTGGTGAGGCGCGTTTCCATGAAAGCCAGGATGCCCTTCCAGTGAGCTTTGAGGGTGCGGGAGAGTTTTCGGAACGGCTCCAAACGGCAACGGTCCGCCCAATGGCACCACCTGCGCAGTCCCTCTTCTTCGCCCAGGGAGAGCATGTCTTGGAGGCATTCGCGCAAGCCGACGGCACGGCCGAGGATCGGGTAATCCCGGATGAAGCACTCGCGGTTGCGGAGCTGTTCTTGGGTGCGGGTCCACGGGTTGCCACGGATCGCCCAGATGCTGCCAGTGAGGTCGGCCCCGGCGGCGGCCAGATCTTTGCGAACCCGGTCGAGCGCGTCACCGGCCAACTTCATGATGTGGAAGTGATCGAAGACCAGACGGGCCTGTGGGAAGTAGCACTGGGCTCCCGCCTCGAATGCCCGGCTCATGTCCATGATGATTTCGGTGATCTGGGAGGGAAGCGCCCCATGTCGGAGCATCTCCCGGGCGAATGCTGCGAGCGCCTCCTGATCCTTTCCCTCGACGGTAAAGAGCAGGTGCTTGGTGTCGGCATCCATGAAATTGGTCGCGTAGTTGTGGCCCTTCTTGGTGCTCGTCTCGTCAATCATCACCCGGCGCACTTCACTCCAATCCTTGGCCGCGTGGGCCTGCGTCACATAATGGTCGAGCACGCGCCAGAGCCGCTTGTCGGTCTCCCCCAGATCGCGGGCCACCGCAGACACCGTCGCCTGCTGGCAGCGCAGCAAGATCATCGCCTCCATCATCAAAGTGAAACCGCTGCCAACCCGTGCCCAAGGGACCGCCGCCAGCAGCACTCCATGCTCATCACATTTGGTGCGAGGCGTGCGGGCGATCAACTCGGTGCGGTGCTGCCAGAAATCCATGTGCCGCCAGCGCTTTTCCACCGTGTCGTGGACCGGGCAGAAATCTCCGCATTCCGGGCACGCAAACTGCGAACCCGCTTCGAAGTCCAGCCAGAGTTTCAACTCGCGGCCTTCCACGTTCATCTCGCTCTTGACCACCTTCCAACCGCTGCCGAGGCCGAGCGCCATTTCGAAAAGTTTGTTGGCATCCATGTCCAAGAATTTGAGCATTCCATGGCGGGCCTCGCCAGCTCTTCCTGCGCTGTCCGCAGGACAGCCTTTCCAAAGTTCCCCCCGAACGCCTGCCGCGGCGAGCGGTGCGGGGTTTGGGGGCGCACAGCCCCCATCAAACCAGTTCGTTCCACCCATTCAAAACGTCGAAATGCCAAAATAATTGCCAGAAATACAGAGGGCTATTTGAACTCTGCGTTCAAGTCCTCCTTGTGACTGCGGAGAAACTCGATCCGATCTGGCCCGGCGGCATGGACTACAAGAAAATCAACGTCCTGATTTTCTGCGTGGCCGGGCCTGCCCTCTTCGCTGCAAGCCTCGCACTCAACGTCGTGTTGGCGATCAAGTTGGCAAGTCTCGGGAAATGAAAGCTGACCTCAATATCTGCGAGCACTGCAACTTGCTACACCCGGTGACTCAGCGGGTTTGCGGCGAGTGCGGGCAGCCGCTCGTCCTCGATGCGAAAGGGAACATTGCGATCTGGCGTCTTGGCGACATCGAGGATGGCTTGCTCGGCCCTGTAGCCGCCGCCATCCGGCAGGCTTTTGGTTGCTCCGTTGTTATCCAGCCCTGCTTTGTGGACGAGCGTCCGTCGCTTCGTCCATCATGGAGCGGGCGTTCGGCGACTGCCCTCCTCAATCAGATGCTTGCCCGTCGAACCAAGGGCGTAATGGCCAATCTGTGCGTGACCGAGGACAACATCACGTGCGACAAAAATTACAATTTTCTTTTCGGCTATGCCTATATGGGTCTGGGTGCCGCCGCGATGGGGCTCGAACCCCTCCGCGATGACGACCCAGACGCTGAAACTCTAATTGCCCGGATGAGCAGCATCGCGATTCACGAACTTGGGCATGCATTCGGTCTGGATGACATGCCCTACGATCACGGCGATTGCGTCATGTGCGGAGAAGAGGAAAACGATTCGAACGACACCATCGACGAGGGGACAATCAAATTCTGTAAGTCCTGCAGGTCCCAACTCCGCGTTAAGGGCAGAACCAAATGAAACCAGGCTTGCAGAAGCCTGAACGCGTGGAAATCACTCTCATTTCCCCTGAAGGCAAGGCAGTTCGCATGTCTGAGTTTTTTGAGTGTCCGGAAGTGATCATTATCGGAGCCAACGGGGTCTCCTTCGACGGGTGGGTCTTCCGAACCGACCGAGACTTTCCCGATTCGGATATTTGGTGGCTGGCTCGTCAGCTTGAGCTTATCCGCCAGACACAGGGCAAGGAGAGGGCCGAGGCGCTCGCAAACGCCCTGGAAAAACTGGTCATGATTCCGCTTGGAACGCCGGATTTAAATCCGGATAGGGGAGGGCAGGGGAGAGTAAAGTGAGAAACATACCCCCCTCAGCGGTGCCGTTTGTGAGCCAGCATCTGAAAATTGCAATATTTTTGGTGTAGGACACTCGTTGACCGGGTTGGTATGGGAATCTTGCGGGTGTTATGAAAACTCTCACTCCGCCCACCACCGCCCAGAACCTCACCGCCTGGTTTATCTCCGTTCCCCCGGGGCAGCAAATCCCGGACTACACCGTCCTTGAGGAGGCCATGGAGAAGCAGGAGGGCTCATCCGCGAGACCGGGAATGTCAACGAGCTCCTCATCGAGAACCCCGGCGACCTCGATCTCTTCATTCAGGCAGGAGACATCGTCAAGGGCGGCCGCCAGGACCGCACGCTGGGGGCCGACTTCATCGTGCCGGCCAAATCCGGCAGGGTCCCCATCCCGGTCTTCTGCGTCGAGGCGGCCCGCTGGCACAAGCGCCACAGCGAGTCGGACGTCCACTTCTCAAAGTCCAGCGACTTTGTAGCCTCGAAAAAGCTCCGCGCCGCCGTCAATGCAAGGAAAAGCCAGGGCGCAGTCTGGGAGTCGGTCGAGGAGGAGCAGGCGAAGCTGAGCGAAAGCATTGGGCTTTGCGCCAAAGCGGCCATGTCGCCCTCCAGCCTTCAGCTTTCCTACGAGATGAAGGAGACCGCGGCGGCCGTGAAGGATTATCTCAGCGGTCTGGAATCCACTCCCTCCGGCGAAAGCGTCGGGGTGGTCTGGGCGATCAACGGCAAGCTCAGCCACGCCGATATCTACGGCAGCCCCGCCCTGTTCCGGAAGGTGTGGAAGAAGCTGCTTCGGGCCGCCGCCTTCGAGGCCATCGGTGAGCGCACCGACAAGCCTGCCGAGCCCCTACGCGACGTGGCGGAGGTGTCGGCTTGGCTCGAAGAAGCTGCGGCCGTCGCTGCCGAGGAGGAAAACCTCCCGCCGAGGACCCTGCTTTCGACCCGCCGGGCCAAGGCCCAGCTCCGCTTCGAAACCCGCGACACGGCGGTCGCCGAGCCCATCCACCTCAGCATTCTCGCCCAGTAAAAAACCAGCCTGAAAAATATCATGAAAAACACCCTGTTCATTCTGCTCGTCATGTTGGTTGGGGGAGCCCCCTCCTTCGCACAAAAGTGCGGGGAGGGGGTATTCCTCGGATGCCTCAGTGGCAATCCCTACGCCGCGGCCTCGACTGCGAATCCCTACGGCCAATACGGAAGCGCCTATTCCTCCACCAGCATCAACAACGCATACGGGCAGTGGGGCAGCGCGTATTCGTCCGTGAGCGTTGCAAACCCCTATGTCACTTCAGCACCGAAGATCATAGCCGCCGACGGCACCTACCTCGGACGCCTCAGCGCCAACCCGTATGCCGCCGACTCGGTCTCAAACCCCTACGGGAAATACGGCAGCCCGTATTCGCCCACCAGCATCAACAATCCCTACAGCCAATACGGGAGCCCATACTCGACCATGAGTCCCAGGAATCCGTATACCACCACGGCCCCGGTCCTCTGTGGCGAAAAATAAAAAACATTCTACAATTGCCTCGCTTGCTCCCGCAAGTCTCGCCCTTTGGGCTGCCCTGCGGACAGACTACCCGGCCAGCGCCCGCTGGCACGTGCTCCCAATTTCACATTCCAAATTTCATAAAAATCATGTGGCTCGCTACCCAACACGGATTCTACTCCATCGTCCAAAAACCCGCCGGCCAGTTTCATGTCCGGACCCGCTGTAAGCAGGATCTTGAAAACCTGATCGCCCTCGCGGCTCTCGAAGCTCCCCTGCATCACACGAAGAACGGCGACTATGCCTGGCGGATTGTTGTCGGACAGCCGGAGGTCAACGCCATCATGGCCGCCCTGGCGACGTCGATCAACTACGCAAACTTCAAGGACCGCATCCACGACAAGCTCGATCAGGAGGACAAGCTGCCTGCCTACTCGCGGCTCTGGTCGCAGATGGTGGCCTACCAGGCAACTCGGGAACAGTGATATGGGGAAAAGATTTTGAACTGCGGTTGACGATTTCGCGTTTCATCCGTCTTCAGGTGTAGAGAGATGAAATCCACCTATTCCAGCGAAGACCTGCAAGCCGCCGATAAATGCCTACGCGATGGAAAGGTTGCCGATGCAATCGACCACCTCGAACGCATTATCCCCGAAGGGCCGGAGGGAGCATTGGCCACGGAATGGCTGGCGGGCATCTACCTCTGGAACGGTCAGGAGGCGCGGGCGCGGGCGGCCATTTCGCAGCGCTCCACCGGCCCCCTGACAGACGCGCTGCGGACCAAAATGCTACAGGCCTACATGCTCGAAGACATGCCCCTCAAGGCCCATGAAATCCTCCCCTCCCAAGATCAGTCAAAAATCGATTCGGAGCGCTGCCTGACCGTCGCCTGCTTCCATGCAAGCGTCGGCAGCTATTACTACGCATTTTCCTGGCTGCTGAATATCTCCCATGACGAGATCGGCCCGGAGCGCTGGCTCCTCGACCCCTATCTTCAGAAGCTTTGGCAACACTTTGCGACCAATGACCCGCCAGCCGAACTGCTCCGTGGACTTGCCCTGCTGGACGAGGCCGCAGGCTTCGCGACGATCCCGGCCAAGATCGACCGTCCGATGGAACTCGGGATCTTCAGCCGACGGGACCTCTCTCCGAAATACTGCCCGATTTTCGAGCTCGATATCCCCCGTGGCGTCGCCCGCATCAACACTGCCTCCTGTCTCCGCCATCCCGCACTCTTCGCGGAATTCATGGCGTGGAGTTCCTCCCGGATCGAGGAGAACCTTGCTCTGATTAGCACGGTGACCGGAAAAGCACGCGGCCGGTCCACGGACCTGGAGTTCGCGAAGAGATGCACCGCCGTCGGTCTCTATGATAAGGCGCGAGCCGCCGTGCTTCGCGCCGCCGTCAAGAGCCCGCAAGTGCTTGAGGAGGCGCTGGAGGCCTCGAGCCTGTTGCCAATCGCTGGAACGATCCGTGACCTCCAGCACTGCCGTGACATCCGCCCGGAGGCGCTGGACGAACTGGCTGCGGTGGAAAATCTCTGCGAGGCCGGGGAACACGGGCGCGCCTTGACAATTCTCGACAGTCTGCGCTCCGCCATAGGCGATACAACCCTCCTCATCCTCAAGGCAGCGATCACACACTACTACGCCGGGAACCACGAGCAGGCGCTTGAGCTTGCCAACACGGTGATTGATCGGTGGCCGGATGATCCTGTCGCGTGGTTCGTCGCGGCGGACTCCTTCCGCTGCCTGGCCCGGCTGGAAGAATCCGCGGAGATGTTGGCCTCGGCCCCACCGAATGTCGCCTTCCTCGGCAAAGCCAAGGAGCTTGCGAAAGCACTCAAAAGCTTTGGCCACGAGCTTCCGCTCTTCGAATCGCTGGACTGGCTTCGGCCTCTCACGGACGAACTGGCGGCCGGAGCCCCGGATGCATTCTACGCCGTCGGACTGCTCGTCCGGCCGGGTGCGCTTGGGCCAGAAAAGTATTTCCTGGGCTCGTTCCCCTCCCAGGCTGTCGCTGTCCACAAGTGCCGCCAGTTCCTGCACGAAATACTCTGTGGGATGCACGTAGAAGGGATGGATCAGGACGAACTGATTCTCTGGGCCGAGCGGCTGTGTCTCGGCGCACACACGATCCCCGCATCTCCCTTCTGCCCCCGGGCGGACATCCGCGAGGCGGCTGCCCAAATCGCGGTCGAATCCCTTTCCAACCAAGAAAACCAAACAACACCATGAAGAAAACATACAGACAGGGGGACATCCTATTCATCAGCATGGATACTCCCATCCACACAGACGAAACCGCCGCCGGATCCCTGGAGATCGCCCAAGGAGAGGTCACCGGGCACGCTCACGTCCTTCACGCCGGGGCGATCGGGTTCGATACGGATCGGGAGAAAAGGGTTTCCCGTCTGGATCTCCCGCAGGGCGGCGCGCTCCGCCATGACGAGCACGCTCCAATCGACCTGCCGCCCGGCAGCTACGAGGTCCGGCGGCAGCGCGAGTATGCCTACGGCGAACCCATCTCCGCCGATGACTGAGGCCACCCATGCGGATTATGAGGAGGAATGGTGCCGGCGGGCGGCCGACACGTGCCCGGCAGACCGGGCTGCGGCGGAGGCTGCCGCCAGGCGCTTCTACGATTGCGTGGGATTCCTTGGCACCATGCAGACCGTCCTGTGGGCGAATTCGTTCCCGGAGTTCGCCCGCATGGTCCGCTGCATGGATCGCGGTCTCGGCTGGCACGTGCTCTACAGCTTTCTGAAGACAACAAAGTTTGTGGACCCGGACAACTGGCTCGCCCGGACCTGCTCACTTCCTGCGGGATTCTTGAGGATTTTCCGCCGGAAATCCGGGCTCGTCTCATCGCCCAGGCCGGAGCTGAAAATGTCGCACGAGGTGCGGGTGCCGGCGCAGTTCTGGAGGTGGACGACACCGAACTCCGGCACCAGCTCGTCGAGGCCTACGGGGCGAAGGATCTGATCTTCGACAGCGAAGTATTTTCCAAGACAGTGAAAGACGACTTCGGCACACTTTATCGCGTCGAGGTGCCTGGGGACGAGGATATCTGCGTCGTGAAGGTCCTCAATGCGACGCCCGAGCCCGACGGCACGTTCCAAGACTATTTTCTGCGCGTCCCGCCCTATGTCCAAACCGCCCGCGAGGCGGTGGCCTGGACCTTCGATATGGAGGAGGGCTATGCGCCTGTTGCTCAGACCTGACGGCGCAGGCCGACCGCACGCAGAAATCTTTCCCACAGGCCGGGCGGAGGTGGTGGCGGCCGCCGGGGTTCAGGCGTGTAGTTGGCGGCCTGCGAACTCAGCACGCTGCCCTCGTAACGCAGTCCCCGGCCATGGATATTCTCCTGCGCCTCCTCGCGAGCTGAAGCCAGGATTTTGCTCACCATTTGCTTCGAGATGCCCAGCGAGCTTCCGATCTCCGAGCCGCTTTCCCCGGCAGCCGTTCTGCGCAGGATCTCGCTTTTCCTGGGATCCATCTCGCCCAGAACCTTGTCCAGGTGGTCGGCGGTTTCTTTCCGGGCGATCTGCTCGACAACGGGCGACGGGGTTGAAACCGGTTCGGGAAGCGGAAGATCCGTCCCAGCAGGAGGCTCGTGCAGGGGCAACCGGTCATCCAGCCTGCTGCTTTTCCGGTGAAGGTCTTTCAGCCGGTTCTGGATCGCGGTCACGGCATACGCCTCAAACTGCCCGTCCCTGTTCTCGAAGTTCCTGGCCGCATCCCAAAGCGCCTGATCGGCGGTGGTTTCGATCTCGTCCTGCGTGGCCCGGGGGATATTGGAAAACCCGGCCGCAATCTTTGCCGCCAGCGGCCGGTATTCCTCAAACAGCTCGTGCGCGCTCGGCCTGCCGGATGATCCCGCCTTCATGCCGACCATTCAACTCCTCCAGAAACTCCCACTCAAGCTCTTCCCTCTTCATACTTGCGGATTTAAACTTTTTTGGGGGTAGGACAGTCTTTGTCTATTTTGATGTGATATAGGTTGGGCATGAAAGATGAACAAGATCCACAGCCGACGGCCGAAGCACCCGAACCTCTCGAAGTGATGCGGAAGGCGTATCAGGATGCGGAGTTTCACTTCGACGAGGACGAGGGCACGCTGATCCTCCGCCTTGGGCTCAAAAACCTGGACGTCACCGTCCTCTGCTGGGGGCACGCCGGCGATGTGGCCAACATCATCGTCCGGCTCCCGATCCGGGCGACCGAGCAGTTCCGTCCGCAGACCGGCGAGTTCCTCCACCGCCTTAACTACGCGGCGAAGCGGAAATACTGGGAGATCGACTACAGCGACGGGGAGATCCGGCTCGTCGCCTACACCGACACCATCACCGGCCCCCTGACCGAGGGGCTCTTCCGATCCATCTTTCACGCGGTGACAAGCACTGCGGACGTGACGTTCCCTTACTTGACCAGCGTCTTGTCGGGTCGGATGACCCCGGAGTTTGCCGCCGATCAGGCGGAGGCCGCCATCGAGGCCTTCTGGGATAAGGGCGAAAAAACGGATGCTCCGGAGGACGAACCGCCTTCTGAAAATTAACTCTGAAAACCGAACGCAGAAACTGGAAACCAAAAATATGGCACACGAACTGAATTTTGAAAACGGCGAGGCTTCGCTGATGTATGTCGGTGAACTCCCATGGCACGGTTTGGGGACTCGCCTCGAAACCGCACCCAAAACGGCTCAGGAGGCGATCACTGCCGCGCATCTCGATTGGGAGGTGGAATTGAAGTCAGTCTACGCCGGCGGAAAGGGAATGCTCTACAATGTTCCGAGCCGGCAGGCGGTTGTCCGTGCTGATAAATGGGGACAGGAAGACTGCTCGGTCTACGGGCTCGTCGGCTCCGAGTATGTCCCGCTCCAGAACCGGGATGCGTTTACGTTCTTCGACCCCGTTGTCGGATCAGGGGCCGTCAGCTACGAAACCGCCGGATCGCTCGGACAGGGGGAACGGGTTTGGGTCCTTGCCAAGATCAAGGGCGCCAATGGTGAATTCGCCATCAAGGGGAAGGATGTCGTGCAGAAATACCTCTTGTTGTCCAACGGCCATGACGGCAGGACGGCGGTGCAGGTGCGGTTCACTCCCATCCGTGTTGTTTGCCAGAATACCCTCTCCTTCGCGTTTTCCATGGGCCGCGACCTCTTCAAGATTTACCATGACCCGCAAATGCACCTGCGCTTGGAGCATGCGCAGGAGAAGGTCAAAGAGATTCTGGGCTACTACGATGACGTCGAGAAGCGGTTTCAGGAATTCGCCACCTTCGATATGTCAAAAAGCCGGATCGACCGGTATGTCCTCGGTGTTTTTCCTGAACCCAGCCGCAAAAGGGGGCAAAGCGACCGGAGCTTTGAGGAGACACAAGCCAGGGTGGCAGAGCTTCGCAGTGATTCCGTCCGCCTGTTCGAAGAGGGGAAAGGCAATCAGGAACCCGGAATCCGGGGCACACTCTGGGCGGCCTACAACGGAGTCACCGAACTGGTCGACCACCATTCCCGTTTCACGACACCCTGGCAACGGATGAACAGCATCTGCTTCGGCGAAGGAGAAAGACTCAAACACCGCGCCCTTGAGCAGGCGTCGGTTCTTTTTTCAGCGAATTAATCCCCCCGATAGCATTCACTCTCCGCGTCAAGACACCAAACCTTTGCGGACAATGCTTGTATGCTGGCATTAATTTCCCTTATATCGCACACGAAGCGTTTGTCCGCATGGTGAAACGCAGAATCCACGAGTAATCAGACAGATGCGCGAGACACTTGAATCCTTGAAAGACAAGGCGACCGGGATCGGTGGCGTGAAACCGAACCACGAAGCCGCACAATGAAAGAATATCAAAACCGTTCGTGGTATGTCCTGCAATTTGCGCTGGGGAATGCGTGGGATTTCGAATGTCTCGCGGGCTCCTGGTTTTCGGACGATATGAATGAGGACATGCCATGGGTTGGCATGAAAATCCAAAGCAACCCCGCTTCCCCTCGACGGGAGGAAATACGCGCGTCGATGCGCTCATGGTCAGAGCCGAAAGGGGGCAATGTCGAACTTGCCGACACCACAAACTGGTGGAGGATTGGCAATGGAAAACCGCCGCGTGCCTTCCTCGGAGAAGACGACCAGATTCGAGCTTTCAAACCCGAGCCGACTAGGCAACCACCCGAAGCCTGAAGTGAACCACCAACAAACATTTGAAATCCCTCTATGGGCTGCCAATTTGGTAGCTGTTGGCGAGAAGATTGGAGCCGTGGCTGATGAAGAAAAAGAAAGGCGTCTCACCGTTACGCTTTGCCTTCCTCGTGTTGACTACGCTGCTGTTTTGCTTGGGCTTGGAATAGTCAGACAGCACTTCAACTCTTCATCCCCGCGATATGACGAAGAACGAATGAAGAGTCTAATAGGGCATTATGTAAGCTTCGAGAGTGATGCGAGAACTATCGTTGGGTTCGTTGAATATTGCGAAATCTTTAAGGATTTCAAGGTGACATGCTACAAGAGAGAGAGTGCAGCTTTTTCTATTGTGCTCTCACAAAATGACTGGGCAAAAGTCAAACCGACTGGTCGCGATTTCAACCCAAAACGTCGGGTCGGAAACGGACAAATAAGAGGCATTAAAGAACAGAATCTGTCAATATCAATGCTCAGCCGCTTGACGGGTTGCGAATTTTCGGAAGCATTTCTCAGAGATTGCGGGTGCCTTTTCACAATTTACGGCAACAAAACAAGGATTGACCTCGAATTGTCAGGCTCTCTATTCGAAGGTGAGGAAGCGTGCCTTGAGAAAATCCTCAGGCCAAAAGGGCATGTCGAATACGAAGACTCCTTTCACTGCTCTATCGAAGGGCATAAGTCAAAAATGGATCATTTTAACGACACTATGGTGATTATTGAGTCGGGGCGCTCCCTGTCGGACCAACTGGCGGCCACTCAGAAACTCAACAGGATCATCCTTCTTGGAAGAAACAGTGTGAATTACGACGAATGCGCCGCCCAAGTAATGGAGACATTCGCCAACCGCCGAGCGAGTGGGCCTGAATCGTCTCCTGACCTTCCGGCATCAATAAGGTGCCTTTCGTTCTACCACCAATGAGGCTCGAAGACTGCACTAAAGCACATCAGGCATCGGAGTGCTTGATCAAGAATGGGATTAAGGGCCACCCTGTGGCCTTTAAGGAACTTGCGGACTTTGACGCGGCAAGAAGAAAGCTTTCATGCCTTATCAACAACGGCTCGATGCATGCTTCATGGGAGGAGGGCGCAAAACTTTTTAGTATCCTCCATGCCAAGCTTGCGCGAACCCCATGCCGTCCTTCCTGGCTGGTCAACGAAATGCTCAACTCGTTTGGCAGGCGTCAACTGCTTGAGCATTTGGAGAAGCGATCGGACTCAGTGGACGCGCCTGTGGAGCAAAATTCACTTCGGGCAGCAACCAGTGTCTCGCATTCTTGCTGCCGCTGAGAAAGGGCGAAGATCTCAGGCGGAACAGTGGAAGCAATGGAGACGGCAACTCCAGCAGGAGACGTCGCCGGAAGCTCCAGTGTCACAAGCCGGCTCGCCGGAGCTACAGGTGCATATTACACCATGATCGTCCTGATGCATATGCTGGTCCTATTGCTGCCGACCAAGGGATTTTCGAGGGAACTGGAGTTCAAGAACTTCAAGCGGGGAACGATGGCTGCCCAGTCGGTCACCAAGCGTGCCACCGAAGAACAGGCGTTGAGGGACATTTACGAACGGATTCGCACGGCACCGCAGACATACCAGCAAGATTTCATCGAGGCTGCGATGGGTGTGATCCCCGCAATTAACAGACTCTACAAGCGCGAGATCATTCGACTTCCGGCGATCCCAGAAAGCCAGCAACGCACGGATGGTCGGCCCGGAGATGGTCCAATGGCGTCGGTCGGAGACCCTATTGCCCCCAATGCTCCGTCCGGCTCGGGAGCTTCGCTTAACGGAGCGAATGCTGGGACATCCTCCACGGAAACACCAGTCAACGACTATGGAACAATCTTCCCTGGTGCTGCGCCCAGAAATTGACTCGAAACTGAACGCGGATATCCGAACCCATCCAAAAATATGAGTGAAATTCGAATCACAACGACGATCGGCGAGATCGATGCAGCTCCCCTTGTGCCGCTGATGTCTCTTTCCGAGGCGATCAACTCCAACGCAACGGAAATTGTTCGAGGCATGACATCATTGAACCACAGCGCTTCCGTAGCAGACCTTTCGAGCAGCAAAAGAATAGTCACCATGCCTGTCGGCATCAACGGATCGCGCTCGCGCCATCTCTCAATCTCGGATATTCATCAAATTGTCGCCTCAGCGTCCAGTGCAAGACATGCCATCACCGCCTTGGGCGAGGGCTTGGAAATTCCCCGGGTTGAAGCCTCTCGTCTCGCTCTTAGTTTTAACAAACTTGCTCTGCACAACGATAAATCGGGAGTTGGTGCCTTGGCTGAGACTTTGATTGCAGAGAGGCAAAATCGCTTGGTAGAGCAGATGCTCCCGATTGTCGCCCAGTCGTGCCAAGCCATCGGCTTCACTCCGGCGAATATGCCTTCTCCGCTGGGCTTAATCGCTGCACAGCGCGAGGGCACTCGTCAACAGCTCGCGATTGAAGTTGCCAAAACCAAGACCGAATGGCAAAATTCGACCTCCTCGCTCTTCGATGTGAGCGCCGGTCTGAAAGCCGGGTGATCTGGCCGGTTTGAAAACCGGATACTTTCCGGCGGGCGTTTTCTTCAAAAGCTTCGCACAAGGCTCTTCTTCCTTGGTTTTGTTCTTCGTTTTCTTC
>Ga0247836_1001796_pt1 | contig 33049 bp, 31 predicted proteins | sample LaCruzMarch2015__4_FD_187116 | JGI IMG/M metagenome (GOLD analysis project Ga0247836, IMG submission 187116) | Freshwater microbial communities from meromictic Lake La Cruz, Castile-La Mancha, Spain - LaCruzMarch2015_14m | ecosystem: Environmental > Aquatic > Freshwater > Lake | place: Spain... | reverse complement strand
AAACGGGCTCGCGAGCGCCGTCGTGAGCGAGCCGCCGGCGATGTCGGTCGTGCCGAGATTGCGGACGACGACGGTGTAGGCCCCCTGCGTCGCGGGCGAATAGAAGGCCGGCGCCGCGATCTCCACGGCCAGATCCGCCGCGAGCACCTGCCGGGCCTCGAGGGCCTCGAGGCCGGTCACGGAGTGGCCGAGCGTCTCCCAACGGAGGAGCGTGTGCGACGAACGGCGGGCTGTGGCTCGGCGGCGACGCATCACGGACACTCGGGAGGGACGAAAACCGGGTTCAGGCAGTCTCTACGCTTAGAACTACCCCAGGGTTCGCCGGACGTCAATTTTTCGGCCAAAAAACCGGCCGCGCGTGAGCCGAGGCCCGAAAAAAGCGAGGGGGCCGGGCGATCGCTCGCCCGGCCCCCTCTTGTTCACGACACGAAGTGTGTCGCCGTGGCCTTAGCAGCCGCAGCGACGGCAGCCCTTGCGACGGCAGCCCTTCTTCGCACCGCCGCAGTCGCCACAGGCGGCCGCACCGGCATCGCCGCAGGTACCGCAGCCACCGGCCGCACCGGCGTCACCACAGCCACCGCAGGCACCCTCGACGGGCACTTCGACGGCCACGGTCACGCACTTCTGCACCGGCACTTCCTTGGTCACCGTGTGAGGAACGCGAACGGTGTAGCTCGCGGTCTTCGTCTCCGGCACGCAGTCATACACCGTCACGGTGTACGACTCTTCCTTCTGCGACGGGACCATGACCGTGTAGGAAACTTCCTTGGTCATCGTCTCCGGCACGCACTTCGTCACCTGGTACTCGCGAGTCTTCGTCTCGCTCTTGTACTTGGTGACGTTCACCGTGCGGGTCTTCTGCTCCGGCACGTGCTTCGTGACGGTGTAGGTGCGGGTCCGCTCTTCCGGCACGCAGGTCGTGACGGTGTAGCTGCGGGTCCGCTCTTCCGGACGGCACTTCTGGACGCTGACCGTGCGGGTCTTCGTCTCCGGCACGCACTTCGTCACCGTGTAGGTGCGGGTGCGCTCCTCGGACTTGTACTTGGTGACGCTGACCGAGCGGGTCTTCGTCTCCGGCACGTACTTCGTCACGGTGTAGGTGCGGGTGCGCTCTTCGGGGCGGCACTTCGACACCGTGTAGGTGCGGGTGCGTTCCTCGTCGCGGCACTTCGTCACGCTCACCATCCGGCTCCGCTCTTCCTGACGGCACTTGGTGACCGTGTAGGAGTAGGGAACCTCTTCCGTCGTGCACTGGTAGCTCGTGCAGGCGACTTCCTTCGTCTCACACGAGGGAACCCACACGCGCTTGCAGCACATCTTCGGGGGGCAGGGGCAGCCGCAGGCGTCGGTGCCGCCGGCAACCTCCACCATCTCGGTCTGCCACGAGCCACCGCGCACCTGCACCTGCTTCATGGTCGTCACCGGGACGCGCTTCTGCACGGTCCGGCTGCCGGTCATCTCTTCGGTGTAGGGCACGTTCACCATGTACTTCTGCTCCACCTGCTCGGTGTAGGGCACCTTCACCGAGTAGGTCGAAACCTTCTCTTCGGTGTAGGGCACCATCACCGTGTAGGTGGCGGTCTTCTCTTCCTGGACCGGCACGCTCACCGTGTAGGTCTGCTCGACCTGCTCGGTGTAGGGGACCTGGACCGTGTAGGTCGAGGTCTTCTCTTCCGGCACGTTCGTCATCACCGTGTAGGTCTGCTCGACCTGCTCGGTGTAGGGAACCATGACGGTGTAGGTCGAGGTCTTCTCTTCCTGCTTCGGAACCATGACGGTGTAGGTCGAGGTCTTCTCCTCGCTGACCGGCACCATCACCGTGTAGGTCTGCTCGACCGACTCGGTGTACGGAACCTGGACGGTGTACTCGGCCGTCTTGGTTTCCGTCACGTTCTTATTGACCGTGTAGTTCACGGTCTTGGTCCGAGTCTCGGGAACCTGCACGGTGACCGTGCGGGTCTTCGTCTCGGTCCGCGGAACCTGCTTGTTGACCGTGTAGGTCCGCTCGCGGGTTTCGGTGGTGTACTCGGTCGACGTGACCGTCTTCATCTCGGTCACGTACTGACGCTGATACACCGTCTTCGTGCCGCACGCAGCGGCCTCGCCACAACCACCACAGGCACCGCCACTGACGACGGTGCCTTCACAGCCACCGGCACAGCCGCCACTGCAGCCACCACAGTCGGCAGCCCACGTGCTCGTGCACAGGGCGACGACGGCGACAGCCGGCAGGAGGCAAGAAAGAACTTTGCGAATCACGCAAACCTCCAGTAAGGAAAAGGAAACAGGAAAAGATCGAGCAGGTTTTTCGCACGCGCCCGAACGTCGGTCGGTCGAAGAGACCCTTCTCTTTCGACGACCGAAACACTCGGCCGCCTGGTAAGGTGGATAGATTACGTCGAGTTGAAGGGCTTTCAAGCGTCCGGTTCCGGATTTTCGCGACGCCCCCTCCAGAGAGTGGTATTTGGCCGGAAAACCGTAGCCGCAAACGCTCACACTTGCCTCATGGACCCCGGGCGGAAAAGACCGCGCTTCCAAGTCGCGCCAGCAGCCAGAGGGTGCCGAGCGGCAGGACAACCGTGGAAATCGTGAAATACACGGCGAGCTTTACGATCGACTCACCCACCGCCCCCACGGTGTCGTAGAGCCTGCGGGCTCGATCGCCGACGTAGTCGACGGGATTGAACCGTTCGTACCACGGCTTTTCCATCTCCTCTCCTTCGGCCGCCTCGAGTTGTGCGGTGGTCTTCACCACCGCAGCCGACGCTTCCTGATAGCCCGACTCCAAAAACCGCTTCGCGACGAACTCGTCGAGACAAGCCGCCGTGGGGATCGCCAGCCGTGCGAACACAGCGATCGCGAACAGCCGCCTCGTCCAGCCGAAAATCGCCTGTCGGCGAGGGCCCGACGCCGCGGCGGCAGCGGTTATCGCAAGGGCGGCCGGCAGTAAGAGCCACCAGCCGAGGGCCTGGCTGATCTGCAGCCCCAACCGCTGCACGCCGACCGCAGTCGTGCTCGTGAGCAGGAGCGACCCATACTGCTCGACGAGGTCGTTGATCGGGTCGAGGGCCTGGCCGATGCCGATGCTTCCCCCGGGCCCGAGGCTGAAGCTGACTTCGGAGCTTTGGGCGAGTGAGATCGCGCTATCGAGCCCACGTGTGGCGGCGAGCGCTGCCAACGTGCGGGCGAACGACGCCTCCAGATACGCCGCGCCCCGCGCATCGACCCAGGGAGCGATGCCCGCGACCATGACCACCGCGACCACCCCGAGCAGGATTCCCCAGGCTGCGGGCTCCTGGAGTCGTTCAGGCACAAACGTGAGCCAACGACCGTTCCACAGCCGCATCCAAGTGTCCTCATGCTCCGGCATTCTGTTTTCTCCCGTCAGGCCTCGGCCACCCGGGTGTTTTCTACCATTCACAGAGGAAGGAGGGTGCGACCATGGAGACGATCCAAGACATGCTCCGCGGAAAGGTGCGGCTGCTCGTGACCGCCAGGCCCGAACACACGGTGCTCGCAGCCACCCGGCGGATGAACGATGAGCACGTCGGGGCGGTGCTCGTGATGGAGGGAATTCGGCTGGTGGGCATCTTTACGGAGCGCGACGTACTCCGCCGGGTCGTGGGGGCCGGGCTGCCTCCGGACCAGACCCGGCTGGCCGACGTCATGACGCCCGGCATCGTGTGTTGCTCACCCGAGACATGCGTCGACGACGTCGCAGAACTGATGCGGAGCCGTCGCATCCGGCATGTTCCGGTCGTCGACACCGAGGGGTTCGTCGTGGGCTTGGTGTCCATCGGCGACATGAATGCGTGGCGCTACAGTCGCTGCGAAGTCGCCCTCCACCAGGTCGAAGACTACGTCTGGCGCCGGGCCTGACACGCGCCGCGCTAGTCGAGCAATGCTTGAAACTCGGGCCGGAGAATCGCCGCCCGGCGGGCATTGCCCTGCACGCTTGGATGCTGGAGATCATCCACGAAGCATGCCGGGTCGGGCGTGCCATCGGGGCGGAGCAGCCCCGCGTTGGCATCCAGATAGCGGAGCTTCGGGTCGTCCGACGAACTGATGAAGGTCTTCACGGCATCATTCGCTGCGGCCTGCTGCTCCCGCTGCTCCCAGCGCTTGATGCTCGGCGCGATCGCCAGAAACGCGATCGTGACGTCGGGCAGATCGGCCCGCAGGTTGACGACGAGTCGCCGGAAACCGTCGAGCACGTCCTGCGCCGTCGCGCCGGAGCCGATGTCGTTGGTGCCGGCCGACACCACGATCGCCTTCGGCTTGGCCGCCGCCACGAGCCGCGGGGCGAACTCGGCCAACTCCGTGAGCCGGCAGCCGCCGACGCCGCGGTTGACGACGTTCATCCCCGGAAAATCGTCGGCGAGCGTCGTCCAGAGACGGATGTTGGACGACCCGACGAGGCAGATCCCTCCCGGGATCGGCGGCTGCTCCGTGTCCCGCCGCTCGTAGGCGGCGATGTCCTCCTCCCAGCCCGCCGGCTGCGGGGCGGCGGAGGGCACCTGACCGGTGGTCGCAGGATCGCGTTTCGTCAGCGGCTTCGTGAACATGCGATTCCAGTCGCGGGCGATCTTCACCACCTGCCAGCCGTATTTCGCTGCCGCGTCAAGCGACTCGTTCGTCGGCTCGCCATAGGCCATCTCGCGGTCGGCGTCGTCGTGCAACACGAGCAGTTGCAGATTCGGCCGCGGGCTCGACTGCGACCAGCGCAGCATCTCCACGTCGCCACCGGTGCCCACGTTGCCCGCGGCGAAAATCGGTCGCCGGCCGATCTGCTCGCCGATGCTGACGGGCTTCCGCGCTTCGTCATTGAGCACCTCGAGATTCGGCTGCACCACGAGCGCGAGTCGCCGGTTCGGCGAGGCCCCCGGCGGCAGCGGCGAGGCGGGCTCGATCTCCTGCATCGAGCTCGTCGACCGCGACGCGATCACGTGCTCAGGGCCGATGCCATACCACGCCGCGGCGGCGGGCCGCATGAAATGCACGCCGCTCCCGGAACAGATCCAGACGGTAAACCCATTGGCCCGCAGCAGTGCCACGAGCTCCTTCATCGGCTGAAACGTCACGTCGCCGAAGGGCACGTCGAAGACGGGATGCCGGGCCGTGGCGAGAAACTCGCGCACGTCGGCCTCGAGGCTCTCCTCTGGAACGCCTGCGAGCGTCGTGAAGGTGAGATCGGCGAAGAATTTCTTGCCGAGCTTGCGGATGAACTCGATGTCGCCACCGACGAGCGTCGCATAGGGCTCCTCGTGGGCCAGCTCCGGATGCGCGGCCACGAACTTCCGCACGCGCTCCACGAGAAACGCCCCGTGCACGATCGGCTTCTCGCACACGAGCGTGCCATCGTGGTCGAAGACTGCCACCCGCTCGTCGGGCGGCACGAAGGTCGGCGCTCCCAGCCGCGTCACGTCGGCGAGAAAGGCGAGAATCGTTCGCTTCGTCGGCCCGTCGTTCCAGCTCGGCAAGGGATCGCCAAGGGCCGAGGGCGCGGCCACACCTGGCACGGCGGGCGCCGCCGGAGGGCCGGGCGGCGCGACGGTGCGGGCGAAGAGAATGGCGACGGCGACGGCCCCGGCAAGGGCCAGAAACGGCTTCGCGTCGGCGAGCAACACCCCTGAGCCGCGGCCCGGCTCCTGCTGCGGGGCTGCATCCCCAGGCGACGCGCCCCCGGCAGCCTCGTGGGATCGCTCGTCGGCATGCATCATCGGCCTCCTCTCCTGTCCATCCGCGGCATTGCGGGATCAAGCCGTCACTGTACCCTACTGGAAACGGCGGTTCACCCGTGCCGCCGTGACGGGGATTTTTCACCGCTGGAGGGCTCGCCGATGTCTCGCTGCCTGCATGCCACCGTGCCGACCTGGGCGTCCGCGATCACCTGTGTCGCCCTGACGCTGTCCGCCGCCGCTGCCCAGGCCGACGTGTCGCTCAACAACATGTTCGGCGACCACATGATCCTGCAGCAGGGGATCAAGAACAAAGTCTGGGGCAAGGCCGATCCCGGCGAGGCAGTCACCGTGATGCTCGGTGGGCAGTCGAAGTCGGCGACGGCCGGTGCCGACGGCATGTGGGAGGTATTCCTCGACCCAGTTCTCGAGTACGGCGGGCCGCACACGCTCACGGTGAAGGGGAAGAACACGGTCACGTTCAACGACGTGCTTGTCGGCGAGGTCTGGGTGTGCTCCGGCCAGTCGAACATGCAGTGGAGCGTGAACCAGGCGAACGATCCCGACCTCGAGAAAGCCGCCGCGAAATTTCCGAACATCCGCTTCATCTCCGTGCCGCAGGTGGGCATCCAGGAGCCGCAGTGGAACTTCACGGGGAAGTGGCAGGCCTGCTCGCCCGAGACGGTCGGCGAGTTCTCGGCCGTCGGCTATCTCTTCGGGCGGCAGTTGCACCAGACGCTCGGCGTGCCGATCGGCCTCATCGACAACGCCTGGGGCGGCAGCGCCGCCGAGGCATGGGTGAAGCGCGACAAGCTCGCCGCGCACCCCGTCCTCAAGGTGCTCCACGAGAAGTGGCAGAAGGAGGAGGCGAACTTCGAGACGGCGAAGGCCGAGTTCGAGAAGAAGATGGCCGAGTGGACCGCCGCTGCGACGAAGGCCAAGGCGGAAGGCAAGCCGGAGCCGGGCGGCAAGCCGCAGCACCCCGACGCCCGCATGAAGGGCAACGCGCGCCCCGGCAACATCCACTCGGGCGTGCTCGCGCCGTCGATCGGCTACGGCATCAAAGGCGCGATCTGGTATCAGGGCGAGAGCAATGCGGGCCGCGCCTATCAATACCGCGAGCTGTTTCCCTTCATGATCCAATCGTGGCGCGACGAGTGGGCCCTCGGTGATTTTCCCTTCTATTGGGTGCAATTGGCCGACTTCAAGGCCGAGAAGACGGAGCCGGCCGAGAGCGACTGGGCCGAGCTCCGCGAGGCCCAGACGATGACCATGAAAAAGCTGCCGAACACGGGCGAGGCCGTGACCATCGACATCGGTGAGGGCAAGGACATCCACCCCAAGAACAAGCAGGACGTCGCCAAGCGACTCGCCCGCTGGGCGCTCGCCGAAACCTACAAGGTGCCGGGCATAGTGGCCCGTAGCCCGCTCTATAAGTCGATGGAGAAGCAGGGGGCGAAGATCGTACTCGCGTTCGACCACGTCGCCGGCGGCTGGCGGCCGTTCGACGTGAACGAGCCGGTGGGCTTCACGATCGCGGGGGCCGACAACAAGTTCGTGCCGGCCACGGCAAAAATCCTGCCCGACGGCCGGATCGAAGTTGGGAGCGACGCCGTGGCCGATCCCGTGGCCGTTCGGTACGCCTGGGCCGACAACCCAGTGTGCAACATGTACTCGGGCGCCGGCCTCCCGCTGACACCCTTTCGGACCGACGATTTCCCGGGCGTGACGGCCACGGCGAATTAGGCGTAGGACAGGCTTTAGCCTGTCTCGGTTCATGACAGGCTGAAGCCTGTCCTACGTGCCGCCGTATGGCCACTTCCCCCCACTGGGTATACTGCCACCCTCACAAACCACGGAGGGTTTCGACCTTGAATCGTCTCTGCCGCCGGTCTCACGCGTTCCTCGGGCTCGTCGCCCTCGCCACGCTCATCGCAGGCTGCAACTCCCGCTCGGTCGACGTGGGCCGCTCCGACATTCCCCTGCGGGTGACCGCATCGGCCGATCCGTCGCAGCGCGATCTCCGGGCGATGCCCGACGTGATCACGAAGCCGAAGCCGTTTCGGCTTCCCGACATGATCGGCGCCGTGCCATCGCTCGAGCCGGTGACGATGGCTCCCCGCAACGGACTCGTGCTTCCCGTGGCCGGGCGCAACGCCGCCTCACCGGCCCCGCTCGACGTTCCCGCCGGCCGGCCGGCCGTCGAGGAGGTCGCTGCGATGCTCCGCGAGTATCTGGCGGCCTTCAATCGCCACGACGCCCCGGCGCTCGCCGCCCACTGGACAGCAGGCGGTGAAAACGTCGACCTTGACACGGGCGACACGATCCGCGGCCGGGAAGCCGTAGCGGATGTCTTCGCCACACTTTTCCACGAGGACGACGGCGCGGCGATCGACATCGACATCGAGTCGATTCGCCCGCTGCGCGACGACGTCGCGGTGGTCGACGGCATCACGCACATCGCGTTTTCCGACACGCCTGCCGGGGCCTTGCCGCCCACCAGCAGCCGATTCGCGGCGGTCGTCGTCAAGGAACGGGGCCGCTGGCTGCTCGAAAGCGTGCGCGAAGCATCGCTCATACAGCCGGTCAGCCCGAGTGCGGATCGGCCGCGACCGATCGACGCACTCGGCTGGCTCGTGGGCGCCTGGGAAGACGCGGGCGAGGGAGTGACGGCCAGCACACAGTGCTTCTGGTCCGCCGGGCGGTCATTTCTCGTGCGGAGCCACGTTGTCACGTTCGACTCGGCCGACGCCGTGCGGCCGGCAGCAGGCGATGATTCGATCCCCGGACTGCTGCCGCCGGGCGCCGGGTCGCGTCGCGAAATCACCGAGATCATCGGCTGGGATCCCGACCGGGCCCAGCTGCGCTCGTGGCTGTTCACGTCGGAAGGTCGGTTCGCCGAGGCCGCGTGGACGCCAGAGGGCAAGCACTGGCGCGTGCAGGTCGAAGGGCAGGGTGCCGACGCGGGCACGACGGGCAGCCTGTTCATCGAGCGGCTCGGAGCCGACGAGCTCGCGATCCGCTGCGACGACGCCGGTCTTGCCGACGTCCTGCCCCCCGCCTGCGACTTCATGCGAACCGCCCGGCTCGGCGCCTCCGAGTAGCGGCCAGATGCGCCGCCTTCTCGAGCTCGCCGCAAATGCGTTTCCCGTCTGGGTGCTCACGGCCTGCGCGCTGGCACTCTTTCAACCCGCGTTCTTCACCTGGTTTCGGGGCGAGGCGATCGTCATCGGCTTGGCCGTGATCATGCTCGGCATGGGGATCACGCTCTCGGTCGACGACTTCGCCCGTGTCGCCACCCGACCAGGAACGGTCGCCGCCGGATTCGTGGCCCAGTTCCTCATCATGCCGACGGCCGGCTGGCTCGTGGCCACCCTCTGCGACTTGGAAACACCGTTCGCCGTCGGCCTGATCCTCGTGGCCTGCTGCCCGGGCGGCACCGCCTCGAACGTCGTCACATATATCGCCCGGGCTGATGTTGCCCTCTCCGTGCTCATGACCACCTGCACCACGCTCGGCGCCGTTGTGCTCACGCCGCTGCTCACGAAGCTCTTGGCCGGCCGCCTTGTGGAAGTGGACGCCTGGGGTCTGTTTCTCTCGACACTCCAGGTCGTCGTCCTGCCGGTGGCGGCGGGCGTGGCGATCAATCGCTGGCTCCCGGGCGTGGTGCGCACCGTGATGCCGGTCGCGCCCCTCGTGAGTGTGCTCACGATCGCGCTGGTATGCGCGAGCATCATCGGGCAAAACGCGGCGGCGGTCACGGCGAGCGGCCCGCGGCTGCTCCTCGCCGTCGCCCTCCTGCACACGATCGGCTTCGGCGTGGGATATCTCTTCGCCCGACTGTTCGGCTACGACCGCGCGGTGGCCCGCACGATCTCGATCGAGGTGGGCATGCAAAACTCCGGCCTCGGCGTCGTGCTCGCCCAAAAGCACTTCCCCGCCGAGCCGCTCACGGCCGTCCCCTGCGCGATCTCGAGCGTGGTGCACTCCGTGATCGGCAGCCTCCTCGCCGGCTGGTGGCGCCTACGGGCGTAATGCCGGCGAGCAGTTGCCGGCAGTCCACTCGCCCAATCCGGCTCGGTGTTACCCCGTACCGTCTCGCCGGACGTTCGCCTCCGCCCTCCAGGCTTCGGCTCACTCGGATGTGCCTGCGCTCCGGCATCCATGCCTGCGCTGGTCACATACGCCGGCTCAACGGTAGGGGTAACCCCTCGCCTCCCCATTTCGGTTGAGGAGGCTTCAGGCTCCCCGTGTCCCGGTCGCCGGCGTTACTCACCAGCGAAGCCAGGATGGCGCAGCGCCAGTGAGTCCGAGTGAACGGAGCCCATGGATGGGCGCAGTGAACGTCCGGCGACGGGATATGGGGAGCCTGAAGCCGGCTTTGGCCGCAGGACACGACGCTACTTCCGTTGCCCGGACGTAGAAGTCGCCATCTGGGGCCGCTTCACGAAGTAGATCTTCGGATCGTCCACCACCCACGGCGTGCTCCACGTCTTGCCGTCGTCCATGGTGCAGACGTTGTAGAAAAACGTCTTCAGCCATTCGGTGCGGTAGCCGTAAGGAAACTGCGACGTGATGTGATCGTCCATCGTGAGATCGTCGACACCCTGGCTCGCGAAGAAGTGGATCATGCCGTCGGGCGTGAACGAGAGGCCGAGCGTCCACCAGCCGAGCTGGTCTTCGGGGATCGACGGGCCGCGGATCTCGCCGCCATTCTTCCCGCTCCGCACGCGAATGTAGGCCTGCTGCGGGAGGTTTTTCTTGGCGTTGGCCTTTTCGTAGCAGATGAACATGCCCGGCCAGTATTCCTCTTGGCCCCATCGGCCCTCGTTGGGATGGTCGTCGCCGGTGATGATCGCGTGGGTGAAGCAGCCCGCGCGGAAGCCGAACGACGGGCCGCTGCGCTTTTCCCACTGCTGGAACGGCGGCAGGTAGACACGCGTCACGATGCTCGGGCTGTCGGCCACGGAGATGCCGCGGCCGATCGATCGGCTGGCAGCGAAGATCAGGTCGTCTTGCTGCATCTGGTAGGTGACCTTCCCCGGGATGCCGGCGTGGAGCGACGAGATGAGCAGGCCGTGCGTGCTTCCCTCCAGGCCGGGGCTCGGGAGGGCGATGCGCTTCACCACGTCGGGCGTGCCGCGCTTCGGGCCTTCGAACCAGAGGCGATTGGCGCTCTTGCCCATCGGCCCACGCATCCGCTTGTCTTGCTCCTCGGAACTCTTCGGGTGGTTGTACGACCAGTTCCACTTCTCGTCTTCGAAGTCGTCGGTCGCGCCTTTGGCCAGCGCACCGGTGCCCGGCACGAGCACCGGCTTTTTGGCGGCGACGGGCTTCGCGGCGGGAGCCTGTTTCGCCGGGGCGGCCGGTGTGTCGGCGGCCCGGCCGACGGCCGTCAGCAGGACGGCCAGGGCGATGCCCGTGCCGAGAACCTTCGCAGCGTGGTTGGAAGCAGCCATGGCAGAGCACCCCCGCGGGAAACTGGTATGGGATTTTCCTGCTCATCGACCGCACGTCCCCGACGAGTGCAGCCCGGGTTCGTGGCATGGATGCATTCGGGGCCGTTTGCCGGCCTTTCCCAGCCTGCCCGGTCGATGGTCGGACGACAGCCCGGGCAAAGTCCTCTGGAAAAACCGTCCTGCGCCCGTCACAACTCCCGCCCGGTTCCACCGCTTCCCACACCTGTCCGGGCTCCGCACCATGCGCCTTGCGATCGTGCTTCTGCTTTCCTGGGGATCCTCGTGTCTGCTCGCGCGTGCGGCCGACGAATCCGCCAACCGTGTGGCCCGCTCGCACATCCAGCCGGTCGGCGAGATCGCCGCGGCCGAGCAGTCGACACCCTGGGCGGGGCTCGTCACCGTCCGGGCGCCCGCCGTGCTCAGGGAGCAGTTCCGGCTCGAACGCGGCGCGGGGCTCGTGGTCGAGCAGGTCGCCCCCGGCTGCGTGGCCGAGCGGGTGGGCTTCAAGCGCCACGACGTGATCGTGGCGGTCGACGGCCAGCTGCTCTTGCTCCCCGAGCAGTTCGTCACGCTCCTCGAATCCTCGGGCGCTGACGCTCCGCTCGAATGCCGCGTGCTCCGCGGCGGCGTCGAAACGATGATCTCGCTCCGCCATGCTCCCGCGCTCGCGCCGGCTGCGACGGGCCTTCTCAAGCCGGCGGAGTCGTCGCTGGCCCTCGTGCCACGCAAATCGGCGCCGGTAGCCACCGTTATGCAGCTGCCAGACGGATCACTCCAGCAACGTGATACCGACTACCTCGTGAAGCTGACCGGCGGCGACGAGCCGAAACTCGTCGTCCAGGATGGCCGGGGCCGCATCATCTTCAATGGTCCGATCGACACGCCGGAGCAGCGGAGCCTCGTGCCCCCGGAGGCCCGGAGCCGCATGGAAGGGCTGGAGCGGCTCGTCGCCCAGCAGCAGGCGCTCAAGGCGGCGACGGGCGTCGCCGAACGAGCCACACTGCCCAAGGCGCGGATCGGCGCCCTCGACATCAAGCCGGTCGAGATCAAGTAAGCCACGGGCTTAAAACCGGACCTCGGCCACATCGCGCGACCAGCCGCCGCCGGCCGACCGCGAGCCGCCGCCACCACCGAATCCACCACCGAATCCACCGCCGCCGATCATCGATCGCCAGGGATCGGGGCCGGTGAACGTGCCACGCGGCAGCGAGATCACCCACGGTCCCGCCCCGCGCGACATGCGTTCGAACGCATCCTGCATCTGCCGCCGCTGAATGTCTTGGACGCGTCGCTTTCGGCGCCGCTCCGCTTCGGCGGTCGCCGCCCCATATGCCTCGCGGGCGAGGGCCGCCGCCTCGGCCGACGTCTTCACCGAGTCTTCATACCGCTGGCGCGTGAGCAGGGCCTTCGACTGCTCGAGCGCGGCCGTCGCCGACCGTACATCCGCCGACACGCCCTCGGCATACCAGGCCGCTGCACGGCGGATGAGGCCGTCGGTCTCCTCGATCTCGGCAAAGGCCTGCCGGGCCAGCCGGTCGTCTTCGGTGGCGAGCTCCTCGGCCCGGGAGGCGGCAGTGTCGGCCGCATCGATCACGCGAGCGGTCTGCAGGAGATCGGGCCGTGTCGCGGCCATGCCGCGCTCGGCGAGCTGCACGAGCCGGCCGGCCTCGCGGCAGTGTTCGTTGGCCCGCACGCGGTCGGTTCGCTGCCGCTCGAGCCGCTCCTCGAGTGATGCGATCCGCCGGCCGGCCGTCGTCGCCCGCTGCGGCAGCGAAGCCCGCAGACCGTCGAGCTCCTGCCGCCGGTCGGTCACCGCGACCTGGCAATTTTCCACCCAGGCCTCCTGCCGCACCGTCTCTTCGAGGAGTGCGAGCGCCTTGAAGTAGTGCTGCCGCGCCGGGGCTGCCGCCTCCTGAGACTCGGCGATCATCCGCCGGGTGTGGTCGAGGCCCTCGTCTGCCTTGGACACGTTGTCGGCGATGTCGGACCACGAGCTTTCCGCATACGCGTCAGCAAGATGCTCGAGCGCCCGCACGGTGGCGGCCCGACGGCCGGCGAGCGCCTCGAGCCGCGTCACGCAGCCAGGCAGCAGGTCGTCGATCTTCGCCTTGGCGGCGACGATGCTTTCGAGAATCGCGAGCGCCTCGGCTGCATGCCGCTCCGCATGCTCCACGTGCGCAATCGCCCCGTCGGTCTCGCCGGCATCGAGCAAGTTGGCGGCAAGCGCAACATGCTCGCGAGCCTCGCCGACGTGCACCGTCGGATCGGCGCCCGGCTCGGCGAGCAGCCAGCCTTCCGCGCGCTTGGCTTTGATCTTCTGCTCGGCGTCGTCGGCCGCTGCAGCCGCCTTGTGACGGCGATCGTCGGCGGCCTCGAAGGCATCGAGCCGGTCGGTGAGCGTGGCGAGCCCGGTGAGCGCTCCCTCGAGCCGGCCGCGGGCGTCGACGGGATCGCTCTCGAGATCGTGCCGCGCGAGCGCCAGGCTGCGGCTCGCCGCCGCAGTGGCTGCCTGAAACGCGGCGCCAGACCGGCCGCGCGTGGCCAGCTTTTCGATGCGGCCCGTGGCCTCGGCCACGCCCGACTCCAGTTTCGTGGCCAGGTCCCGTGATGTCTCGTGCGCCTGTTCGAGCACGTCGAGCGGCGCCCGGCATTCCCCGGCCACGTCGGCGAGCGGCGGCCGGGCCTCGGCCGAGTCGAGCAGCCGGATGCAGTCGTCGGCGGCAGCGGTGCCCAAAAACCACTCCGAATCGACCCGCTCCTGCGCCTTCTCCCACACGTCCATCAGTCCGAGCCAACGCTCGCGATAGCGGCGAATCGCGTGCTGCACGGCATCGTACGTCGAACGCGTCTGCCCCTGCATCGGCGTCTGGAAGTCGGGGTCGGCGTGCGGCAGAAGCCGATGCCGCTCCTGCTGGGCGTCGAGGAGATCGGACAGGGCCACGACCTCCTGCTTGAACGTGGCGAGTTTCTCGCGGGCTTCGCGCACGCGGTGTTCATGCCGCGACAGCTGCACGAAAAACGCCGTCAGGCCCGCGAATGTGCCGAGCCCGAGCACCGTCAGGGGCAGCGTGCGCGTGCGAAACACCCGCGCCGCCTCGATCCGCGCGCGCTCGCGATCCTGCCGCGTCTTCACCCAGCCCTCCGTCGCTTCGACGAGCGCGGTGAGGCCGTCGTCATAGAGCCCGTCTTTCGCCCGCGGTACGAAAACCTTTTCAATCAGCTCCGCTTCGATCGTCTCTGGATCAAGCCCGCTCGATACCTCGAGCGCCCACGGGGCCCGCATCGCGATCGTGCGGCCCTTCATGTCGAGCACGATCGTCACGTCGCCGGCGGGGTCGTAGCCGGCAGGCTGGTCGGCGCCCTCCCGCCGCCAGCGGTCGACGATGGCTTCGAGAAGGCTGCGGGCCGACTGCCCTTCCCGGGCATCACCGATCACGATCACCCGGTAGTCGCGGCCAGTGGCCTTCTTGGCTGCCTCGACCGCCGCCTTCACCTTGCCGAATGCATCGGACGTTCCGGCAACGAACACGCGCCGCGAATCGGTGGGCGAGATCCGCGGCGGCTCGTCAGCGGCCACGGATCGGGCCACCGCGCACGCCACGACCACCGCCAGCAAAACCGCCATCGCGGCACCCTGCCGAAACACTCCACTGGGCATGAATCCTCCACGGCAAACGATTGAGCGACACGACCTCGACCCCGGGAGTTTATCTCCAACGGAGACCCGATCTCAACGCATCGGCACGAAGCTCAGCGGCCGATATCTTCAGCCGTGGGCCGCGACGACCCCTGGGGAAAGAGGCTCGGCCGGGGCGCGGGCCCACGCGGCGAGGGTGTCGCCGGGCCGGGCCGACCCGCCTGCTGCATGCCCGGACGGGGTCCGGCGCCGTTCGTCAGGGGCCGCGGGTCACGGGGGCGGCCCGCATTGAGATCTGTCTTCGGTGTCGGTGTCGCAGCACCGTAGCCTTGTCGCCCGGCGGGCGCGCCAGCACGCACCCCGCCGGTGAGCGGCGGCGCACGGCCCGGCGGCACGGTGGGCGCGGGTTTTGCCGCCGGCTTCTTCTCGGCGTCATCCACGGGCTTTCTGGGGGGCGGATCGTCCGGCCCGCCCGGCAGGATCAGCGTGTCGTCTTCCGGGGGAGGTGTCGCGAGTCGGGTCGGGCCGGCAGGCCCCGCGGCCCGTGGTCGGCCTGTGAGCGGATCAACCCCGGAGTTTTGCATCGTGTCGACGCGTTCGCGGCGCATGCGTGCGCGTGCGGCCTCGGCCTCGGCCTCGTCGATCCGGCCGTCGGAGTCGAGGTCGAACCGTCGGAGCAGTTCATCGCGGGTCATGCCGCCTGAGACACTCGGTGTTTCGCGGCCTGGCACGAGCCCGCCACTGCGGCCGCCGGTGCCGGGTGCCTGCGCCAGGCCTTCGGCGGCAATCGCCAGCAGCAGACACGCCGCAAGCCCGCCGAGGCAGCAGACGCCGACATCACGAACACGCATCATGAATCGCCTCCACGAAAAAGTGTACCGGCCATCGGCCGGGCCATCATGTCGGCGACCGCGGCCGCAGCCGTTTCGGCGTCGCCACCGGCCTTCTCGAGCTCGCGGGCGGCCACATGACAGTGCACCGTGTGGCCGGCGACGACCGTGGCGGGTGGGTCGACCTCGCGGCAGACACGTTCGGCCAGTGGGCAGCGCGGGTGAAACCGGCAGCCTGGTGGCGGGCTGGCCGGACTCGGCACGTCGCCGGTGAGCACGATTCGCCGGCTGCGGCGGGCCGGATCGATTCGCGGCACCGCCGAAAACAGGGCCCGGGTGTAGGGATGCAAGGGCGCCCGGTAGAGCGCGTCGGCGGCGGCATGCTCGACGATCCGCCCGAGGTACATCACGGCCACCTCGTCGGCCAGGTATTCGACCACCGACAGATCGTGCGAGATGAAGAGATACGTGAGCCCGAGCTGCTCACGTAGCTCCACGAGCAGGTTCACCACCTGCGCCTGGATCGACACGTCGAGCGCCGACACGGGCTCGTCGAGTACGAGAAACTCGGGCTCGAGCACGAGCGCCCGCGCGATTGCGATCCGCTGCCGCTGGCCTCCGGAAAACTCATGCGGATAGCGACCGAGGGCCGCCGACGTCAGCCCGGTGCGCTCGAGGGCCCGGCGCATCCGCTCGAGCCGCTCGGCCGCCGTGCCGAGGCGATGGATTACGAGCCCTTCTTCGAGGATCGCCCGGATCGTCATCCGCGGGTTGAGCGAGCCGTAGGGATCCTGAAACACGATCTGCATCCGCCGGCGCAGGGCCGCGAGCGCCGAGCCGTGGGTGGCCCGCACGTCGGTGCCGGCAAACCGCACGCTGCCGCCGGTCGGCTCGACGAGCCGGAGGATGCTCCGGCCCACCGTCGTCTTGCCGCAGCCGCTTTCGCCGACGAGGCCGAGCGTTCGTCGCTTGGCGATCGCGAAGCTCACGCCATCCACCGCCCGCACGCTGCCGACCTGCCGGCGCATGAGGCCCTTCCGCACCGGAAAGTGCGCCTCCAGCCCCGACACGGCGAGCAACGGCTCGGCGCTCATGCCGCACCTCCGGCGCCGGGCGACCGCGGGGCACCGAGCTCGCCCGCGAACGGGCAGCGCACGAAATGGCCCGGGGAAAACTCGTCGAGGGTGGGCGGCGTTGCGGCGCACTGCGGCAGCCGGGCGAAGGCACACCGCGGATGAAACCGGCAGCCGGAGGGAAAGTCTTGCGGCGCCGGCACCATGCCGGGGATCGTCGTCAGCGGGCCCGCGTGCCGCGGCCCCGGCCGCGCGGCGAGCAGGCCGATCGTGTAGGGATGGCGGGGGTTCGCGAACAGTTCGGCGGCCGGTGCCCGCTCGACGATCCGGCCGGCATACATCACGGCCACGTCGTCGCAGGTCTCGGCCACCACGCCGAGATCGTGCGTGATCAACAGGATCGCGGTGCCGAGCCGCGTGCGCAGGTCGGCCAGCAGATCGAGAATCTGCGCCTGGATCGTGACATCGAGCGCCGTCGTGGGCTCATCGGCGATCACGAGATCGGGCTCGCAGGCCAGCGCCATCGCGATCATCACCCGCTGCCGCATCCCGCCGGAGAGCTGATGCGGATACTCGTCGAGCCGGCGCTCGGGGTCTGCCATGCGCACGAGCCCAAGCATCTCCAGGGCCCGGGCCCGCGCGGCGGCGGGCGTGACGTCGCGATGCAGCGTCACCGCCTCGGCGATCTGGGCGCCGATCGTGAACACGGGATTCAGGCTCGTCATCGGCTCCTGGAAGATCATCCCGATCCGGCCACCGCGAACCCGCCGCAGCTCGGGTTCTGAGAGCGTGACGAGATCGTCGGTGCGGCCATCCCGCTCGAGCAGAATACGGCCCGACTCGATCACGCCGGGCGCGGCCACCAGCCGGAGGATCGACATCGCCGTCACGCTCTTGCCGCAGCCGCTTTCCCCCACGAGCCCGAGCGTCTTCCCGCGCTCGATCGAGAGCGACACGCCATCCACGGCAGGCACCCGGCCCGCCGGCGTGTGAAACGCAGTCGCAAGATCACGAATGTCGAGGAGTGGCATGAGGCTTACATCGACCTCGAGATGAGGAGGCGAGGGGAGTCGGCGAACGCTCGAGGAGCATGGGGCTGCCGCAGCCCCCGCGACGAGACTTTTGCCGCTCCCCTCGCCGGCGCCTTCACGATGCCAAGCGTCATTTTCGAGCCTCGCGAAGTCGAGGGTCGGTGGCTTCCTGGAGGGCCTCGCCGATCAGGTTGTAGGCCAGCACGGTGAGAAAGATCGCGATGCCGGGAAACGCCACCAGCCACCACATTGCGAGATTGCTGCGGGCGTCGTTCAACACCGAGCCCCAGCTCGCCGTGGGCGGCGGCGGGCCGAAGCCGAGGAACGACAGCGAGCTTTCGAGGAGCACGGCCGACGCGATTCCGAAGGTGATCGGCACGAGCACCGGCGCGAGCGCGTTGGGCAGGATGTGCCGGAGCATGATCCGCACGGGGCCGGCGCCCGAGGCCTTGGCCGCCATCACGAACTCGCTGCCCTTGAGCCGTAAAAACTCGCCCCGGGTGAGCCGGGCGATGCCCGTCCAGCCGGTGGCGCCGATGATCGCCATGGTGTGCCAGATCGTGGGCTTCTCGATCACCGCGATCACGGCCAGGATCAAGACGAGCGTGGGGATGCACATCACGATCTCCGTGACGCGGCTGGTCACCATGTCGACCCAGCCGCCGAAGTAGCCGCCGATCGCGCCCACCACGATCCCGATCGTGCCGGCGATGCCCATCGACACGAAGCCCACCAAGAGCGCGATCGTGGTGCCGTGCACCATCTTCGCAAACACGTCGACGCCCGCCTGATCCGTGCCGAACAGATTCCGCCCGCTCGGCCGCCCCTCGTCTCGGGCGGGGTTCGCGGGCTCGCCCGGCCATTCGTCGGCCCGCACGCTCCGGTATGGATCCTGGAACACGAGCGGCCAGATCGCCCAGCTCTCCGGGTCTTTCTCCTTCAGGTTCCGCGGGTAGGTGCCGCGGAAGCGGTCTTTCGTGAAGATGGCGGGCTCGAGGCGGCGGTCGAAGTAGCCGAGGCAGGGGGCATAGATCGTGCCCTTGTAGCGGCAGAGCACGGGCTTCGTGCCGGCGATCGCCGGAGCGAAGAGGGCGGTGAGCAGAAGCCCGCCGATAAAGGTGAGCGCAGCCATCGCGAGCTTCTTGCGGCGAAACCGCTTCCAGGCCTCCGCCCAGAATCCGGTCGAGCGGGCTGCTGCAGCGGCCTTCATTCGACGCTCACGCGCGGGTCGACCGCGCAGTAGAGGAGATCGGCAAGGAGCTGCCCGGCGAGCGTGAGCATGCTGAACAAAAGCGTGAGCCCCATGATCGTCGGATAGTCGCGCTCGCGGATGCTCTCGAAGAACAGCCGCCCCATGCCCGGCCAGGTGAAGATCTGCTCGATGATCACCGACCCGCCGATCAGCCCCGGCAGCGAGAGCCCCAGAAGCGTGACGAGCGGGATGAGCGTGTTGCGAAAGGCGTGGCGGAAGAGCACCCGCCACGGGCCCGCCCCCTTGGCCCGGGCCGTGCGCACATAGTCCTGCCGCACCGCCTCCTCCATATTCGCCTTGATGAATCGGCTGTCGTACGCCAGGCCCACGTAGGTCTGGCAGGTGACCGGCAGGATCATGTGCCGCGCCACGTCGCCGATCCGCGACAGAAGCGGCGCGTCGGGCGGCAGGTCGCTCATCCCGAAGAGGGGCAGTTCCCAGCCCGTGCCCCGGAGCCAGACGGCGAAGATGATCTGCAAAAAGAGCGCCGCCACAAACGTGGGAAACGAGTAGAGCACGTAGAGCATGAGGCTCGACACCCGCTCGTCCGCACGGCCGCTGCGGGCCGAGGCGTAGAGCCCGAGTGGAATGGCCGTGAGCCAGGCGAGCACGAGCGCCGTGCCCGAGATCAGAAACGTGGGGCCGATCCGTTCGGCGATCAGCGTGGCCACCGGCTGCTTGCGCGAGATCGAGCGGCCGAGGTCGCCGCGGACCACGTTCGAGAGCCACTGCGCGAAGCCCACGGGCCACGGCTTGTCGAGGCCGTAGATCCGCTTCATGCGCTCGAGATCTTCGGGGTTGAACTTCCGGCTCGGGTCGGTCTCGCCGAGCTGCACCGTGAGCGGCGTGCCGGGCATGTTGCGGGCCAGGCCGTAGACGAAGCAGGTGATCACGACGAGCGTCAGGAGCCCGAAGATCACCCGGCGCACGAGATAGGCGGCCATCGGCTACTCCGTCTTCGGCATCCACAGGCTCCCGAAGCCGGGCGAGTAGTGGTAGGGGCCGCGGGGGCTGAAGACATAGCCGCGGAGCGACTTCGAGAATCCGTAGAAGCTGTTCCGCCAATAGAGCCAGGTGTAGGGCTGGTCGTCGTGGAGGATCTCCTGAATGCGGGCGTATTTTTCGGCCCGCTTCGCCCGATCGAGCTCGCGGCGGCCCTCGTCGAACAGCCGGTCGACCTCGGGGTTGGAGTAGCCGATGAAGTTGCGGCCGGCGCCAGTGGCCCAGATGTTTTCGGAGGTGTCGGGGTCGGTGCCGGCCCCCCAGCCGCCGAGATACGCCTGAAACTTCTTGTCTTGCGTGAGCTGCTGGAGCACGGTCGATTCGGTGGGCCGCACGTTCACGCGCACGCCGATCTGGTCGAGGTTTTCCTTCAAGAGCGTGCAGATCGCCACTCGTAGCGGCTGCTGGTTGACGAGCACCGTGAATTCGAAGGGCACGAGCCGGCCGTTGAGCTCCTTGTCGCGCACGCCGTCGTTGTCGTGATCGACCCAGCCAGCCTCGTCGAGCAGGGCCTCGGCCTTGTCGAGATCCTGCTTCGAGGGCTCGAGCTTCTTCTTCGGCGCCATCCACGACGAGTCGTGAAACGGACCCGCCGCCGGCTCGTAGAGACCGTAGCAGAGCTTCTCGAGCATCGTGTCGTGGTCGAAGGCGTAGCTCATCGCCCGGCGCACCCGACGATCAGCGAAGAACGGCGTGTCGATGTTCCAGCCGAAGTGGAAGCTCACCCACTCGCTCGCCGTGGCCTTCGTGTTGCGCTCGTAGTATTCGCGGCCCTTCGTCTGCGTCGTCCATTGCTCGGGAAGGAGCATCATTTCGTCGATCTCGCCGCTCTTGAGCGCGAGGAGCGACGTATTGGGATCCTCGATGATCCGAAACCGCACCTCCTTGAAGAACGGCGGCTCGCGGACCTGCTTGCCGCGCACCTGTGCCCAGCTTTCGCGCCGGCGGAGCACGATCTGCTGGCCACGCTGGCGGTCGACGATCTCATACGGGCCGCCCACGACGGGCGCCTGCTCGAGCTTGACGTGCTCCGGGCTGTCCTTGAGGGTCGGATCGGCCTCCCAGGTGTTCTCGTACACGTGCTTCGGCAGCACCGGAAAGTTGATGTTCCAGACGTTCGTCGCCAGCGGCTCCTTGTGGAAAAACACCACGGTGCGGTCGTCGTAGGCGTGCACCCAGCGGAGCTGGTCGGTGCCGCTGCGCACCGCCGGCACGGGCACCCGCGGATCCATGATCACGCGGTAGGTGAAGGCGATGTCGTGGGCGGTGATCGGCGTGCCGTCGCTCCACACCAGGTCGTCGCGGAGCACGACCTTGTCGAAGAGGCCGTCGGCGCTCGTCTGCCACGACGCCACGGTGTCGCTCGTAGCGAAGGCTTCGAGCTTCCTGTCGAATGAAAAGAGCCCGAAGCCCGTGAGCCCGAGGATGTCGAACTCGGCCGACGTGCTGATCATGATCGGGTTGGTGCTCCCGAGGTCGCCGGTCACGTGCCGGTCGATGCGGGCGTCGAGATCGGCTTCGCCCGGCGCCGGCAGACGGCCGAGCGCCGAAAGGATCTTGGCGTTGGCCTCGGGGGAATCGTTCTCGAGCGTGAGGGCCTCGGCCACGGTGGCGAGCGCCGTCTCCTTGGCCTGCTCGTCGCGCAGGAGCGCGAGGCTGTCGCGCACCGGCCGGTCGATCCACTTGGCATCGCGATCGAGGGCCTCGAGCGCCGGCGGATCGAAGGGCTCGAGGAGCCGTTCGGCGGGGGGCGTGACGGGCTGGGCACGGGCCGCGTCCACGGCCGCCGGCTCGGGCTTCACCGAGGCGAGCGGGTCGGCCTCCTGCCGGCCGCAGCCGAGCGCGACGAGGCTGGCCAGCAGCCAGGCGACGGTCCACGCCGATGCGCGGGCATGGTCAACGAGGGGAAATCGGTCCATCGTGCTCTCCGCGGGCGTTTCCATTCCGCCTTCGAAAGCCGATGCTACGGCCGTGCGCGCCGGCTGGTCAATCCGGCGCGCGGCCGGCGGTGCGACCCACGTCCGGGAACGTGTGCCCGAGCTTCTCCCGCTTCGTGGCCAGGTAGCGCTCGTTGAACTCGTGCACCGGCGGCAGGATCGGCACCTGGTCGATCACTTCCAGATCGAAGCCTCCATAGATGAAGGCGTCGGTCTTCTTGGGATTGTTGGTCAGCAGCCGCACCTGCCGGAGGCCGAGGTCCTTGAGGAGCTGGATGCCGACACCATAGTCGCGGGCGTCGGCCTTGTAGCCGAGGGCGAGATTGGCCTCGACGGTGTCGAGGCCCTGGTCTTGGAGCTGGTAGGCGCGGATCTTCTCGACGAGGCCGATGCCGCGGCCCTCCTGCGGCAGGTAGACGAGCACGCCCGCCCCCTCCCGGCCGATCATGTCGAGCGCCATGTGCAGTTGATCGCCGCAATCGCACCGCAGGCTGTCGAGCAGGTCGCCGGTGAAGCACGACGAGTGGAGCCGCACGAGCGGCGCGGCCACGCTCGCGAGGTCGCCCATCACGAGCACGATCGGCTGCTGGGGCTCGAACTTCACGCCGTAGGCGATCACGCGAAAGCGGCCCCACTTCGTGGGCAGGTCGGCCTCCGCGATCCGCTCCACGAGTTTCTCGCGGGTGCGCCGGTGGCGGATCAGTTCTTCGATCGTGATGATCTCGAACGAATGCTCGCGGGCGAGCGCGAAGAGCGCGTCGCGGTCGGCGCGATTCCCCGACTCGTCGAGGATCTCACAGAGCACGCCGGCGGGTTGCAGGCCCGCCATGCGGGCGAGGTCGACGGCCGCCTCGGTATGGCCTGCCCGGCGAAGCACGCCCCCCTCCTTGGCCACGAGCGGAAAGAGATGCCCGGGCCGCACGAAGTCGGCGGGCCGGCTGGCGGGGTCGAGGAGCGCGAGGATCGTCGTGGCCCGTTCGGCGGCGGTGATGCCGGTGCGGGCCGTGACGTGGTCGACGGGCACGGTGAACGCGGTGCCCAGCGGGGTCGAGTTGGTCTCGACCATCATCGGCAGTTCGAGCCGCTGGGCCGCGTCCGGCAGAATCGGCATGCAGACCTGGCCGCGGCCGTGCCGGATCATGAAGTTCACGATCTCGGTGGTCGCCTTCTCGGCGGCACACACGAAATCCCCCTCGTTCTCCCGGTCTTCGGCATCGACGACGATCACCATCTCGCCGCGCCGGATGGCGGCGACAGCGGCCTCGATCGTGGAGAAGCGGTTGGGCATCGGTGATTTGATTATAGGATGGATTCGCGGCCGCCCAGCGGCGTGGACCGCCCACCACCCGAAAACCAGGCTCGCCCCATGCTCGACCGTGAGGAATACATCGAACAGGCTTACCTGTTTCGGGTGCTCGCCGAGCGGATCACCGCTGGTATCGCCGCCCAGGAGGCCCTCTCGTCGATCGGCCAGGAGGTGCTCGCCACCTCGAAACTGCCGATGGCGATCGACTATCTCGTGGGAGAGCTCAAGCTCGTCGGCACGCTCTCGACGGCGATGTCGCGCCTGCCCCACTACTTCAGCGCCTTTCAGACATTCATCATGTGGCAGGCCGAGGAGGAGGGCGGGCGGTTCGACATCCGCACGGCCCTGGCGATTCTCGAGCGCGAGGCGGCCTATCGGGCGGAGCACGCCACGCCGCAGGGGCTGTTCCTCTACCGCTTCGAGTGCCTGTCGCGCAACAGGCTCGACTACTCGCTCGGCCTGGCAGCGGTGGCCGATGATGGGCTGTTCGATCCCGAGTGGCAGACGTGGATCGCCACGGTGGGCCGACAGGTGGGGCTCATCGATCTCGCGGACTTGGTGTATGTGCGCAGCCCCGAGTATTGGCGGCTCGAAAAGCGCGACGCCCTCTCCCGCGGCCTGGCCGACACGGGGCCCGACCGCGTGATTCTCTTTGGCGAGAAGGAGGGCCGGATCGCGCGGGCCAACCGCGGCAAGGATCCGCTCTTCTTCTTCGCCGCGCTCCAGCGGCAGCTCGGCTATCCACTCGTGCCACGGCCGCAGCCGGTCACGCCCTCCGAAGAAAGCCCGGCCCTGCTCGCGCGGCGGCTCGAGCGGCTCGAAATGCGCGTGAAGCTCCTCGAGGAGGAAGCGAAGGGGGGCATCGACCTCTCACGGTTCGATCCCAAAAACTTTCCGCCGGCCGCGGGGGAGTGATGGCGGATCTGCGGCGCGATGCCGAGGCGATCTGGTCGGCGGCGCTTCGGGCTATCGCCCCCGAACGGCTCGTGGCTGGCTGCGCTCCAGCGCTGTGCGATGCCGTCGCTGCGGCGGAGCGCGTGGTCGTGGTCGGCGGCGGCAAGGCTGCCGCGGGCATGGCAGCCGGGATCGAAGCGGTGCTCGGCCCCGCCCTGCTCGAACGGCACGACGTGCGCGGGCTCGTGAGCGTGCCGGAGGGGTGCGGCCGTGCGCTCGGTCGGATCGAGGTGCGCGAGACGCGGCCCGCGGGGGCGAATCTGCCCACACCCGCTGTCGTGGAGGCCACGCGCGAGATGCTCTCGCTCGTCGGCCCGCTCGGGCCCCGCGACCTCGTGCTTGCGGTGATCACCGGCGGCGGGTCGGCGCTCGTCGCGGCGCCGCGCGACGGCGTGACGCTCGCGGAGAAGATCGCCTGCACCCGTGCGCTCTCCGAGGCCGGGGCCGACATCGCCACGCTCAACGCAGCCCGCCGCGAATTAAGCCTCGTGAAAGGGGGCGGCCTCGCGCGGGCCTGCGGCGCCGGCCGTCTCGTGGCGCTCGTGCTCTCCGACGTGATCGGCAGCGATCTGGCCGTGATCGCCTCGGGGCCGTGCCACGCGCCGACCGCCGTCGCGGGCGCGTGGACCACGCTGCGTGGCTGCCGCGTGGAGCACATCGTCGTGGGCGACAACACGACGGCCGTCGAGGCGGCTGCGGCGGCGGCCTGGAGCCTGGGCTACGAAGTGGCGATCGACACAGCCACCGACGGCGAACCGGCCGAGGCAGTGGGCCGCCGGCTCGCCCTCCGCGGCCTCGAACGGCTGGCGGAGGCCGCCCGCGATGGATTGAAGCGGGCCGTGATCGCGGGCGGCGAAGCGATCGTGCGCGTGCCGGCCGACCACGGCCGCGGCGGCCGCAACCAGCACGCGGCGCTCGCCGCGCTGGCTGATGTGCGAGCGCGAAGCGGTGCCTGGCCTCAGGGCCTGCTCGTGGCGAGCATCGGTACCGACGGCGAAGACGGCCCAACCGACGCGGCGGGCGGCCTCATCGACGAGGCGGTCGCGGTGTCGATCGATGATGCGTCGCTCACGACAGCGCTCACTCGCTGCGACGCCTATCCCCTGCTCACGAAAGCCGGCGGCCTCATCCGCACGGGTGCCACGGGCACGAACGTGGCCGATCTCCGGATCGTGCTGGCTGCACGCGACGGCTCGGCATCGTGCCGCCCGTCGCTTGGCCGACCTCCGTCGGCTGGTGCTGACCCGGCCCTCCAGGCCTAGCGCAGCAGACGCGACCGCACGGCTGGAGGCCCGCAGCGAACGTCCGGCGAGACGGTACGGGGCTGCCCCGAGCCGGATCTCGCGCACAGCGTCTGAAATGACAGGCTGAAGCCTGTCCTACACATCGCAGAGGGCGACGGCCTGCTTGAGGCCGGCGAGGGCGTCGCGGGTGGGGATGAACTCCTGCCCCACGTAGCCCTGGTAGCCGATGTCGAGCAGCTTCCGCATCAAGGGCGGGTAGTTGATCTCCTGCGCGTCGTCGAGTTCGCCGCGGCCCGGGCAGCCGGCGGTGTGGATGTGGCCGATCACGTCCTTGCACTGCTCCACGCGCCGCATGAGATCGCCGTTCATCACCTGCACGTGGTAGAAGTCGAAGAGCATCTTCACACGGGGCGACCCGACGCGCCGCACGATGTTCGCCACGTAGTCGCAGTCGTCGCCCTGGTAGCCCGGGTGGCCCTTCATCGGGTGCGAGTCGTCGCGGGTGTTCAAGTGCTCGAGGCACAGCGTCACGCCCTTCTTCTCGGCGTGGCTGGCGATCTGCTTGAGGCCCTTCACGCAGTTGTCGGCGCCTTCCTCGAGCGAGATCTCACCGCTCTTCGGATTCTCGGCGTCGCGGTATTTGTAGCCCGTGAAGGCGATCACGCTCGGGAAGCCGGCCGCGGCCGAGGCGTCGATCATCTCCGTCGTGCGGGCGATCACCTCGGGCTGGTAGGCGGGGTTGTTGAAGCCCTTCATGAAGGGCGCTCCGGGCATGCCGTTGGGAGAGAGAGCGCAGATGAGGCCATGCTTCTTGAGCGTCGGCCAGTCTTTCGGTTCGGCGAGTTCGATCGACTTGCAGCCGAGGTCCTTGGCCACCTGGCACATCTTCTCGATGTCCCACTTGTCGCCGGTGATTCCGTAGCACCAATAGACGAGCGACTGCTTGATCCGGCCCTTCATCGAAGAGTCTCCTTGCAAGGCGTGTGCGATATGAACCTGCGGAACCGCGGCGGTGATGCCGGCGGCTGACGCAAGGACGGTGCGGCGAGTGACTTCACCAGACATGCGGGTACACTAGCACGACTCGTTCCCAGGGGAAAGCGACTCGCCTATGCCATCCATCAAGCGAATCCTCGTCACCGGCGGCGCCGGCTTTCTCGGCAGCCATCTCTGCGACCGTCTCGTGGAGATGGGGCACGACGTGATCTGCGTCGACAACTTCTTCACGAGCCAGAAGACGAACGTCGCCCACCTGCTCGGCTGCGGCAATTTCGAGCTCCTCCGGCACGACGTGATCCACCCGCTCTGGCTCGAGGTCGACGAAATCTACAACTTCGCCTGCCCCGCCGCCCCCGGCCACTATCAATACAACCCCATCAAGACGATGAAGACGAGCGTGATGGGGGCGATCAACGTGCTCGGCATGGCGAAGCGCTGCCGGGCGAAGGTCTTGCAGGCGTCCACGAGCGAGGTCTATGGCGACCCCGAGGTGCACCCGCAGCCGGAGAGCTACCGCGGCGCGGTGAACCCGATCGGCCCGCGGGCCTGCTACGACGAGGGCAAGCGGGCGGCCGAGACGTTGGTTATGGATTATCACCGCGCCAACGGCGTCAACGTTCGCATCGTGCGAATCTTCAACACGTATGGCCCGCGGATGCATCCGTACGACGGCCGCGTCGTCTCCAACTTCATCCGCCAGGCGCTCGCCGGCGAGCCGATCACGATCTTCGGCACGGGCGGGCAGACCCGCAGCTTTTGCTACCGCGACGATCTCGTCGAGGGGATCATCTTGATGATGAACGGGCCAGACGACTTCGTGGGCCCGGTGAACATCGGCAATCCGGGCGAGTTCACGATCCGGCAGCTCGCCGAGCTCACGCTCGAGCTGTCGGGCTCGAAGTCGAAGCTCGTGGAGAAGCCGCTGCCTGTCGACGATCCGGAGCGGCGCCGGCCCGACATCACGCTCGCCAAGCAGAAGCTCGCGTGGGAGCCGAAGGTGGCATTGCGTGAGGGCCTCGCGAAGACGATCGAGTGGTTCCGCTCGGTGAAGATCAGCGACTACCGCGCGCCGACACCAAACTATTGACCGCCACCACGGCGCCGATGCCGAGGGCCAGGCCGATCACGTCGTAGACCCAGTCGAGCGGGTCGGCGGCGCGGCCGAAGAGCGGCTGCGTGGCTTCGTCGATCACGGCCCAGGCGGCGAGGCCGGCTACCAGAACCGGCGCCGTCCGGCCCACGAGCCGGCCGCGGCTGCGCAGCATGAGCGCGGCCAGGAGGCCGAGCACCCCGTAGGCGATGAAGTGGAGCAGTTTGTCGGAGGGAAGCCGCCCGCCGACGAGTTCCTCGGGCTTCGGATAGTGGGTCGCGAACACGAGCACGCCTGCGTAGGCGGCCGTGGCCAGCGCGATCAGCCGCCGCGACCAGACGCCGAAAGGCTCCTGAAACGCGTCTCTTTTTGGGCTTCGTTCGTTTCCGGCCATCGGCTACTCTCCCGCCCCCACATTCCTCCCGGAGGCCCCGCATTCCATGGACCGCAAGGAACTGTCTGCCGTCGTGCTCGAACTGCTCGAGAAGGAGACCGGAGAATCCTACCCGACGCTCGATGATTCGACGTCCCTCCGCGAGGGGCTGAACCTCGACTCGCTCGACATGGCCGGCCTCGTGCTCCACATCGAGAGCCACTTCGGCGTCCAGATCGAGACGGAGCTCCTCGAAGGGATCAACACCGTGGGCGACCTGCTCACGATGCTCGACGCCAAGATCGCCGCCAAGGCGGCGAAGAAGGCCGCCTGACCCGCCGCTTCGAGGGCGCGATGCACACGCTCCAGTTTCAGCCTGCTTCCGCGCCCGCGTGCGTCGTCGAGAGCCATGCGATCGTCGAGGTGCCGCTCACGGAGATCCGGGCCCTGCGCGACGCCCCGAGCCCGGTGGGCGCTCCTCCGCTGCCGCCGCGGTTTCTGCGGCACTGTGACGAACACACGGTGGTAGGCGTGCGGGTGGTGCTCGAGGCGATCGCCGCGATGCCCGAGCCCGCGGCCTCGTTCGCCCGGTATGGCGTGATCGGCGCCCCGCTCCAAGCCGGCCGGATCTCGGCCGCCCAGACACTCTCGCAGGTCGCGAAGGCCGGCGGCATCGCCGTATCGCCGCACATCGTGCCGCAGTGCTCGCTCCATGCGCTGGCGAGCGCCGTGAGCGTCGGCCTCGGGATGCACGGGCCGAATCTGGGCGCGAGTGGCGGCCCCGAGGCGCTCTCCGAAGGACTGTTCGCGGCCCTGTCGCTCGTGCGCTCCGCCGGCTGCGACGGGCTGTGGCTCGTGTTCAGCGAATGGGACGAGGAGCCGATTCTCGACGACACGGGCGCGCCTGCGAACGACCCTCTGTGCCGCGCCGTGGCCGTGGCCATCCGGCCGCACACTGCCGCCGACACAGCCGCCGTCACGCTCTCGCTCGCCGCCTCCGACACGCCGGCACCTCGCGACGCGTCCGCTCACCCGCCGGGATCGGCGCTCGCCACCTTCGCGTGGGCCCTCGCCGCGTGTGCCGGTGGAGGCGCGATTGCCTCGTGGGTGCACGAGTGCCCGTGGGGGGCCGAGATCCGCATCGCAGCTTCTTCCGCCGCCGCCCGGGCCACGAGGCCGCAGGTGGCGGCGACCGCCCGGCGGGAGGCGGCCTGATGGTCTCGCCTCATCCATCCGAACGCGCTGCCGTGATCACCGGCCTCGGTGTGGTGTCGCCGCTCGGCAACTGCTTCGCCGACGTGGCCGAAAGCCTTCTCGCCGGCCGCTCGGGAGTGCGTGAGATCGCCGCCGCAGCGGGCGCCCGCGAGGGCCGCCAGTTCGCCGCGCCAGTCATGTCGATCCCGCAGCCGACCGCACCGGGCTACGACGATTTCGCGAGCCTCGGCCGGCTCGAGCAGCTCTGCCTGGCGCCCGCGGCGCTGGCCTTCGCCGACGCAGCGGTGGCAAACGTCGTGCGCCCGCAGCGGATCGGCATCGTGCTCGGGATCGGCGCCGAGCAGCTCAAGGCCTGGGAGCTCGACTTTCTCGCCGGTGGCAAGCGGGTGTTCGAGCCGCAGCGCAGCGAGGCGCTCGTGCACAGGATCGCGCGGCGGCTCGGGATCGCCGGCCCAGCCGTCGCCGTGGCGGCGGCATGCGCCTCGAGCGGGTATGCGATGGCGCTCGGCCGCACATGGCTCGACGCGGGCCAGGTCGATGCCTGCCTCGTGGGTGGGTGCGATATCCTGAGCCCGACGGCGATCGCGGCGTTTTACAACCTGCGGGCGCTCTCCCGCCGGTCCGACGATCCGCACAAGGCGTCGCGGCCGTTCGACCGCGACCGCGACGGCTTCGTGATGGCCGAAGGGGGCGCGTTCTTCATGCTCGAACGGCGGAGCGAGGCGGCGCGCCGCGGCGCGAAAGTCTACGGCGAGCTTGCCGGCGTCGGCATGTCGAGCGACGCGCATCATATGGTCACGCCCTGCAGCGATCCCACGGAAGCTGCCCGGGCGATCACGCTCGCGCTCGCCGATGCAGGCATCGAGCCGGCCGACGTCGACTATGTCAACGCCCACGCCGCCGGCACGCCCGTTGGCGATGCAGCCGAGGCCGGTGCGATCCGGCTGGCATTCGGCACGGCTGCCGACACGATTCCCGTGAGCTCGACGAAGAGCATGTCGGGGCATCTCGTGAGCGGGGCTGCCGCGTTCGAGGCGGTGGCCTGCCTGGCCGCGATGCAGCGCGAGGCCGTGCCGCCCACTGTGAATCTCGACGCCGTCGATCCGGCCTGCACGCTCGACCACGTGCCCCACGTCGCGCGGCCGCACCGTGTGGCCATCGCCGCCAGCAACTCGTTCGGTTTTGGCGGTGCAAACCTATGCCTCGTGCTGCGCAAGGCTGCCTGACAACTCATCCGTTTTCACTCTCCAAGGAGACGCTTCCGATGCCCACGTCCATCACCCCGATGACCACCACCGCGATCGACGCCCTGCTTGAGCGGCTCGTCGCCCATTGGCACGAAGTGGAGCCGGCCCACGCCGAGACCGGCCTCGCCGGCAAGATCTGCGATCTCCACAAGTTCAACTTCCAGCTCTGGCACGAGGAAGACATCGCCCGCTCGCCCGACGTGACCGATGCGAAGATCGCGCAGGTGAAGCGGGCGATCGATAAATACAACCAGGCCCGCAACGATGCGATCGAGAAGGTCGACGACTTCCTGATCGAGGAGCTCGCGCGGCGCGGCGTCGAGGCCGGCCCGAACGCGCCGGCCGCCACGGAGACGCCCGGCGCCGCGATCGACAGGCTGTCGATCCTCGAACTCCGCCGCTTCCACATGCTCGAGCAGATCGAGCGGGCCGACGCGAGCCTGGAGCATCGCGAGAAGGCGGCCGGGCGGATGGTGGTGCTCGACACGCAGCGGAAGCATCTCATCGAGGCCCTCGACCGGCTGCTCGGCGAGATCTTTTCGGGCCAGCGTCCGCTCCGCGTGTTCCGCCAGATGAAGATGTACAACGACCCGACGATGAATCCCTATCTCTACAAGGCCCAGCAGGGGCAGCCCGCCACGAAGGCCGCGTAGCCGCCGGCAGGTTCTTTGCTCCCGCGCTTGCGGGCCTGCGACCGGCGGATCGGGGCGTGTATGCTTGTGGCAGGGTGGCCACAGGCCCCGCGCCCCCGTAGCTCAGTTGGATAGAGCGGAGCTTTCCTAAAGCTCAGGTCACAGGTTCGATCCCTGTCGGGGGTATTGTCGGTTCAGAAGCTCACGAGCGCCGCGCCCAAGCCGGTCGCTTGCCACCACCGTCCTCCAGGTGCACCGCCGCATCGAGATCAACGGCACGCCATAGCGAGGCGACGATGACAATCGACGAGGTGGCCGAGATGCTGGGCGTGCAGCCGGGGCTGCTGCAGCCCCGGCTGCATCCGGTGCTCCGCAACGGCGCGTTCGGCGGCTTTCTCGACATGTGGCGGGAGCTGCTCGCGCGGCATCCGGAGGCCGCGACCGCGTGACGGGCTGCCACAGCAAGTCGCTCTACGAGCCCAGCAGATCCAGGCACTGTCGCGGGGCGTTCCCTCCCAAAGTAGACCTGAAATCACGACGTTGGTATCGAGAACGGCAAGCACTGGCCGTGCTGGCATAGTCAACTCACCCCACTCGGCGTGCACGCTGCTCAGCCCGGTACGCCCGCACGGCCTCAACGACTTCTTGCTCGACTTCTGGCGTCAGTTCCTCCTTGGGTAAGCGGCTCCATGCTTCCCGAAGTGTTTCGCCGGCCTGGCGCCTCAGTTGCTCCCGCAGCAGGTCCTGAATCGCTTCCGCTGACAGCAGTCCGGCCTTCATGGCTTTTTCAGCGAGATCGTCAGGAAGCGATAGTTGAATCGTTGTCATGGGCAACTACCTCATGTGATTGAATGCCAAGAAGAAGTATACGCCCGTACATTTTATTGTCAAGCCTCTCATCGGACAGCCTGCCGGTCCGTCATGGCTTGCCGTGTGGGCCCGAGGGTAGGATAAACGGCGACATCCTCGATTGCCGGAGTCTCGCGTCATGAATCTGCTGTGGTTTCTCTTGATCGGTGTGGCGGCCGGGTGGCTCGCGAGCCAGATCATGAAGGGGGGCGGCTCGGGGCTCGTCACCGATCTGATCATGGGCGTGATCGGCTCCATCCTGGGCGGGTTTCTGTTTGGCCTGCTCGGGCTCTCGGCCGATGGGGCGATCGGCAGCCTCGTGACGGCCACGGTCGGCGCGATCGTCCTGATCGCGGGCCTGCGGCTGATCAATCGCCGGCGGATCTGAGCGGACGGGTCAAACGAGGCTTCAGCGGACGAGCTCGAGCGTAAGGCCCAAGGCGCGGGCGACCCGCTCGACGTTTGCCAGCCGCACGTCCTTGCCCTGTTCGATCGCGCGAATCGTCGCCTGATTGGGGATCCCCGCCATTTTCGCGAGGGCATACCAGGTCAGCTGCCGCGCCTCCCGCTCGGCGCGCACGGCAGCCTCGATCTCGGCATCGTTCATCGGCTTGACTGATTCCATGGGCGGTATGTTCATTTCGCAGCTGGAGCCTCGAGTTCAAACTGCTTCAAGCGGACACGGCCTTGGGGAAATCGTACGGTCAGCTCGAGCTCGCCGCCCATCGCCTTCATCACTTTGCGGAGCGTCGAGATCAGCATGTCGGACTGTCCTTCGAGCTTGGCCCAGCTCGGTTGCTTCATGCCCGCGGCGCGGGCCATCTGAGTCTGCGTCTTGCCGAGGGCCTCGCGGATCTCACTCAGAACCATGTCTGCCAGCAGTTCCTGCGTGCGCCTAGCGGCGATCCGCTTGGTCTTGGCGTTGCCCGTTCGGGCGACAAGTTCCCTGAATGTCTTTGCCATGTCGCTCTGCTCCGCACGTCTTGCATCGCTTTTGCAAGTATAGCCTCCGGGCTATTTGCGGAAAACACGAAAATAGCCCAGCGCCTTGCCGCAAATCAGGCCGTCTTCTTTCGGCGCGCCTTGGTCTTCTTAGGGGGCTTGGCGATCGGACGGCCTGCCGTTGAGTATCAGAACGCAATCACTGGCGCATGGCTTGCGCAATCTGAAGCCCCATTCGCTCGATCGCTTGGGCGAGTTTCGTACGATCGCCTGCCGAAACGGTACCGATCGTGTGATGG
>Ga0247836_1001769_pt1 | contig 33325 bp, 31 predicted proteins | sample LaCruzMarch2015__4_FD_187116 | JGI IMG/M metagenome (GOLD analysis project Ga0247836, IMG submission 187116) | Freshwater microbial communities from meromictic Lake La Cruz, Castile-La Mancha, Spain - LaCruzMarch2015_14m | ecosystem: Environmental > Aquatic > Freshwater > Lake | place: Spain... | reverse complement strand
ATCGAAAGTACCGAAAACGATGGGGGGGTGAAATGAGTCTTGCTAACCCCACGGCTTCCAATCAAGTGTTTTCTGTTGCCTGGGCCGGTGATATCGACGGTCACTTGCGGCTTATTGACCAGACGCTCTTACCGCTCCAGCTAAAGCAACTTGACCTGCATTCCCTAGACGAAGTCTTTGAAGCGATTGTCATGCTGCGAGTCCGTGGCGCACCGGCCATCGGAATCGCAGCCGCTTACGGCGTGGTGCTTGGCATTCAAAAGTGTCTGACAAGCGGAATGTCTTTCGAGGCCTCACGAGCAACCACGATTGAGGTCTGTGATTATCTTGCTACTAGTCGCCCAACGGCCGTGAATCTGTTCTGGGCTTTAGATCGGATGCGAGCGGTGGTTGCTCGCAGCACGAGCGTAGCCTCCGGTGCGGATCTCGCTAAGTCGCTGCTGCGCGAAGCGAGGCTCATTCATGACGATGATCGACGGACATGCCATGCAATCGGCGATTTCGGCGCTCAATTGTTTGATAACAACTTTGGTATTTTGACCCATTGCAATACGGGTGGGCTTGCGACTTCTGAGTATGGTACGGCCCTGGCTGCAATATTTACAGCGCAGGATCAAGGCAAGAATATCCACGTTTATGCGGATGAGACTCGACCATTGCTGCAAGGCTCACGACTGACTGCTTGGGAACTGCAACAACGCGGAATTCCCTGTACCGTGATCTGTGATTCGATGGCAGCTCAAGTGATGCGAGAAGGGCGTGTGCAAGCCGTGATTGTTGGGGCAGATCGGATTACAGCCCGTGGCGACACAGCCAACAAAATTGGAACGTATGGTTTGGCAGTTCTTGCCAAGTTTCATAACATTCCGTTCTACGTGGCAGCTCCGCGAAGCACGTTCGATTTGTCGATCGTCAGTGGAAATGACATCCCGATCGAACAACGCAAGGCCGACGAGATCGTCAATGGATTCGGCAAGCAGACGGCCCCAAGCGGCATCGGCGTTTACAATCCAGCATTCGATGTTACGCCTAGTGAACTCATTACAGCCATCGTCACCGAACGAGGCATTATCGCACCGGTTGTTGAAGAGAATGTACGCTTCGTAGTTGGGGGATAGTGCATTGCTGATAAATATCTCGGAACGCAGTCATGGTCTATTGCGATTTGCATCGGCTTTGCTCTTGGCCGTTTGCGTGCTTGCTTATGGCAGTCAAGCGAATGGTCAGAACTCCAAGGCGACACCTCAGGCCGTATCGGCTTCGATCGCAAAGTGTGTCGACTACCTGAGGTCCTCCCAGGGGAGTGGGGCGAAACCAGGCGCATGGGCGGGGCACCCAGGAAACGGTTGCGGTCAAACCTGTTTGGTAACGCTGGCACTTTTGAGCGCAGGACGCGACATCAAGTCCCCCGAAATCGCCAAGGCTCTCACCTACATCCGTGGGGCGAAGCCTGAGAAAACGTATGAAATATCTTTGAAAATTATGGTCCTCTGCTTGGCTGAACCGACCAAGGATTTGCCTCAGATCAAGCAACTTGTCACGCTGTTGGTCGAAATGCAAACCGAAGGCGGAGGATGGCCCTATTTCAAGAGTTCGGGTGGAGATGCCGACGAGTCCAACACTCAGTTTGCCGTTCTTGCACTGTGGGAGGCCAGCAAGCTTGGGGTCGCGATTCCCGAAAAGTGCTTTCAAAAAGGAAAGGAATACTGGATCGACCGAAGTTCGGGTGAAGCTTGGGGATATCGAGGCAGCGGTCCCACCGGTAGCATGACATGCGCAGGCATCGCTTCGACGATTATTCTCCAGGACGCGTCGGAAGGCGTAGACGCTTCGATCCAAGGCGAGCAAATTCGTTGCTGTGGCCAACAAGCAAACCAGCGCGACAGCTTAGATCGTCCTATCAATTGGCTAGCGAGAAATTTTGCCGTCACTCATAACCCTGGGGCCAATGCCTACACTTTGTATTACCTTTATGCCCTAGAGCGTGTTGGGCGTTTAACGGGGCAACGCTTTATTGGCGAACATGATTGGTATCGCGAAGGGGCCGAGTTTCTATTAGCGTCTCAGGACATCGGAGGGTCGTTTCGCGGCGGGGGAAACGAAGAGGTTATCAGCGCGTCTGCTATGGCTCTACTGTTCCTTTCCAAAGGCAAACGCCAAGTGGTGATTGGACACTTGCAATACGGCGAACCCAACAGCAACGATTGGAACATGCATCGCCGATCTGTCCAAAATCTTACCGGACAAATCGAAAAGGTTTGGAAACGCGAATTGGCGTGGCAGTCGGTGCGATTGGAGCGAGCGAATCTCGCAGACTTGCTTGAGACGCCCGTTCTGTTCATCAGTGGTTCCAAAGAGTGGCGATTGAACGACGCACAGCGAAAGCTGCTTAAAGACTATACCGACCAAGGGGGCTTTATTTTTGCGGAAGCTTGCAATGGAGACGGATGCAACGGAACTGCTTTTGAACAATCGTTTCGCGATGAAATGGAAAAGATCTTCGAGAAGTCGCTTCAAAAGCTGGCGCCATCGCACCCCATTTGGTCCGCTGAATCCAAAGTGAATCCCGCTGCTCTTCCAAAAGACTTCTGGTTGTATGGTTTGGATTCCTGCTGTCGCACTTCCGTGGTGCTATCACCCATGAGCCTTTCTTGCCGATGGGAACTTGCTAAGCCCTTCGGGTTAGTCAGCAAGCGCCCCGCATCGGTGGAGGAGGATATCACCAACGCGGTCAAAATCGGAGTCAATATTGCAGCATACGCCACTGGGCGTGAGTTGAAGGATAAGCTCGATGCCGTTCAGGTGATCCAAGCCAGACCTGATCCACAATCGCTTGTCCGAGGTTCCTTGACGGTTCCCAAAATCATGCACAGTGGCGGTGCCGACGACACCCCCAAGGCAGTTGCCAATCTTTTAGAAGTTTTTCGACGCGAATCGCAATCGATTGTTGCCGGTAAGACCCCGATGGTTTCCCTGTCGAGCGAAGATTTAGAAAAGTATCCGATCTTGTACATCCACGGGCGGAATCGATTTGCGTTGACGGAGGCCGAACGGCAGGGACTAAAGAAACATATCGAAAATGGCGGCTTCGTCGTTGGGGATGCCATCTGTGCTTCAAATGATTTCACAGAATCGGTGAAGCGTGAGTTTGCTCTTGCGCTGCCTGAATCTTCATGGCGAAAGATTGAGCCTCGGCATCCGGTCATGCAGCGCAACGGTCCTGTGGGATTCGATCTAGGAAACGTTGGTCTGATTGACCCATCGTCGGGTGCGGATCTGAAGCAATCCACTCGCGAGGGACCAGCCGAATTGGACTCTTTGGAGTGGAATGGACGTGTCGTCATGCTTTTCTCTCCTAACGATTTGAGTTGCGCAATGGAAAGCAAACACTCACTGCAATGCCGGGGATACGTTCGCGATGATGCGTTCCGGATTGGCATCAACATGTTGCTCTACGCATTGATGCAATAATCAACCCCAGGCCCGAGGATCCGAACAAAATCCTATAAGTGCCACCCACCTATGTATTGACTCTCGGCTACGCTATGGTACCTTTATCGATGTAGCTGGATGCTGGAACGAAGAACAGAGGATTTGTTGTGTTTCAACGTCAGAAAACATCAAAAGGAGAGTCGCCATGCCGAGAACGCTTCGGGCTGAACAGTTCGATCCAAAGGAAATTTGTATCGTGCATTTGGTGCAGCGATGTGTTCGTAGAGCGTACCTGACCGGTCAAGATGCCGTTACTGGTAAGGACTACGGCTTTCGACGGGAGTGGATTCGCTGTCGAATGGAGCGTCTTGCTTCGGTTTTTGGCGTCGATATATTAACTTATGCGATTTTGTCGAATCACATGCATTTGGTCGTTAGGACGAGGCCGGATGTTGTGCAGGCTTGGACCAACGACGAAGTTGCCCTGCGCTGGCTTCGTGTTTTTCCTGGAAAGCGTTTCGACGAGCAGTTGGCCGAGCCCACCACGGTCGATGTCAAGGCCTTGGCTGGCAACATGGAACGGATCGCCGTGGTACGCTCTCGTTTGTCGGATCCGTCCTGGTTCATGCGTGCTCTTTCCGAGCCAATCGCTCGACTTGCTAATAAACAAGATGAGTGTACGGGCAGTTTTTGGGAGGGTCGCTTCAAAGCTCAGACGATCACTGACGAAGCAGGTTTGTTGGCGTGCTCGATGTATGTCGATCTGAATCCAATTAGAGCGGCTTTGGTCGAATCCCCAGAACAAGCGGTTCACACCTCGGCATACGACCGGATCGCGGCCTTGCACGGTAAGACCATCCCGTCGGCAGCAGCCGAGTTGGTCGCTATGGAGCCAGAAGAGAAGGGCAAGATTATTCGAACCTCGACTCAAGAGATGCTTCGCAAGCGGAAAGCCGAGATGAAGAAGAAGCGAGGGCCGTCGATTTTGCGAGACGCATGGCTGTCTCCGCTGACGCTAGATGAACGCGGAAAGCCAGGCCCGCAAGTGAGTAAGAGCAATATTCGTGCGAGCGACAAAGGTTTCTTGTCAATTAAGCTGGAGGGATATTTGAAGTTGCTAGATTGGACTGGCCGGCAGAGTAGTGGCGAGAAGGCGTCGATCCCTGCAGAGTTGCTTCCGATCTTGGATCGGCTTGGGATTGCAGGCGAGATGTGGCGAGATTTAGTATGGAACTTCAAGCGTTACTTTGGCCGAAGTAGTGCTGCTGGTTCGCCGCAAAGCCTTAAAGATTCGGCAGCCAAGCGAAACCGCGAGTTCGCACACGGCCAAAAGCTAGTCCGAAAGTGCTTCACAGCCTAAAAGCCGACTCGGCGCCCATGCGTTAGCGATTTTGATACTATCGATTGAGATGCAGGCGATCCTGCAGATCGAATTGACCAAACTGATGACTTCCGTCACGTGCAGAGATAAGCGAACTGTATCGTAGTATATCCGCTTTCGAAATCGAGGCGGTTTTGAAAACTTGGAATGCCATGATCTCATGGCCAAGAATACGAACGAGGACACTGTCAAAGACGAGCAAAGCTGGGCTTTCTACAGCGCGGTAGCCGTTGTCGAGAAAGAAACGAATCCAAGTCTTTGGCGGGCGTTTTGGCTAACCGCCGTTGATGGTCAGTCGGCACAAAGCGTGGCGGACCAACTTGGTATGAGGATAGGAACGGTCTATTCCGCCAAGTCCAGGGTTCTCGCTCGTATCAAACAAGTTGTTCAGCTCTCTGGCAGCCAAGAAATAACGGGACAAACAATGAATCGAAACCTGACTGCCAATCCGTCGGAGGGACCGAAATGATCGCATGCAATCTTGACTTGCCCCGTCGGTTCTTGAGCAATGATCTCTCAGAATCGGACTCGCAAGAGTTCGAGCGCCATATTGAGACTTGTCCAAAATGTCGAGCTCAAATGGAACAAGATGCAGGAGGCCCGAGCTTAGAAGTTTGGGTTCGCGATCAGCTTTCTAGCTCGTCGGAGCTTCCGCTTTGGAACGAGATGGCTGGAATGCATAGGCATGATGCTCATGCTGTATCAACTTTTGGCTCCTTTGCCAGCGATGCGATTGCGGCGGCGGAACTTGCCATCTTGTCGCCGACGGACGACCCAACGTCCATGGGGCGATTAGGCCCCTTTGAAGTGCGTGCTGTGATCGGTCGAGGGGGTATGGGGACTGTTTACAAAGCCATCGACCCTTCTTTGGGGCGTACGGTTGCGATCAAAGTTCTCAAACCGGAACTGGCCAATATCGGCTCGGCATGGCAGAGATTTTCGTTGGAATCACGAGCCATGGCGGCCATCACACATCCGAATGTGGTTCCAATCTATGCCGTCGACGAACATCGTGGATTGCCTTACATGGCGATGGAATATGTGCCTGGCGGAACGCTTGAAGCAAGGATTCGAAAATCGGGGCCTCTGGAGATTTTGTCGATCATACGCATCGGATTGCAAATTGCTCAAGCATTAAGTGCTGCACACGACTGCGGGCTTGTCCATCGCGACATCAAGCCCGGCAATATTCTGATCGATCGTGGTATCGATCGAATTCGTGTTGCGGACTTTGGATTAGTTCGCGTTTCCGATGATGCCAGTATACCAAGCCGCAAGCGACGACGCTGCAAAAAACAGTATCCTCGCAAAACTGACGGAAACGGTTGGCAAGCAATTTGATGCACGCCAGTCAGCTCGTGAAAAGGAACTGAAACAGTTAGAGGATCAACTCGTGAAGCTTAAAGCTGCACAGAGCAAGCGAACCACTCAAAAAGATCGAATCGTGAAAGACCGAGTTCAGCAGCTCATTAACAACGCCGAGGGAATTGGCTGGGGGGGCGACAGTCCGTCCGACGGTGCGTTTCAATTTCAGGCGGAGCCCATGAATGTCGAGGGGCAATTGCTGCCGCCACTGCCTCGTTATGCACCGGTGCCCGATGCAACGAGTCCTGCGGCAGCGAGTTCTACTTTGAATCGGCCGTAGTTCCATTCGGACCCCGCATTCTAAAACTTGCGGAGCGCAAGGTGTTACCAAGCCGAATGATTGCTTCGCAAGGTTGACCGAACCAGTGGATTGGTACTTGCCTGCTGTTAAGGCTGGGCAATCAAGGCCCATGCGATAGGCTTGGATTCTTCGATCGCTTGGATCACTTCAGTGCAGCGATCGCGGTTGCTACCACGCGCCAGCTCCAACGCTAGTTGTGCTGCTGAGAGAGCATCTTCCTTGCGATCGTTTTCCTTGAGAGCAATAGCAAGCACAAGCTGAGAAAGCCAATCTTCTGGTCCTGAAAGCTTCAGGGCCAGTTCTGCATTCTCCAGTATTTCTTTTGCTTCGCGCGGAGTGACCTTGGTCTTCGTTGCTGCGATCAGTACGGCCAAACGCATCGCAGGCAATTCAAAATCAGACTTCTTGGCAATCACATCTAGATCCTTGCCAGCCATTGCATATTCCTTTTGCTCCCCTGACCACAATGCTCGTAATCCGAGAACGACAGGGTTTGTTTTATCGAGCTTCACTGCTTGCGCCATTTCGGGCTTGCCCTTCTTTTTGTCTTCACGTTGCAATGCAACAACAGCTTTACCAGCTTTAGCGACACTGCCTAGCGCAGGATTCAATTCTTCCGATTGCTCAAAACACTTCGCCGCCTCAGCATTCAAGCTAAGTCGTAAGTTCAGTAATCCTTCCAAGAATTGCGAGGCTGCATAATTGGCCCCACGCTTCTGAACCAGTTCGAGCATGGCTTGGTTGTGTCCTTTGGAACGACTTCCATCGAGATCCAAGAATTCAGAGAGCTTCGCTTGTTTTTGATTTCTAACCGTTTGCCATTCGGCGTACTCCGATTCCAATTGAAGCATGTCCTTGCAGGCGTCCACTCTTCGGCGTAAGGCATTTTGCAGTTCAGCACTGAGTTGCAAGATCTCGTTGGATTTAAGCATTACATCAAAGTCGGCAGCGGCTTTTTGGCGACTAAGAAAAGCTTCCGTATTACGATCGCGTCCACCACCTCCATTTCCGGTGTCGTTTTGATTTCGGTCTCGTTCCAATTCTCGAAAAATCTGGTCCGAGGTCCGAGCGGAATTCATCGCTTGCAATTGCTTTTGAAAGCCTTGAGTTTGAATTTGTGCAACCGCTTTTTCCGTTGCTTGGAAAGCCGTGTTGATTTTCGCTTGCCGTTGTTTGAGCTCGTCCAGTTTCTTGGCATGTTGGTCCAGTTCATCGAAAACTAGGCCTAATGCGTCGAGACTCTTTGCAAACGATTCGATCTGGTTGGATGAGTCGTCCGCTTGCAGAGGCGAAATCACCACCAAAGTCATGCAAGAGACAGACATGGCCCGCCAAACCCATTGAATGACAGAAGGAGAAAATGGAATTACGTTTGTCAGTTTGAACATCATACAGCTCGTTTATTTAGCACCTTGCTCTGGATCCAATGCCCAGTGCATGACTGTATCATGAGCTGCGAAACGACTTCGCGTCAACTAGGATTTCGGTAAACTGTTTCGCAACTTGCAGGGAACTTCGATGTTCCGCCTACGGGAGAAGTTCCGTTAACTGCTTGCGCTCGAGTAGCTTCTTAACGCTCTTTGGAAAATCCAGCGGCTCATGGCCAGCGAAACGATTGTCGCCAAAAAGGTAAAACCGATCAAATACCATTCCCAATTGGCTTTCGGCGAAATAGGTTGGGCCAAGAGCCGTGCTGGAACATTAACAACGACCAGCACAGGGCAAATGAACGTGAACGCATACCAAAGAGGAATCCCCCAGCCCGTTTCATATATCTCCATGGGGTATCGCGAGAAGTTGGTGATGTAGAACCAAAAATCGTAGAGGCTTTGGTTTCTTCCAAGCCAAATGCTTGTCGCGGCCAAGCAAGTTATTAGGCTATATAGCAATGCGACACCACAGGCGATAAATAGAACATACAAAGTCAGTTCGACCGGGCCAACCGACCAAGCCGGATCGGTCCTGTTGCTTAATCGAACCAAAGCGTAACCCAGAATCAAAAGCCCTAAGAAAAAGTTGCTCAACGAAGGCCATTCGATCTTTCGAAACGAGATCAGGAACTGAGTATCGATGGGTTTGAGCAATGCAAAATCTAGGCCGCCTGTACGGATCAATTCGCTGAATTCTTGCGCGTTGGGCATCAAGAAGGCTTGAACAATCGAGTTGATCAACCAGGTTGTTGCAAGAAAGACATAGAACTCATCTGGCCCCCAGCCTGTGGATACGCCAATCGATTTTACGTGGAGAAACACGACCAGATAGAACCCAAGATTCATTAGTAGCCAAGAAAGGCTCGATATGCAATCAAGCAGGAAATTGCTTCGAAAACTCATGTCTCGAATCAAGCTGTTGCGAGCGAAGGTGAAAAACACTCGCAGGTAGCTCGGGCTTTGATTGGCGGTCATTCCGTTTGTTTTACTTGCTGATTTGGTTGTAGGCTTTTTCGAAGATGTCTCCATACACTAGTTCGCCCCCTTGGTGCCCGACCAAGCCGATCAAGAACATCATCCCAATGGAACCTAGACGCCATGCTTGCCCCAACGCGTTGGATTTGTATCTTCGTTCTAGTAAACCCAAAACGACCAACACAACCCCGAGGATAGCAGTACTAGTTCCAACCCAACGATGCATGAAAAAGCTGCGTTCGTTTTCGGTCGCGTTTTCCGAAAGGACGTTTGTCCAGGCCGGGTACCCTTGTAGGTCTGCAAAAGACCATCCCATGATCACCGCGACGATGCTGGACACGCTGGCCATCGCTAAGCATTGGAAGGCAGCCGACCTGCAACGTGTTCCCAAGAAGTACGAAAGGAAGGCTGCGACGCCGCTCAGTGTAAACAACACGATCGGAAAGTGAACGACAGCTGGATGGAAGTAGCCAATGGCTCTGATCAGCCGCGACGGAAACGAAATCGAACCGGTTTCGGATGGTTCTGCATTCGTCGCAACCAGCGATGCGTCTGCCGGCCAATCCGCTCCTTCATCGATCCAGACTTTGAGAAGAGCCAACTCGGAAGCTGCAAGCGGCCCGTCTGGAGGCATAACCAAGCTGTCCTTCAATTTCAATTTGGATGGTTGGTTCAGATAGTCGTTCCACAACGAGCTACCAGCCGCGTTGCCAGGTTCGACAAACGCAAGCAACGCTGCTCGATCGGAAATCAAGAATCCATTAGAGGCTTTATCCCCTTCGTGGCAATGCAAGCATCGTTCTTTGAATAAAGGTGCGATGTCGCGTCCGAAGTTGACCAGCTTTTGGGCTGATGTGGCGTCCTGGCCTATCGATGGTCGCGGTTCCCATAAGGAACATGCCAGCATCAAAAGGCAAGCAAGTTGGATTTTGATCATGTGCGTGATTGTTTGGCGTGAGAACAATTGGCGAGGAAACGGTTACTGCTATTTCCGTTTAGCTTCAATCTAGCGGGACGGTTTTTGTTGAGCAAACATCCACTCGTACAGGGCTGGGTTGGAATAGGTTGTGGTCCAACTGTCGTGCTCTACTCCAGGGTATTCAGTGTATTGAATGGACGAGCCTACAGCCTTCAATGCGTTGACCATTTCTTGCGACCGGATCGCTTTGACAACCGAATCGTTTGCGCCATGGAAACACCAAATGGGTAACTTCGCAAATGATTTGACAGTTGTTGGGTCGCCCCCGCCACACACCGGCGCTGCAGCCGCAAAGAAATCTGGATATCGTGCAATCGCATCCCAGGTTCCGTAGCCACCCATGGAAAGACCAGTGATGTAAATTCGGTTGGGATCCACACCTGCGGAATCAACCATTTCATCGAGAAGTTCTTTGATGGCCTGCATGGATGAACTGGGGTCTTTCGGCAGCTCGCTCGAGTCTTTGGACCAATCGACTTCTGACCATTTCTTCTGTTTCGGACACTGAGGAATAACGACGTAGCAAGGATACTGCTTGCGTCGTTGTTCGTCTGCAAAATCGGATGCCGCATGGACCAGAGTCACTTGATTATCGTCCCCTCGTTCGCCCGCTCCGTGCAAGAACAAAACAAGAGGATATTTTTTCCCGGGTTGGTATCCCATCGGCTTCAGCATGCGGTATCGCAACGAAACCTTGCTGGTTGACACATATTCCCTTGGTTCGTAGACCTTGGTCATGGCAAGTATGCGGGCCGACCGCGGATCCGAAGAGGGTTCTTGAGCATTCGATACATTCAAGCTCAAGATGGCACCCGTTGCAACTAGAACCATGGACGCAAGTCGCTTCGAGCAGACGATGGGAGCATTCAAGTTATTGCCTTTCCAGAAACGCGATTGTTGAGAGGAAGCATGAGACCAAAGTATAACCGAAAAACGCAGTTCGTGCGACTAATTCAAGGGCGTTCACCCATGGCTCTCCGTTGGACTCTGCAAGGCTAGATCCTGCGAGGCGGAATTCTGTGGGACAAACATGGTGAACCAAACCACTCCCAAGATCGCTGCCACTACCGAGGCGATTAAAACCATAATCTGAGAGAAGTTGACTAGCTTGGAGTCATCGAAGGCTAGGATCGATACAAAAATCGACATCGTGAATCCGATGCCTGCCAACATGGAAGCACCGCCGATATGGGACCAGCGCAAGTCGGACGGTAACGAGCATGCTTTGGAACGGACAGCCAAGAAACTGAACGCAAGAATCCCAGCCGGCTTGCCGATCACGAGCCCAAGAAATATGCCAAGGCTATTTGGTTGCGAAAGTCCCTCCAGCCAATCACTGCCAATAGGGATGCCTGTATTGACGATTGCAAATAGTGGCAAGATCCCAAAGGCAACAGGTCGATGGAGGGCATGCTGCAGCCCATACGAAGGCGAGTTCTTGCCCCCGTCGCGAAAGGGCAGTGCAAAGGCCAACAGCACACCTGTAAGTGTCGCGTGGACGCCAGAATGAACCATGCAATACCACATCGCGACACCTCCAACGAGATAAATCCAGACCGAATTCACGTTGAGTCGATTCAGCAGGCACAAACCAAGGAAAATACCGATAGCTCCCGCAAGGTAGCCATAGGCGATCGATTTGGTGTAAAAGATCGCAATAACCATCACTGCGCCTAGATCGTCTGCGATAGCCAGAGCCGTCAAAAAGACCTTGAGAGAAAAGGGGACGCGATTGCTGACCAAGGAAAGTACCCCAAGCGAAAACGCGATGTCGGTCGCCATGGGAATCCCCGCGCCACGTTGACCATCCGTTCCATAGGTCAGTGAAAGATGGATGGCTGCAGGGACCAGCATACCACCGACCGCCGCACAAATTGGAAGGAGCGCATCGCGAAACGATCGCAGTTCCCCGATGTAGATTTCACGTTCCAATTCCAGCCCAACCAGCAGAAAAAAAATGGTCATCAGTCCATCGTTGACCCAATGTTCGATGGACATGCCTGCAACGTGGTAGTGCATGCAGTGAAGATACGTATCTGCGAAAGGGGAATTCGCGACGACCAGAGCCAAAAGCGTAAAGCAAACGAGCACAATCCCGCCGGATCGTTCACTTTCGACAAAGTCCTTAAAAAGCTTGGTTGCAATCATGTTTCCGTTTAATGCTCTGGAGTCAATGCGATGGTTCAAAACAAAACGAGACTAGTTCCCACGTCTCAACTCAGCGTGCTATCATTGAGGCTGCATTTTCGAAGCCCGAAAAACAAGAGAGGTTTTATGATCCGGTTCATGGTTGCATCCTTCGTCGTTACCATCTGCACAAGTCTAGCACAGGCTGAGAATTGGGGCCATTGGCGAGGCCCTACAGGGAACGGAGTGTCGCTCGATGCAAATCCGCCGGCGCAATGGTCTGAGAAGCAAAATATGCGTTGGAAAGTGAAGATTCCCGGGAGCAGTTCGGGTTCGCCCGTTGTTTGGGGCGATCAAGTTTTCATCGTAACCAGCGTGCCAACTCAGAATGAAAAGCTAAGTTTTCAACTCCATAGTTATGATCGCAAGACTGGGAAACAGAATTGGCAACAAACTGCGATCGAAGCCAAGCCTCTCGAGCCGACTCATTCCACCAACAATTATGCGTCCGCTTCGCCATGCACTGACGGCAAATACGTGTTCGCACATTTTGGTTCTCGGGGGTTGCATTGCTACACCATGGACGGAAAGTTGGTTTGGAAGCGAGATTTCGGAGTCATGAAGACTCGCAATGGGTTTGGAGAGGGTAGTTCGCCAACGCTGGTGGACGACATGATTATTGTCCCTTGGGACCACGAAGAACAATCCATGCTGTTTGCTTTGAACAAGGCAACAGGCAAATCGATTTGGGAAACCAAACGAGACGAGCCAACTTGTTGGGCGACACCGCTGGTCGTGGATCACGAAGGAAAGCGACAAGTCATCATGAATGGCCAAAACAAAGCTCGGTCCTATGATCTAGCAACTGGACGGGAATTATGGAACTGTGGCGGACAGACCGAGCGGCCTTGCGCTTCCCCCTGTGCATCCGACGGACTTGTTTTCGTTGGCAGTGGCCATCGAGGAGCTTTCATTGGAGCATTCACATTGAAAGGCGAAGGCGATATCTCGAAAACGAAGAATGTTGCCTGGTCGATCAATAAAGATACCCCTGACGTCGCGTCTCCTATTCTTAGCCAAGGGCTTTTGTACTTTTACAAGAGCAAGTCAGGACAGCTTACCTGCGTGGATGCTGCATCCGGGAAGCCATTCTATTCGGCATCGCGAATTCCAGGCCTGAATAGCACCTATGCCTCACCCGTGGCTGCTGGGGGACGCATCTATCTTACCGATCGCGATGGAACCATCGTGGTCATCAAGGATGCGCCGGAGCTGAAAGTGATCGCGACGAACACCATGAATGAGCCCGTCGATGCAACCCCAGCCCCCGTGGGAAACCAGTTGTTCGTGCGGGGCGCAGAGCATTTGTTTTGCTTGAGCGAAAGCGAAGGCTGATTCCATGCTCGCGCTGGCTACTAGCTTCAGGTTTCTACACTTCGTTGTTGTGGTTTGTTTTCTTGTAGCGCATTCTCTTCTAGCACGTGGCGATGAAACGATCGAAATCTCCGGCATCCAGCCATGGGAAGTCGTCCAGCGTGACATTACACAAGAACAACCGGGCGGAGCCGACATCCGCATTCAATGCAAAGCTGTTACCAATCGAGCTGTTGATCAAGAACAAGTATGGCAATATCGAATCCTGGATTGCCAGGTGTCTGACCGCCAGATTCAACCTAGGTCATCCGCCGCCAGCGATGATGTTCCATGGTCAAGCCTTTCAGCAGATCCCGACGCAACGAATTCGCAAGGGGCTTTTCGAGTTCGCTTGAATGCAGGAGGCTGGTATCGTTTGGAGATTCGATGTATTCACCAAGAAATCGTGTCGGCAACGGGAGCGGTCGAGCCGATTGGTGTCGGGGAGGTCTTTATGATTGCAGGGCAGTCTTATGCTACAAATTGCAACGATGAGCAGCTATTGGTTCAAGATGCAATGGCTCGAGTGTCTGTGTGGAACCCCAAAACGAATTCCTGGGGGATTGCAAATGATCCACAGCCAGCACCCGACGGAAGCGATGGCGGGTCCATTTGGCCTCCCTTTGGAGATGAGATTGCAAAGCGATCGAACGTGCCAGTTGGGTTGGTGAACGTAGCTGTGGGGGCTACCTCAAGCCATCAATGGATGCCTGGCGGTGTATTGCATCAACGGCTGCTAGAAGCTGGAATTCGCACCCAACGATTTCGAGCGGTTCTTTGGCAGCAGGGAGAGTCCGATGTCTTGGCGGAGACTTCGACTGATCAATACGTAGCCAATCTCCAGCAGATTGAGAAAGAGGCGTCAAACGCATGGGGTTTCCGTCCGACATGGTTTCTCGCAAAGTCAACGCATCACCCAACGGTTTATAACAATGCGTCAGGTGAAGGCCAGATTCGAGCGGCGATCGATCGGCTTTGCCTGAAGGTTCCGTTTCGACTTGGACCCGATACCGATTCGCTTCAAGGAGAAAATCGCGGCGACATCAAGTCCCGTCGACACTTTACTTGCATTGGTCAGATTCGAGCGGCAGCCCTCTGGTCCGACGCGGTACTCCCTTGGATCGGCAATGGAGATTCGCTTCGTCAAAGCAACGAAAGTGTTCCACCGTGATCGAATCTCGCAGCTATGCTTTTCTTGGCACGACGCAATGCTTGTGTCCTGATTGCCTGAGCGTCGTGCCTGCCAAAATCATCGCTCGCGGCGATCGCGTTTACTTTCGTAAGTCTTGCCCAACGCATGGGCTCCGTGAGGATTTTGTCTGCTCCGATCGAAAGTGGTACGATCGATACGACTACGCTCTACCCCCCAAGCTTCCGAAGCAAACTTTTGTGGAACCAAAACTGGGGTGCCCGCTTGACTGCGGGCTGTGTTCCGAACACGAACAACATACTTGCGTTGCCGTTTTGGAGATTACCGATAACTGCAATCTTTCTTGCCCTATGTGTTATGCCAATAGCCGGCCTGGACTGAAGCACAAAACCGTGGACGAAGCGAAAGCTGCAATCGATGCGTTGGTTCGAGCCGAAGGACGGGCCGATGTGATTCAGATTTCTGGCGGGGAGCCAACAACGCATCCGAACTTGATCGAGATCATGGAGTATGCGCTAGCTCAGCCGATCGATTATGTGATGCTCAACACCAACGGGATCAGGCTTGCCAAAGACGATTCGTTGGTCGATTGGCTTGGTTCGCATCGCAATCGCATCGAAATCTATTTGCAGATGGACGGCGTTTCGGATCAGGTCTTTGAAAAACTGCGAGGCGAGCCACTGGCGGATATCAAGCTCCGAGCCTTGGAGCGAATCGGACAAGCAGGTCTTCACGTTACTTTGGTTGCTGCCATGCAAGCCGGAGTCAACGAGCACGAGGTAGGTGACTTGCTGCAACTGGCTCGCGAGCGACCTTGGATCAGCGGCCTTAGCTTGCAACCGGCAACCTACAGTGGTCGTTACTTTCTTCCGGAGGAGCTCGAACAAAGAATCACCACGCCGGATTGCATTCGGTTTCTTTGCGAGCAGTCTCAAGGGTTGTACTGCGATGAAGATTTCTTCCCGCTCCCTTGTGCGCATCCCAATTGCCATGTTCTCTCCTTGGCTTTTCGCCATGATGGAGATTTGATACCGCTAACGCGCTTCGTTGATGCAAAACTTAATCTGGACTTGCTTGCGAACGGATTGTCGTTCACTCGGCAGGAAGGGAAGCGATTGGTTCAGCAGTATCTTGCTCGCAACAATTGCTGTGGACCTTCGGGCTGCTGTGAACCAGCGGAATCTTTGCCTGGCGATTCTAGGACGTTGCCCGTTCTGTCACCATTGAATATGGCTTCATCGAAAGTGTCGGAGAATGTCGCCGGAAATGCATTCTTCGAAAAAGCACTGGAAGAGCAGATTGGTGGCGAGCAATTGTTTCGGATTACGATTACGTCCTTCTTGGATGTCTACAATTTCGATGTGCGTCGCGTGATGAAGTGCTGTACCCATCATGTCCTTCCGTCTGGGCACATTATTCCCTTTTGTGCTTACAACGTGTTGTATCGTAATGGGCATGTGGCCTTACCCGAGCTCAAGATACCTTCGACTCAGGTACATGGATGACCGATTTGGGCCGGTGGGGTTACACCTTGATTTTGCTGGGGTCGTTGGTGGCTGCTTCGTTGTTAGTTCGGCGGCGGCAAAGCAAACTTTTGTTGTCCATGCCGGAACGATGGGCCATTCGATTAAGTGCCTTTCTTGGGGCCATGTTGGGGGCAAAATTACCATTCGTCATGTCGAGTGGTTGGGAGGCTTTCTACAGTGGTAGTGCCTGGTTCATGGATGGGAAAACGATTCTGGGTGGGATTTTTGGTGGCTATCTTGCGGTCGAATTTGCAAAATGGATTTTTCAGATTCGCGTTAAGACAGGGGACAGCTTTGCATTGCCCATCGCGATTGCTGTTGGAGTCGGCCGAATCGGTTGCTTTATTGCAGGGTGCTGTTTCGGAAATGTAACGGAAGTTCCATGGGGAATCCATTTTGATACCGCAAGCGATCCGCCCGAGGTGCTGCGTCACCCGACACAGCTTTACGAAGTTGCGTTCCATTGGATCGCTGCTGTCTTTTTGCTTGTCGCAGCGAAGCGAAGATGGGTTGAGGGCAATCAGCTCAAAGCCTATTTGATTGCCTACCTGGTGTTTCGATTCTTCACGGAGTGGTTGCGCCCTGAGTCTGCGATTTTGTTAAACTTAACTAGTTACCAAATTGCGAGCGCGTTGCTGATGACGGTCTTGATCGTTTTGTGGCGATGGGATCGTAAGCTAGTAACAAAGCAAGAACCCACGCTAGAGCCTTCGCACAACAATCTCCAAAACGATCTCCACAAACCCCTGATTGACTAAGAATAGGGCCTCTGCCGAAATGATGGATGAAGCACCAAAGCAATTGGATCTGGAGCGGTTCATCGCTGGACGCTGGAAGGAGTTTGATGGTGAAGTCCGAGCCACGTTGCTTCGTTTGATCTTGATTGTTGTCTTTTATTCGATCCAGCTAGTTCATTATCTGAGCCTCACCGAATGGTCCGATGCGGATAAGATTTTTCATCGTCAGGTTACTTTGGTGGCAGCGGGTTGGTTGTTTGTGTCATTGGCGGTGTTTATCTCGCTCAAAGGTGGCTTCATGCCAGCGGCGCTAAAGTACATTACCACAGGAGTTGATTTGGCGCTTGTTTTGTTGTTGTGTTGGCTGGGGCATGGGCCGGCCAGTCCATTGGTGAACGTGCTGTTTGTGGTGTTGGCGATGGCGGCTTTGCGATTCCGAATTCGGCTCGTATGGTTTGCGACCGCAGTGGCTGCTATTGGGTACGAAAGTTTGGTAGCTTCGGCCGATGGGAGTTGGTTCGATGCTCAGCACACGACACCCGTTCTCGATCAAGCGATTACTTTATGCGCTTTGGTTTCTTCCGGCGCAGTGTTGGATCAACTGATTCGTGGTGGACAAGAGATAGCGAGGAGATCTACATGAATGTTCCACCGATAATGTCCCAGACTTGCGAACACTGCGGGGCCGAATTCAGTACGAGTGCCAAAAAATGTTGGCTCTGCTACCAAGATCGGCCGCCCAATCCCTATGCGGTGGATGCCGTAGTCCCAGCAAGTGCAGTTGCTTTACCAAAAGAGAAGCCGGTTACAGAATATGTTCCATCGGCCTGGGATACCTCCCTGATGGCGGTACTCATTCTTTGCATGGTGTTGACGGTGCTTATTGGTATTGGCATGATCGTGCAGGATCGTGGAATGATCATTCCATTTGGCATCTTTGTAGGGCCTGCTTTTGCGATCACGATCATTCGGGGATTGATACAGTCCAGAACTCGAGTGCGTCCGGGAAGCTTGTTGTTAACCTTTTCCTTGTCATTGATCGCAACCCTGTTGGTGTTGTTTTTGCTGGCAGCAGCTTTAGTTGGCATGCTGTTTTTGATATGCCTTTCTTCAGGCCTAAAATGAGTTTGGGCCGGACCGCATGGGTGGTTTCTTCGAACGTGGTGATCCATCGGGGGTCAGACCCTGTTTCCTGTTTTCGAGTAGGATGTAGGCTCTAACAAGCGGTAGCGCAGTTACGGAAGCCCTGTTCGAAGCCAATTGCCCCATCGAACAGGTCAGTCCTGCCTAGCACTCCAAGCCGTAACTGCGTCCAAAGGGACTTGTTACGGCCTACCAAAGTATCAGCGTTAAGTACAATCGCGACTCCACAGGCCGTTTGTCGAAATTGAAGTGGTTTTCCGATTCGACCTATTCGGAAGCGGTGGCCTCACCCCAATTCCAAATGGATTCGGTTCAAGGAGTTACGGTCGATCGAATTCAACAAACAACGTCTTTCTTCGGGACTAGCTCACTTCAAAGCGCATGTGGGTCGTTGAGGCGGTAGCGATAAGGACTCGTGAAAGGCTTTCCCATTGATCTGTTTGCAGTTTGGCAATCGTTTCGTCAGCATGATCGATACCGTACTGGATCGACTGAATGAGACGCGATCGCAAGCAACCTAACGAATCGAAGGCGCTGGGTTTGATCATTCCAATGGAAGCTTCACCGATGCGCTGATGCATTTTTGGCGAAAGCACCGAAGATCGACAGTGTTCATCGAGCCATTTCCGGCATCCAGCCAATTGCAGTGTCCAAACCATGGTTGCATGGGAACCTAGTGTCGATTGGCCGAAGTCCTCAGCAAAGTCCTCGACCCTAGAAATGGAAAAGGCATATTGAGTTCCAAGACACGGTCGGCCCGAACGCGATGACGAACTTTGCCGCCGACACTCTAGGAAATATCCAAGCAGCATGTCGTTCCAGTGTTCCAAATAGTGTCGCAGCCGATTCAATTCCTCGGCTTCTTCCATTCCTCGTTCGATCCCTTCGAGGATAATCTTGAGACAACGATGGCGTACTTCCGAATGGGCAGCGTAGACGTTGTGCAAAATCGAATGAGAATCGTTATCGATCTGGCGTTCTTCGAGCTCGGCAGCGAACGCGGCTGAGACACGGGCCAATGGCTCTGACAGCAAGACTTCCTCGATCAACGAGCAAAGCTTTTCCCACGCTCGCACTCGTTTTGCAACACTCAGCGATAGCGTCTGCGATCGAAGTCTTGAAAGCATCACGTTCCAACCGTCAAATCGAACTCGATTCCGAATCCAATACTCGTTCACCGCCTCTGTCGACATCGGCTCTCGTTGATGTGTCAGGGTTGAGGCGTGAAACGCCCACAAACTTGCCATTTCTACCAGCCAGGCAGCGTGCATAAAGACTTTCGGTACAACGATTTTAGAAACACGCGAACCGCTACGCTTGGGCTCGACCTGCACTCCACCCTCATTGGAGAGGGGCCGAAACTCAAGGTTTTCATCTTAAGAATGCAAGAAGTCCAAAACTTCGATGCGTTCTATCCGGCATAACCGAAATACCCATTCTGGGGAAAAGCCGAATCGAGAAATTGGCGCTTTTGCGATTAGAGTTTTTGGGCTAGCATTTCGATGGATAGGGATGTCAACCGTTTTCCGTTCACCGAGAGGGGCTTACGTCTTTATGAAAATCAGCAAAATCGTTGCGATCACTGGCGTTTTGTCAGTGGGGGTATTACTGTTCCCGAAAGCAAATGCGACTCAGACCAAAAAAGTGATCAATGGCCGCGAGGTCGTGGTCCACACCAATCCGGTCCCAGTTATTTTGCATCGTTTGGTTCCGCCGCAACACGGTCGGCATGTAACTCAACGAGAGGTCGAGAAGGGCAAACTGCCTAAGGCTCGTTCGCAAAGTACCTCCGCACCAAGACGTCGTCCGTAGAACTCCATTAGAAAAGCGATCACGTGGAAATTTGGCCTGCCATCGATTTACTGGGTGGTAATTGTGTTCGCTTACAACAGGGCGACTACCAACGCGACACCATCTTCAGCAACCATCCTGCGGAAATCGCCGAGCGCTGGTTTGCTCAGGGCTCAAGCCTGTTACATTGCGTTGACCTGGACGGTGCCAAAACCGGAAGCATTGTCAATGAACAAGCGATAAGGGACATCGTCCGCGTCGCGGCTGGGCGAGTGGTTCAATTGGGTGGGGGAGTTCGTACTGAAGCAACCATCGAGCGGTTGCTCGACTTGGGGCTGTCACGTTTGGTCGTTGGTACCGCAGCTCTCAAAGATCCCCATTGGTTTGCAGCGATGTGCCAGCGTTTTCCTGGTCATCTTGTGCTGGGGCTCGACGCACTGGAGGGGATGGTTGCTACCGAAGGCTGGCTTGAGACATCAAAAACCGCCGCGTCCGATTTGGTACTTCGCGTCTCCGAACATACCGATGCATGCGTTGCCGTTGTCTATACCGATATCGCCAAGGATGGAATGATGGCGGGTCCCAATTTTAAGTCGCTTGCCGAGATCCAAAAGGCAAGCCCGTTCCCAGTGATTTGCTCTGGCGGAGTCACTACCTTAGACGATGTGAAGCAGTTGATCGCATCCAACACAGCTGGCGCGATCATTGGCCGATCTCTCTATGAAGGCCAGATGGATTTGGTGGAAGTGCTGCGTTTAGCGAAGGCCTAGGCGATCCAGCCCTCCTCTACCGGCTGAATGATCCCGATCGAAAAAAGATCGCGCAGAGCGTCATCGACATCGAAGTCAATGTCGAGATTTGTCAAAGTTTTTAACAGGACTTCTGCTTTGGCGTCGATAGCGCTTCGGTCCATCGATTGGTTTTCTATGGACTGCAACACAAAGTATGCGATCATAGCCTCGCAAACTTCTTGCTGCTCCGCTTCTTCGATGATCCGCAACAAGGCACCAAGATTGTTATCTAAGTTCTGATAATACAGATTCCGTGTGACACTCAATTGGTACCGACGCTTCGTGGTCGAATACGAAAAAATGGTTTTCACCCCGTAAACCAACGAAGCAACCACGATGGCGGCAATCAACACAAAAGAGGACAGGATCTTGAACACGCTCAAAAGTGCGATCAGCCAAAAGCTTTTGACCAACTTCGAGGCGAGCATGATCATTCCCCATAGGGTCGGAATCCCTATGCGTCCGGTGTCTGTCCAATTGAGCCGAACTTGGGACCCCGGCAGCATCATATCGACATCCGCTTTGGGAATGTTTTTGAACATGCGAACGTGGATGCAGCTCGGGTCAACAAGATCCGGCAGATTTTGCATCTCCTTGGTCCTGAATACAACGACCAACCTTTGGTAGATCGGCACATCAAAGTTACGGATCCGAAATCCTTTTCGCCAATCTCGTCGCGTTCGCGTGGCTAGGATGTCTCCACGCGCGTGGACTTCCAGGTGGCGAAAGGATGCAAATCGAATGCGAAGTTTGACGCCCCAGTGACTTGCCGCTGACAAAGCTTCTTGAATTTCCAAGGGCTTGAGTCGCCGATAGTTGGCCGTATGCAAGGCTGTCGAAATGCTTTCCAGCAGATCGCGATAGATTTCGTGATCCTTCTCACTTTTGCTTTGGGACAAATCGTGCTCTGGCAAGAATTGAGCATCTGCATCAGGGTCGTACCGGTCGTAGCCACCCAAAAGCAATTCACGTTTCTCGCGATAATTTTGATGCGCCCATTCCGCGATGCGAGAAGCTTTCCCCAGGAAATCGGATCGCCGGTCCTCCACGCGTTCTCCATCGGTGGAAGATTTTGACTCCGTTTTCATCAATCCTGACAGTCGTCGAGCCAGCTCCTGCGGCTTCATCGGGATGTAGCTCTCGCGCTCCCAATGTTGAGCAGGTACTGGTATTTTGTCTCGTTCCCAAAATTTCCAAGCCTGAAAATTTGGCATTGAGGTTCGCTTTAAGAAGCTTCAATGTGAAGACTTCGGCGGCGGCGCTCTTTGCGTCTCGCATCGTCAATCATTCCGGAGACTCGATCCACTTCATCAATTCCCAACAACGCAAGTGTAGGGTGGGATCGATCGCTGCTCGTGACTCGAATCGTGCCTACGCCAAGCATTCTTTGAATTAGTCCCTGACTGAAGGCAACGTCGTCGATATCAATCAACTCAATGCGATCGGTCGTTCGCACCAAGATTCCATACTTATGAATGAATCTTTGATTAGTCAACTTGTAACCGACGCTTATTCTGCGGTATGCGTACGACGCAATCGCGATTTCCCACCAAGCGATAATGATCCCAACACCAACAGACCATAACACATTTAGAGGCACTTGCTCGCCGAATAGAGATGGTGCCAACACCAAAACTACAAGCACCGCAATGGAGAACAAGGCTGAAAGCAACCAAGTGCCAATCATGGCCTTGGGTGAAAAACCACCGGTCCAAAGATCCGTTTCGGGTTCCATGGCTGGGGATTGGGCCGATGGATTTAAACTGGCGCTGGCTAACTGCTCCGCGGGTGTTAGGTGATTCTGGGGATTGCTCATTTAGTTTTCTCGTATTTTATGTTTGAACTGGTGTGTCGGAACCTAGAAACGATATTGATGCGATGCATACTTGGTTCCCAAATGTACCACATCTGGCGAATGTTCTCGACAGTCCGGGAAGCTCTCCAAAGCGACTCTCGATTACGTTAGAATCAGGGGTAATCTCTTTTGGTTCAACTTCTTTCCATTCAGGGCGCTCTATCTGTGCAAATGTTCCATATCAACTCAAGACATTCTATCCAGCTTATCTATCGGCAGAGCAAGCGACATCTGCCGTCCTGTCATTTGCGGTGCTTCCTGATTTTTTCTGCGTTGGGCCTGATTTGGTCTGGATTGACCGAACAAGGAATTGGCTACCAGGAAATTCCAGTTAAAGAAACCGGCCTGTCGCAGATCAGTCAAGGGCGTGTGACCGCCACTGTCTCGTTTCTTGCTTCTGACGAATTGGCTGGACGGGCGATCGGTTCGCCAGAATTTGATATCGCCGCAGCCTTTGTCGCTTCGCGTTTTCGAGGGGCTGGATTGGCCGGGATCACTGAGGACAGCTTTTATCAAGAACTTACCGTAGACCCAAAACGGCCGCTCAAGAATGTCGTGGGTATTCTTCCGGGCAAGGATCCTGAGCTCGCAAAGGAGGCAATCCTATTTTCAGCCCATCTTGATCATCTCGGACGCAAGGAGGATAAGGGTGATGGTATCTTCAATGGAGCGGACGACAATGCCTCTGGCGTCACCGCAGTTCTAACACTCGCAGACGCTTTCGGAGCTATGGCGAACAACAAACGAACTCTGGTCTTCATTGCCTTTAGCGGTGAAGAGTCAGGTCTTCTCGGGTCGAAGCGTTATGTCGAACAGCCCGCTTGGCCCTTAGACAAGACCATTGCCATGATCAATGTTGAAATGATTGGTCGGCCTGAACCAGGTGCCAATGGGAAAATTTGGATGACAGGTTGGCGAGAATCCAATCTTGGCGTTCTCTTGAATGACGCTTCTTTGCCGAACGGAGTCGAAATCTTCGAACATCCAAAATTCAGTGCCATGCTGTACCGCGCGAGCGACAACTGGCCACTTTCCGAAAAAGGGGTTGTCGCCCACAGTTTCTCCGCTGGCTCGTTGCACAGCGACTACCATCAGCCCGACGACGAATGGGATCGTTTGGACACCCAGCATATGACTCGTGTCATTCGCGGTCTTTTCGAAGCCAGTGTCCCCATGAGCCTTGGCAGCGAAGCCCCCGTGAAGCCAAAGCAGTCCGCAAAGTAGTCGGCAACCGGTCACGCTTCAGCGGCGAATTCGTTTAACAGCAATACTGTTCAATGAAGCAAAGTAGTAGGCACATTCCATGTGCCGTACTCCTCAAAAAGCAAAGCTTTTAGAGGCTCGGCGGACGGCACACGGAGTGTGCCTGCTACTTTTTGAACATTATTGCGTTTAGCAGCCAGCCGCTGGCGTACTCTGCGGCAAGTACCCTGAAACACTTGGCCTACCAACTAAATCAAGTGTCCGCGAAATGCGATCGTTACTAGGCATCCTCAGTAAAGTGAAAACGAAAAAAGCCACAGTCAAAACTGCGGCTTTTCTTATTAAAACCGAGGAGCAGGAGCGATCTGGACTAAACAGATGCTTCTGTTGTCTCAAATGCTGGTTTGGTAGCCTTCTTCTTTACGCGATCGTTCTTCCCGACGAACTCAAGAATCGCACGTGTTCCATTGTCACCCAGCCGAGGCTTTGCGAGCCGCATGATTCGGCAGTATCCGCCTGGTCGATCCATGAATCGCGGTGCGATGGTGCTGAACAAAACGCTCAGAGCCAGTTCGTCGCGAATGATTGCAAAAACGCGGCGACGAGCTGTAATGGCAGGAGCCTTGGCATCTGCCCACTTGCTCCATTGATCGCTCTTCCGCCATGCTTTCCATTCGTCAGAACCACGTTCCGCTGTGGTGGCGAACTCGACGGCCTTCGCTTCGGCAGCGAGACCCTTTTTGGCGATCGTTATGCACTTTTCAACGAGCGGGCGAATTTCCTTTGCCTTCTCGAGGGTCGTGATGATTCGACCAGGCACCTTGGGTGCGTTGGTGTCCAGTTCAGTGGTTTCACGTTCGGTCAAAAAAATGGCCGCAACCATATTCGAGAACAAAGCTTTACGGTGAGCAGGCGATCGGCCAAGTACTCGGCCTTTTCTACGGTGTCTCATGACAATAATCCAAAACGCAAAAGCGATCAAAAATGTTGGTAAGTGCAAACCAATCGAAACGATTGATTATCGCATGGAAGGAACACGCATCCCTAGATGCAAACCCATGATTCCTAGTTTTTCACGAACTTCGGTCAACGTAGTTTCTCCGAAGTTTCGCACTTCGAGAAGTTGATCTTCGGTTCGTTGTACGAGATCGCGCACGAGTCGGATCCCTTCCGCTTCAAGGCAATTATTCGCTCTCACAGAGAGCTTCAGTTCGGCAACGGTAGTGTTTAATTTGGCTTCTAATTGAGCTTCGGCGCTGCCGGGACCGCCTCGAGCCACTGCGTGAACTTGCTTGCCCAATTCGTTGGATTGAACAAACGGGTTGAGATGCTTTCGAAGAATCTTAGCACCTTCAATCATTGCCATTTCTGGATGAACGGAACCGTCGGTCCACATCTCAATGATCAATCGGTCGTAGTTCGTCTTCTGACCAACCCGAGTTTCTTCGACAAAATAGCGAACGCGAACGACCGGGCTGTAGACCGCGTCCACGGGGATAATCCCGATTTCATGGTCTCCGGAGCTATGTTCCGTTGCAGGAACATACCCGCGTCCATTTTCAACGACCATTTCCATCATGAAGGGAGTGTCGGCAGTGAGGTTCGCCAGCACATGGTCGCTGTTAATGATTTCGACATCGGAATCGGTTTGGACGTCGGCACCGGTGATTGGGCCAGCTTTGTCGCGGGACACGGTCAAAACGCGAGTGTTTTCGCTGTGGTTTTTGACGACCAAGCTCTTCACGTTCAGAACGATTTCCGTTACGTCTTCAAGCACACCCGGAATCGACGAGAACTCGTGCTGAGCACCGCGGATCTTGATTTGGGTAACCGCACTGCCTTCCAGGCTCGATAGCAAGACTCGACGAAGGCTGTTGCCGATGGTGGCACCAAAACCACGCTCAAACGGCTCAGCTGTGAACTTCCCATAGGTCGAAGAAAGAGTCGAACGATCGACGCTCACTTGACTCGGAAGTTCTAATCCACGCCAACGGATATGCATTGCCAGGGGTCTCCAAAACTACAAAAAATCGAAGGGGAAATTGTATTCGAAGTCGCGTTGGCGACTAGACGCGTCGCTTCTTACGTGGGCGACAGCCATTGTGAGGAATCGGGGTGATGTCTTCGATCATCTTGACCGTGATTCCAGCAGCTTGCAAAGCCGTGATCGCGGATTCACGACCCGATCCTGGACCCTTCACCCACACTTCAATCTCCTTAACGCCAAACTTAGCGGCTTTTTCTGCAGCTTGCTGAGCAGCCGACTGGCCAGCGAACGGGGTGCTTTTACGCGAACCCTTGAAGCCGCTCGTCCCTGCACTAGCCCAGCACAAGGTATCACCCTTGGTGTCTGTGATGGTAACGGTCGTGTTGTTGAACGTTGCCTTCACGTGGGCGATTGCGGATGTGACGTTGCGTCGAACCTTACGACGCTTGTTTGCTACGGAAGCACTTGTATTGGTTGCTGTCTTGGCCACAGTTCGGACCGTTCCTTCGAAACAAAATTGCTATGGATGCTAATGTAATTGTACGACTTGACCGCGATGATGGTATCGAGGGCCGAAGCCCTCGATAAACCATTGGTTTTGAGAACCATTGGTCTTGGCAGAAAGCCAAAACTATCGCAAATCCTTCACGCCCTTCTTGCCGGCGACCGTCTTTCGAGGTCCCTTTCGAGTCCGTGAGTTCGTCCGAGTACGCTGACCGCGAACCGGAAGACTTTGCTTGTGGCGAATGCCTCGGTAGCACTTGATTTCACGCAGCCGGTGAATGCTTTGCCCTACTTGACGTCGAAGCGGACCTTCAACGGTGTAGTCACGCTCCAGCAAGCTCGACAATCGGCTCAATTCGTCTTCGTCAAGGTCACGAGCCCGCTTGGTTGGGCTAATCTTGGTTTTGACACAAGCCTCTCGTGCAACCGCAGGCCCAACACCGTATAGGTACTGCAGCGAGTATATGACTTGTTTATCATTCGGAATATCAACACCAAGAAGACGCGGCATGCTTGCCTACTCCTAACCCTATATCTGCCTGTACTTTACGCAAAATTGCCCGCATGGTTTTCGTGTGTGAAGACGAAAATACACGGTTTCCCTACCAGGAAGCCCCACAGTGTAGCGAAGGGTGCCGTTATTCTGCAAGGCTTAATTGACTCGAATTGGCACGCATTTTTCTTAACACTGCATCGGCACCTACGACTTCGCACCTTCAAAGAATTAAATCAACTGATCCAGCTGGTCCACCAAGCTGGCGAATTGACTCAACGCAGTCTCGACTGGCTCTGGTTTTTCCAGGTCGACACCGGCCCCGCGTAGCAAGTCCAGAGGATCCTTAGAACATCCACCCTTGAGGAATCCAAGGTAATCCTGAAGCTCTTTCTGCCCCCCCGTTAATACGCGGCGCGACAGTGCGATCGCAGCGGAAAGGCCAGTGGCGTACTTGTAAACGTAAAAACCGCGATAAAAATGCGGGATCCGGAAGCATTCCAGCTCCAGCTGTTCATCGATTTGGAAGTCCGGCCCAAAATACGCCGTCAACAAATCCCTGTAGACCTTTTTGAAGCTAGCGACTGTCAGCGGTTCTCCAGCTTCCGCCATCGCATGTGTTATCTTTTCGAATTCGGCAAACATCGTCTGTCGCACTACAGTGGCCCGGATGCTGTCGATTTCATGGTTGATGATTGCCGCCTTTTGCTCCTTGGTGGTTGCATGCTGAATCATATGATGGGCAAGCAGCTGCTCATTGAATGTACTCGCAACTTCGGCCACGAAAATCGTGTAGTTGTAATACTGAAAGGGCTGGTTGGCGGCGGAATAATAGGTGTGCATCGAATGCCCAGCCTCGTGCGTTAGCGTAAACACATCATTCAGCACGCTCGGTTTAAAATTCATCAAGATAAACGGGTCTGCATCAAAGGTGCCGCAGCTAAAGGCCCCGCTTTGCTTGTCTTGATTGGGGTAACGATCGCACCATCGGCCTCGCAACCCTTTTTCGAGTACTCCGCAATACTCTGCCCCAAGAGGACTTAACGATTGCAGCACGACATCGGTGGCTTCGTCCCACGAATGATGCGCCTGATGGTCGGCCAAGATGGGAACGTACGTATCGTAATGATGAATTTCCTGAAGCTTCATCTTCCTGCGGCGCATGTCAAAATAACGATGCACTGCTGGCAAATGCTTATGCACCGCTGCGATTAAGTTGTCATAAACGCTTTGCGGAACATTGTCTGCAAACAAAGAACTTGCTCGAGCGCTCTCGTAGTTCCTGGCTTTCGCATAATAAACATCGCCATGAATGCTGCCTGCCAAGGTTGCCGCCAGCGTGTTCTCATGCGATGCAAACTGTTGGTAATACTGATGGAAAGCCGTCTTTCGAACATCTCGGTTGGGTGACAGCAAAAAGGAACTGAACGAGGCGTTGGTCAGGTCGACCGATACACCTTGATCGTTGACAACTTGACCAAACTTCAAATCGGCATCATTAAGCTGCCGAAACGCCTTGCTGGCTGTTTGGGCCATTTCACCCTGCATGGCCAACAGATTCTCTTCAGGTTGAGAAAGAGTATGTTTCCGGTAACGATTGATGCGTTCCAGAACCAATCGCATCGGTGCGAGACAAGGCTCCTGCATCATAGCATCCAGCTTCTCACCCGGAATGGACAGGATTTCTGGCCGAACGAAGCTCGCTGCCTGGCCCGCTTTGGTCGCAAGATTCTGGTACCGAGCAACGAAACCTTGATAATGACTGTTGCCCTGATCCTCCGTGGTCTTCAAAAACGCATACGTCCCAAGTCGCTCGCCAAGCCGATCCAGCTTGATATCAAACTCCAAACAACCTGCCAGCATTTCAGCGGACTCGCCGAGCTTGCCTGCAAACTGAGCAAATCCGTCAATTTCTTTTTCAAACTCGGACAACGCTTCCATCCAGCTCTCGTCGGAATGGAATAAACTACTCAAATCCCAAGTATCGGCGACGGGGACTTCGGTGCGTTTCGGATTCGAATTCGGAGTTGGGTTCGCAACGGTCATCGAGCAAGATTGCTTTCTAAAGGATAAGGACGAACTGTAAATGACGAATCACCGCATTGTAGCCGATGCTATCCGCAGCAGCGACATCGATCGCCCCACCTTGAGCATCGCTAAACCATCTCTCGCCTTTGCTTTATCGTACTGCTCCGTTTTTCTTTTCACGGCACTTCCTTTGAGAAGCATGGCGGATGACTCATGGGATCGGTTTCGGGGACCAAATGGGTCAGGTGTGCTGCAAGATTGCAAAGTCCAGATCCCTTGGAGCGATTCGCAAGTCTCTCGAATCTCCCTGGAGGGAACTGGCAATGGGTCGCCTGTTCTCTTTCGCGATCGCGCGTTTGTGCTTTCCTCCGATCCCAAAACCGCTCAACGATTCGTTTATGGCATTGACCTTAAAACCAATTCGATCGAATGGCGAAAAACCTACGAGTCGATCGAGCATTCGCTCCATCAACTTAGCTCCTATGCATCATCGACCCCGTGTGTTGATGATCAAGGAGTCTACGTCGCTTGGGCCGACCCCAAAAACGTAGTTGTAAAAGCCTTCTCGCACGACGGTTCGGAACGATGGTCTCGCGATTTCGGCCGATATGTTTCTCAGCATGGTTTTGGGACATCTCCCATTCTTGTCGATGGGCTCTTGATTCTGCTCAATAGCCAAGACGCTCAAGAGCTACCTCCAGGTGTCGAGCCCGGACAAGACAGCATGATTGCCTTGGAGACTACATCGGGACAGGTCGCATGGCAGATAGAGCTCCCTACCACGCGAGTGTGTTATGGGGTGCCGTGTGTTCGAAAAACAGAAGGTGCAACGGAATTGATCTGCAGCACGACCGGTCAAGGGATGTTTGCATTGAACGCGAAGTCAGGAGAACTTCTTTGGTCCCATGATTGTTTTCGACAACGCGTTTGTTCTTCCGCCGTTCTCTCGGGCAATATTTTGCTGGGGACGCATGGTTCCGGGGGCGGACGTGACAATCTTTTGGTGGCCTTCGATGTGGACCAACGCAAGGAGCTGTTTCGTATCAATCGCTTCGCCCCTTATGTACCCACCCCCGTGGTTGATAACGGGTATGTGTTCTTATGGAGCGACACTGGCATCGTGACTTGCATTGAGCTGAAATCTGGAAGCCAAGTTTGGAACAAACGAATCGGCGGCGACTATTCAGGCTCACCCGTGATTTTTGGTGACAAGCTGATCAACGCTTCGCACGATGGCAAAGTGACCGTCCTGGCTGCCACGGGCGAATTTGAAGAATTAGGATCGATTGAAACTTCGCAAACGATTCGCTCCACGTTGGCAGCGAGGAGCGATTGCGTTCTGCTTCGGTCGAATGAGGAACTCTGGATCATTCGCTGATCCAGTCCTTGGTTCCGCACACGACCGCAAAAAGATGCGTTGGGGGTATGCTGCTTAGCGGTGTTGAATCAACACTCGGACCCCTTTTTTGTTCGACGAGATAACGTCGAGTAAGCCATCGCCATTGATGTCGCTGACTTCAAATTGGGTTCCAATGCCCGAGTCGCTATCGATCAATTGAGGAACGAAGTTAACGAACCCGTCGTTCTCTTTCACGGCCTTCAGCCAGTAGACCTTTGCGTCCCAATCGTGGCCTGGTTCAGACCGACCGTGCGACCACCATCTTTTTCCTGTGACCAGATCTTTGTTTCCATCACCATCGATATCGACAAAATGAGCCGCATGGGATTCGGATACCAAGCGACCGAAAAGCTCGACCTTGTCGAAGGCTGGATCAGAATCGTTGCTATCTTTTAGCTTCGGACGTTGGCGGTACCACCAAATGCCGAACTTATGGGCGGACGTGCTCAAGACATCCGTCAAACCATCGTTATCAACATCGAACGCAAACATGTCCGCGCATGATTCTCCCAAGTTGGCAGGATGGAACGTCCAAGCTGATTTGCCATCGTTTGGTTGAGGCTGTTCCCACCAGCCAGCCGTGCAAAGGACGTCTTGCTTTCCGTCGCGGTTCAGATCCCCGATACCTAATCCATGGCTAAATCGGTTTGTGCCGGGGATGGATTTTCCAGGTTGACTGGGCTCGCTAATCGGGTGCATTTCCCAAAGTCCGTTGGGATCCTTTTCGTTGGGTGAAAAATAGGCCATTTGGCCATCGTTGCCGTCGGCAGGTGCTCCCACTGGTTGGAACCCCATCAACAGCACTCGCTTGCCGGTTCCCAATAGATCTGCATAGATGGGTGTTTCATTGCAGGCGCTATGCCAAATCGTATGTTTGACCCAGTGCCCTTCTTTTCCTTTAGGGTTTTCCATCCAATAGCATGGGATGCCGGGGAAGTCGATCACGATCAAATCGGGATAGCCATCATGGTTCAGGTCTTCAGCCCAGCATGCGAAAGAGCGGCTGTAGTTTCCAAGCCCGTCCTTATGGTCCATGGGCGGCTGCAACTCATGAGGCGTCCACTGGGGTGCTTCATACCAATACTCACCATTGAGCACGTCCTTCTTGCCGTCTTGATTTACGTCCGCGACCGCGACCCCTTCGGATCGAAACTTGGTATCCAGGACTTGCTTTGTCCACGAGATACTTGCAGGATCCGCCGCCATCGTTGGAAAGCTGAAAGGAAAAACAGCGGCACTAAGGATGATCGAAAAAAGTCTGCGCATGGAAGTTGGCTCCGAGAGGATAAAGCAACCGATCTTCGCACCCAAGCTTGAAGGTACCTGAAAGTGCTCAGGGCCATCTTAACATGCCAGTTGGTGCTTTGCGCGTTCCGAAGCATCCATGGCTTCCATAAAATCCATGTTAAGCGTCGGGCGTTAACAACCAGACAATTGCGGTCGAAAAATGTGGGTCGAAAGATAGTCAGCGAAAGCAAGTTTCTAAAATTTTTCGCCTCCCATTTTTCGACAGACTCTTTTAGTACTTTCGTTTGTACTAAGTGGAGAAAATCATAAGAATCAGAGGCGGCAGGCCTCCTTAACGCAATGAACAAGAAGCTTTCCTGGTGGCGTTGCGTCTTTAGATGCATTATTGAGACCCCTCTTTAAATGCCAAACATGCATCGGTCCCTTATTGCCAACCTACGAATGCGCGTTGCAGTGGCTTTCGTCGGGGAATCGGTATCCTGACAAGGATAAAAGCCTGTAGCCGGTGGTTGAGCGACAGCGGTCCAATGGCAGCATTCTTTCTCAGTTCGTGGTTTCGGTAACATTTTGCGTTGAAGCAACGCGATGCGGAAATCTAGTTGTCGCCGAACAAGGGTGTCTGGCGCATTGCGAGGCACGATCGTCGTGAGTGTTGATCAAGATGTGGCATTCGCTGCTGCGGAATCCTTCTTAGGCTCAAAGCCTGATTCGATCAATGAAGAAGTGGTCGACATGGTTGGTGAACTGACCAACATGATCGGCGGCGGAGGCAAGGATCGAATCGGCATACCGGGTATTCTGTTAGGTCTGCCAACCGTTGTTTCAGGCAAGGGGCACTGTGTTTGGTTCGATCACGGTGCTCACGTCGAGATCTTCCAGTTCTCGTCACCACACGGCCCCTTCACCGTCGAAATCGGCGTTCGAAGTCTGTAGAAGATCACTTGCTTTGAAGCACCAGCATCATCAGCTCGACGTTCCTCGAACGCGTCGTCCCAAATGTTTCGTCGTGCTGTTTTTGCAGTCTCCCAACGCCGACCTCGGCATCTAACGCACTTTCTTTCCGTCTTGAATGTACCTTTTCACGCCTTCGACTGTTGCAAGGTCCACTTTTGGCTCAGCTGACAACGTTTGGTTAACCGTTATCCATTCAAACACTGTCTCTGTTTGAAAACTACCTAGTTCACCGAAGTTCTTAATTTCTGGGTGCTCCTTCGGGCGAATTCTGGTTGAGTCGCAGATGATTGAAAGTGGGACATCCCGACCACTGAATTCACCCCAGACAACTTTTTGTTCGAATCGCTTCGATTTCGCCTCGCCTATACGTTGAGTCTCCGCTTTCAACTCAAGCAAAAGCCCATCTGGTTTTGCAAACTTCCATGTTAAGTGATGCAACATATCATTCGGACCACGAAGACGAAGAGCGCAAAGTAAATTCTCTTCCTCTTCTTTGATTTCGACGTTTGAAACCGGATCCAGGATTTCCGCCAACATAGACTGAAAGGTGACGCTCTTAGACCCAAATTCTGGATAGGGTGCATAAACACAATGAGACAAAAACGGAACATCAACGGCGGCGATTGCGTCTGAGTACTTTTCGAACTTCCTCTCGCGGAAGGACCTTTCAACGGCACTTGACCGAACAACTCGATCTCGAACCTGCCAAAAATGGGCAGAAATCGTTTCGCTTCGAAGATCCGAGATTGATTTAGAATCCAAAGCACAGGTTATCGATTTACCAACTGAATCGGATCGCAATCGAAAGCGATACTCCCCCTCACCCGTTATCTCTTCACGGAACATCTCTAGTTCTCGTGAATTCGCCACGCAATCATAGGGTTCAAGACTATCAAAGATCGCTATGGCTTGCTCAACGTGCCCTACAAGCGTTTGCTTCTCGTTTTGAGACAAGCAGTTTTTGATACTGGAAAGTATGCAGACAAAAACCAAAGCCTTGCAAAAAAAGGTTCTTCGCCAATTTTAGTGGGTGGTTTGGAAAACGCTGTGGATTCGGTATCCTTTTGGGATGAACGAATTAACCACAGAACATTATCGCGCATTACTGGGTCT